>Ga0066256_1001863_pt1 | contig 26002 bp, 24 predicted proteins | sample ThiBio_1000_biof_FD_87107 | JGI IMG/M metagenome (GOLD analysis project Ga0066256, IMG submission 87107) | Wastewater bioreactor microbial communities from Cape Town, South Africa - Thiocy_expt_1000_biof (version 2) | ecosystem: Engineered > Bioreactor > Thiocyanate-remediating >... | reverse complement strand
GGCGGGCACCCGTGGAGTGGCCGCCCTGCGCCTCGGCCATTTCGTGGGCGGTGGCGCCGGCCTTGCGGCCGGGGCCGGTATGGGCGGCGAGGCAATAATTGCAGCTGTTGCGGTCGGCGATGGAGACGGCGATCTGCTCGCCGAGATTGGCGCCGAGCCGACCGCCGCCGAGGGCGCCGAAGGAACCCCACATGCTGCTCAGGGCCGCCGGCGAATTTGCCGCTGCCTTGAACATGTTGGGCACGATGCCGAATGCGGACTTGATCTGGGCCAGCTGTTCACCGGTGGTTCCCGTTGCATTCCACGGGTCGATGAGAGTAATCCTTGTCATGTTCTTTCCTTTCAATAGCCTGGAGGGAGGGAGTTGTCGGTCCGGTGATGGCAGTCACCGGGCCGATGTTTTATCCGCCAGGAACGGCCCTGCCGGATAAATCGCGGGAAGCGGTCCTGTCCCAAGGTGGCGCCGGTCATGCCGGCGGCGCATGGGGTCAGTCCCGACCGTTTTCAAACGCAGCCCAGGTGGCAGCCCGGATTGCGGCATCGGCGGTCTCGTGGTCACGGCAATCGATGCGGAGATCCCGCTGGCCGAAAGCCGCGTCGACAAATTTGCAGTGATGCGGCTGGGCCGCATCGGCATGCGCAAACGGCGCAAAATAGCGGCAGCTCGTGCACATGCGCTGGATCGGTATGGCATCGTTGACCTGCAACTGCCGGATCATCTTGATCAGCATGACCAGCAGGTCTTCCTGTTCATGCGCCGCCAGTGCCTCGGTCGCCTGGTCGGCCAGAGCTTCCTCGCCATCGCCGGCACGAAGGGCCGTCAGGCCCGCAGCCGTGATCGCGACGCTGACGCCGCGCCTGTCGGTCTCCGCCTGCCGTTTCTCGACGCAGCCCTTGCGTTCGAGGGCGGCAATCGAATCCGTAGCCGTCGGCTGCGACACACCGAGATGGAAGGCGATCTCCTTGACGCCAAGTCCATCTCCGCGACCCTCGAGAAGTTCGAGGATCGAAAGCTGCGTCGGGTTGATGCCGGCGCGCTTCGCCCGGTTCCAGTCGTCGGCGCGCATCACCATCGCAACCCGCGACAGGCCTTCATGAATTCGGTGGTGGATCGAGGTCGGGTTCTTCGGCGTTTCCATGGTGAAAATATATAGGATTCCTATTTAAATGCAAGGGCCGCGATATAAATAATGTTTCGCCGCGTCTTGCAAGGGCGGCCGTGCTTGCGTCCTCGCGGTCCATGCCGGTTGTTTCAAAATTTGGGCTGGCTACGGTTGAGGAGCGGCTGTTTTTGGGAAACCGGCACCATCGGTGGCGCTGACCGAATGTAAGTTTTGAAGCCGAAGCGGGAAATCGAGATTATTTTAATATTTTATACTTTGATTTTTTTCGTATAAAATAAAATTTGTCCAAATAATACAGCGAATTATACAAATATGAACATAATTATATAGAAAATTTTTCAAAAATTGAAGTTGATTTTTATAGTATAATTTAACTATATGATTTTACTACTATAGTTTATTATGATGATTTTCGGTGAAAATTTGTAGGAATACATATGATGGAAATCACATTGTGAATAAAGATAGAAATAAGTTATATTATTTATTTTCATGTCTGCTACATTCCGAAAATGAGCATTTAAGAGCTCAATCGAAAGGTGGGGACATGGCAACGGTTAAAGATTATACGGCATTGCTGTCGGGATCCTATTGGTATCCGACTGCGCAGGCAAAGCCTGTGATACTGACGTACTCCTTTGTAACAAAGGAGGCGACGGGAAATTTTGAAGCAAGTCAGAACCCTTTCGTTTCGGCCCTGGATGCCAAGCACCAGGATCTGGTGCGCGCCGCTCTCAATGTGTGGGCTTCGTCGACGGGTGTCATTCTGATTGAGGCGAAAGGACACGAAGGGGATCTGAACTTCGGCGTCTACACGCTCGCGGCTGGCACGAGCGCCGCCGATGCAGGTCTGCCGAGCAGCGGCGCGTTCGTCAATGGGGACGGCACCTATTCGGTCTTCGGCGGCAAGGGTGACGACGGTGCCGGCGTCGTGCGTTTCGACACCAAGACGCTGACCTACAGCGACAACGACTTCACCCACGTCGCCCTGCATGAGATCGGCCACGCGCTGGGCTTGAAACATCCGTTCGACACCAATCCGGACGTTATCCTCGACCCGACGATGGACAACGGCACCTTTACCGTCATGACCTATGCCGACTTCACGCCGAGCCTCGGAAGTCTCGACCTGCCGGCAGTGCAGTCGCTTTACGGCAATGGCGCGGCGGACGCCGCCTATCCGTTCCCCTGGTCCTGGGACGCCACCAACGAAATCCTGCGGCAGACCGGCACCGCCGCCGGCGAGTACATTCGCGGATCGCGTGCCCGTGACATCATCGAGACCAATGGCGGCAAGGATGCCGTGGTCACCTATTCCGGCGACGACATCATCTTTGCGCGCGGCCAGAGCTTTTCGGCGAATGCCGGACCAGGCCTCGACTACGTGAACAACAGCACGCTTACGCGCGGCAGTTCGACGCTGACCTATGACGCTGCAAGCCAGGTGGCGACATTGAGCTTCGGCGCCGAAGTCCAGCAGTTGATCAATGTCGAGCGACTTGGTTTCTCCGACGGCACGCTGGCCCTCGATATCGCCGGCAATGCCGGCCAAGCCTACCGCATCTACAAGGCGGCCTTCAACCGTGCCCCGGATTCGGGTGGGTTGACCTTCTGGATCAAGTCGATCGATGGCGGGCAGTCCCTGGTCAACGTGGCGGCTGGTTTCGTCGGTTCGCAGGAATTCGCCACCGTCTATGGTGCCAACGTCGACAATTCCAGCTTCATCGCCAAGCTCTACCAGAATGTCCTGGGCCGCGCCGGCGAGGCAGCTGGCATAACCTATTGGGAAGGCCAGATGACCGGTGGCATGTCGAAAGCCTCGGTTCTCGCCGGTTTCTCCGAAAGCCCGGAAAACATTGCTGGTGTCGCTCCGGCGATCAAGGATGGCATCTGGTATGTCTGATAGGATTTTATCACCGCAGCGGCAGGCTGCCGCTGCGGTGATATTCTATGCCTTTTCAAGGGGGCATGCCGCAACGCATCCAGGGTGCGTTACGGCAAAGTTGCTTTTTGTGCTTTCGATTGCACCAAAAATGGCCGCATCGTCGGAATTTCGCGTGTAGACATCCGTCGTATCTCGATATCTCTTACACTGACCGAGCGGGTGTGGGGTCCGCAGCAATCCGAGGGGAAATCATGGCGACAGTTACAGACTATACGGCACTTTTGTCCGGTTATTACTGGTATCCGACACTCCAGGCGAAGCCGGTCATCCTCACCTATTCTTTCGTCACGTCGTCTGCTGCTGGCAATCTGGAGCCGGAGAAGAATCCTTTTGCCAGCGCTATGGATGCCGGCAAGCAGGGCCTTATTCGTGCCGCACTCGACACCTGGGCTTCCATCAGCGGCGTGATCCTTCTTGAGACGAAAGCCCATGAAGGCGATCTCAATTTCGGCTTCTACAAGCTCGAAGACAATGAAAGCGCTGCCGATGCCGGGTTGCCGACCAGCGGCGCCTTCGTCAATCCCGATGGTTCCTTTTCGGTGTATGGCGGCAAGGGTGATGATGGTGCCGGCGTCGTTCGTTTCAACACGGACACCCTCACCTATAGCAACGACGATTTTACGCACGTCGCCCTGCACGAGATCGGTCATGCGCTTGGGTTGAAGCACCCCTTCGATACGGATCCGGACGTCATCCTCGATCCGTCGATGGATAACGGCACCTATACGGTCATGACATACAATGACTATACGCCGCGTCTCGGAAGCTTCGATATTCAAGCGGTTCAGGTTCTTTTCGGCAACGCCTCCGCGGATGCCGCCTATCCCTATGCATGGACCTGGGACGCCCCCAGCGAAACGTTGCGCCAGACGGGAACTGCTGCCGGTGAATATATCCGCGGAACGCGCGCCAACGACATCATCGAAACAGGCGGCGGGCGCGATGCGATCGTCACTTATGCCGGCGACGACATCATTTACGCGCATGGGCAATCGTTCTCTGCCAATGCCGGGCCCGGGCTCGACATGGTTCACAATTCCGTGGCTCGCTCCAGCATGTCGCAGTTTCAGTTTGATCGTACGGCGGACACCATCACGATGCGTTTCGGCGACCAGACGCAGTCGCTGTTCGGCGTCGAACGCCTCGGTTTCAGCGACGGAACCCTGGCGCTGGACATCGCGGGCAATGCCGGGCAGGCCTACCGGATCTATCAGGCGGCCTTCGACCGGACGCCGGATGCTGCCGGGCTGTCTTTCTGGATCAAGACCATCGATGCCGGCCGCTCCTTGCTGGATGTCGCTGCGGGCTTCATCGGCTCGCAGGAATTCGCCTCGGTCTATGGTGGCGTGACGGACAATGTCGGCTTTATTTCCAAGCTCTACGAGAACGTGCTCGGCCGTGCCGGCGAGGCCGCTGGCATCGGTTATTGGGAAGGCCAGATGAACGGCGGTGTGTCGAAGGCGTCGGTTCTCGCCGGGTTCTCCGAAAGTGCCGAAAACATCACGGGCGTCGCGCCGGCGATCGCGGATGGTATCTGGTACGTCTGAGGGTCAGGCACCTGACCCGAAACCGCTCTCAAGGCATCTCCGCCGTTATGGAACAGCGGAGATGCCTTTTCCTTGCCCTGACGAATAGCTGCCGGGCGCAGCATCTGCCGGCCTTGCTCAGTTCACCGTCACCGGTTTCGAGCGCATGCGGGCGACGGTTTCGCGTTCGGCGCGTTTGCAGCGCATCGGCGGCAGGTTGCGGTCCATCAGGGCCATGTCTTCCAGCACCATGTCGCCCATCTTCTTGAAGGCGCTGTCGAGTGCGCCGGCGCGGTGGGCGGAGAGCAGGAAACCCGCCTGCCGCCGCACGGGATGGTCGAGAGGCAGCGGTTCCGCCGGAAAGACGTCGCTGGCCGCGACGATATGGCCGCTTGCGACGGCTGCGATCAACGCATCGAAATCGACGACGCCGGCGCGGCTGAGCAGGATGAAAGCCGCGCCCTTGCGCATGCTTGCAAAGGCATCCGCGCCAAGGAAGCCCTGGTTTTCCGTAGTGACGGAGGCGACGACGAACACGAAATCGCTGTTCTGCAGCACGGTGTCGAGGCTGGCGGGTTCGACGTTGTTGTCCATGAGGATGGACGGCGGCAGCCAGGGATCGAAGACGCGGATGCGGGCGCGAAAGCCCGCCAGCACCCGGTTCAGCGCCCTGCCGAGATCGCCGAAGCCGATGATGCCGATTTCGGCGCCGCTGAGCAGCCGGGCCGAGCGGTTGCCGTCGCCGCCCCAGAGTTCCTTGCCGGCACGAAAATCCGCGTCGGCCTCGACGATGCCGCGGGCAAGGTTGAGCGCCATGGCAAGGCCGAGTTCGGCGACCGGTTCGGCAAACACCTGGCCGGTGGTGACGACATGAATGCCGCGCTGGAACAGGGTCTCGTAGGGCATGTTGTTGAAAAGGTTGCTCTCGACATTGAGAACACAGCGCAGGTTCTGCAGCCGTGCCAGCGTGTCTTCCGAAAGCGGCGGCTGGCCGATGATATAGCGTGCTTCCCGTAGCACGTCGTCCGGCAGGCCGGCGATGTCCTCGGCATCGGCTTCGAGGATCCGGTAGCCGGCGTGAAGCGCGCGGCGCGCCTCGTCGCTGAAAATCAGGTCCAGGGTGCGCGGCGCCGGCGCCGAGATGACCAGCGGCTTCTTATCGTCAGACATGCATTCCTCCCGTCCGCTCTCCCAGCGGATTTTCCGTGATTGGTGGGCAGGATCGGAATTTTGCGACGAAAAAGCAAGCAGCCGGAAGCGGTTACTCCTGCCAGGGCCAGCCGACCTGCTTTTGCCCGGGGAACCGGCCGCCGCGCGACGGCGGCTCGAAGCTCTCGACCGTGACGCCGTTGCGATTGCAACTGTAGACGACACCGGGTTCGCCGAAGCGATAGAAGGGATCGCGGCGGTAATAACGCCGTTCGCCGAGTTCGGTGCGGCATTCGAAGCCGTCGCTGTTGCTGCCGAGTTTGTTTTTCGGTTCCTTGACGCCGGGCAGATCGCGGTAAGGATCGCCGGCAGTCACGGCCTCGCGGCTGAAGTCCGTCGCCATGGCTGGCGCGGCATAAAGCAGGGTCAATGCGGCAAGAACGGCAGCGTGGCGCAGGGAAGGCATTCGTTTCGTCTTTCCGGCCGCATCCGGCCGGCCTCTTTTTCCATGAAAATAGCCGAGATGGCCGATCACGGGAACGCACATCTATTTGATGGCGCAAGCCTCACAATACAAGCCGGCGATAGGCGGTCGGCCGCTGGTAGAGCCAGCCGATGCGCTCCACCGCCTTGTCGAAGTTTTCGCGCGCCACGGTCATCGTGTGGCCGTTGGCGTGCAGCAGCGTCGCCTCATCCTCCATGAAACCGACATGGCCTTTCCAGAAGACGAGGTCGCCGCGCCGGAGATCGGCGCGCTGCAGGTCTTCGGCGGGGAAGGCGGCCTGCATGTCGGTATCGCGCGGCACCTTGTGGCCGGCCATCATCAGCGACAGCTGCACAAGGGCGGAACAATCGAGGCCGAAGCCCGAGCGGCCGCCCCAGAGATAAGGGGTTTCGAGAAAACGCAGCGCAATCGATACGGCGTCGTCATCGAGCACTGCGTCTACCGGCAGGCAATGGGCGGCGATGACGGCACCGCCGTCCGCCAGCAGGAAATAGCGGGTGCCGCGGGTCTCCGTCTCACCGGTGACCGTCAGGCGGCTGCCCATGGAGAGCGCCTTGACCACCGGGCTGCGCAATTCGGCACGCGGATAGACGAAGCTGCGCGGGACTGTGATACGGTGCGTCGGTGCGGCGGCATCCGTTGTCAGGGCCGCTTCCGGCAGATAGCCGACATATCCGTCTTCTGATGCCTTGACCCAGGCCCAGCCATCGGCGCGCTCGAAAACCGTCACCTCCTCGCCGAGCAGCAGTTCGGTGTCGATGCCGGTTTCCGTGTCCGCGCGGGGCCGCAGGGCGATGACGGGCATGGCGATGCGGGCCTTGTCGCCGGCAACGAAACGGAGGGCATCGACATGCCCTTCAAGATCCTGTTCGGCAAGATCGGGCCGGAAGGCGTGGAGGCGGCGGTCGAGCATCGGTTCCTTTCCGGCGGCAGCCTGGAGGCTATCTTCTGTCAGGCGGTGAGCGAGCGGCCCTGTGCCATCACCAGGTCGCCGAGGGCTTCGAGATAAAGCGCCCCCCTGACGGTTCGCTTGATGATGACGTTGCGGCGATCGATATCATCGCGCACCCGGTCGACGAGGCCGAGCTCGCCCATCGTGTCGAGCGCGCGGGTGATCACCGGCTTGGTGACGCCGAGCGTTGCCGCCAGGCCGCGCACGGTGTGGGGTGGGGGCACCAGATAGATGTGCAACAGGATCGCCATCTGCCGTAGCGTCAGGTCGAAACCGTCCTGGCGCACCTGCTCCAGCATCACCCCATGCCACAGGCCGAGCGCCTGCGACGCCGTCAATTCCAAGCTCACACGGCACTCCGTCCTGTCCAGACCGCATTTCGAGAGCATTTGCACGCAATTCCGGCCGCAAAACCGCTGCGCACTTTTGCTGGAATTGCCTTATTGTCCCGGAAAGCCGATGCCCTGGCAAGAGGCCGGCGGGGCGGACCTCAGCGCAGGCTGCGGCGGATGTGCTGGTAGAGAGCGCGGATCGCCTGCGCCTCGCCGCCGATCGGCGAGGGCGGTCGTTCGCTCTGCGCCCAGCCGAAGATGTCGAAATGCACCCAGCTCTTCGTCTGGGTCACGAAACGCTTGAGAAACAGCGCCGCGGTGATCGAACCGGCCATGCCGCCGGACGGCGCATTGGTGAGGTCGGCGAGCCGGGCGGAAATGTCCCGATCGTAACCCATGTACAGCGGCATGCGCCACATCGGATCGTCGGTCTCGATGCTGGCGTCGTTGAGGTCGTCGGCAAGCTGGTCATCGTCGGTGAAGAAGGGCGGCAGATCGGGACCGAGCGCCACGCGCGCCGCGCCCGTCAGGGTCGCCATGTCGACCAGCAGGTCCGGTTCCTCTTCGTCGGCATAAGCCAGCGCATCGGCCAGGATCAGCCGGCCTTCGGCGTCGGTGTTGTCGATCTGCACCGTCAGGCCCTTGCGGCTGCGGTAGATGTCGCCGGGCCGGAAGGCGTTGGCGGAGATCGAGTTTTCGACGACGGGAATGATGACGCGCAGGTCGACCTTCAGCTTGGCGTCCATGATCATCAGCGCCAGGCCCATGACGTTGGCGGCACCGCCCATGTCCTTCTTCATCAAGAGCATGGAGGAGGCCGGCTTGATGTCGAGGCCGCCGGTATCGAAGCAGACGCCTTTGCCCACGAGCGTGATGCGGCGGTGTCCCTTCTTGCCCCAGCGCATTTCGAGCAGGCGCGGCGCGTCGGCGCTGGCGCGGCCAACGGTGTGAACCAGCGGGAAATTGCGATCCAGGAGCTCGGCGCCGGTGATGACGCTGGTTTCGGCGCCGTAATGGGCCGCCAGCGCCCGGAAGGCGGCTTCGAGCTGCGCGGGACCCATGTCGTTGGTCGGCGTGTTGATCAGGTCGCGGGCAAGGAAGACGCCGGCCAGCTGGCGCTTGATGTCGGGGGCATCGGCATCCTGCGGGATGAGCAGGGTCGGTCCGGCCGACTTTTCGGATTTGTAGCGGTCGAAACGGTAGCTGCCGAGGCCGTAGCCGAGCGCCAGACGGTTGGCGGTCAGTGGCGCCGTCTCGATGTGCCATTCGCCGGCGGGCAGCGAGCGGGCAAGCTTGCCGGTGAAGAACGGTGCCTTCGACGGGTTCTTGCCGAGGCCGAACAACGCACCGCCGAGATGGCCGTCGCTGGTGGGGATCAGCAGGAGCGAGCCGGTTTCGGCCTTGTAGCCGGCCTTGCCCGCCCAGTCGAGGGCGACGGGATCGATGGTGCCGGTCTCGATATGGGCCGGCGTCACGGCGAAGATCGGCAGCGAACTGCCGCCCTTGACGGTAAAGGGCGAGGGACGTTCGATGTATTGGTAGGGGGCCATGATCAACCTTCGGACTGGCTGGGGAATCGCTGCATTAACACTCTGTTAGGGTTAACAGATTATTGCTGGATCGAAGGTTGCGCCGAAAAACTTCGCGAAATGGCGCAGAATCGCTATCGAAGGCAGGGCCATGGCATCTTCCGCACGCATCGTTTCACGCAGGTCGAAGCTTCTCCCGGGGATCGCCGTGGCGCTGATCGCTGTCGCGCTCGCCGGCTGTGCATCGTCGCGAAAGGAACTGACGACGGGTTCGATCCCGCGCATGTCGAAGCCGGTCGAGGAGATGAATAGCACGGAATTGGCCAGTGCCGGCGAAAATATCGGCAAGGCTTACGAGAAAAACCCCAAGGACGCCAAGATCGGCATGAGTTATGCCAATGTCCTGCGCATGAGCGGCAAGAATGCCCAGGCCTTGGCCGTCATGCAGCGGGTGGCGATCGCCAATCCGACCGACCGCGAGGTTCTAGCCGCTTACGGCAAGGCGCAGGCCGCCGCCGGGCAGCTGGAGCAGGCGCTGGCCACCATCGGCCGCGCCCAGACGCCGGATCGGCCCGACTGGCGGCTGAAATCCGCCGAAGGCGCCATCCTCGACCAGCTGGGCCGCGCGAACGAGGCACGCGGTCGTTATCGCGACGCGCTCGACATCCAGCCGAACGAACCGTCGATCCTCTCCAACCTCGGCATGTCCTATGTGCTGGCCGGTGACCTGAAGACCGCCGAAACCTACCTGCGCTCCGCCTCGCAGCAGGCGACGGCCGACAGCCGCGTGCGCCAGAACCTGGCGCTCGTCGTCGGCCTGCAGGGCCGTTTCGACGAGGCGGAACAGATTGCCCGGCGCGAACTCTCGCAGCAGCAGGCGGATGCCAACGTCGCTTATCTGCGCTCGATGCTGTCGCAGCAGAATTCCTGGAAGCAGCTTGCGGATAAAGGTAAGCCGGCTATCGAGAACGGGACGAATTAAGGAGGGCGGGGGCGTTTTTTCGGCCCCACCCTCGGAATGAAAGCGGTTAAGCCTTCAGCCCCTTCAGGACATTGGCCGTATTGATGCCGATCTCGTTGACGCCGTAGCCGCCCTCCATGCAGACGAGCACGGGAACGCCTGCCTTGGCGATCTTTTCGCCCATGGTGATGTAATCCGGCGTCTTCAGCTTGAAGAAGCTGATCGCATCCTTTTCGAACGTATCGACACCCAGCGAAACGACGATGGCTTCGGCTCCGAATGCCTTGATCTTGGCGAGCGCATCGTCTAGCGCCTGCGCCCAGACGCTCCAGGGCGTGCCCGGCGGCATCGGGTAGTTGTGGTTATAACCTTCGCCGGCACCGGCGCCGGTCTCGTCGGCGTAACCGAGAAAGTACGGGAAGGCATCGACCGGGTCGCCGTGCAGCGAGGCGAACAGCACGTCGTTGCGCTCGTAGAAGATATCCTGGGTGCCGTTGCCGTGATGGAAATCGACGTCGAGTATGGCGACCTTCTTGGCGCCGTGATCGAGGAATCGCTGGGCGGCGACGGCGGCGTTGTTGATGAAGCAGTAGCCGCCATAGAGGTCGATGCCGGCATGGTGGCCCGGCGGGCGGCAGAGCGAGAAGGCGAAGCGGTTGCCGGCATTCACCCAGTCGGCGCCGGTCAGCGCGCAGTTCATCGACGAAATCGCCGCCTTGTAGGTGCCCTGGGTGATCGAGGTTTCGAGCGCATTGGCGTAATAACCGACGACGCCGTCGATGTTGTTGGGGATCTTGTGGCGGGGACGACGATAGGGGGGCGAGGCCGGGATCACCTCACCCTGGAAACCTTCGGCGACCCAGCGGTCCCAGACGGTTTCGAGGAAGGACAGAAAACCCTTGTCGTGCACCTTCTCCGCCGTTTCCAGCGAATAGCTGTCGGGCGCCACGACATCGGTGAACCCCTCTTCCTTCACCGCCTGCAGGATCCATTCGGCGCGGAACGGACCTTCGAACGGCTTGACCAGCAGTCCGCCGTGCAATTCGGTCTTGGCATCTCTCAGCTTGTGATCTTCGGAATAAATGACTCGCATAATAAGACCCTGATGATTTTGATCAAATCAGGTTAGCCCCGTTGCGAAGGCAAAGGCAAGCCGCTTGCGCATAAAGGTCGGCCGGGCGCCCGAGAGAGGCGTCCGGCCGGCAAAATCGATTACGGGACGAGGTTGATTTCTTCCGTCTCGCCGCCCGTGCACGTGTAGCAGCAATCCGTGCACGTTTCGGCGTTGTCCGGGCCCGTGCCCCAATAGGTGCTCTTGTCGCCGGAAACCCAGGCGCCGTAGCAGATCTTTTCGCCTTCGTTGCAGGCGAGAGACATGGTCTTCGATTCGCCGTCGTCGAGGTAATAGACCTGGTTGTCGCCCGGCCAGACATGGCTGCGATCCTGGCTGTAAAGCTCGACTTCGACCGCGTTCGGATGGCTGTTGCGCATCACGAAGGTAACGTCTGCCGCCGAAGCGCTGGAAGCGAAGCCGAGCAGTGCGGAAGACAGCACCGCAACGCCTGCGGCGGCCGAAAGCAGGCGCCGTACAGAATATGTAGTTTTCATCGTTCGATCCCCAAAACACAGGCGGATGCCTGCACGCGATCCTTAGCATGGCCCCAGGCGGTCGAAAATGGCCAACCCTCTGTGACAGCGGCTTATTTTTGGGTTGAAATCGCTCAGGCGAGACGTTTGTAGAAGATGGTGGTCGGGCAATATCCGCCTTCCGGCCACATGGCATAATCGGGAATGACGCCGACGCGGGTCCAGCCGAGCCGCGGATAGATCGATTCCGCCGGGCTGCCGGTCGCGGTATCGAGAACCAGCAACGTCTTGCCCGCCTTGGCCGCCTCCTGTTCGATGGCCATCATCAACTGCCGGCCGAGGCCCTGGCCGCGGGCCTTGCTGTGGACGAGCAGCTTTTTCAGGTCGCCGCGATGCGGCTGGTTCGGCATCTGCGCCACGCCGACCTGGACGGTGCCGACGATCTCGCCGTCCGTTTCGGCAACCATCAGCAGGGTGGCGCCGGCTTCGGCCTGTTCGGCGACGCCCTGCCAATAGGGTTCGGCATCGGCTGCCGTGTAAGGCTGCATGAAACCGACGGAGGCGCCGCCGGTGACGGAATCGGCAAGCACCTCGCACAGGCCGGGAATGGCGGCGCGAGCTTCCGCGCCGGTCAGAAGACGGAGGGTCGTCATGGCAGGAACTCCTTGAACGGTTCAGCGGCCGCGATCGAGGATCACGGCGTAACGGGCGGGCGCCTTGCCCGGATTGTGGAAGTCGAAGGCATCGCCGATATCCATGTAAAGGCAGTCGCCCGGCTGCAACCGATGCACCGTCTCGCCGATGGTCATCTCCAGCTCGCCTTCGAAGAGCCAGATATGCTGGGTCATCACCCGGCTTTCGGGCCGCGGCGGAAAGCTGACGCGGGCGCCGGCGGGGAAATCCACCTCGACGATATCGACCCTCGACGGCGTGCCTTCCGGCGATACCGAACGCCGCAGGTAACCGGTGTGCGGATCGCGCCAGAGCCGCTGTGCCGCACGCCGCCTGAGCGGAGAATAAGCCTGTTCGCCATCGGCGAAGAAGGCGGACAGCGACAGGCCGAGCGCTTCGCACAGGCGCGCCAGCAGCGATGCCGTCGGGCTGGCCTCGGCGCGTTCGATGCGAGAGATCATTGCCCGGCTAACATTCGATGCCGCGGCCAGATCTTCTAGCGTCATCGCCCGTTGCGTCCGCAACGCTTTCAGGCGGGCGCCAACGGCGATCTCGATCTCCGTATCATTTGATTCCATTATCATAGAATTGCATGATCTTTTAGTGGAATCAAGCAGCCTCGGCCGCCCTGGAAAATATTTCATTCATGCCGCTCCGGCGATATTGCCGCCGGCCCGCCGCCGTTATGGTCTTGCATCGAGTGAGTCGCGTTGAGGGCGTCCGCATGCCGGGGAGGGAAGGATGAGTCAACCGAAGGAGGAAACGGGATCGGTTCTGTCGATCTTCAGCATCATCGTGTCGATGACCGGCGTGGCGCTGGGCAACGGCATGATGCTGGCCTACGTGCCCTTCCTGCTGGCCCGCAACGAGGCGCCGTCCTGGATTGCCGGTGCGACGTTGACGGCGATCGCCTTTGGCGGTTTCGTCGGCTGCGCGGTGACCGGACTGCTGATCCGACGTGTCGGCCACGCCCGGCTGCTGCCCTGCTCGTTTGCCGTCGTGATCCTGTCGGCGATCCTGATCGGCTTCGGCGTCAATCCGTTGCTCTGGGTGTTCGCCCGCGGGCTTTATGGCGCCGCGGCCAATACCAATTTCATCATCGCCCAGAGCTGGCTCAACCACGCCTCGTCGAATGCCTGGCGCGGCAGGGCGATGTCGGTCTTCTACATGACCTATGTGATCGGCATCGGTACGGGCGCCTGGATTTTCGGGCAGATCCCGGCGGACGGCAACATGGCGCCGATGCTGACGGTGCTGTTCACGACACTCGGCATCATCCCCATCAGCCTGACGCGGCTGCCGATCCCGCCGGCTCCGGCAAAGGTCAGCGTCGACATCGCCATGGCCTGGCGCAATTCGCCGGTCGCCTTCGTCGGCGTGCTTGCCGCTGGCGGGCTATCGATGGTGGTGCAGGGGTTCACGCCGATCTATGCCGCCGAAAACAACGTTTCGCAGCAGGATGTGGCGCTCTTGATGTTCTGCATGCAGTTCGGCCTGATCTTCATCCAGTATCCCATGGGGGTGATGTCCGATCGCGTCGATCGCCGCTACGTGCTGATCGGCGTCTGCACGCTGATTGCGGTCGCCGGTGTCGCCTCGCTGTTCGTCTCCTTTGCCAGCCTGTTGCTGCTGATGCTGGTTTTCACCATCTGGGCCGGGGCGGTGGAGACGGTCTATTCGATCGCCAACGCCCACGGCAACGACCGCACCGATCCCAAGGACTTCGTGCCGCTGGCCAGCACGCAGCTGCTCGCCTGGTCGATCTCCGCGACGCTGGCGCCGCTCGCCGTGACGCTGATCACGCCCGCCTTCGGGCCGAAAACCTTCATCTACGTCGCGATCGCGCTTGCCGTCGCTTATGCGATCTTTGTTGCGTTGCGCCTGTGCGAGCGGCCGCGGGCGCCGGAAGAGGCGCGCGAAACCTTCGAGATGATGACGGCGCAGGTGCCGAATGCCGCCGGGCTCACCGATCCGCCAGCCGGCGATACCGCCCGCAACGGCTGATTTTCCGGCCAATATCGTCAACAAAGTCTTTCTTTCCGCTTTGCGGCGCGAAAGCCCCCTGCTATATGCGCGACCATGAGCACAGACAGCACCCGTACGCCCCTCGACCATATCCGCAACTTCTCGATCGTGGCCCATATCGACCACGGCAAGTCGACGCTGGCCGACCGGCTGATCCAGTCGACGGGCGGCCTGGCCGAGCGCGAAATGTCGGAACAGGTGCTCGATTCGATGGATATCGAGCGCGAGCGCGGCATCACCATCAAGGCCCAGACCGTACGCCTGCACTACAAGGCGAAGAACGGCGAGACCTATGTGCTGAACCTGATCGACACGCCCGGACACGTCGACTTTGCCTATGAAGTGTCGCGGTCGCTGTCGGCCTGCGAAGGCTCGCTGCTCGTCGTCGATGCGTCGCAGGGCGTCGAGGCGCAGACGCTCGCCAACGTCTACCAGGCGATCGACAACAACCACGAGATCGTCACCGTGCTCAACAAGATCGACCTGCCGGCGGCCGAGCCCGACCGCATCAAGGAGCAGATCGAGGAAGTCATCGGCATCGACGCTTCGGACGCGGTGCTGATCTCGGCCAAGACCGGCCTCGGCATCCCCGACGTGCTGGAAGCCATCGTCAACAAGCTGCCGCCGCCGAAAAGCGCCGGCGGCGAGAAGGCGCCCTTGAAGGCGCTGCTGGTCGACAGCTGGTACGACACCTATCTCGGTGTCATGGTTCTGGTGCGCATCATCGATGGCGTTCTGGTCAAGGGCCAGACGATCCGCATGATGGGCACGGACGCGAAATACCAGGTAGAGCGCGTCGGCGTGCTCACCCCGAAGATGGTCAATGTCGACAGCCTCGGCCCCGGCGAGATCGGTTACATCACCGCTTCGATCAAGGAAGTGGCCGATACCCGCGTCGGCGATACGATCACCGAGGACAAGCGCCCGACGGCGGAAGCCCTGCCGGGCTTCAAGCCGGCGCAGCCGGTGGTCTTCTGCGGCCTCTTCCCGGTCGACGCCGCCGACTTCGAGGAACTGCGCGCCGCCATGGGCAAGCTGCGCCTCAACGACGCCTCCTTCTCCTTCGAGATGGAATCGTCGGCGGCCCTCGGCTTCGGTTTCCGTTGCGGCTTCCTCGGCCTGCTGCACCTTGAAATCATCCAGGAGCGCCTCTCTCGCGAATTCGACCTCGACCTGATCGCCACGGCACCCTCGGTCGTCTACCAGCTGACCATGACGGACGGCACCGAGAAGGAACTGCACAATCCGGCGGACATGCCCGATGTCGTCAAGATCGAGGAATTCCGCGAACCCTGGATCAAGGCGACGATCCTGACGCCGGACGAATATCTCGGCGGTATCCTGAAACTCTGCCAGGATCGCCGCGGTATCCAGACCGAACTCACCTATGTCGGCAGCCGCGCCATGCTGACCTACGAACTGCCGCTCAACGAAGTGGTGTTCGATTTCTACGACCGGCTGAAGTCGATCTCCAAGGGATATGCCTCCTTCGACTACAATCTCGCCGATTATCGCGAGAGCGACCTGGTGAAGCTGTCGATCCTCGTCAACGGCGAGCCGGTCGATGCGCTGTCCATGCTGGTGCACCGCTCCGCTGCCGACCGACGCGGCCGCACCATGTGCGAGAAGCTGAAAGAGCTGATCCCGCCGCACATGTTCCAGATCCCGATCCAGGCCGCGATCGGCGGCAAGGTCATCGCCCGCGAGACGGTGCGGGCGCTGCGCAAGGACGTGACGGCGAAGTGTTACGGCGGCGACGCCACCCGCAAGCGCAAGCTGCTGGAAAAGCAGAAGGAAGGCAAGAAGCGCATGCGCCAGTTCGGCAAGGTGGAAATCCCGCAGGAAGCCTTCATCGCCGCGTTGAAGATGGGGGACGAGTGAGGTTTGGCCTCGCTTTCCTCCAGCACCTTTGCCATTTTACGTCTCTGCAGTATACTCTCCGCACAATCTCGGAGTGAACATGGTTTCGCGCGCTCGGCAGGCTGAAGATAGGGGCGATGTGCTGGCTGCTGAAGCCAAAGCCCTTGGGATTGATCTTGCGGAGATAGCGGGCAACGATGTCGCCGCCGCCATCAAGGCGGAAAAGGAGCGCCGGTGGCGCATTGAAAACGCCGATGCCATCCGGGTCGCCAACGAGTACATCGAAAAGCACGGACTGCCTTTTGCAGAATACCGGCGGTTTTGAATGGCGCGGTTTACGGTCTATCGTCTGGGCCACGGCGGCACCCTGGCACTCGACCTGCAAAGCAATCTTCTGGACGGACTTCACACCCGGGTGGTCGCCCCGTTGGTGCACGAAAGCGATGTCGAAACTTTCGTTCGTTGGCTTAATCCTCGTTTCGAGATCGATGGTGAGGTCTATGTGATGATGACCGAATTTCTGGCGGCGATTTCATCGAAAGACTTGCGCGAGCCGATTGCCGATCTCTCGCATAAAGCGGACATGATCATCGCTGCCACCGATTTCCTCTTCCAGGGTTTCTGACATTCCCCCAGCGTCGATCCGGTTTGCCTTCCGCCGGCTGATCTGGCATCTCCCTTGCCGATATCGAATTGCGACGGAGCGATTGACGTGAAGCTTGCCCCCGGCCCCATACCGCCGCGCATGACCGTGCAGGATGCCGTCTACCAGCGGCTCAGGGATGCGCTGATGGCCGGCAGCTTCGATCCCGGGCAGGTGCTGACCATCGCCTCGCTGGCGGAGCGGTTCGGCACCAGCAACATGCCGGTGCGCGAGGCGTTGCGGCGGCTCGGTGCCGAGAAGGCGCTGGACCTGGCGCAGAACGGTTCGGCCCGCGTGCTGGCGGTGACGGTGGCGCGGCTGGAGGATCTGGCCCGTGCCCGCGTCGCAGTCGAAGGGCTGGCGGCGGAGCTCGGCGCGCCCAGGCTGACGGCACGCGACATAACCGGGCTGGAGGCGATCGTCGCCGAGCAGCGTTCCATCGGCCGCGACCGCGATGTCTACGACCTGATGGCAAAGAATTACGACTTCCACTTCACCATCTACCGTGCCTCCGGCTCCGAGGTGCTGCTGCAGCTGATCGAGACGCTGTGGCTGCGTTTCGGCCCCTATATGCGGCTCCTGCAGAAGTCGGTGGAGCCGCTGATCCGTTCCGGCGAAATCGAGGCATCGGGGCAGCATGACGCCGTTCTGGCGGCGCTGCAGGACGGCAATTTCGGTCGGGTCCGCGATGCGATTGTCCACGACATCACCTGGACCGCGGATATCCTGCAGCGGTTCTGCCCCGATTCCTGACGGGTGGGCATCGAAATGCTTGAACTCTAAAATTTCTTGTGATCAAATGATCACAGCCTATTTCAGGAGATTTTGCCATGGCCGCCCAGATCGATTTTCCCGTGCATGAGATCCGCAAGCTGTTTCCCGCATTGGAGAAGGCCGGCGATTTCATCTTCCTCGACAATGCCGGTGGATCGCAGGTGCCGCAGTCGGTGGTCGATGCCGTAGCCACCCATCTGGTCGACTACAACGTCCAGCGCATGGCGAAGTACCGGCACAGCCAGGGTGTCGATCGCAGCCTTGCGGAAGCACGCGAAAGCGTCGCCCTTCTGGTGAACGCCTATCGTCCGGAAGAAATCTCCTTCGGCCTCAACGCCACTTCCTTCATTCGCCTCGTCAGCCTCGGCATTGCGAAGATGCTGGACGAACGCGACGAAATCGTCGTCACCGATATGGATCACGATGCCAATATCGCCACCTGGCTGGCGCTCGAGGCGGATGGCGCGAAAATCGTCTGGTGGAAGATGCGTGAGGACGGCACGCTGCATCCCGAAGACCTGAAGCCGCTCGTCAACGCCAAAACCCGCCTCGTCGCCTGTACGGTGACGGCCCATTCGATCGGCACCATCGTCGATGTCGCCGAAGTCGGCCGCATCGCCCATGCGGCTGGCGCGGAAGTTTTTCTCGATTGCGTGCATTACGGCCCGCATGGCCTGATCGACGTGCAGGCCTGGGATTGCGATTATCTCGTCTGCTCCGGCTACAAGAATTTCTCACCGCACATGGGTTTCCTCTGGGGCCGCTACGATGCCCTCGTCAAGCTGCCGACCTTCAAGGAGGATTTCATCCCCGACGTGCCGCCCTACAAGATCGAGGTCGGCACCTTCACCTACGAGAACGTCGCCGGCATGAATGCCGCGGTCCATTATCTGGAAGCGCTCGGCCGCCGTTTCCTGCCGGAAGCAAACTCCCGCCGTGCCGCGCTTGCCGCCGCCATGGGCGCCATCCGCGATTATGAAACGGTGCTGACGAAGGCGTTGCTGCAGGTGCTGAAGCAGCACGGCGCGGTGATCTACGGCATCTCCGACGAAGACAAGGTGGCCGGCCGCGTCCCGACCATCTGCTTTTCCATTCCCGGCATCACGCCGCAGGTGATCGCCGAGGACATGGGCCAGGCCGGCATCGGCCTGCGTGACGGCCACATGTTTGCGCCGCGGCTGATGAAGCGCCTCGGGTTGACGATGGAAACCGGCGCCATCCGCATCTCCATGGTGCATTACAACACGCTGGACGAGGTCAGGCGCTTCAGCGACGTGCTGGGCGAAATCATCGCGCGGCGGCGCTGAACCAATCCCTCTTGCGTCCCGGCGGCTGACCGCATATCGTCCGTTTCGGCCGGATGTGGCCAGCCGCCCCGCGACGCCTCATGCGTTTGGTGAATACATCCGAAGACAGCAAAAACCCTTTCGTCCTTGCCTGATGGCATCCGATGGTAGACGGGTCAGCAATGCGGGCACTGGCGGTGTCGTCTACCGAGAGGAAGGATGAATTCATGCGCGATTTCCGCGATGCCAAACTCATGGCCAAAGTTCTGCGCCAGGCCTTTGCCGACCGCAACGTCCCCGTGACCCATAGCGAGACCCTCGAGATCGTTGCCGGCCAGTTCGGCTGCGACGACTGGAATATCCTGGCGGCCCGCATAGAGGCAGCCGAGGCTGCGCCGGCCAAGCCGGCGGAGAAGGTTGTCATCACCTCGCCGATCCCGATCTTCCGGATTTTTTCGGTCGAAAAGGCGATGGAATTCTACCGGGATTTCCTCGGTTTCACTGTCGATTGGGAGCATCGTTTCGGCGAGAATTTCCCGCTCTACTGCCAGGTGTCCCGCAGCGGGCTGATCATGCATCTTTCCGAACATGCCGGCGATGCATCTCCGGGGGCGAAGGCCTTCGTGTGGATGACAGGGGTGCGGGCGTTCCGCGAGGAACTGATCGGCAAACACTACCGCTACATGAAGCCCGGCGTGGAAGAAGCGCCCTGGGGCCTGGAGATGACGGTCACCGATCCGTTCAACAACAGGATCGCCTTCTGCGAAAAGCAGGATGGCGAACAGGCTGGGCAGGCCTGACCGTCCTGCCTCGCGAATAGACGCTGGACGCAAGGCCTTGGATAGTCCTGGGCCTTGCAACGCGCCTGCCGGCTCGCAAGCATCGCGTCTCACGGTGTAAAGCGCAAAAAAAGTCAGGCCGCGCGCAGTTCCTGTCCCGGCGAAATAGAATACCCTCAGCCGATCTGATCCGCACCTATTGGCCATGTGCCGCCGCGTCTGCCGGCGGTCGGGGAGGTTGTATGAAATTCCGTCGGGACGCGCCGGTCATCCTGTCGATCGCCATCACGGTCGTCATAGTCGTTGCCGCTGTCGTTTCCAGCCAGCTTTTTGCCGGCATGACCGCAGCCGTGGAGGAAAAGCAGTTCGAGCTGATGGGCAACATCGTCGGCACCGCCATCGGCGATGCAGAAAACAAGGCATTGGCGCGTGCCGAGCTGATTGCGGACCTGCCTTCGGTGCAACGTCTCCTGACCGCCAACGATCGCGCCGGCCTGCAGGCCGAGCTCGGCAAGATGTTTGAGGATCAGAAGGCGCGGCATGGGGTCGACCAGGGACAGTTCCACCAGCCGCCGGCCACATCCTTCCTCCGCCTGCACGACCCCGCCACCTTCGGCGACGACCTGAGCGCATCCCGGCCGTTGGTCGTTGCCGTCAATCGCGATCGCGAGCCGAGAAAAGGACCGTCCGTGGCCCGTAGCGGCCCGGCGATCTTCGGTGTGGCGCCGCTGGCCGACAGCAACGGCAAGCCGTGGGGCACGTTCGAAATCGGCATCAGTTTCGGTCCGCTGCTGGCCGGGCTGAAAAACGCCTATGGTTTCGATCTCGCCCTGTTTGTCGACGAGGGTGTGTTGCGCCAGTTCGCCAAGGGTGTCAGCCCGGAACGGCTGGGCGACCAGAACCGTGTCGGCAAATACATGCGTTTCGAGGCGACCAATGCCGCGCTGATGACGGAACTGGCGACGGCTTCGGACCTTGCCGTGGTCAACGAGCCGACCCCCTATACGCGCCTGGCGCAAGGCATGACCCGCGGCGTGCTGCTTCTGCCGCTGAACAACAGTTCCGGCATCCAGATCGGCGTCATTGCCGTGTCGTCGGATTTCAGTGCCTCGCGGGCTTCGGTGGGCCGTTCGCTCGTGTGGCAGACCGTGATTGCCGCGATATCGATCGTATTGCTGATCGGCATCGTGATCATCGTGCTGCGCGGTTTCCTGATGCGGCCGCTACAGGTGCTGGGAGATTGCTTCGAGGCGGTCTCTTCCAACGAACTCCTGCCGCCGATCGAGGGCGCGGAGCGTTTTCCGAAGGAACTGCAGGTGTTCGCGGCCATATACGAGCGCATCCGGCTGCGTCGGCTGGGTATGGGTAAGACGACATGACGCTGCTGGATAGGCTCTTCCGGTTTTCCGTCGCCCTGCTGCTGGCGCTCTGCAGCTGGTTTGCCGCCGCGCAGGCGGCCAATATCGACGTGCCCCGCGACAAGGGCCTGCCTGTTGTCGTCAATGCCGGCGTGGCATTCATCGAGTTGTTCGGTTTCGATGAGAATGCCGGCACATTCCGTGCCACCGTCGATCTGCGCCTGAGCTGGTTCGACGGGCGCCTGGCAAAATCCGGCCCGATTGTCGGTGTCCCACCGGACACCTATCGTGATGCGGCGGCGGAAGCCCGCATGCAGGAAATATGGGTGCCGCCGGCGGTCCTGTCCAACCAGCAGGGCGAGGCCGCTTTTTCGTCTTACGGCTTGCGGGCCTACCCGGATGGAAATGTCGAACTGCTGCACCGGGTAACGGCGGATTTTGCCGTCGATGTCGATGTCGCACGGTTTCCTTTCGACCGGCAGCAGCTTTTCGCCGACGTCGCCGTCCGCGGCGTGCCGATCAGTCAAGTGACATTGCAGTTCGACCAGTCGGATATCGATTTCAGCCGTCCTTCGGTTGCCGCAAATCTGCCGGGCTGGAGCATCGGCCTGGTTGACCTTAGAAGCAGCCCGATTTCGAGCTGGTACAATACCAGCGAGGCACGTGTCACGGCATCGCTGACCATGGCGCGGCAGCCCGGCCTGGTGGTCGCGTCGATCTTCATCCCGCTGCTTGCATCGCTCTTGATACCGCTTCTGGCGATATGGCTGAACCGCATGGAAGATGGCATGTTCCAGGTCGATGCCTTCGAACTGGTGAACATCATCATCGGCGGCCTGTTTGCCGTCATCGCCCTGAATTTTACCGTCTACAGCACCTACGTCGTGCTCGCTGACGGGGACAACACGGTCAACCGGCTGTTTGCGCTCAATTACCTGGCTCTGGCGACGGCGCTATTCGTCAACATCTTCTTCGGGCGTTTCAACGTGCTGGCGCGGGCTTTCAGTCCTTATGTGCAGGAACAGGCCTATCTGGTGATCATGTGGGCCGTGCCGGTTCTGGTGGCGATCACCGCCGCCGCCTTCATGCTGACGGCGGCCGTATAAACGGCCGCCGGCGGGACGGGCGCGTCAGGCGCCTGACCTGTCATCCCAGACGGATATAGGGCACGTCCTTCTTCTCCACCTCGTCCAGCGCCTCCTCGTAGCCGGCATCGGCATAACGCATGACCCCGAGCGCCGTGTCGTTGGTCAGGGCATGGTCGAGCCGTTCGTCGGCTTCCGCCGTTCCGTCGGCGACGATGGTGACGCCGCAGCTTGTCATGTAGCCGGCATAGCCGCCGCCGCCGGAATGCACGACGACAAGATCGGCCATCGACGAGCACAACATCATGGCGTCGAGCAGCGGCCAGTCGGCGATGGCGTCGGAGCCGTCCTTCATCCGCTCGGTCATGATGTTGGGATGCGCCATGGCGCCGGCATCGAGATGGTCGCGGGAAAAGGCGACAGGGCCTTTCAGCTCGCCCCTGGCGACGAGGGCGTTGACGGCGCGGGCGAGCGCCGTGCGCTCGCCGTGGCCGAGCCAGGCGATGCGCGCCGGCAGCCCCTCGAAGGGGATGTATTGCCGGGCCAGCCGCACCCAGTTGGTGACGATCCTGTTGTCCGGGAACATCTCCAAGAGCAGGTCGTCGATGCGGGCGATGTCGCTTTCTTCGCCCGACAGCGCCATCCAGCGGAAGGGGCCGATGGCGCGGCAGAACAGCGGGCGCAGATAGGCTTCGGTGAAGATCGGAATGTCGAAGGAGTTGGTGACGCCGCCTTCGCGTGCCTGGGTGCGGATCAGGTTGCCGTTGTCGAAGACTTCCGAGCCTTTTTGCTGGAAATCCAGCATGGCGCGCACGTGGTCGACGATCGAGGCGCGGCTCGCCGCCATCAACTGCCCCTGGCCGTCCTCGCGCAAGGAGCGGACCTCCTGCAGGCCCATGCCCTTCGGCACGTAGCCGTAGACGAGGTCGTGCGCCGAGGTCTGGTCGGTGACGATGTCGGGCACGATGCCACGGCGGGCGATTTCCGGATAGATGTCGGCGGCATTGCCGACCAGGCCGACCGACAGCGGCCGCCTGTCCTTGACGGCGGCGTCGATCATCGCCAGCGCCGCGTCGAGGTCGGGGGCGATCTCCTCAAGGTAACCGATCTTCTTGCGTGCTTCGGCGCGGGCGGGGTCGATGTCGACGCAGAGGATCGCAGCACCCGCCATGCGGCCGGCCAGCGGCTGCGCCCCGCCCATGCCGCCGAGGCCGGCGGTGAGGATGAAACGCCCGGCCAGTTCGCCGCCGAAGCGTTTTTCGGCAATCCGCATGAAAATCTCGTAGGTGCCCTGAATGACGCCCTGGCTGCCGATATATTGCCAGGCGCCGGCCGTCAGGCCGCCCCAGCAGATCAGGCCCTTGCGCTGCAGTTCGTAGAAATATTCGGCTTTGGCCCATTGGCCGACGATGTTGCAGTTGGCCATGATCACCAGCGGCGCCTTGGCATGGGTCTTGACCAGGCCGATCGGTTTTCCCGACTGGATGATCAGCGTCTGGTCCTCGTCCATCTCGATCAGCGTCTTGACGATGCCGCGATGCGCCGCCCAGTTGCGGGCCGCCTTGCCCAACGCGGCATAGACGACGAGGTTGTCCGGGTCCTCGCCGACCGAGAGCACGTTTTCGAGCAGGCGCAACAGCGCCTCCTGCCGCCAGCCCTTGGCGCGCAACGCCGGGCCGCCGGGGATCGGAAAGTTCGGATGACGCGGGTTGGGTTTGGGCATGGTGGTGTCCTTATGGTTTTACGGCGCGTCGGCCGGCGCCTCATCTGCCCCGAGGGGAATCTTTTCACCTAGAGGTGAAGAGGAAGGTGAGTTAACGTCCTCGGCTTGGTGACAAACTTATAAAACCTCTCCTGCGTCACCCTCGGGCTTGTCCCGAGGGTACAAGCACGGCAAAGATAGCCTTTATCGTCATTGCCTTGGCAACCGAGGGCAGATCCTCGGGACAAGCCCGAGGATGACGGCATCGAGAGAATGGCGGCCTACCGCCCTGCAAACACATATTTGGCGATATCGATCCCCATCGCCTTTTCCACCGAGGGATAGACGGTCGGGTCGAGCACGCTGGCGGAAAGCGGGATGATCTCCTTCGGCACATGCAGGATGTGCACGCTCATGCCTTCCTTCAATTGCCCCACGCTCAGGGGCTCGCCCTCGGGCGACAGCGTGGTGATGACGGAGGGGAAGGTGGCGAGCCGCGTGCCGCCGGCATCGTTCACCGCCATGTATTCGTTCATCACATGCATCGTTACCGCCTTGTCGCCGGCGCCGATGGTGATGGTGCCGATGTCGAAGGCTTCCTTGGTGTAGACGACGTCCTTCTTCGTGATCGTGCCTTCGGCCAGGATCGTGCCGCCGGTCGTCTTGCAGATGGCGTCGATGACGGCGCCGCCGCCCTTCTTTTCCGCCGCGATGATCGCCTCTCCGAGCGCAAGCGCCATGGAGATGCCGCCGAGTGCGGCATGAGTGCGGACATAGGAGGCGCGCAGCGGGTTGCGGCAGGAAGCGATGAAGCCGCCGGACTGGTCGGAGGCTGCACGCAGGATCGGCGAAACCTTGGCGGTGGCGCCGCGCACCACCAGCTCGATATAGCGGTTCTCGTCGCGATTGCCGCCGACGGCGGTCTGGATCATCTGCTCGGGCGAGCCGGCCATGCCGATCGAGCCCATGTCGCCGGTCGGATGGGCGCGGATGTCGCCGACGGCATCGACCACCTTGGTGCCGAGGATGGCGGAGGGCAGCCAGCCGTTCAGCGTCGAGGAGCGGCCGTTCTGGCCGATGATCAGGCCGGCGATCCTTTCGCCGAGCGCCTCCTGCAGGAGCTGCACCGCCTTGACGTAATCGACGCCGCGCATTTCCCACGGTGTGGTCGAAGCCGGGGCGCCGATGGCGGCGGCGGTGGCGATCCAGTCGCTGTCGGCCAGTTCGTCGATCGAGACGAGCTCCGGCTTGCCGATCGAAACGGCGGCGTAACCCAGCATGCGGCCGTGGTCGGCCCAGCCGCCGCCGCCGGCGGCGTAAACGGAGCCGCCCTTCACGGCCGCCTCGACATCCTTCTCAACGAGTATGCGTCCCATTCCGGTTCTCCTGAAGTGTGGGCAGAAGTTCATCCATGGCCAGCGTGGCGCGCAAAAGCACCGCCGCGCCAAGCGCTATGTCGTCGTTCTCCGCCCATTCGTCGGCGGAGTGGCTGCGGCCGTCCTTGCACGGCACGAAGATCATTGCCGCCGGCGCCACCTTGGCGATCCAGGCGGTATCGTGGCCGGCTCCCGAGGCCATGCGGCGATGGCTGGCGCCGACCGAATCGGCGGCGCGGTCGAGGATGGCGAGCAGGTCCGGGTGACCGGGTGTCGGCTGATTGTCGGAAATCGTCACCGGCGGCAGCACGGACACGCCGTAATCGTCGGAAATCCGCTTGGCGGTCTCGCCCAGCCAGCGCATGAAGGTCAGCATGTCGTCGCGCAGTTCGGCGCGGGCATCGATCAGCAGCACCACCTTCGACGGCACGACGTTGGCGGCATTCGGCTCGATGCGAAATTCGCCGACGGTAGCGGTGAAATGCGTGGCGCGGCCGGTGCCGAGGTTGGTGGCGGCCTGGCGGATGTCGAGCACCAGCTGCGAGGCGGCGACGAGCGCATCGGCCCGGCCGGTCATCGGCGTCGTGCCGGCATGGTCGGCGCGGCCCTCGACGGTCACCTCGATGCGGGTGATGCCGGCAATGGCGGTGACCACGCCGATATCGCAGCCTTCCATCTCAAGGATCGGTCCCTGCTCGATAGGCAGCTCCAGGAAACCGGCAATGTCGGGGCGCGATTGCCGCGCCCGCACGCAGGCAGTGCCCCCCAGGTCGGTGAGCGGCTGCTGGAGTGAACCTGATTCTGGGGGGGGGGTCCGCCAGGCATCGGGGAG
>Ga0066256_1001392_pt2 | contig 26011 bp, 26 predicted proteins | sample ThiBio_1000_biof_FD_87107 | JGI IMG/M metagenome (GOLD analysis project Ga0066256, IMG submission 87107) | Wastewater bioreactor microbial communities from Cape Town, South Africa - Thiocy_expt_1000_biof (version 2) | ecosystem: Engineered > Bioreactor > Thiocyanate-remediating >... | reverse complement strand
CAGCTTCTGTTGGTTATCTTTCTGTTGGTGTTGGTGATATTAGTACATTAACTGGTAGATTAGGATCAGTTTATAGTTTGTCTGCCGTTAACATATCTACACAATCTGGTTATTCGCGTGTATTTGCATCATATTATATATCTGTAACTAACTTGTCTGCGACGTATATATCTGTTGGAGCACTTCAAGTCGGCACATTACAAGTAGGAATGCTTGCGTTTAGTTCGGTTTCTGTTAATATGATTTCGGCAAACATGGGTTATATTTCGTCTGCAATTATTCCAGACCTAACAACATGCAATATACATGCAGGTTCATGTTCAACAATAATACTAGATGCGTCAACAATGCATATTAGTACTCAAAACATGTATATTGGTTCAACCGCAACGTTACCGGCAGACGTGTCAAGTTTTTTGTTATATGTTGATGGCACAGGTCGATTTACAAATTATGTTTCTGCATTAGATTTCCAATCACCATCAGATGCAAGATTGAAAAAAGATGTAAATGTAATTGATTCAGAATATGCGTTGTCAACGGTGTGTGAGTTACAAGGTGTTGAATATAATTGGCTGAATCCTGCCTTAAAAACAACAAATCCTCCAAACAAAGAAATTGGGTTTATTGCGCAAGACGTCGAAGCTGTTTTGCCAAATGTTGTATATACTGGCGGTGATGGTGTGAAAGGTTTAGTTTATGACCGAATAGTTGTTATGTTAGTAGAATCTGTTAAAAAATTAAGATGGGAAATTACAGAACTTAAGGCATTGCTTCAGAATCAAACGTCATTATAGAATATGTATATTGTTGCATTTTGACAAGCGGAATTGTGTAAAAGAACCTTGGATTGTTTGGTATTGGTTGTTCCCACAATGGTGGGACATCTTCTTTTTCTTTTAGAGCGTCAATAAATTGTCGCAGTGTTTCACGCGAAATGGTGGCACCCATAATAAGTTCTAATTCGTCAACATCTTCATTTGTTGGGGAACGTATGATAACATAAATTTGCATCTTGACCCCGTCGGTATTTTAAATCTTCCTTGGTAAAAATGGATTTCAATTTTACGCAAGGGTGTAAAAAAGCTTTAGTAAAAATAAGACACTATTTTTAGTAATGTCCCAGGGTCCACCACCGGTTGAACGAGTCATCAACGCTTGGGTAGAGCGTGACGGGCGCACCACGTTCGATGTCCTTTACGAACCGGTGTAACCACCAGGCGTTCTCAGCGTAAGTTTCGTCCGAGTAGCCCTCACACCTTGCCAACCAACGCTCCAAAACCTCCAGTCTAAACTTTGTGTTTACGTACATAAAACACATGAAGTTTACCTCTCGCGTTTGTTCGCTCAGCTCTTCAGTGTCCTTGCCATCCGCGCACTCCTTCTTCAGTCGTGCCTCAACGTCCGCTGCATCCACTGCTTTTGCAAGCTACGACAGTGTTTGAGCCGCATGCTGCGCCGCTTCAAATGCAACATATGATGATATAGCCGCTAAAATTATGATAACACATGCAATTGGTGAGATGTGTATGTTATGTATTCTTACATACATATCAACAAACACAAATACAGCAAGAGCAATGGTTATTACAATAAGCTCCATGTTAAGTTTATACAAAAACATAAAAAATATAGGAAGGATTCAATTTTTATACCCTACTGTTCCGAAATTAAGCAACACTAAAAGTGTTGCTTAATTTCTGGAACAGTAAGGGTTTACGTTGTGTTCCGAAAAATTAAGCAACACTTTTAGTGTTGCTTAATTTCGGAACACGACGATAACGATTTTTCAAACGTTTTTCTAAATGCCTCGTAATTTTCTGCACGATCCCCAATAACTAAAATTGCAAATACAATAATACTAAATACGCCATCAAATTCGCTAAGCACTTTCTGGAATACGCGTGAAACCGGCCCAGGTGGTGACCCCCACATACCACATCCCAGCGCTCCAAGCACTACTGCATCACATTTTTCAGATGCTGCTACAAGAAGCGACATTCGCACTTTGTTTTCCAATATTGTAGCATCTTCCGGTGTCAGTTCACCATCATCCGTTGTTATTGGATGATATAGACCCGGTGTAGTCATAACATCAACATAATATGGTTTGCATGTCGTATAGCCTTTTTCCTCATTATCTCTGAAAATCAGCACACGACGCGAATATATCATTTGTAACTTATCCGCTTTCATACTAATTGGGTATAGTTTTCGATTAAGATGCAAATGTAGATTCGATCGACGGAAAATGTTTTCTTCTTGGGCTGGATGACCACTTTCAACACCTCCACCTGGATAAATATTATTTGCCATATTCAACACAGCAACTTTCGCTTTAATACCAATCAAAATGTTAGCAGCATCAAGTGTATCTGCATTATATACAGCGATAGTAGTTGATGCTACGATTTTTTTCGGGAATACACCGACAAATAATTCTTTTGCAATTGGTATTATTGAACATTTTTCATGTTGAACACAATCTCCAAGCATCTTTATCGCAGCAGGATTCACGAATGAATATTTTACTGAAGGTGAACGAGGAATAGCGAGTGTATAATATTCGGATGCTTTACATAACCGAATTGTATCTGCATAAATTTCCTTGCGCCAATCATCACGGGTTTTAGTTTCTTGCATTCGATTTATTGTTGATTTGCAACAAATAATTTTTTGGTTTCAATAATGAGGGCTCGTAAGCATCTTTACGTCTGTTTAGGGAAAATACGACTGTATCACAATAAGTAACAGCAGAATGCCACGTAAACCGTCTTCAAAACCAAAAGAAATCGACAACCCTTTACATGCTGTTGTAAAAATCTTCACTGTGAGTACTGAGCCTCGCTATTCGCAACCATGGTGTATGGCCCAACAATTAAAATCATCCGGAACCGGGTTTATCATCGGAGACCGGCTAATCATCACAAATGCGCATGTTGTTGCACATCATACATGTGTTCAAATCCGAAAACATGGTATGTCAGACAAGGTTACAGCGACAGTTTTAGCCATTGCACATGACAGTGATTTAGCGATTTTAACGGTTGATGATGAAGAATTTTGGGAAGATACTGTGCAACTGCCAATTGCTGACATGCCTCATATTCGGCAACATGTAACTGTTATTGGTTATCCAATGGGTGGCGATACAATTTGTGTGACTGAAGGCGTTATTTCTCGAATCGACTATGATTCTTACTCACATAGTTCTCGCCCAAATCTTGTTGCACAGGTAGATGCGGCAATTAACCCTGGAAACAGTGGTGGCCCTGCGCTAAGCGAAGATGGTGCGGTGATTGGTGTTGCATTCCAAGGAATGGATGCTGGCGATGGCATCGGCTATATTATTCCATCACCAATTCTGATGCATGTACTTGAAGATTTCAGCAAAAACGGTCGCATCACTGGCACTGGTAGCATGCCTTTCAAATATCAAACTACTGAAAATGCCGCAATTCGCTCATCAATTGGTGTTCCTCCACATATTTCAGGTATTCGCATTAGTGGGCTTTATCCTGCATCTAAACATTCCGAAATGTTTATGATTGATGATATTGTTAGTGAAGTCGATGGAATTCCTATTGCAAACGATGGAACGATTTCAATATCAGAACATGTTCGTGTTCCTGTTTCGGCAATTTACAGTGGTAAAAACATTGGTGATAGTCTAAAATACACCGTATACCGCAATAAAAATCGTGTGAATCTTTCAACTATTGTCGAAAGAAACTACGAACTTGTGCCACGTACACTATATGAACAACGGCCAAGTTACTACATTTTCGGCGGGCTCGTGTTTACAATACTAAGTGGTCCATATGTAGAAACTCGCGCCGAAAATGGTTCGATTGATGTTGGTCTGTTGTCACTTATTAGTAAAACTGCGGAACAAAGTCACCAAAATATTGTCGTACTCTCTGATATTCTGTCACACCCAATAAATACTGGTTATGAAGCAGATGAATTTGATGATTCGCAACTGGTCGCGATTAATGACCATAAAATCAATAATCTGGGCGATGTTGCTCGCATTTGTAAAACATTTATAGGTGAATACATTCGGTTCGAATTTTCATCCAAGAAAATCATTGTGCTACGCACGGATGATGCGCGGGCATCTGAAGCTGCAATCCTTAAGGCAAACGCGATTAATTCAGCTGTGAGTGAAGACCTAACGGTTGTTGCTGTGCCTGCACGCCGCGTTAGACGCCGTGTTGGCGGCGGGCCTGAAACCGTTGTTTAGATGCATCGCGTTTAAAAATGTTCATAATATTATTATTTCATTAAACAATAACTTCTTCTGTATCATAATTCATCATAATTTCCCAATTTTCATCGCAAAAACGTGACCAACCATCATAATACAAGTAAATCGCTGAAAATAAATGCATTTGGCAGCACCGTTTTGTTTGTTTTTATGTCAGAAATCAAATCTCCGCATAGTTTGTGACGTTTTTGATGGTTTCTGTCGTTTTGCCCTTGGCAGGTTTGTAGTTGTCGGGGTTCCAACGAATAAAATACACTGGTAAGCCTCCAAATGATTGACCAATGTTAATCATTCTTGTTTGTTCACATGTGCAAGGGCGCTCTTTGTGCTGGTTTTCGTCGCATTCTAATACAACAATTTTGTCACCAAAGTCGTAAACTCGATCTGGACGTTCTTTGCCGCACACACCAGCATCAATCTGTCTATCCGTTGACTCACCTGGTAATTCACGTGTATCCAAATAATCCATTAGAGCATTTTGTTTTGCTAAATATGCGGAAGTGAATGATGAAGGGTTGCAGTTTTCACATTTTGCATCTTTGTCCAAAATGTAAAGTAATCCGCAAGAAGAGCAGGGTTTTTCTACATAATTTTCTTCGCCTTCTTGTTTGTGTTTTTCGCAATGTAATGGATGCCAATTGGTTCCCCAAATGGCTTTGTTTTTACATAATTTACATCTTGCATTTGACTTTTTCATCATTCCCGGTTCTTTGTGTCTGTAGCAATGTGTTGGAGAACGCCCTGGAAAGCCATATGTTGAATATGATTTGCAATCTGGAATCGGGCAATGTTTCGATTTGATGTCTATCATTCCTTCTAATTTATGTGTTACACAAAACCGGCCCTTTCCGCCTGGAATATCAAATACTGGTGTAATAATTGTGCAGCTTGGGTGTTCACAGCGCTTATTTTTAAGGTCAATCATGTCAGGAGTTTTATGATCACAGCAATATTCTGGTTTGCCATGTTTTAATCCGAATGTAGGATGTTTTCTACATTCTGGATTTATACACGTTTTACTTAGTACATTAATCATTTCATCTGTTTTATGTCGACTGCAAAATTTTCCACACTTAGTACCAGGTAAATTAAATGCAGGTTGTTTGGGACATTCTGGATGTTCACAGTGTTTGTGTATTAAGTCCATCATATCTGATTTTTTGTGTTTTTTACAGAATCGTGGAGCTTCACCTTTTATTCCAAATGCTGGATTAATTGAAGGACAATTGGGATGTTCACACCGTTTAGCAATAACATTAATCATTTCAGGTAATTTATGTCGTTTACAGAAGCGCCCTTTACCTCCAACAACATCAAATGATGGTTGACGTTCACATTTTTCACAGCATGCATCTTTGATATTTATCATTCCATCTAATTTATGGTCTTGACAAAACCTGCCCTTGCCACCTTTTACATCAAATATTGGACGGGTTGGACATTCAGGATGTTCACACCGTTTATTGCATACGTCGACCATATCCGCATGTTTATGTTTTTTGCAGTAAAGTGCTTTACCTTTTTTAGCATCTTTGTGTGCATATGTTGGTCGTAATGTGCAGTCCGGTTCAATGCATTTGGTGTTTTGTACATCAACCATTGTATCATCTTTGTGTGCTTTGCAAAATATCGGTTTGTATTTTTCTGTGCCATATGTTGCACGAATAGGACATCCTTCGTGTTTACATTTTGGCATTTGTTTATTTAATAGTTAGGAGTGCATAATTTTTTGTTTTCATTTTTTAGGAGGGCTAAAAAATCGTGAACACATAAATTATCCGAATTTCCACCGACGTTTGCACCATACACATTCAACAAATGTTGTTGTTCCTTCGTCTCCGCATTTCAATTGAATGTCAAACGATCTGCAAAGGTTTTTCTTGCATCTTCCGCATGTGTATTTTGTGGTCACATCATCGAAAGATACCTCATACGCTTTATCAAGTTTTTTATTGATTTTCTCTTGTTCTTCCGACCAAACATCAGGAAATAAATCGGCGTAAACAAGGAAAGGTACTTCGTGCGGCATAATCATTTTGTCTAAAATCCTTGGTAAAACCGTAGCATTTTTAACATAACTGGTTGGATCAATGTTGGAAATAACGCGAAGAGCGGTTGAATAATAAAGACCGCCATGACCAGCAAACGCAGGAACATTCCATCGTGGTCTCACCCCATTTTTAATTGCAATCGCAATTGCTGCATTGAAAATCCCCTTTTCCATATTAGATGCAATAACTTCAGCCATATCCGTCGCAACACCAGATGCACCCAAAATCTCATTAAGATGCGCTTTTACTTCTACGCGTGAAGCAGATATATTCCATGAAACTTCCATTAACTTACCATAAAACAGTGCGCTGTTTTTATGTTCAATTTGGGGGTGGGGGACATCAAATTGCTGCGCATAGTTGCTTACGCAACTATGCTTGCAATTTGCCTCCCCCTATAGCCCCCTTACAAAGTTTATGCTCGCAGAATCGGTTGCTTTGCAACCGATTCTTAAAGGAATTTTCCGCTTTGCAAGGATTTTCCGCAAAGCGGAAAATCCTTTTAAGAATAATTTGCGAAGCAAATTATTCTGCGGAAAATTCCTGCTTCGCTCGCATTTTTGCCTCTCACTACGTTCGCGGAAATGTGTTTCTCTGGAAGTACATAAATATTAATGTTAGAGAGGTGAAAAATCATTTTTTGGAATCTTTTGGATTTGCTTCCCTTCACCTAAAGAAGTTTTATAGGTAAATTCGAATTTTTCTGGTCAGCAGCTGCTTTTTTCTTGATGCGCAACTTTTGCAACAGTTTTCGCCGTCGTTGTTTAGCATGTTCAATTATATGTTCAAATACATCAATTTCATATTCAAGTTGCGTAATTTGTTCATTAACATCAGCCATTCGTTGAAGTACAATACCATATTCAAACTATCGTTCAATTTTTATGAACATCATAAATATTTCGTAATGTAATTAATACTCGTTTAGTATTCCAAGTTGATTCAGCGGAATAAAGAACATTATCACCTGTGCAAATAGTAACATTCGTTCTATATATATCCAATCTTATATGAGACGCTTTTATTGAATCACCAAGATTGCATGTTACATCAAAATATGGTTGTTCATATGTTCTTGTGTTCACATAGTCTTCATGAACAAGGTTTGTTGTTTTTACATGTAGTTTGAATGTTTTGATTCGTTCTATAAGTTCCACTGGAAATTTTCCCGAATCAATGATATTACTCGTAATAACACACGTTTCTCTATCAAACAATACCGAAATGTGCACTAGAATATGATTGAAAGAATAGGTTGCATCATGTGAGCTGAATGTATACTTGCCTTCGTCACGCTTAGATGTTATAGTATTCCAATCATCATAGTAGATGTATTTTGCATCTTTGATAATGTCATAAAATAATTTATCGTGCGCATTTCTTTTAGATTTTGATTTTGACGAATTATATTTCCGCGTTAGTTCCAAAATTTTTGCATCAGATGCTGTTAATTCATTTTCAAGTCTGTCTATAGTTGTCTTATACGATTCAACTAATGTAGATGCTGTGGTGATTTCATCTTGCAGAGATGTTAATAATTCATCTGTCATTTTACTGCACAATTATTGACCAATAAAAAACATGATTAATTATGATTCAATTTTTAAGGCGCGCCTTATTTTTGTTTACCGTAGACTACCAAAATTAAGCTACACCCCGTTCTGGCTCCGCCAGAATGGGGTTGAAAGAACTGTCCACCAAAGGTTCTGACACTTTCAGTGTAGCTTAATTTTGGTAGTTCTACGAAAGCCGGCCTTGTTCCGAAAGTTTTTGATACTTTTCACGAATGTGAAAAGTGCAAGACCTGTCCCACCTTTGGTGGACAGGTCTTTTAACCTCGTTCTGGCAAAGCCAGAACGAGGTGTATCTTAATTTCGGAACAGGCCGGTACTTCCATATGTCCTATTATATTCATAATATTACCGTAGACTATGGGCCGGTACCCTTGAATCCCGAAATTAAGCAACATGCTTAATTTCGGGATATCAAGGGTTTACGTTGTGTTCCCGAAATTAAGCATGTTGCTTAATTTCGGGACACAACGGTATCGTTATTATTTGTTTTGTCTCTTGGCTCATCATCATTATTTTGTTCCTTTGCTGCACGCTGCGCTCGCTGGTAGGGAATCCAAAAGATAACAAAAAACGATTTTACACTTCTCTAAAATTAATATTCATATGTTTTTAGAAATCGCCCCCCCGCAAGTGTAGTGAGAAGTTACTCTTTACAGGGGGCTTAGGGGAGGCAGGTTGCAAGCATGATGTCCCCCTTTATTCAGATGACTTCCATTTGAAATCACACCGTGTGCAAACATATATATATTGTAAATTTACGCTATCGTATTTGATGTAAATTACATCAGGTGTAGTTTCGCCCTTATTTGACGAACATTTATCGTTTGGACATTTGATTGCACCAGATGTTTCATGTGGCAATGTTGGATCGTTCAGTGTATATTTATCGATTTGCATAATGACTTTTCCGCCAGTACCTTTTTCGCGAACTGTTAAATCTAATATACATGCTTCACATTCATCTGAAACAGCAGCGGCAGCACTTTTCGTGGCTTTCGAAAGCGCAGCATCAGATGCAGCTGCAGCAGACTCGGCCGCGGTAGCAGACTGCTCGAAACCACATGCACGACATTTGTATTTGATATCACTGCTCGTGTCGATGAACATATTCATGTAGTTTGCACAATGAGGGCAGAATTTGAGACCCATAATTCTAATTATAAGCTGCGAACATTAAAAAGATGTGCGTCAATTTTGGGGACAAAAGTCTACCCCTATAGTCACCTGTAAAGAAAAACTGCTCGCTCGCGGTAGTGGAAACCAAAAATGTATAAATATTAATTTTAGAGCAATATAAAATCAATTTTCATTAACTTTTGAATTTCCTACTCCGCGAACAAAGCGAGTAGTAAAAAGATGCGAGCGAAGCAGGAATCAGTTGCTTCGCGACTGATTCTGCGAGCGTAAACATGTAAGGGGCTATAGGAGGAGGCAAATTGCGATCATGGCTGCAAAGCAGCCACGCGCAGCAATTTGATGCCCCCCATAATTAATTCGCATAATAAAGCAAATTGCCGTTCCCATAAATCGAGATGGATGAACAAATTCTCATTCAATCAGTTGAAACAGCCAGTAAACTCGCGATATTGTTTATGATTATTTATTACTCTAAATTCAAATATTGGGGCATCATTGCTGCGTTTGTTGTGGTAAATTTAGTATTCACAATACTGCAATCATATACATACGATGCAAAAAACACATATGTTCAAATCATGTATGTTATCATATATGGTGCGATGGTAAAACATCAATTTGGTTCATGGGGCGAATCCACCGGCATCATCGTACCTTCCGCGCTTATAAGCGTTATTGTCAATAAAATCGCATTATCATTATTAGGACAGAAACAAACACAACTTGCTCTGTAATCGCCGCGCATCATTTTAAATGCATGCACACGTGCAAACGTTAGCATATAATCGCATCATAAATATGTTTCGTTTTGGGAAAGTTGAGCGCAAAAATTGACGCAAAAGTAACTATAGACGGATAGTTTGCAATAATGAGTACGCTTGAAGAATTCCTACGTTCTCATTTGACGGATGATAAGGCCACAGCAACGCATATAGGCATGGGTGCGGCAAGACCACATTCAGGCAAATATGTTATACATGATCACGAATATCCAAAGTTACTAAGTTTAATCGAACGCTGGCATTTTAACGACAAAAAACAGTTCAATCTGTTGGAATGTCATAGAAATGTTGGACCTGTGCTAATCGACTTAGATTTTCGCTATTTGATTTCGCTTGAAGGAGTCAAGGGTCCAAAAGCCAAAGAAAGTCTATGTAAACGACGATATACACAAGATATGATAAACAATTTCATTGGTGGTTACGCTGCAATTCTTGAAAAATACTATAATATGTCTGACATCAAAAGCATGACATTTTACATTATGGAAAAAACAAAGCCTCTTATAGATGACAAAAATAGTCTTCTCAAAGATGGTATTCACATTGTAATTGCTGACCTAATAACAACACCGGAAATTCAATATGCACTTCGCAAAGCTGTTCTTGATGCAAATCTAATTGAAGAATCATTCGCCGGAACGGAAATTTATAATAGTTCCAGTGATATATTCGATAAACGTGTAATCAAGAGTAACAATTGGTTCATGTATGGTGGTTCGAAACCGAATTTAGAACCATATTTACTAACGCGGCGTGTTGTTCTGGAAGATGGCGCACTAACTGAATATGAAGACAAACCACCATCATCACTTGACCTTCTGCAGATTTTAAGTATTCGATACAAAAAAGTGGAAACACCACTTACAGTAAACGCAGATACGTCTGAAGAATGGACTGAAATTATGAATGAAGCAAATGGAGTAAAACTTAAGAAAATACCGGCAGTACCAAAGGCACTCGCTGAAGATCCGGCGGATGAACCAGATACAGGTGTGGAAACAGGCGACAGCGCTAAATCCATTCTTGATCCATATGAAAACGCAGCAGAATTAGAAACTGTTATGAAACTTGCTGTAGAATGTCTCGCAGATGAACGCGCAAACGATTATTCGCAATGGATGGATGTGGGGTTTTGCCTACATAATTTATGCGCTGAACGGTTGTTTGATACATGGGTGAAATTTAGCCAACGCTCACCGAAATTCGACGATGAAGCGTATAATCACATGCGACGTGAATGGCCGCGCATGACAAATCGGGGATTAAAAATGGGTTCACTACATATGTGGGCGAAAACTGATAATCCTCACAAATATCGCGAAATCATGGAAGCAGACTTGATTAACGCAATATTAAAAACACCAGAATGTTCACATGTTGCTGTTGCAAATATAGCAAGTAAGCTGTATTGTCATCAATATTGTTGCGCAGATTTCGATAAGAAACCATGGTATGAATTCAGGTCGCATCGATGGGTTAAACTATCTGGTGGTATCGATCTTCGTCGTAAACTGTCTGACGAAATCCGTAGACTATACATCGAAGCACATAAACGTGTATTAGACCGCAAAAAAGACGCAGGTGGCAAAGACCTGGAAATTCTGGAGAAAATGGAGAAATCCATTTCAGAAACAACTAAAAAATTGGGTGATTCAGTGTTCAAAGACCGTGTAATGAAGGAATGTTGTGAACCGTTCTTCCGCGAAGAGTTTAATCGCGAAATCAATGCAAACCCTTATTTAGTTGTATGCGCAAATGGTGTGTTAGAATTACGTGCAAAGAAACTTGCAAAAGGACGCGAGACAACTGGTGTTAATTTCAGACCAGGACATCCCGATGATATGATGACAAATTGCACTAAAGCATCATATCACAAATACAATCCAAAAGACCCAACCACTTGTGAAATCTTGGGATTCTTTGCGAAACTGTTTCCGAAAGAAGCCGTTCGCGAATATATGTTGACACTATTATCATCGTGTTTGGAAGGTTCGAACCGGGAACAGAAATTCTATATTTTGACTGGTGTTGGTTCTAATGGTAAATCGATTTTAGTGCGATTAATGAACAAAACGTTGTATGAATACACCGGTAGTTTATCAACAACATCGCTAACACGGAAGAGACCGGAGTCGGGCGCAGCAAACCCTGATATTATGGGAATCAAAGGCAAGCGATTTATTTCAATGCAGGAGCCAGATGGCCGCGAATCACTTAACTTTGCACGTGTTAAACAATTTAGTGGTGAAGACGACATAACATGTAGGCCACTGTATGGAGATATTGAAACTATAACAATTATGGGGAAGATTTTCCTGTGTTGTAATGATATGCCAACGATTCCGACGACAGACTGGGGTACATGGCGTCGTATTCGTGTTATCAAGTTGATTTCACGCTTTTGCAAAGATCCATCATCAGATCCAGAGTTACACGAATTCTTAGTTGATGAAAGTTTTGGCGACAAGCTGGATGATTGGCCAGATGCATTCTTATCGATTCTTGTGCATTATTATGAAACCAAGTATCTTAAACATGGTTTACGCGAACCACCGGAAGTGCTTGAAGAAAGTCGCAAATATCAAGAAGAAAATGATTTATTCGCAGTGTTCCTTAAGGATTGCAACGAACCTGCTGCAGGTTCAGTGCTTTCATTCAGTCGTACATGGGACAGATATGGTATATGGATTAAAGAACAACCAGAAAAAATTAAAAAGATGCGTCAAATAGAGTTCAAACAGCGAATGAAGATTATGTATGGTGATCCAGGAACGGAAGGATATCGCGGCATTCGGATTTGTGGCGGTGGTGGTGAGCCTGTACTTGCCGTAATTGATGAAGAAATTACAGTTTAATAGTTTTATCGACGTGTTCCGAAACGGGCCTGTATGAATTTTTATTACCGTCGTGTTCCGAAATTAAGCAACACTTTTAGTGTTGCTTAATTTCGGAACAGTAGGGTACCGGCCCGTTCCGAAATTAAGATACACCTCGTTCTGGCTTTGCCAGAACGAGGTTAAAAGACCTGTCCACCAAAGGTGGACAGGTCTTGCACTTTTCGCGAATGCGAAAAGTATCAAAAACTTTCGGAACAGGGCCGGCTTTCGGTAGTCTACGGTATGCAGTTTCGACTGTTTTACACGAATTTCTGCAGAATTGCAACAAATACACCCAATACCATGAATGCAATTACGCTAACAGATGCAATATTTTTGTATCCACCACCTAAATATCTGACACCAAGTGCACTTGCACTAATTAAACATGCTAAAAAGAATACACATAAGACAACAAATGCAATCGCAGAAGGTGTCCAACCAGAAATCGACTGTTGTGCAGTATCATCAACAAGCCCCTTCATAGTTGCATTGCGCATAGTTGTAATAGCATCAGCTTTGTCAATGATCGATGTCCGCACTGTATCCGCTGCAGGAATAAATGATGTTGTAACTGCACTGTATAAGCATCTATATTGTTGGAGTAATGCGGCATTCCGTTCGGAACTGGGTGCAATTATATTGCAATTTGCATCTACTAATGTAGTCATTTTATAATTACGATGGTATTAAAAGAATTTGGCTTAGCGGCCCCCTAAGGTTTCCATTTGAAATCGATTTTGTTCCATTCGTTATCGTCCCGTTTTTTGTAATTAAAGTTGACTTGCCAACCAATTATTAATGTTGCAATTGCAACGATTATTAAACATATTACAAGTGCGGGGCCAAGCAATAAAAATCCCATAGCAGATGCAGCAAGTGGTAACACACATAATAACGCGGCTATGTAACCGACTTGCATAATGAAAAGCATATTTGTTTTTTGTTTGTAGTAGTATTCATTGATTTCGAATTGACGACGTGTTGTATCAACGTCAGATTGTAATCGACCAGCCATATCTTGGCTCAACATTTGCATTTGAATATCATATAAGTCCTTACCACGTTTATATGCACGCATAAATTCAATTTGCTGCTGTTGTGATTGAACTAAAGCTGCATTTGCATCATTAAGTGCACTAATTCGGTCATTATTTAAATTGTCTTTTAATGTTGCGATAGATGCTGGATTTGCCGCATTTATGCTCTGCAGCATGTTGGTAATTTCTTGCGCAGTGTAAGGCATATCTTTACAATATGGCGCGTTATTTTCTGAAAACCGTTGCGATAAATCCAACCGCAACCCCCGCTAATAATCCATATGCAATTAATTGATTTCGCATGTATCTGTTTTTAACTGCCGTATATTCAACCATTTCTTTATGTGTATCAAGTGTCGATTTTAATACTCCAATTCTTTGACCTGCAAGAGCAACTTTATTGGCTTCAATCGATGCATTTAATGTAGCATACGCGGTATCGCTCGAAACGGATGTATTTAATTTGTTGATTAAATATGAATACATTGCTAAAATTGTAGATAGTTTAAAATTCAATTGTTGGGCGACAGTTAGCGCAGCTCCAGCTGTTGACGCATTTGTCGTTAATAAATCAATATATGAACTGATTGCGACTTTGTATACATCTAAATAGTAAGTGTATTCTCCAGAAATATTTGATGCAAATTTAGCGTAAGATGCACGTAAATCTGTTAAATTCACTGATACATCGAATGATTCTGTTATAGTTAAGGTTTGAATACTGGAAATGTCGAAAAATGGTGTACCAAGTGATGTATTACCGCTTGTATATGCTGTCATAGCAGCATCAAAATCAGCCGATGTCCAACGCGTTGCATCTGCAGCAGCTAAATTTGTTGAATATTGCGATGGAACGGCCATTTTGAGTAAAGCAATCACTCCACCAACGTAATCACCTGATGCATCCGTTGACATGTTTATAATATAGCTTTAAAATTTTAGATCAAATTGCTGTCCTGCAGTTGTAGCAAATGAACTGGTTGGTTTCCATGTAACCAATAGAAACACCAACACAATAAATATAAGTGCAAAAACAGATGCAGCGATAGCTATGTATAATGTCATACTTTCAAGCAAAGGCCATTGAAGTAGACCAACCGTATTGCGCGTAACTGTATCAACACGTGGCGGTTGTTGTGAAATTGCAGAAGCATTAGCAAAATCAGCGCGTTCAGTCAATTGGCCAACAACGTAGTTTTGCGTACGTAAATACATTGGCAATACTCGAAGTTTATCTTGAATTGTTTGTCTAACATATGCCAATGTTGCTATGTCAGCGGTGATATTTGGCTCGTAATTGGATGAACCTTGTTCATATGCTTGCTGGTGACAATTGCCACGTGCTGGTGTAAATGTTGAAAAAAACTCAGATTTTACAATTGGTTGCGTTATTGCATCATATCCAAGCTTTAGTTGTTCTACCAATACATCAACGTTCGAATTTGATAAATCTGGTGACGTTGTTGGAAGAATCATTGAACTGTTAGATGCAGGAACAAGTGAACAAGATGCTGACATCTTAGAATACCTTAAAACTATGGAAGATTAAGTGCAATGTCTGTAAACAATTGTTTCACCAGCCGTTTTGCTTGGCCGGCGCACTTCAACAATATCGCCAGGATATAATCCAAGCATTCTACCTATAATATCTTCATGGTGTCTAATAACAATTAGTTTGGATTTTGATGAAACCATAAGGCGTTTCAATAAGGCTTCATGTTCAGATTGTGGAACTCGAATATGGGGAGGAACGCGAACATGTTTTAGTCGGTTAACAACTAAATCGGGCAAATAGAAGAATGATACACGATAACCATATTTAGAGTGCGCTTCCGTGACAGCTTTGTGAAATGCTTCACCAACATGTTCACCACAAATTATAATTAATTCATCAGTTAACCGATTATAACCATCAAGTATATGTTTTTCAGTAGTCGCTCGGCGTCGACTGCTGCGAGTTGTTACAACTGTTGCAGCATCATCGCCGTCAACAATGCCTGTCATGTCAACTGCTGGAGTGAACATGTTATGTAATTTGTTCTTGAGCTTATCAATAAATCTATATTTTACATATACATTTGGTAAACGATTTTCTTGTTCTGGAGTGGCCAGTTTGCATCTAATGTCAAGCGGAGACAAGTCTGATGTGTCTTCAATCATTTTCTTAATATCGTCGGTCGTGAATGCGTCGTATTCAGATGTATCATATCCACGTTTTTGAAGCATGTCAAGAACAGTACCCCTGCTTCTATAGACAAGATCCAGGATTTCAGTTGTGTATATTTCCGTCATTACTTTGTATTACATAAGATTTGTTAAATTGTTTGGGTTCAATTTTTCGTGCCCTGTTGGCACGAAAAATTTCAAGGATGTAAAACCTTAGCGGTTTTACATCTGATTCAATTTTTCGTGCTGCAGACGCAAACTTTCATCGTATAAATTAAATGCCAACAAATAGGAAGACTCTCCGTCGTCGCAGTAAAAAACGGCTGAATACGAAGAAAGGTGGTGCATTTTTTAGAAATAAAATAGATAAGGATATTTACACAGTTCTATGCTATTATATAAATAAACTCGTGTTTGATACTATTGTTTTGTGGGTATTAAACAACGAAAGGGTTCCTGTCATAAACACTTCATCGTTAAATACCAGTTTCAAAAGCACGCCATCAAACATATCTACAGAAGATATATTAAGGCATTATGCGCCACCAGTACGTGGTGGTGCAAGAATAGACAAATCAGATAAACAAGTTGAGTATATGGTTGGGTTTGTTAATGAAGTATTTCCACATATTATAAATGAATATATACGAAAGTATTCGGAAGATATTGAAAAACAAGTACGTGAACAGTTATTAGCAAACACAGCTTTACATACAAATTTAAATCGCAATTCATATATTGCGAGTTTAACCAATAAAATGATAGATGTGCCACGATTTTGCCCTCATTTGTCTAATCCAATCGAAACTGTTATGCGGTGGATAATAACATATTCACAGCAACAAGAATTAGAACGATATGCATATAAAAAATTATATGAAATATTAGCCTCACCAAATGTTATACGTATAATAACAGAAACTGTCACTAAAAAAGTATTGATGTATACTACGCTGCCTCCGCGCACAGATTTAATTACACGTCCAACGGCTTTTTTCGCCGATGATAATTTGGTGGTTCGAGCGAGGGAAATTGATTTATTAACAGCAAAAGATAATAAGAAACGTGCATCTACTGAAGAAAAAATTACGGCCGCGTCAAAAGAAATTGTTGATGCTGCAAGAAATTTTGCTTTAGCAGCTTTTAAAGTAAGGAATTTTCAATTAATGCATACTGCACTAAATGAACTGTTAACAGAACTAAACGGTGAACATTCAACATTATATGATATGTCAATGAATCTAAAAACTGCATTGGAACTCTCAAATAGTAGCAACATACCCAACAAATTTTTGAACGATGCACTGTACAATTTTATTTATTGTGCTGCTTAATTTCGGAACCACCACTTAAAATAATTCAGCATAAGTAAATGAATCGTCGCAAACTAACGCTAAAGAGATGTTCGAAGAAATCTTTGCATCCCAGAACGAAAAAAGGCGGAGCAATTTGGTCTACGCCTAAAATAGACGCAGATATCACTACGTATCTATGCTATCATATTGGCAAACTTGCATTTGATAAAATTAAGGAATGGAACCCTACCGAATGTTCCAGTAATGTCACTTGCCGCAGAAAAGGTGGTGCATTTTAGTCTACACCTAAAATAGATGAAGATATTTATGCAGGGTTGTGTAATTACATCTATAATGCTGTAATTAGTATTGTTAAAGAATGGGTGAATGAATATAAAATTGTAACTCAGACTATGTTAGCAACGTCTTCCAGTGAACCATCTAAAAATGTTAATACTAATACGTTAATGTCAGATTATGCAGCACTTTATAAGGCATACACACCAGGCAGCTATTTACATGGTGGTGCACGAAGTAAATCGACTATTCGTGTTAGTGTTATGCAACAATTTATCGATGATAAGGTAAGCGAGATTGTATATGAATACATACATAAATCCGCAGCTAACGCTGAACGCCAATTGAGCGAGCAGTTTAAATGTATGTCACAAGAGAACATTTTAGGATGGACATCATTTACGATTGATTCGCCTGATAATGCGGCGTCGTATGTCAGACAGATTTGTCCAAAATCAACAAGTTTCGATTTTTGGAGCAAACTAATAACATATTTACAACAACAAGAATTAGAACGTTACATTATCAAAAAAATTCACGAAACAGTAAAATATCAAGATGTATCACGGATAATAGTAGCAGTTGTTGCCAAACGTATATCTCAGTATGAGATATTATACCGCAAAGATCGCGGATATATTCCATGTTTATCGAAGACAAAAGTTGAATCATATAATGAAACAGAAGAATTAAGAGCACGTCAAGCGGAAATATGGCAATTGAGACTTATAGCTGAACTAAGGGGAGCAACAGACGAAAATATTGTTAAAAAACTACGTGCAGACATTATTCAAGCAGACAAAGACCTTATTGAGGCTGCTTTTGCTATTCGTAATTACCAGCTTATTTATTCAGCAGTAATCAACTTGATGAGTATATTAACTGAATTAGGGGACGCGTCATCGCCGTTATATATTAAATCGAAAACATTAGGAGATGTACTTAATAGTTATGATACTATGAAAAATAATCAAATATATTTACAACAACTTGATATTGCATTACAAAATTTTTTTGAAGAAATAAAAGTTATACCCGGATTGTTTTCATAAACGAATGTTGTCAACAAAAATATTAATGTATAATAAATAAACATGCGCAAAGCAACGACACTAAAGAGGCGGTCAAAGAAATCGTTGCGTCATAAGACGAAAAAAGGCGGGTTTTTCGGAAAACCGAAGCTAACAGACGAAGTGAAATATGAAATACAAAAGACAATCAAAAATGTTATTGAAACATTGATGAAAATATGGTTAGGATTAAATCCAGATGGTGCTAAAGTCCTTGTAGATAGAATAACCGGTGAAAATGTCAATGTGGATTCAATAAATACTATGTATGATACATTAATTGATAACTCTTTGAAAGCTACGCGGGAAAATGTTAAGGATTACTATAGATCAAGTGTCAAACTGGTAAATAATAATATTACGTATAGATATTTCACATTTCTGAAAGACAAAATGATTAATGAAGATAGTTTAAAATGGATTGTAGATGCAATGAATGATGATTATGCATATGGGTTAAGCCAAATATTTTCTGACGCAACATTCGAACCTGCTGTTACAATTTCCACAAAAATACCGAAACACGAAAAATTTTCATTTAACACACAATTTGCACATTATTTTGGAACACATGCAACTATAAAAAAAACGTTTCACATTGGTAGTCCACAAGTTAATCTTGAAACGATTCGTATTGAATATGATGGTAGTAATGTATCATCTACTACAATTCAAAACTATGTTGAAAAACGAACATATAATTTATTTCCGTATATATTTAGTAATTATCTAAATGAAGAAATACTTCCATATCTTAAGTATATGAAGAATGAAGTAAACGCGGTTGTGATGCAACGTAGCGATAAGATGGGTGTAATGCTTATACCAGTCCTTGCTGGTGGTGCAAACATGAAAATTCCTAAATCCAGCTGGAAGGATATGGAAAACTATGTATACAAAACATGTTATAGTGAATTCGATAATTATATTAGAACTATGCTTGTAACAAATATAATTAAAAAATATATAGATGCATATTCATTTGAAACAATTGCGATGTTTAAAGCAAGTGAGTTGAAATTACAAAATTATTCTTTATGGCAGTTAAATCCATATATAATGTATGAGTTAGAATGGATTAAGACTGGTAATACTAAAAAAGCAGAGTATGCGAATCATTTAGCAACTATTAACAAGAAAGTATATGAAGTAGCGCATGCTCTACCAGATATCTCTAATATCAGAAAAATAATTGATGATACGATTACACAAACGATACTGAACGGAACTACTATGCAAATCAAAGATGATGAGTATGTATATGAAAATACATTAAATTTTAGTCAACATGCTAAAAACGTTATATACAAAAATATGCACTTAAATCTTACAATATTTACACAAAGAGCAAATAAGAAAAACGCATTAAGATATTTAAGTCATATAGGCAAAATAACACCAAAGTCTATTGTAGTAGCGGCTAATGTACCAGCGGCGGCTAATGTACCAGCGGCGGCTAATGTACCAGCGGCGGCTAATGCAGCAGCAGCTAACTCTGCAAAAGCCGCAGGTACTGGTTTATTTATGACAGCTAATGAATCTGCTGAAATAAACGCAGCAGCGGCTGCTGCAACAGCAGCTATCGCAGCTAACGCAGCAGCTAGAGAAGCGGCTAATGCGGTAAATGCTGCAGTTGCATTTGCGGCGGCAAACGCAGCAGGCACCGGCCTTATGCTACATACTAATGCTGCAGCTAACGCAGCAGCTAACGCAGCAACCAAAAAACCATTAGCAAACGCACCACCAATGCCAGAAGAAGCATTAGCCACAGCATTACCAACATTGGAACCACCACTTGGCGCACCTGGTGCATATGCAGCACCACGTAGAGTATTAGCTCCATCTTCTACAGAAATGAATGCAGCAACAGCCAAAGTTGTTTTAGATGCTACGACTATAAAAGCTGATATAACAAAAATTATTAAAGGTGTAAATCCAATATTTGCAAGATTATCTGCTTTAACGAGAGAAATGCATACTCTTCTTACAAAAGCAAATCACATAGAAATCAATATGAAACGAACCAGAAATAAAATAGTAGAATCTGGTGCGAAAACGCACAAAATAAATGCATCGTTTATAAGAGATATTAGAGCGGATGAATCAAGCTTTCTTGGTATAATAAAGACTATACGTGCAATACGTGAACAAACTGAACAACTTTTCTTGAATATCAAATCGGCTGTACAAAGCATAACAGAAATAACCTCAAGTATTTTGTTATCACCTGAAGCATACAGTGGAGCTTCTGTCGCAGAAAAAGCTGCATCAGATATGGCGAGAAATGCTGTATCTTCTATAACAAAACAAGCCGTTGAATCTGCTGAATTTGAAGATAGAATCAATAAAAATTTAGAACAGTCTGAAGATATTTATGAATCTGTACTCCAATATGTTCAAGATGTAAATCATGTAATTGAAGAAAAAGCAGGAACTACTACTACATATGAAAATTATAACATTTTAGAGGAAATGCTGCGAGCAACTGAATCATCAGTTAATTATGGGTCAAATTATGGGTCAAATTACAATCTATGATTTTAACCTAACTTAGTCACAAATATTTCATGAATAGGTTCCGCGCCACCGACCTTTGGTTTGCGTTTCCGTATAACTGGTGGGGCTGCAACTGGTTCCTCTTGAATTAATGATTTATCTAATTTAACAACGCGTTTCTTTGGTGCAACAATTGGTTCCGCTGGCACGACTTCGTCAGGAGCAATTTTAACAATCCGTCTTTTTGGTGCAACAATTGGTTCCGCTGGCACGACTTCGTCAGGAGCAATTTTAACAATCCGTCTTTTTGGTGCAGCAACTGCTGCTGGCACAGCAACTGCAGCTTCTGCAGCCGCTAATTCTTTTTCCATATCTTCAATTGTAGTTTTAATATCAATTGCTTCAGCCGATTCAGCAGGAGTTTCAAATTCTTCTTCCGGTGTTTCTGGTGAACTCTCTTCTGCGACAGCTAATTCTTTTGGTATATCAGGGAAATCATACAAATCCAATGGACCAGAAAAAGGTGTCGCTGCATCTAATGCTGTCGCATATTTATCAGCAGCTTCTTGAATCGCCGGCAATGCTGCCGTTGTATTTGTTATACGTGAGAGACCTGACCCATGACCAAGTCGATGCGCATTTGATGCAGTTAATATGCGGAATGACATTGACCCGATACATTCCATTTCTTGAATTGAAAGCTTCAGTGTATATGGTATATTAACATTTGTAAAACCAGTTGCGCGAGTTACGTTTGGTGGAACGAGACGCATTGTGTTTTCAGTATCACCCAAAAACTTTACTTGTCCATCACATTCTGGGCATACATACAAATCTCGCGCGACATTATATATTGGTATAGAACCACAACCATCGCAAACAACTGTCTCATATTTATCGCCGCGTGTCATCATGCTTTCATTCATGAAGTTTGATGTACCATATGCAACAACCACATCGCGCTCCATTTCACCAATGCGCAGACCGCCTTGATTACCGCGTCCGCCGGTTGTTTGATGCGTTCTTGCCACGCGACGACCTTCCGCGCGGGCATTGATTTTGTCGATTGGCATATGTTTTAAACGCATGTAGTATGTTGGAGTCATAAAAATCGATACTTCCATCATATCGCCAGTAATTCCATTATACAGAATTTCATTGCCATAACGTTCATAACCAGCAGCTTCTAACGCTGTTCCAAATATTTCCGTTGAATTACCAACATTTCCAAATGCCGTACCATCAACATACGCCCCATAACATGCAGCCGCTTTACTTCCAACTGCTTCCATAAGCTGCCCCATAGTCATACGTGATGGAATAGAATGTGGATTCACAATGACATCGGGTGTTATACCAGTGCGACTGCGCGGCATATCGGTTTCTGGTATAGTGCGTTGGAAACGCGGTGACAATGTCCGGAAACGCCCGTTTGACCCGGCGTCAGGGTCGTTTTTCATCGGCCAGCATTGCGAAACGGTATTCATGGAAATCCAGGCAACACTTCCCGAACGAGGCCGCGACCTCCGGCTCGATTTTTTCCGTGGTATCGCGAACTGGTGGATCTTTCTCGATCACATTCCCAACAACGTCATCAACTGGGCGACGCCCCGAAATTACGGGTTCAGCGACGCGGCGGACCTGTTCGTCTTCATATCCGGGTACACGGCCTCCTTCGTCTACGCCAAGATGATGCTGGACCGCGGGTTCATCGTCGGATCGACCCGGCTGTGGAAGCGCGTCTGGCAGCTCTATGTCGCGCACGTCATTTTGTTCGTGATCTATATCGCGGCCATCGGCTGGGTCGCGCTGCGCTACGCGGACCCCGACATCATCAACGAGTTCAACGTCGCGGTGGTCGTCGATAATCCGATCCAGACGCTGACGCAGGGCCTTCTTCTTCGCTTCAAGCCGGTCAATCTCGACGTGCTGCCGCTTTACATCATCCTGATGGGATTCTTCCCGCCGGTGCTGTGGCTGATGCTGCGCAAGCCGGACATGGTGATGATTGCCTCGCTGGCGCTGTATTTCACGGCCCGTCAGTTCGGCTGGAATTTCTCGGCCTATCCGGCCGGGTCCTGGTACTTCAACCCGTACACCTGGCAGCTCCTGTTCGTGTTCGGCGCGTGGTTCGCGCTCGGCGGAGCCCTCGAATCACGCTCGGTGATCCGGTCGCGCTGGCTGCTGATCGTGGGCTCGCTCTATCTGGTCTTCGCGCTGGTCATGACCATGGCGGGGCGTTTCGAAGCTTTCGGCGAACTGTTTCCCAAGTGGCTCTATGACGCCTTCAATCCGAACGACAAGACGTTCCTCGCGCCCTATCGCGTCATCCACTTCGTGGTGATCGCGTTCTTCATCACGCGGTTCATTCCGAAGGACTGGAAGCCACTCGAATCGAAATGGGCCGAACCCGTCATCAAATGCGGCCAGCAGTCGCTGCAGGTGTTCTGCGTCGGCATCTTCCTCTCCTTCGTGGCGCATTTCGTGCTGATGTTGAGCTGGGGCACGGTCTGGGCGCAGCTCGGCGTGAGCATTATCGGCATCGCGATCCTGACCGCTGTCGCCTATTACGGAAACTGGTCGAAGAAGCAGGACAAGCCGGCCGCGAAGGCCCCAAAGCCGCCCGCGACCCAAGCATCACCTGCAGCCGGAGATTGATCCGGTCGAACAAGGCACGCTCCGCTGCGTTTTAAAGTCCGGTATTGCAGACCTTCTGCCTTGCTGGCTCCGCTCGGAGCGTGTATCTGCAGGGCCTCTCGGGGTATAGCGTAGCCTGGTAGCGCGGCGGTTTTGGGTACCGCAGGTCGGAGGTTCGAATCCTCCTGCCCCGACCAACCATTTGAAAAATTTAGCATTTCAAGCCCCGGCACCTCGTCGGGCGGCCTCACGCTGTCGAACGCGGAATCGCCCTCACCGGGTTCCGAACAGCGGATGCGCCACCCGGTCGCCCGGCTGGATTCCGTATTTCTTGGCGGTGCCGCCGATCACCTCCAGCACACCCTTCGCCAGGCCGCCGGACGGAATGATCTTCTCGGACTGCGGCACGGTGTTTTCGGCAATCCGGAGAATGCGCCCGTCGGCCCGGATGAAGATCATGTCGAGCGGGATAAAGGTGTTCTTCATCCACATCGAGACCTGCTGCTCCGGCGTGAAGTCGAACAGCATGCCCCGTCCTTCGGGCAGCTCCTTGCGGTACATCAGGCCGGTGGCGCGCTCCTCGTCGGTCTTGGCAACCTCAACCGAGAAGACGTGAACGCCGGACTTGGTGACGATCTCGAGCGGCTGCACGTCAGCCGCGAAGGCCCGCACCGGGGCGACGGCCAACAGCGCAACCACAACGGTTGCAAACGCAGGCAAAAGCCAATTCCGGCTTGAGAAGCGGAAAGCGACGGAACGTATCAACGAAAGATCAGCAAACATTGAGGGGCCACGCCATGATGGTGAAGGCCGGCACCCTAGCCCGGCAATCATGGCGAAGACCAGACAAGCCATGGACTGAACGGCCTGAATCACGCGGATGTAATTGATGAAGCCGCAACGGCCAGGAGCCCGGCGCTGGCCGCCCACACTCAGTGCGACGACAGACCCGGCGCGCCGGTTTCCGGCTGGATCTCGGCCGCCATCATGCCCTTGGAGCCGGGCCCGAACCGGACCAGCACATACTGACCGGGACGAAGCTCGGTCATGCCATAGCGGCGCAGGGTTTCCATGTGGACGAAGATGTCCGGCGTACCTTCACCACAGCTCAGGAAACCGAATCCGCGCAGCCGGTTGAACCACTTGACCTGCGCCCGCTCGAGGCCGCTGGTCGGCGTCACGGTGACATGGGTGCGCGCCGGAAGCATTTGTGCCGGATGGATCGCGGTCGACTCGTCCATCGAGACGATGCGGAAAGCCTGATAGCCCTTCTGGCGTTGAACGCACTCGACAATCAGCCGCGCGCCTTCATAGGCGGTCTGGTAGCCGTCGCGGCGCAGAACCGTCACGTGCAGCAGCACGTCTGGCGAGCCATTGTCGGGGATAATGAACCCGTAGCCCTTGGAGGCATCGAACCATTTGATGGTGCCGGAAATCTCGACCAGGTTGGCTGCTGCGCCATCGGCCTCCGCGAACGAATCCGTGACCAGATTTCGCTCGGGACTTCCCATCTTTTTGGACTCAAATCCGTCCGAACCCATGACCCCCGGACCTCAATACATCTGCGTGGCCACGTCCTGTGACCCGTACATTGGCAACCTTCGCGATTCTCACCGAGACGACGAACCGATGCGTCGCGAATCCCTTAACGCAACGATAACATTCCGGACCGAGCCGGAAAGGCAAAAAAGGGAACAGTGGCGACCTATGAACAGGCTTGAACGATTGCGAATCGATTGGGCAGGTCAGTTTCCGATAAACGGCCCGAGGGTCTCGCCGATGTCGTGATGAATCACCAGGTCGGCGATCTCATCCATGTCGGTCGGTTCGTTGTTGATGATGACGAGTTTCGCGCCGCTATTCCGCGCCATTGCCGGGAAACCTGCCGCGGGCCAGACCACGAGCGACGATCCGATGGCGAGAAACAGATCGCAATGCTGCGCGAGTTCCGAGGCGCGGCGCATTTCATCTTCCGGCATGGACTGGCCGAATGAGATCGTCGCGGACTTCACCGGGCCTCCGCAGTCGGTACAGGCCGGTGCGAGCCCGGCCTCATCGAAGCGCTGCTTCACCCACGGAATTTCAAACCGCGTGCCGCAGCCGATGCAGCGGGCATAGGTCGTATTGCCGTGCAGCTCGACGACGTGCTCGGGCGCGAAGCCGGAGGCCTGATGCAGATTGTCAATGTTCTGCGTGACGACGGCAGGCGCCTTGCCGGCTTTGTACAGCGCCGCCAGCGCCCGGTGGCCCCGGCTTGGTTTCGCCGCCGCGAAGCTCGGCTCCATGGCGAAACGCCGCCGCCATGACTCATCGCGCGCAT
>Ga0066256_1001862_pt1 | contig 26045 bp, 10 predicted proteins | sample ThiBio_1000_biof_FD_87107 | JGI IMG/M metagenome (GOLD analysis project Ga0066256, IMG submission 87107) | Wastewater bioreactor microbial communities from Cape Town, South Africa - Thiocy_expt_1000_biof (version 2) | ecosystem: Engineered > Bioreactor > Thiocyanate-remediating >... | reverse complement strand
TATGACAAACCACTCACAGCGGGGAGTAGTGCCCTTTGGTGTTCTAGGATGGGGCGAGAAGGCGGCGTGCGGCGGCGTGCGGGCTGTCGCAGAAGGAACGTGCTTGCTCCGGTAGTGTGCCCGGTACAGTCGGGCTCAGGGGCTGTACCAAGCCGCGCCGCACACACACAACGATATATAATGTGGCGCTGTGGTGAGTGGTACGCGGTGTGACGGTGTGTGTGCGTAGGGCACTGGATAGCCACGCTTCTCTTGCTTCCTACTGTGCGTCGGCTGACCTCTCTCTCGACGCCTACTGGATATTTTCAGGTGCGGCAAGGTGGATTCTGTCGCACGAAATACCAGAAAATCAAGGGGGCACACTGGTATGATTATTGTTAGTGTGGAAACACGGTGTGTGCAGTGTTTTGCGTCGGCGTGCGCAAGAGAGATTATGATAAATACGTCGATTCCTCGCCGCCGCATGCGTTTTTTTCCATCCTCCTCTCTCCTCTCCTCTCCTTGCCCTCGTGACACTTGAACCGCGCTGCCACTGGACCGTGACTGGACGGCTGTCGTGCCAGCAGCGCTGCGGCTGCCACGTCACTGCCGCAGTGCCGACGCGGCCGGTGGCGGCCGCCAACGATGGCAGCAATGCCGGAGGATGCAGAAACTCATCCTGCCGAGACGGAGACGTCGTATTATACCGTGTTGTATCCAGTATCCGTGTGCGTAGTTGGTGGTGGCAGGTTGGCAACGCGGTGGTGGCAACGTGGCAACGGGACGAGCGCAATTCCAGCACGTCCAAACGACGTCGGCGTCGGCCGTACTCATTGGACTACACCCCGGCACTGCATCGTGACCTGATTAGTGTTCTGCTAGTGTCCGCATTGCAAGCACCACCATCGCATATCTGAACCACCACCACCACCACCTGCGTCCACAGCCATGGCCACCACGGCGGCGTCGGATACCAGCCGCCTGGTGCCGGTGGGAGCGGCGGCAGGCGCCAGGGTGGATGACGTGGCGCTGTCTGTTGCTACCGGTCCAGCCGCTGCCTCCTCCAGCCCCGCCGCCGCCGCCGTCGCAGCTGCCACACCCACAGCTGCCAGCAGGAGAGGCGGCGCGCCGCTCCCAACTGCAGCAGCACCAGGAGCCACAGCCAGCGCCACGGCATCCATCCTGCCGGCGGCGGCGCCGGCGTCGAATGCGGTGACGCGGCAGCTGCTGGGCGGGCTGCAGCTGGCGCCGGACCGCGTGAAAGCGCTGGCGTTCCACCCTACCAGGCCGCTGCTGGTGGTGGGGTACCACAATGGCGACGTGCTGGTGTGGGACTGGGTGGCGGGCGCCGTGGTGCAGTCTATGTGTCCGGCGCATGCGGGCGGCGCGGCGCGCGGTGTGGACGTGCACCCGGTGCGCGACCTGGCGGCGTCGGGCGGCGATGACCGGGAGGTGGCGCTGTGGGACCTGGCCACTGGCGCCAACACAGCGCGGCTGCTGGGGCACATGGACTACGTGCGCACCGTGGCGTTCCACCCCGATCCCTCCCTGCCCTGGCTGCTGTCGGCGTCCGACGACCAGACGGCGCGCGTGTGGGACGTGACCGCGCACGTTGCCATTGCCGTGCTGGCGCACCACGCGCACTACGTCATGTGTGCCACCTGGCACCCCGTGCTGCCTGCCTTTGCCACCGCCAGCCTGGATCGCACGGTGGCGCTGTGGAGCGTGGCGCCGCTGCGTGCCGCGTACCAGCGCCTGGCAGCGAGCGGCGGGGAGCCCGGCGGCCTGCCGCGCGTGCGCGACGTGGTGCAGACGCTGTACCCGCGGCGGATGGACAGCGCCAACATCGTGGCGTACGGCAGCGCCGGCAGTGGTGCTGGCGCTGACACCGGTGGCGGAGGCGGTGGCGGGGGCGGTGGGGGAGGCGGTGGCGGTAGTACCAATGTTGGCGGCGGTGCGGCGCGGCGCAACAATAACAGGGCAGGGGGAGCGGCGCTGCTGACGCATGGGCGCGGTGTGAATTGGGTGGCGTTCTCGCCGGCCGGCGACCTGCTGGCATCCGCGTCGGACGACCGCACGGTGGCGCTGTGGGATGTGCCGTCCATGACGCGCGTCCACGTCGCCAGCACCGTGCACTCGCAAAATGTGTCTGCCGTCGCCTTCCTGCGCACCGCGCCCGACCTGCTGGTGAGCACGGCGGAGGACGCCATCACCATGCTGTGGGAGGTGACGGCGCCGGAGACGGCGTCGCTGCTGCCCAGCGGCGGCGAGTCGGGTGCAACCGCAACTACTGGGTCCCGCGCGCTGGCGCCGTGTGCTGCCAGCCAGCGTATTAACGGTCGCGGGTGGAACATTGCGGTACACCCCCGCCTGCCGCTGGTGGCGGGAACCGACGGCGGGGTTGGCACCTTTGTGCTGCCGGACGCACTGATACACGGCGGCGGCGGTGGCGGTGTACATGCTGCACCCGCGGCAGGCGGTAGCAGCGGCACGTCCGAGTGGTTCATGCAGCAGAATCTGCTGCGGCCGCGTGGTCGGCGAGAGGCCGCGGCACTGGCCACGCCCTTTCCCAACCTGCTGGCGCTGCTGGCGGCGGCGCCGGGTGTGGCGCTGGCGCCGCTGGATGGCATCTACACGTCGGCGCCGGGGGACGAGGAGACTGGTGCGGCGGCAGGCGTGCCGCGGACGCGGACTGAGACGCCGACGGCCACGACTCCCATCTTCACGCTGTCGCCCGACCTCAGCCGCGTGGTGCAGGAGCCATACGCCCACTTCCAGGAGCGCCGGTGCGGCATCACAAGTGCGCCGGCGCTGAACCTACGCTCGCCGCGCGGCTGGTTGCGCGCTGCCTACCTGCTGTCGCCCTCGCTGGCATACCTGGCCTGGTGCGCTGCCATGCCTGGCATCATTGATGCCACGTCGCCGTACATGGGCGTGCTGCTGGGTGCCGTGCTAGGCGCCATCATCCTGGCGTCCGCCGTCGCCCTCATGTGCTACCGCTCTGGCGTCACCACGTTGCCGCGCGGTATCCTGCCGTCGGTGGCCGCCGTGCTGGCCAGTGACGGCACCGACTTTGCGCTGCAGTACACGGTGTCAGAGGGCGGCGCCGCCACCACCGTGCCCACTGGCGCCGTTGATCGTACCACCGCCGCCTGCCTGTCGTCATCCGTCACCGGCGCATCCACCGCCATGTTTTCCCTGCTGTGGCACCCGCCGCGCGGCTCCCTCCTCATGGCAGACGTGCCCATGCACCTGCCGCGCGCGACCACCGCCGCCATTGCCGCCGCGCCGCGCATCGTGGCGTCCTGCCGCTCCGAGATTGGGTTTGAGTCGGCGCGCTCAGCAGAGTGGATGGCGGCGGCGGCAGGCACCCTGCATGCCTCTGCGCTGCGGTCGGCGGCGGGGCTAGAAGTGAACGTGGCAGGCGCGCTGCTGGCGCGGTACGAGGACAACCTGTTGAACACCGCCACCGGCGCCAGCGGCGGTGGTGGTGGCGCCGGCGGTGGGCGGCTGCTAGAGAACATACCATCGCCCTGGCTGCGCTGGTGCTTCCAGCCCTGCCCCGCCGTCTTCTTTTCCCTGTTTGGCCTGGCGGGCGTGCTCATGGTGGTGGCCGAGGCGGTCACGCTGCGCGTTGACGTGCCGCTCGGCTGGCTGCTCAGCATCGTCAATGACGAGTCGCCCGCCTCCTTTATGACCGCTCTGACCGCGCTGGGCTGGCGTGGCGGCAGTGGGGGCGGCAGTGGGGTTGGTGGGAGTGGGGGCGGTACTGGCTGTGGGGGCGCTGGAAGCGCGGCCGGCACTGCAGCTAGCAGCGCGTCGTAGTTGTGGTGTGTTTGTAATTTTGTGACAACTGTGTGTGCGTGGCTGTGTGTGGCCGGGCACGTTTGGACCCCGGCTGCCACCACTTGGACCGTTTCAATACGCGTGTGCAGCTGTAGGACCGATTGGCAGTGCTGCCACCAGTGCAGGCGGCAGACTTGACGAGGATAACCAGCAAGTCTTCCCGGCCCGGGAATCCCGGGTGGGCTGCTCACACGTCCCGGAAGCTTCCCAGGCACCCGAAATTTCAGGCTGAAACTACGGGGGCCGCGGGACGCTAGTAGTACAACTGGGGCGGGTCCCAGGTGTCAGCGGGCGACGCACACGGCCACACGCAAAATACTAACGCAAACCTCCCAAACAAACACACACACGAAACACAGTGACAACAGCCTGTCTCACGCGTGGCTACCCCGGTATCAGGTCCGTTGTACGCAACATTTTTTTATAAAGGCAGAAATTGGGCCGGTTTGGCGGGCTGAATTGTGCAGCCTGTGTGCCACGCACCGCAGCGCACTGTGCCGCACCCAGTGTCGCGCGGGAGCGGCAAGTAGCGGCGCAAATCCACGGTAGCGCGCCAGGCTTGTTATACGTTCGCACATTGCGGCACTGTCGCACGCGCTGCCGGTACCGGTACGCCCTGCGGCACCGGCACTGTACCTTGTAAACACCACTTGTGAGTTGCGCTGCGAATTACAGCGTGACGCTCGTCCGGTTGCCGCCTGTATGGTAGGTGTGAGTGGCACTCTGGCAGTGAGTGCAGCACATCGTCTACCTGTACCGGTACTCTATCGCGGCGGCTTCTCACTTGTGAGGTCGCAGTCCGTGAGTTTGTAGCCAAGCGCCTGTCCCGTACTGGTTTCTAAAATGTGGCATGCCGTCAAACACCGCCGTACCGCAGCCACGGCGCCAGAGGGGGACGTGCCGCTGCTGGTGCGCGTGCTGGCTGGCAACCCTGTGACAGGGGCCCACATCCTTGCCTGCCTCAACACCGACGACGCGACGGGTCTGCGGTGCCTACACCCGGCGGTGGCGTGCGCCGTGGCGGCCGTGCCGTGGTGTGACACGGGCACGGAAGTGGTGGATCCAGTGCGGTGGCGGACGTGTTTTCCAGCAGCGGTGGGTGCGAGCCTTACATATCGAGCTATAAGAGGCCTGCTGGAGAGTGAGCCGGCAGCGGCGGCGATGGGCGGTACCACGCATATGGACCTGTGTGGATACAGGAGTGTGACCGACGACCTACTGCTCCGGCTGCCAACGTCACTGCACACATTGGATGTGGGTTGGTGCTACAGCCTGACCGGTGACGCCAGCTTTGCCCACCTGACGGCGCTAACGTCGTTGGACTGCAGAGAGACGGCGGTGTTGAGCAGACGGGCAGACGGGCTACCGCCGTCGTTGCAGGTGCTGGACATTCGGTGGACGCGTAGCCTGGCGGACAGTATGTCCCTGGCACACTTGAGGCAGCTGCGGGTGTTGCGCGCCAATTGTGTACTGAGTAACGACACGCTGGCATTGTTGCCGCCCAGCCTTGAAGAGCTACACGCAGCGCACAGCAAGGAGCTGACACCTTGGGCGTCATTTGCGCATCTGACAGCACTGCGCATGCTAGACCTCGCATACTGTCACATAGGCGACGCCTCGCTGGCAAGCGTGCCGCCGTGCCTGGTGTCCCTCAATGTGCGTGGGTGCGTACAACTAACCTCTGCCGCCATCCTGCCACACCGGTCGGCGCTGCAGGTGCTGGACGTGAGCAGAACCGACACTGGGGATGCGCTGGTGGCCAGCTTGCCTCCTACCCTGGTTGAGCTACGGTTGATGAGGTGCTACAGCGTGACGCCCAGCGCCAGGCTGGACCACCTGTGCGCGTTGCGTGTGCTGCATTGCAGTAACACAGAGCTGGCACCCGCCGCGCTGGCTGGTTGTCGCGAGCGTGGGTGCGTTGTGTTTGCTGCCAGCGTGTTGGGCGGACATGATTGTGGTGTATTGTCGTTGGCGCTGCTGCCTGGTGGCCGGCTTGCCAGCGGCGATAACAACGGCACTGTGCGACTGTGGGATATGGCTCGCGGCGGCGAGGCGACCGCGTTGCTGGAGGGGCATGGTGGCTCTGTGGTTGCGCTGGCGGTGCTACCCGATGGCCGCCGCCTGGCTGCTGGGGTGTGTTCTGATATCCGGGACAACTATAAAGTGGATGCAATCGTGGTGTGGGACATGGGCGCCCTGCCACCCACTCGGTGCGCCACCATTGATTGCGGCAGGGGCGTGTGCGAGCTGGCTGTGCTGCGCGATGGCCGCCTGGCTGCGGGCTGCCGTGAGTGCTGTGTGCGGCTGGTGGAAGTGGGCGCTGACGCGGGTGCTGTGACAGCGACGCTGGAGGGGCACACGAAAAGAGTGGCAGCGCTGGCGGTGCTGCCCGACGGCACGCTAGCCAGTGGGTCGTGGGACTCCACGGTGCGGCTGTGGGATGTGGACACACGTGAGTGTGTTGCCACGCTTGCAGGGCACACGAGAGAGATTACTGCGTTGGCAGTGCTGGTTGATGGCAGGCTGGCCAGCGGGTCGGTCGACAAGACCGTACGGCTGTGGGATGTGGCCACCCGCGCCTGCGTGGGCGTGCTGGAGGGGCACCACAAAACGGTATCCACCCTGGCGGCGCTGCCAGACGGCCAGCTGGCCAGCGGGTCGAGCGGCAAGACCATTCGGGTGTGGGACACGCGCCCTGCCGCCGCTGCCCCCAGTACCGGTAGTTTTCCTGACGCTGCAGGTTACAATGCCGCTGCGTGTGCCACCCCTGTGGTAGTGCTGGAAGGGCACACATTTATCGTTTATGCGTTGCAGTCGCTACCTGATGGCCGCCTCGCCAGCGGATCGGCCGACAGCACGGTGCGGCTGTGGAGCCTGCCGCCCGTGTAGCTCGATCCCGCTGCGTTAATGCATTCAATTGGTTCTTGTTGGCCAGGGTAAAGTTGTACACGGCGCTGCAACATCGACCCGCCACGTCCACCAAGTTGGCCGACGCCGGGCGGTTCGCAAACCCAACACATGCTGCTACCGGTACCGGTTCCGGTAGTGCCGCACCCGACAGCACCATTCATATGTTTGAGCCCCGCCTGACGCCACTCGGTGGCACTTGGACCATCTCAAAACCTGTAGGCAGCTGTAGAGCTGACCATTGGCACTGTTGGTTAGTAAGCTCTGTACCGGTAGGGCCCGGGTACCGGTAGTGTCCATCCTTCTACCGGTATCCTGCCTTGACCCCAATTGGGACGTGTGAGCCCACCCGGGCAGACTTGTTGGTGATACATCTTCAAGTCTCCGACCCAAAGAAGGCGACGGCCTTACGGGTAACACGGGACACTCGCCATAAGGGGTGAGCCCAACAATTGCGCGGACCGCGGACCATCCTGCGCTGCTTGTGCACCGTCGTGCGCACCGTCGTGCATCGCTGGCACTCCGCCTGGCATCCGGTACCCAAATACCAGTATTGGTAAACACGTAGCCGCGCAATTATACAATAAAGCAATAGCAGCGCTGCAGCCATTTGGTAATGGTGAGTGGCGGGATTGTTGCATATCTTGGTTTTAATTGTTTTTCTATTTATAATTTTGTTTTTTCTATCGCTCCTCTCTTCACTCCCACTGGCTGCCAGCAAGGCTGCACCGCACAACAGCTGCACATGCTCTGCACTCTGCTGCTGCACCTACGTTGGCCAACCCCCCCCCCGTCCAACTTCCAAAACACCAACCCCGCCCCTTTTCCCCTTCTTTGTTTTTACCAGCCTTGCCTTTCAAACCCCCCCCCCACCCCCCCCCCCACCCCCCCCCCCCCCCCCCCCCCTCCCCTCCCCACCCACCCACCCCACCGAGAATGGGCAACGGCGTGTCGGTGGTGTCGGAGGAGACGCTGCGGCCGGTGGTGCCGCTGGCGGCGCCGCTGCCGCTGTCGTACGCAGACAGCTCGTCGGCGCCGTCCTACATCCGCGTCATTGTGCTGTACGCGGTGCCGGGCGCCGAGTTTGAGGCGGCGGTGGGGCGGCTGCGCGCGGGGCTACAGCGCGCGTTGGACGGCGCGCCGGAGCTGGGCGGGGCGGTTGTGCGGCGACCAGATGGCGCAGAGGTGGTGGCAGCAGATGAAGCTGGCCGGTCGGCGGGCGTGGGGTTTACGGTGCAGGCGGCGCCGTACACGTCGATGGCCGACCTGGCGCTCCGCGACTACGCGCTGGAGGCGCTGCCAGATCCGCTGACGCAGCCGGTGGGCATGGTGGCGGCGGTGGACCCACTGGTGGCGGTACACGTCACCAAGCTGGGCGAGGATGGCCTGGCGCTGGGCCTGTCGGTGCACCACTACCTGGCAGACGGCGGCGGCCTGGCGGCGCTGGCGGCCGTGTGGTCAGCGTATTCGCGTGGGGAGGACGGCGGCGCGCTGCCGCTGCACCGCGACCGCGCCGTACTGCAGGCGCGCGCCACCGCCGACCTGCCGTCGTCTGCCGTGCTGGCGTACAGCGAGTTTGGCGCGCCAGACCCCGCGGTGCCCCGATACCACCGCGAGCCGCCGCCCGGTGGCGGGTCATTTGTCGCGCTGGGCATGGACGCGCGCCTGCGCTCCCGCGTATGGCGGCTGCCTAAGGACGCGCTGGCGGCGCTGCGTGCCCGCGCTGCCGCTGACGCCCCACCCGGTGCCGCGCCGCTGTCATCCAATGACGTACTGTCTGCCTGGGTGTGGCGCTGCGTGTCCGCCGCGCGCCGCCTGCCGCCCGACACCGTCACCAAGCTGGCGACGGCGTGTGACGCGCGCGCCCGCATGACGCCGCCGCTGCCGCCCGGCTACCTGGGCAACGCCAACTTTGCATTCATGGTGGAGTCGTCCGCCGGCGACCTGGCGGGCCGCCCGCTGGCTGCCACCGCGGCCGCCATCCGCACCCGCCTCGCCGCCGTGGACGAGTCGTTTGTGCGCGCCGCCATGCACTGGATTGGCACCCTGCCGCACAAGTGCGACGTGCCGGTGGCGTTCCGGTGCTCTTACGGCCCCGACGTCGGCATTACCAACTGGTCCCGCTTCCCCATCTACGGCGCCAACTTTGGATTTGGCACGCCGGTGCGCGTGCGCACGCCCGCCTCGCTGCATGAGGGCCACGTCACCATCCTGCCCGGCGACTTTGCGCCCGACACCACCGCCGCCGAGCTGGTGTTCAACCTGGCGGTGGATGACATGGAGCGCCTGGCGACTGTGCCCGACTTTGTCGCCCTCCTCCCCGCCGCCGCTGCTGCCCTGGCCGCCGAGTTCCGTCGTGGTGGTGACACTGGTGACGGTGTTGGTGGCGGTGGTGGCGGCGGCATGGGTGGTGGCGTGGGCGTTGGCGGTGGCAGCGTTGCAGTTGCAAGCGGTGACGCTTCTGCTACTTAAACAATAATGTGATATCGCCCGACGCCCACTGCCAATCGCAAATTGTTCAATGCACAAGCCACAACACGCAACAATGACAACACACTGTCGGCACTCAGCGCCATCACTTGCTGCCGCCTGAACCACCCGCCACCGCGTCACCACCCACGCCGCCGCCGCTGCCGCCGCCCGCCGCCGCCGTAGCCGCGTGCGACAGCTGCAACGTCTGGGCGTGGTAGTAGCGCGCCGTCGCCAGCAACACCGGCAGGAAGTCCTTGCCTTCAAAATACTTCGTCATCTTGGCCTCCAGGTGGGGGTTGGCTGCAAGCTTATGCATACCGGCCCAGCCCATCAGCACACCCCCCGCAGCCGCGCCGCTCACAGCAATGACGGCGCGGCCATCCGGCGTGCTGCCCAGCTCCTCCCACGCGGCTTGAAACTTGGGCACGTCGGCATCCAGCTCCATGGCCTGCATCATCTTCACAATCCTGTGGAAGCTTGGCAGGGTATCCAGTTCCCTCAATTCAGGGAGGAAGGGCTCCGCAAGCCGCTTCACTGCCACCACGGCAGGCGCGACAGCGAAATTCCAGCCAACCGGCACGTCGGGTATGTCGTCTACTGGCGTCAGCGCCGCCACCGACGGCCACTCCGGCGCTGTACATGGGGTGGTGGGTGGTGCCGCGCCGCTGGCCGTCTGCGCCTTGTAGTACCGCATCGCCGCCAGCAGCACCGGCAGGAACTCCTTGCCGGCATAGTACGTCGCCAGTTTCTTCTCCAACCAGGGGTATGCAGCCGTCGAGGTGAAGGCTACGCGACCCAGCAGCACGCCGCCCTCCGCCGCAGCGCTGCACACGGCAATGACAGCGCGGCCATCCGGCGTGCTGCCCAGTTCCTCCCACGCTGCGTTGAAGCGCGGCACCGCGTCATCGTGCCCCGACGCCCGCAACGCCGCCACAACGGCGTTGTAGTCCGCTAGGATTCGCGTCGCCATCACGTTGATGAAGGGTGCCACGATGCGCCCCATCACCGTCACCGCGGGCGCCACCGCAAACATCCACACAGGTCCAGAACCAGCTCGCTCCATTGACGCCAGCGATGGCCACTCGGGCGTCGTCGCCGCCTCCGTGGTCCCGGGAGTTGACGCACCCGCCTCGCACCCAGTAGCAGTGGTACTGAGTGGCATGGTGACGGTGGTGTCGGCGGCGGCCACTGACGGCGGTGGCGTGCCGCCTGGGCTAGGGCCGGCGCCCTTTGGGGCACCTATAGCGCCAGTGGTGGACATGGTGGAGAGTGGAGAGTGCACAGGCGGAGGTGCAGGCAGGTGCCGCGCTCTGCCCGCCAAAGCTGCGCAGCCGACAACGACAAATTGACAACTGTGGCACTGTAAGCACACAACAAAGCAGACGGCGGGGGAGGCGGTGCCTGCGTCTATACTCCGTACCCGTAATTTGGACGCGCCGCACCTGCGCGGTGTAGTAGTTGGTTTGATTGATGGTGTTGGACGGTCGACCACTGACTCGGATCCATTTGCACCTCCGACGACCACGTGGAGTCCGTCGTTGACACCTGGACGGTGGTGGAACCCTGGAGGTGGACCGTTGACCACGTGGACCGGACGCCGCCATGGTGCGCCTGCGTGGAACTGCGTGGAACTGCGTGCTGATGACGTGGCAGTCTGCAGGCTTTGCTCTGCCGCCTGCCAGGGTAGATGCGCGGCGCACACCGGTAGTGGTGTAGTTGCAGCACTATTGCACCAGCGGCCACTGTCACCGTCACTATGACAGTATGACTGCACACGCGCACACCTGGTGTCTCATCAGAACGCGAAAGAATGGCACTGTGCCAGCACGGCGGCAGCCGGGCGCGGGCGGCCACGACGACGGCCAAGCGCAGCGGCGCAGCGCGCGCAAAATTCAACGTGCACCACCGCACCACACAACGTACCATTGAGCCGACGGTATTGCTGTGTTACTGCTGTTCCACTTACCACGTCCAACATGGTGCGTGCTTGCATGTGCACCGATTTTCCGCTGCACTTGCAGCTTGTTCTGCGCTGCGGCGCCTGCCACATCAGGGTGTGCAGCGCAGCGTGCTAGCAGTTGGCGCGGACAAGGCACCAGCGAGCTGGTGACGGCGTGCTGCCGGATTTCTGCGCATGCAACACAACAAGAGTGGGCGCAAGACGACGCGGCCACACGGCTGAGTCTCTCATTGCAATTCGCGCGTGTACTCACCCACTTACACACCTCGACCAACACCTACAGGCCGACTATGACGCCCACGCACTGGTTATTGACAATGGCTCCCGCATGTGCAAGGCGGGGTTTGCGGGCGACGACGCGCCACGCGCCGTCTTTCCGTGCATCGTGGGCCGCCCGAAGCACCCGGGCATCATGGTGGGCATGGACGCGAAGGATGCTTACGTGGGCGACGAGGCGCAGTCCAAGCGCGGCGTGCTGACGCTGACACACCCCATCGAGCGCGGTATCGTAACAAACTGGGACGACATGGAGAAGATCTGGCGCCACACATTCTACAACGAGCTGCGCGTGGCACCGGAGGAGCACCCTGTGATGCTGACGGAGGCGCCCCTGAACCCCAAGGCCAACCGCGAGCGCATGACGCAGATCATGTTTGAGACGTTCAACGTGCCGGCCATGTACGTGAACATTCAGGCGGTGCTGGCGCTGTACGAGTCGGGCCGCACGACGGGCGCGGTGCTGGATTCCGGCGACGACGTGACGCACACGGTGCCCGTCTACGAGGGCTACGCGCTACCGCATGCCATCCAGCGCCTGGACCTGGCGGGCCGCGACCTGACGGCCTACCTGATGAAAATCATGACGGAGCGCGGGTACTCCTTCACCGCGACATGGGAGCGCGAGGCTGTGTGCGACATCAAAGAGAAGCTGACGTACGTGGCGCTAGACTACGACGCGGAGCTGAAGACGACGTCCGAGTCGTCGAAGGCGGAGAGGACGTACGAGCTACCCGATGACAGTATCATCACGGTTCGCGACGAGCGCTTCCGCTGCCCGGAGGTGCTGTTCCAGCCTTCGTTCATTGGCAAGGAGGCGGCGGGCATACATGACACCATGTTCCAGACTATCATGAAGTGCGACGAGGAAATCCGCAAGGACCTGTACTCCAACATTGTGCTGGCGGGTGGCTCAACCTTGTTCCCCGGCATTGCGGAGCGCCTGACCAAGGAGCTTACCTCCCTGGCGCCAGCCGGCACAAGGATCAAGGTTGTGGCACCGCCGAAGCGCAAGTACTCGGTATGGGAGGGCGGCTCCATCCTGGCGGCGCTGCCCACCTTTCAGCAGATGTGGATCTCCAAGGCGGAGTACGACGAGTCGGGGCCCTCCATCGTGCACCGCAAGTGCTTTTGAATGCCTAGTATGTGTCCCATGTTTAAATGACCGATAGGGAGCAATCATGTGTGTGGAATAGGCGACAACAGCTGCAGTGGCTGCACATCGACAGCCGCGAGTCGGCCGCGATGCTGACTTCACACCGTACCGGTACTCTGCCCACGCCGCATCGCCGCTGTGGCCACTGGGACAGACCGCCGGGCATTTGGAGCTTGTTCTGTCACCGCTGCGTGTGGTTTGCTTGTGATGCGGCAGGCTTCTGCGCTGGTCGCGCTGCCGGCTGTCAGGGTGGCAACGCGGCCTTTGGTCGCGTTGTTGCAGTCCACTGTCACCATCACTACCGCCGCACAGACGAGTGTGCGCGGCGTGCCATCAACCGCCAACAACGCGGCATCCAGCGTATGCGTTGGGAATCTGATTGCCGTCCCCGGCGCCGCCACCGTTGCCGTCGCTGCCATTGCAAGTACCGGTACCGGTACAGCCGCCGGCGCCGCGGCCGCCGCACCGGCTGATAATACCGGTACACGCATCATGTCACGCATGTCACGCGGCTACCACGCCATTGGCAATTTGGGCACCGACACCGCCCCGCACAAACACCCCATGGCCAGTCACCCGACCCGTCAATGCCACGCTGCAGCCGACCGTGACTGTCGCCCTTTGTCGGTCGGAGACTTGAAGAGATACACATCCAAGTCTGCCCCTCCTCGGGCGCACTGCCTAGGAGAGTAGCTTGGGACTATGCAAGAATGGGAACGGGGTTCTTCAGGCTAGGATACACTCCCTAGGCCCTACAGACGACAACAATACGCGTCGCGCCGCGACTCGCGCAGCCGGCCCGCGGCCCGCGCAGGCTGCGCATGCGGCGCATGCTGTGCAGACTTCTGCCGGCGTGCCCATCTGGCCCCATCATGCGGACCAGCACTGTACCAGTAGAACAGGGGCGAGTTGAAAAATCCGGGCGCACAACAACTACCCCCCGCCCCCCGCAGGTGGGCAGGCGCGCACTCGCGCCGCTGCAGCGTGCAGATTCCGTTCAGTACCAGGCAGGTACCGAGTAGCTGCGCGCGACGCGCAGCAGCTGTGCGCGCGCGGCGTGGGTTGTTGGCGTTTACCGGTAGTAGTACCAGACTGGCGCGGCGGCAACAACGGCGGCAGGACAACGCCCACAGAACGCGACGCAGCGCAGTAGGCTGTGCCACTCCACACAGCCCCAAACCCCACGTGTTACAAACTTTACAACGCGGGTGGGGCCGTCGTGGTGCGCGTGGCGCCCCGTGGCGCAGCGTTCGCTGCGCGCCGTGGGTTGTAGTAGACTACTAGTGTGGTGTTGAGCTTGCCGCCCTGCCGCCAGTCTGCTGCTGCTGCTGCCAGTGCTACACCCACGCGCGCGCCGCCACTGCTGTTGCACCACTACCCACCACACTCATATCAAGTGTGTGTGCCCGTACTGCTGCTGTGTGCGGGTAGCGTCGCTGCGTTCTCCAGCGCGGGCGCCCCCCTCCCCCACCACCACCACCACCACCACCAACGCGCGCGTTCTGGTATGGCGGCGCCACGAACAATCAAAGGACATGTCGTGCCGCCGCCGAGACATGCTGCGGTGGTGCTGGTAGGCGTGTTCATTGTATCGCTGCTACTGATAGCGCTGTGGCATGTAGCGACGACGCCTGGGACGGGCAATGTGGCGCTGCCGTCCGTGGTTAGCCACTCTCTGTCCACAATCCGGTCGCTGGCATCCTGCCCTGCGCCGCGGCGCAGCGACTGGTGGGACACGCTGCAAGCGCTGCAGCCACTGCAGCTGCCTGTGCAGCCAGGTGTCCAGCCACTGCGCATGTTTGACGCGCCGCTTGCAACTGCGCGCGGCGGCGTAGCAACCGTGGTGACGCAGGTGCTGGCACTGTCTTGCGGCGCGCAGTCAGCGGCGCTAGGTGGTGGCGGGCTGCGCGGCCTCGCGGCGCCGGGCGGCACCACCACGTCGTCTGACGCAATGGTGCCGCCAGGTACCGGCATTGTGGTAGACGTGGGTGCCGGGCGCGGCGATGTGGCGCTGCCAGCAGCGGCGGCGTGCTGCAAGGTGTTGGCGGTGGAGCCGGAGCTGGCGCCAGCGGCGGCGCTGCAAGGCACAACGCGCGCGGCGGGGTGGGAGCCGTGGATCGCGGTGCTGCATGGGCGGGTGGCAGCACACGGCGCCGCCCCTGCTGATGGCCAGTCAGCGGCGGCGCAGTATGCGCTGGATGACTTCTTCCCGGCGGTGGGTGGTGCCACCGTGGCGCTGCTGCGTGTCGCCGCACCCACCAACCCGCTGACCGTGCTGCAGTCAGCGAGCAACCTGGTGGCCGCCGGCCGCATCCGCTTCATGACGCTGCAGGTGCCCGTGGAGGGTACCCCCGAGGGGTGGCAGCTGTGGTCCGACACGCTGGCAGCAGCGACGGTGTCCCCTGAAACCGAGCCGCCCCTGCCGCCGCCACGTGCATACCTCATCCACGCTCACCACGCCGCCTGCGCGGGTCCCTTCCCGCCTGCCCTGTGGCGCCCGCTCCACACCGCGCTCGTGAGCGCTGCCAGCGGCAATGCCACCGCCACCCTCTTTATTGTACATGACCCGCCCCTGCTGTATACGCCTGCTTGTGACCCCGCCGGCTCCGTGCTGATGACCTCCCATTCCCGTTCGTGAGACTTGAGTGACTACATGTGTCCGCGGCCGCACCGTAGGGTTTGTACGGTTGCGCGCCGCCCCGCTGCTGCCTCCCCCATGCGCATTCGTGACTTTATGTGCCCGCGGCCGCCACGTAGAGTATGTACGTGGCCGCTGCCCCGCTGCTGCTTGATTCGCCCTGCCGTAGTTTGTCGGCAGGCGCACCATGCTCATTCTTCGTTGTACAGGTGCTGCTTCCACACACGGCGAGGCACCATGCACGTTCCCGACGCTGCGCCCTGCACCGCCCCACCACCTCCGCCGCGCCGCCACCTTTGTGTGGGTGTGCCGCGCCGCGCCGCGTGTTGTGGCGTGCAAGTGAGTGCGTGCGGGCGTGCCTGCGTGCCATGCGTGCCCGCCCGCTGCCCCTTCATGATGTATCCGCAACCTGCGCCGATGTGTCTTGTGACCTCACATTCGGCGCGCCGCCTCCTCCTCCTCCATCCAACTCCTATTACCCCTGCTGTTGACTGCCGCCCTGTCGCGTGTAGCGCCAGCGCCCGCTCAACTTGCACGCACTTCAATGACAACAACAATGCTACTACTCCTCCGGGGCCGCGGCAGGCGGCGGCGGCGGAGGCTTGGCAGCAGCAGCCGCACTGCTGCTGCGGAACATGCTGGTCAGCGTGCCCAGGCCAGTTGCTAGCAGCCGCGTGCCGCCAGCCTTGCCAGTGCTGCTTGTCGCACCAGCCGCGGCAGCTGCCGTTGCACCGGTGTTGCCGCTCTCGCTGCTGCTAGACGCGAGGGCAAGGCCCGATGCCGCTGCTGTAGCATCAGCGCCGCCGCCGCCAGGTCCGGCGACTGCAGCGCCGCCTGGCGACCGGCCGCCTGCCAGCGGGTCGTCGCCGTGAACAGCGGCGGCTGACACTGCCGGCGCCATCGGGTTGCCGGCTGATGACGACGTCATCTTGCCCGTGAGCACGGCGGTGGACGCCACCGCACGCAGCGGCCGCGTGTCAGGCGACAGCAGGCCGGCGGTATGACGCGGCGGGGGGGAGGACAAGGAAGCCGCCGTAGCGTGGCCGCCTGTCAAGCTCGCTCGCCGGGCAGCACCCCCCGCATCGCTGCCGCCGCCGCCGCCACCGCTGCTGCCGGCCCCGCCACCGCTGCTGGCACCAGCAACGGGAACAAAGCCAGCGGTGGTGGCAGCGCTGCCGCCAGACTTGGAGCCGGCGGACGACGGCGGCCGGATGATGGCAGCCACCGGCGGTACCGGCATGCTGAAGCCGAGGCCAAACGCCAGCGTCTCCTCATCCCCCAGCGCGTCAAGGTCGCCGTCATCTGCGGCGGGCGCCAGGCCGCCAAACGCCGGCGTCATGGCGTAGTCCACAAACGCGTCATTGCTGGGCGACACAGCGGCAGCAGTAGGGGCGGGGGCGACGGGCGAGGGGGGGGCATGCAGCGGGGGAGACCTTTCTTCGTTGCGACGATCCGCCGCATCGCTGCCGGGCCGCACCCGCCGCGCCATGTCTGCGTGCGCCGCAGCCACCGCCGCCGCCACCTCCCCGCCCACCCCGCGCCGCGCCACCGCGGGCCGGTGTCGCGGCGGCCGGCCGGCGCGCAGGTAGTGGTGCACGCCCATGCTGTCCTCGTCGCCGCCACCGATTCCGTCATCCCCACCTGCAACCCACCGCCGCCCGCCGGCCCCACCATTGCCGTCTGCCGAGTCGCCATCGTCATCCTCCCCGTCCGCCTCCCCATCCTCACCCTCCTCATCCTCATCATCGTCGTCGTGGCTGTACGGCCCCAGCGCGCCGCCGCCGCCGCGTGCCCCGCGCCGCGTGCCCATGCGCGCCACCGGCGACACGTCATCGGATGCCGCGCCGCCGCCCCCGCCGCCGCTGCTCAGCGCCGCCTCCATCTCTGTGCGCATCATGGCCGCCAACCCGGTGACGACGGCTGGCGTCGCCTGCGCAGGAGGAGCTGCGACGGGTGCAGGGGGTGGGCTAGTCAAAGCCGCCACCGGCGCCTCGCTGCTGGCGGCGCGCTGCGGCTTGGGTGACGCCAGACCGCCACCCCCAGCGACGGCGGTGGGTGCAGGTGGCGCGGTCACATCGGCAAGGACAGCGGGGCGTGACGGCGGCGCGTCCGCCCGCCGCTCCAGGTCGTTCACCATGCGCGTCGTGATCTTGTACCGCACGGCGCGGCGCAGCAGGGCGGCGGCGGAGGGCGGCAGGCGGTGCAGCGGCAGCTTGTGCAAGAACTGCACCATGACCGCCATGTCGCCGTACAGCAGGTCGGACGACACGCCGTCCAGCAGCGCCACCATGGCGCGGAACAGCGCCTTCCAGCCGTCCACTAGCACGAGGTCCCACAGCGGCACCACGTACGTCAGCGGCAGCGTCTCCAGCGAGCTGAACAGCGTCATCACCCACCCCGCCGCGTACATGCCCGGCATCACGCAGTGCGCCGACAGGTGCGCCGCCAGGCGCGGCGTGTGCGTCGCCAGCAGCGCGGTCAACACGTGGAACGACGCCTCCACGCGCCGCAGGCCGGTGGAGAAGATCTCCGCAAACCGGAACCGGCGGTTGTACATCAGCGACTCCAGGCTCCAGAACGCGGCGGACGGCGGGCCGCCCAGCAGCATGAGGGAGGTGAGGAAGTTCTGCCCCTGGCAGTAGCCCACGTCGCGGTCATACGCCGAGTGCGCCATCAACACGCACCGCAGGCGGTGGCGCAGGATGGCCACCGACGCGGGCGTCAGCCGCTCGCCGGCCGTCGCGCTGCCAGCAACGCCAAAGAAGCTGCAGGGCAGCAGGTTCTGCAGCAGCTCCAGGTCCGGCTCCTCGCCGCCGCCGACGCTGCCGCCCGTCGCCGCCCGTGGGAGCGATGGCAGCGATGCGGCAGAGCCGGAGCGTGCCACCACGGACAGCCTGTTGCTGCTGCCGCCGCCGCCGGCACCGCCGCTGCCGCCACTGCTGCCGCCAGCGGCGGCGGTGGGGGTAGCCAGCGGGTGGTGGCCGTACAGCAGGTTAGACAGCCGGCCGGTGTCGCGCTCGGTGAGCGTGGCCAGGCCGCTCTCGTCGCCGTCAGCAGCGGCAGACGCTGCTGCCGCCGCCGCTGCAGCCGAGCCCTCGGGGCGGCGCACCCAGGCGCCGTGCGTCGATGCCGCTGCCGCCGGCGTGCTGGTGTCGCGTACCCACCCGAACAGCTTCAGCGCGGCGTCCAGCTCGCCAAACGTGCGCCGCACGTCGGCGTCAATGAGCGTGTGCTGCGACGCGTACGGCAGCGCCGGCAGCGCCACGGACGCCCAGCCGTCATCGGTGGGCCACACAGACGCCACCGCGGCGTACGACGTCAGCCACTCCGCGTCACCCTCGCCGGTGGTGGGCGGCGCGTCGTCGGTGCGCTCCTCCATAGCAGGCGGCAGCGGGGGGACGGTGGTAGGGCAGCCAGACGCCGGCTCGCCCAGATCAAACATGACGCGCAGGCTGGCAGCCGGCGCGGGCGTCGCGTCCGCCTCTGACAGCACGCGCGGCACCGGCAGCGACGCCACACCCAGCGCCGCCTCCTCCTCCTCGTCCACGTCCATGCATGACACCTGCACCAGCAGCTTGGCGAGGCGGGGCGGCAGGGGCAGCAAGGGGCAGAGATCGGCGTACAGCGGCAGCAGGGCCGCGCACGCCGCCTCCAGCGGCTCCTCACCCGCACCGTCGCGCTCCCGCCAAGCAGCGACCGCCGCTGCCAGCGCCGCCGCCGCTGGCGCGGGGTCAGACGTGCAGGCGGCTGGTGAGGCAGCCACACCCAGCGACGGCACCACGCCGCCCGTAGCGGGGTTCACCCACATGGCGTGCGTGCCGCTGGTGGCGTCTGCCGCCGCCGCCGGGGCTGGTGCCGCCGCTGCTGGCCGACCCACACCACCTGCCCGTGCCGCCCACGCCGCCACTAGCTGCGTGGCGTGCGCACGCCGCGCCGCAATCACAGCGTTGACGAGGGCGTGGTCGGCGACCGCGACGGCACGGTGCGCCGCCGCGGCAGTAACAAAGGCAGGCGGCAGCGCTGCCGTCAGCGCGCCCTCCGCCGCCGCCACTGCGTCCATGCCCGCTGCAAACGTGTTGGACACGTCCTCCGGCAGCGGCTGCCCGGCATCCACCGCGGCGTGGATGGCGCGCATGGTGGTGTTCACCGCCGCGCGTGCCGTTCGCACCGCACTCGCCAGCGCCTTCACGGTGGCGGCAGCCTCCGCCGCCGTCGGGTGGGCGCGCGCGGCAGCCAGGGAGGCGGCACACACGGTCGCCGCGGCCGCCGCTGCGGCTGCAGCTGCGGCCGCGCTACAGCCCGCTGCATTACCACCACTACCTGTCCCAACGCCCCCGGCCGCCCCACCACCGCCGCCGCCACCACCAGTCCTCGCGGCACGGCTGCGTACCTCGGTGCCGGGCGCGGTCGCTCGCGTCCCCACCGCCGCCTCCTCCGCATCCACGGGCCGGAACGAGGCGCGCACTGGCGGCGGGATGGCACGGAAGCGCAGCACGTGGTCAAGAGCGGGGCGCGGCGGAAACACCTGGTCGGCAGGCCGCGTACCTCCACTTGCGCCGCTGCCGCCGCCGCCACCACCGGCGCCGCCGGTTAACCGCCGGCCGCTGCCACCAGCCGCGGCAGCAGAGGGCGTGGGCAGCACGGGCGGTGGCGCCACTGCGCAGCCATCTGTTGCGGCAGTGGCGGTGGCGGCGGCAGCAGCGGCATCTGTGGTTGCAGTGGTGGCGGCGGTGGCCAACGCCACTGACGCGCCGGTGGCAGCAGCGGAGTACAGCTTCAGCAGCGTGCGGGGGCGCAGCGCTGCACGTGGCACCCAAGCAACCAGTGCAGCCTGCTGTGCAGCTGCGCCGTCCTCCCCGTCCCCGCCCGCGTTGCTCGCGCGCCGTCCGCTCCCCTCGTCAGCAGCAGCGCCATTGGCACCGCTGCCGGCGTCTGCACCCGCACCCACGCCATCCTCGACGTCGCTACCGCCTTCGCTTCCGCTGTCCTCGCCGTACACGCGCGCCAGCTTCACGTTGTGCGTGACGGGGGTGGCAGCAAGTCGTCGGCGGTATGCGGCAAGCACAGCCACACGGCCCTCCCAAGGTGCTGCAGCGGTGGCAAAGCCGGGCGGCAGTGGACGCAACGCGGTCGTGGCGGGTGTGCCGTCAAGTGCAGGGAAGGCAAGCCAAGCAGCAAGGCGCAGCAGCAAGCTGGTGCCCCACGACACGGAGGCTGACACATGAGACGGCGCGCCGGCGGCACCCGCAGAGATGGCGCTGCGCAGTGCGCATGCCAGCGGCGGCAGCTCGTGCACGGCGGCGGCACGGAGCCAAGCAGCAGCGGGCGGCGGTAGGGAGGCTGCTAAGCGCGCCTGCGCTGGTGCGGCGCATACAGACGCGGTGGCGGTACCCACCGCGGCGGCAGACAACACGTGCGGCGGCACATCCACGCCGGTGGCGGCGTGCGCACGCCACATGGCGGCACGCAGCATGGGCGGCACGGCGGCGCTGCGAGCCCACTGGCGCCACAGCACCATGTCGGCGCGCAGCGGCAGGGCGCGCCACTCGCGGCACACGGCGGCGGCGCGGCCGACCGTGCCTGCACCACAAAATGCCAGCACATGCGCCAGCAGGCGCGGGTTTGACAACACGTCGCGCCGCGCGTCTCGCGCCGCCGGCACAACACCCTTCCGCAGCACATGACGCAGCGTGCGCAGCGGTGCCGCCGCTGCCGCCGAACCAGCACCGACGCCACCAGGACCACCTGCTGCGGCACCTGCATGCGCCGGGTGCGCGTCATCGCTTGCCATCGTGCGCCCGCGCGGTCGGTGGCGGTGCGCCCCACCGCCGCCACCGCCCTCTTCCCCGCTGCCGCCTGCCGCCTCGTCGTCGTCATCCTCGTCGCTGCCATCGGCGCCGTCGCGACCAGCGGTGGGCGAGTCGGGCTCGCCGCCCGCGCTCGCGTCGTGTGTAAAAAATGACGCCACGGCGGCGCGTACGCGCCCCGCTCGCGACGCAGCGGCGGCGTCCAGCACTGCCACGTGCTCCGCCTCCAAGTCAAACCGCTCCAGGTCGACGGGCGACGGCAGCCCTGCCACCGCGTGCGTCAACGCCATCAGCACCGCCTTGTTGCGTGCCATGAGGCGGTCTGCCGCGGCGCGCTTGGCGCGGTCCTTTGCGGACAGCGCTGCCATGGAGCGCGACACGCACTTACGCAGCAGCTTCGTGTCCATCGCCTGCTGCAGCAGCGTCAGCTGGCTCATGGCGGTCAGCAGGTGCTTGCGGAACACGTTCACGTTCATCGCCAGCTCCTCCTTCTCGCCAAACGCCACCGCCAGCGACGTCTTGGCGACACGCAGCTCCGCCTCCAGCTCCGCCACCGCGTCGCCCTCTGTGGCTGTGGTGCTGGAGTTGGCGGCGACTGTGGCGGGGGTGGCCGCGACAGCGGCAGCTGCAGCTGCGGGTGTGGCAGCCATGGCGACGGTGGCAGGTGGCGCAGGGCGGCAGCGTTGACGGGGGAGTGGAGATAACGATTTTCCTCCCACCTCAATCCCGTGCTGCGCCTATCTCAAACTTACTGCACTCTTCCAGCCCGCCTCAATCGTTTTGCCCCGACTTCCTTCCCGCCGCTGTATTAAAGTAAGCAGAAAGTGGCAGCAAGCGAAGGCGGGGCTGCTTACCATCAGCTCCAGCTCCAGCGTCGTCTAGCGACTACTCTCCCCGCTCTTCCTCTCCTCCTCCTCCTACTCGTCTAGTACTCAGTAGTACTGATACGGAGTCAATGACCAAAAATAGGGGTGGGCGAATTGGAACAAGCCGGCGGCGGCCAGCGCCTTATAATAATGGCTGGGGCGTAAATCTACCGCCAGCGGGGCGTGGCACCGCGCCATTATTGTTTTCGACGCAATGGCAATCAGGCGGGTCGGAGCAGATTTTTTCCAACTGCTCTCAATCTTCCAACTCTGTCGTTTTTGAAGTTCGAAAACAACACCATCGCGCTGCCGCCGCGGCGTGCTCCGAGTTTGCTGCGCGGGCAACGCTAAGGAGAGCCGACTCCACACACGCGTACCGGCACCGGTAGATGGTCACCCCGGTCCCCGCACGCCACAATTGCAGCGGCAACCAGTCGCGCATCCACCACCGCGTGGTAGCGTTGGATCATCGAGAATGATGGCACACGTAACAAGTCGCAAACGCGCCACCCCGCCGGGCACCCCGCCCCCGGTGGTGGCAGAGGCGCCGCTGGTGCAGGTGCTGGGTGGCAACTGTGTGACGGCAATGACGGTGTGGGGGTGCCTTACGACACGCGATGTGACGCCGTTGCGGCGGCTGCACCCAGCCATTGCGGTGGCAGTGGCGGGCGTTCCGTGGCATGACAATGATGACACGCGCACTCACGTGCGGGATGTCGTGCGGTGGCGTACGGCGCTGCCGGCAGCGACTGCCATTGCGCTGGACGCGCGGCCAACTCCCGAGGCTGCCATGGCTGCGCTGGCGGGCGTACAAGAGATGAACTTTGTTGGCAGCGGCAGCCTCGACGCCACTGACACCAAAGTTGCTGCCTTCCCACGCACGTTGCGCTCCTTGAGGCTGCGCAACGCCTCCAACGTAACTGCGGCGGTGCGATTCAGCCACCTGGCGGCACTGGAGGTGCTGGACTGCAGCAACACGCAGGCCGTTGCAAACGGCGCCGACGGCCTGCCAAGCTCCCTGCGTGAGTTGATTATGGTGCAGTGCCCCTTCCCGCCTGCAATCGACTTCCGCCACCTGAGCGACCTCCGGCGGTTGGAGATTGGCCGGACCGAGACGACACTAAGCGCTGCCACTGTTGCTGGCTTGCCGCCGTCGCTGGAGGAGCTGGACATCCGCTACGGCATGTACGGCACGGGGCAGTTCATCGGGTCGCTGGTGCACCTGCCGCACCTGCGTACACTGGTTGCACCGGGTCGCGCCGTCGACGACGCCACCCTCAGCGCCCTCCCGCCGGGCTTGATCAAGCTGGATGTGTCTGGTTGCCTACGGTTTACCCCTGCAGCGTCATTTGCCCACCTGCGGCGGCTGCACACACTTGTCGTGTGCCACTCCAACATAAGTATTCCCTCCCTGGCCACCCTGCCGCCGTCGCTGGCTGTGCTGAACATGTCAACCTGTTCGCTGTTCAGGGGGAAAGGCGCATTACTGGTACCCGCCCTGCCTCCTGCGTTGCGCGTGCTGGATGTCAGCTGTACCGACATTGGCGATGCTGCGGTGGCAAGCATGCCAAGCAGCCTGGTCGAACTGCGGATGGATAACTGCTACATGGTTACGCCGGGCGCCAACATTCGCCACCTGACGGCACTGCGGGTGCTGCACTGCAGCAACACAAACCTGTCACGTTCCGCTATTGCTGCACACCGTGTGCGTGGCTGCAGCGTGGTGGCGGACGGTATGCTGGTTGGGCACACTGCCGAGGTGCAAGCGTTGGCGTGTCTGCCAGACGGCCGCCTCATCAGCGGCGATGCTGATGGGAGTGTGCTGGCGTGGGACCTCGGCAGCGGCACCAGTGATCTGCTGCGGGATGCCTATGACTTTGACCAACTCACACACGACAGTACTGGTACGCTCGCCAGCACACTGCTTTCCGACGGCCGCACCTTAGCCTTTGGCCTTCGTGGATGGGGGCGGGATGACGCGCCGCAAGGTACCGTGTGGTTCCTGCCCACTGTCTTGGACGACGATGACACAGCGTGGGCCAGGACCGGTAACCTGCAATGCGACGTGACTGCTATGGCAGTGCTCCTGGATGGCCGCCTCGCCATTGGCTGCGGCGACGGCTACGTGTTGCTGGTGGACGGGTCAACCTACGAAGTGGGTGCCGAGTTTGCAGTTGTGGAGGGGGCCACCTACGAGGACACAGAGTGCGATTCCGTAGAGGTAGCCGCACTGGTCGCGCTGCCATCCGGCATGCTGGCCACGGCTGCGGAGTTGGAATCAACGGTGAAGGTGTGGGATCCCCCCTCGCTGGGGTGCGTGGCAACCCTGACAGTTGATGTTGACGGCAAATCAGGTGCGCTCGCTGTATTGCCCGGCGGGCGCCTGGCGATTTGGTCATTGCGCGGAGTGCAGCTGTGGGATTTGGCGCACTACACCTGCGTAGCTGTACTGTGGCACGGGTGTCCCGTGGACGCGATGGCTGTACTGCCTGACGGTCGCTTGGCAACTGCAGCGGGCGGCAACAGCCTCAGAGTGTGGAACACACACGACGCAAAGCCGGAGGCGGTGATTACGCTGCAAGTCTCCGCTCACGTATGCGCACTCGTGGCACTGCCGGGCGGCCGCCTCGCCAGCACAACAGTGCGAGGTAGATGTGTGCAGCTGTGGCAGCTGCCGCTACCCTCATTGTTTTGATGCTAAGTATTTGAACGACCGCCGTGAGTACAGATGCTACATGCGGGAGGGGGGACACAACACAGGCACACATGCCATTGATGACGGGGGCCTCTACGGAGTATGAAAATCGATACAAAGGCAGCGACGCGGCAGGCGCGCGGCGGTGGCACTCCCACGCCGCGGTACGTCAGCCACGGCTCATGCCACCGAGTCCATGAGTGCCAGCAGGTCATCGCCGTCCGCCTCCTTGCCACCACCATCGGCATCGCCCCCCGCCTTGGAGTCGGTGGCGGCCGCTGCTGGTGTGTCATCATCCAGCCCCAGGCGGCGCGCCAGCTCACTCCGGCCCGCCGCACCACCACCGGCACCACCGCCGCCGCCACCGGCGCCAAAGTCAAACACCAGGATGTCGTCTGCGCCGCCACCCCCGCTGCCGCCGCCGGCACCACCACCGCCGTAGCTGGATGCGCCGGCCAGCGTGCCGTCGCCCGCAAACAGCGCAAAACCAAAGGTGCCGCCGTCTGCCTCCTTGCCATCACTGCCACCGCCGCCGCGTACCAGCGTCGCTAGCAGGTCCATGGCCTTGCGGCCCAGCCCGGTGCTGCCGCCCTCACCCTCGCCGTCGTCCTTACCGCCGCCACCACCCGCGGCGGCGGCGGATGCGGCGCCGGCGGGGCTAACTGGTGCGCTGGCGCCAAACCCGCCCAGCAGCGCGGCATCAGCGGCGGCGTCAGAGGAGCCTTGCGGTGACGTCGCGCCGGCGGCACCGGCGGCGGCAGCAGCAGCGCCCGTCTTGGGCTTGCGCTCCTTGGCGTACAGGTTCTCGCCCAGCTTTACGCCGCGGTAGTCAGACCCCAGTGCGGCGGCGTCGGTGGGCACGTAGGTGCCCGGCGCGCCTGCCAGCGCCGGCAGCCGCTCCGTGCGCGCCACCGTGCCGGGCGTGGCCGCAAACAGGTCGTAGTACGTGATGGTGCCGGGCACGTCGGTGCCGGGCGGCAGCGGGCCGGTGGCGTCCAGCACCAGCGTGCCGTCCGCGTTTTGCAGCGCGTCCTGCAGGAACAGCGACACCTTGACGCGGCGGTCCTGGAAGAAGCGGCCCAGCGTGTGCCGCAGCGCCCACAGCTCGCCGCGCGCCAGCGTGCCGTACGTGTCCAGCACCTGCCGGATGGTGCTGTCCAGCAGCTCGCTCAGCGCCGTGTTGTCGGCGATGCGCTTCACCTCCTGCAGGTGGTTCAGCGTCACCGCCACCAGCTGCGCCGGGTGCACGCACCGCAGGCTCTGGTACTTGAACCCCATGGTCATCAGGTCGTACAGCTTGTCCATGCTCGTCTTGTTCAGCCGCATGATGGAGGAGTGCGCCAGCCGGTCAAAGATGGCGCGCGTGGCGCGGCTGGTGTACACCTCCTGCGGCTTGAACAGTTCGCTCAGGAATTTGGCGCTGTTGGGTGGGGGTGGTGGGGG
>Ga0066256_1001861_pt1 | contig 26054 bp, 23 predicted proteins | sample ThiBio_1000_biof_FD_87107 | JGI IMG/M metagenome (GOLD analysis project Ga0066256, IMG submission 87107) | Wastewater bioreactor microbial communities from Cape Town, South Africa - Thiocy_expt_1000_biof (version 2) | ecosystem: Engineered > Bioreactor > Thiocyanate-remediating >... | reverse complement strand
GGAAGGTGCGACATTTCCGCGATGCCGCCGGCGTTGTCCGTGACGGGACCGAAGGCGTCGAGAGCGACGATCATGCCGGCAAGGCCGAGCATGGCCGTCACTGCAATGCCGGTACCGAACAGGCCGCCGAGCTGATAGGTGGCGATGATGCCACCGACGATGACGATTGCAGGCAGCGCCGTCGATTCGAGCGAGACGGCGAGACCCTGAATGACGTTGGTGCCGTGACCGGTGACCGACGCCTGCGCGATGGAGTTCACCGGCCGCTTGTTCGTGCCGGTATAGTATTCGGTGATGACGACGATCAGCGCCGTGACGATCAGGCCGACAATGCCGCAGCTGAAGAGTTTCGTACCGGTAATCTCGAAGCCGGCGACGGTGCCGATCGAACCCCAGCCGATGGTCAGCGACGTGGCTACGGCAAGACCGACGATCGACAGCACGCCGGTCGCGATCAGGCCCTTGTAGAGAGCCCCCATGATCGAACCATTGACACCGAGCTTCACGAAGAAGGTGCCGATGATCGAGGTGATGATGCAGGTGCCGCAGATCGCCAGCGGATAGATCATGGCGGAGCCAAGCAGCGGAGATCCGGCAAAGAAGATCGCGGCAAGCACCATGGTCGCGACGACGGACACCGCATAGGTTTCGAACAGATCAGCCGCCATGCCGGCGCAATCGCCGACATTGTCACCGACGTTATCGGCGATGGTGGCGGGGTTGCGCGGATCGTCTTCCGGAATACCGGCTTCCACCTTGCCGACAAGGTCGCCGCCGACGTCGGCGCCCTTGGTGAAGATGCCGCCGCCGAGGCGGGCGAAGATCGAGATCAGCGATGCGCCGAAGCCGAGCGCGACCAGCGCGTCGATAACATCGCGCGAGCCTGCTTCATGACCGAGAATGCCGGTCAGCACATAGAAATAGATGGAGACGCCGAGCAGGGCGAGGCCTGCAACCAGCATACCGGTGATGGCGCCCGACTTGAAGGCGATATCGAGGCCCGCAGACAGGCTCTGCGACGAAGCCTGTGCGGTGCGGACGTTGGCGCGCACGGAGACATGCATGCCGATGAAACCTGCGGCGCCTGAGAGGATTGCGCCGATCAGGAAGCCGAAAGCGGCTTCGGCCGACAAGAGGAGCCAGGCCGCGATGAAAACGATGACCCCGACGATGGCGATGGTTCTATATTGGCGCGCCAGATAGGCTTGCGCTCCTTCACGAATATACCCGGCAATCTCCTGCATGCGGGCATTGCCCTGATCGGCAGCGAGCACCGACCGGGTTGCCCATACGGCGTAGATGACCGAGAGCAGTCCGCATGCGATCACTCCTAAAAGAATCGACATTTCGCTTTTTCCCTCCAAAAAAGCCGGCGGTTCACTCCATCCCCCGGCCGCCTGCGACAACGGTCGGCCCCCTCCTCCAGGGGATCGGCCGCTGTGCAGTTGCGAGATTGCTGTTGGGAAAACGTCGCGTCAAGACCGCCCGCGGGTAAAACACCCGCAGGAGGTTCAAAAGAATATTCGAAGATGGAATCAGGCGCGAACGAAGGAAACGAAAATGCGTCGCGCCACGATCCGAGCGTCCGACGAGGCTTATTTCTTCGCTTCGCCGCGAACCTGCTTGGCGATTCGGTCGAGCACGGCATTCACGAGCTTCGGCTCGTCTTCTTCGAAGAAGGCGTGCGCGATCTCGACATATTCGGTGACGATGACCGGAACCGGTACGTCCTTGCGGTCGATAAGCTCGAAGGTGCCGGCACGCAGGATGGCGCGCACGGTGCTGTCCATCCGCGACAACGCCCAGTCGTCCTGCAGCGCCGAGCCGATCAGCGGATCGAGCTTCGTCTGGTCGCGCACGACGCCGGCAACGATCGAGCGGAACCAGCCGGCATCGGCCTTCAGATAGGTTTCGCCGTCCACTTCCTGGCCGAGGCGATGGGCTTCATACTCGGCCACCACTTCGAGGACGCCGGCGCCGCCGATATCCATCTGGTAAAGCGCCTGCACCGCAGCAAGACGGGCTGCGCCGCGCTGGTTGGCGGGCTTTACCGGCTGTCCGGGCTCCTGCTTGCTCATTGCTCGCCACCGAACTTCTGCCGCAGCGCGACCATGGTCAGCGCCGCGCGTGCGGCAAATCCGCCATTGTCTTTTTCCGAACGGCGCACGCGCGCCCAGGCCTGGTCGGCATTCTCGACGGTCTGGATGCCGTTGCCGATCGCCAGCGACTCGCTGACGGCGAGATCCATCAGGGCACGGGCCGACTCGTTGGCGACGATATCGAAATGATAGGTCTCGCCGCGGATGATCATGCCGAGCGCGATGAAACCGTCATAAATCGTGCCGCCGTCGTCGGCGGCGTCGAGCGCCATGGCGATTGCCGGCGGAATTTCGAGGGCACCGGGAACCGTGACGATGTCATAGGTCGCACCGGCTTCGTCCAGCGCGAATTTCGCGCCTTCGAGCAGGGCGTCGGCCATGTCGCCATAAAAACGGGCTTCGACGATCAGAAGATGGGGGTTTGAGCTGGACATGCGTCACCTGATTGTGCGGGGGGCGCCACGCGCCCGACATGGGCGGGTCAAACCACGGCGCATAGCGCTTTGCAAGCATTTTCGGCGCAGGTCGCCGATTTCGGATGCCACAACGGCAGGCACGGTCCGCAAGGCCATGCTACCCTCTGCAAAGAAGCAGAGGAATCAGCCGCGGATGAACAGGGAAACCACGACGACAATCCCAACGCTGGAAACCGAACGCCTGCTGCTGCGCGGCCATCGCCTCGACGATTTCGAGGCCTATCGGGCACTTTGGAGCGATACCGACGTCGTTCGTTACATCACCGGCTCACCGATGAGCCGCGAGCAGGTCTGGGGGCGGCTGATGCGCATCGCCGGCATGTGGCACCACATGGGTTTCGGCTTCTTCGCCATCGAGGAAAAGGCGACCGGCCGCTTCATCGGCGAGGCCGGCTTCCACGACCTGCACCGCGAGATGACGCCCTCCATCGAGGGAACCCTGGAAACCGGCTGGGCGCTGATGCCGGACTGTCACGGAAAGGGATATGCCACGGAGCTACTGCAGGCCCTGCTGGCGTGGGGCGAGGAGAATTTCCCGGAAAAACGCATGACCTGCATCATCAGCCCGGAGAACACGGCCTCGATCCGGGTCGCCGGCAAGATGGGTTTTCGCGAGACGGCCCGCACCGATTACCACGGCGAGACCATCCTCATGGAACGCAGCCGATCAGCCGGTTGAAGCTGGCAACGCCGCCAACTCAGCCGCGGTTGACCGGGAATTCCGCCAGCCGCGCCGCATAGCGGGCCATGGTGTCGACTTCGAAATTGACGAAATCGCCGGCCTTGCGCTCGCCCCATGTGGTGACTTCGAGCGTATGGCGGATCAGCAGCACGTCGAAATCCGTGCCCTCGACGGCATTGACCGTCAGCGAGGTGCCGTCGAGGGCGACCGACCCCTTTGGCGCCACGAACCGCGCCAGATGCTCCGGCGCGCGGAGGCAGAAGCGCGTCGCGTCGCCTTCAGCCGTCACCGACAGGATTTCCGCCTTGCCATCAATATGGCCTGAAACGATGTGGCCGCCGAGTTCGTCGCCGATCTTCAGCGAACGCTCGAGATTGATATGGCTGCCCGCCTTCCAGGTGCCGACAGTGGTCAGCCGCAGCGCCTCTTCCCAGGCCTCCACCTCGAACCAGCGGCCGTTCTCGCCATCCGCCGGCAGGCCGGTAACGGTGAGGCAGATGCCGGAATGGGAAATCGAGGCGCCCATGTCGATGCTGGCCGGATCGTAATGGGTCGTCACGCGCAGCTTGATGCCTTCCTTCAACTGCGAAACGCTGTCGATCGTGCCGATATCAGTGACAATTCCGGTAAACATCAAAATTCTCTTTCGTATTCGTCGCAGCGGTCGCCGCCATAAAGGAAGGTGCGGGTGTGCAGAAAACCCGATGGCATATCGGTGGCCGACAGCGGCGATTCAATACCGTCCGCGCCGATTTCGCCCGGCCCCTGGTAGAGCAGGATGCGGTCGACCAGGCCGGCATCGAGGAAAGCGCGGGCAACCCGCGCGCCGCCTTCGACCATCAGCGAGGAAATCCCGCGCGTGGCAAGCGCCGGGAGCAGTTCGTCGATGCGGTCGGGATCGCATTGCAGCACCTCGACGCCCGCCGCGACCAGCGCATCGCGCCGCGCCTGAAAAGCCTCGTCGGGATCGTCGTCAAGCGACGGAGGCTCGCCGGCGACGGCGATCACCGGCACCTGACGGGCGGTGCGGACAAGCTTGCCCGTCACCGGCAACTCCAGCCGGCGGTCGAAGACGATGCGGATCGGCGAATACTGTTCCAGACCGGACAGCCGGCAGGTCAGTTCCGGATCGTCGGCGATGGCCGTACCGGCGCCGACGAGGATGGCATCCGTCTCCGCCCGCAAGGCGTGAACCTGCGCCCGCGAGGTCGGGCCGGTGATCGCCACCTGCCCCGAGCCGAGATGGCCGATCCTGCCGTCGGCGGAAACCGCAAGCTTGAGAATCACATAGGGCCGCTTCTTCGTCTGACGTGTCAGATAAGCGGCAAGCGCCCGGCGGCTCTCGGCCTCCATCACGCCGGTATCGACGACGATGCCCGCCGCCCGCAACATCTCGACGCCTCGGCCGGAGACGCGGGTATCGGGATCGGTCACGGCGATGACGACTCGGGCGACGCCATAAGCAATCAGCGCCTCGGCGCAAGGCGGCGTCTTGCCGTGGTGCGAACAGGGTTCGAGGGTGACATAGGCCGTCGCTCCCCTCGCCTGCTCACCGGCCTCTGCGAGTGCCTGCGGCTCGGCGTGCGGCCGGCCGCCGACGGCGGTGACGCCGCGGCCGACGATGACGCCGTCCTTGACGACGAGGCAGCCGACGGAAGGATTGGTGGAGGTCTTGCCGGTGTTCCAGCGCGACAGGCGGATGGCTGCCGCCATGAACCGCCGGTCGTCCGCCCCGCCCTGCATCGGATCAGGCGTCCGCGCCGGAATCGCGGCCGATCTTGGCGTTGATCTCGTTGATCACCTTCTCGAAATCCTCGGCATGCGAAAAATCGCGATAGACCGAGGCGTAACGCACGAACGCGACGTCGTCGAGGCTCTTCAGCGCTTCCAGCACCTGCAGGCCGATCTCTTCGGAGGTGATGTCGGTTTCGCCCGAGCTTTCCAGCCGCCGGGCGATGCCGGAGACGGCCCTTTCGATGCGGTCGGCATCGACGGGCCGCTTGCGCAACGCGATCTGGAAAGACCGCACCAGCTTGTTGCGATCGAACGGCTGCTTGCGGCCGGTCTTCTTGACCACCGTCAGCTCGCGCAGCTGCCCCCGTTCGAAGGTGGTAAAGCGCCCGCCGCAATCCGGACAGATGCGCCGGCGGCGGATGGAGGTTCCATCCTCCGCCGGGCGGCTATCCTTGACCTGGGTATCTTCCGAACCGCAGTAGGGGCAACGCATGGGATCAGGCCATGTAGCCGTACATCGGGAAACGGCCGGTCAGCTTGACGACCTTTTCGCGTACGGTGGCTTCGACGCTCGCATTGCCCTCATCGGAGTTGGCGACCTTCAGACCATCGAGCACCTCGATGATCAGGTTGCCGATTTCCTTGAACTCGGCTTCCTTGAAGCCGCGCGTCGTACCGGCCGGCGTGCCGAGACGGACACCGGAGGTGACGAAGGGCTTTTCCGGGTCGAAGGGGATGCCGTTCTTGTTGCAGGTGATGTAGGCGCGGCCGAGAGCCGCCTCGGCGCGCTTGCCGGTGGCGTTCTTCTTGCGCAGGTCGACGAGCATCAGGTGGTTGTCGGTGCCGCCCGAGACGACGTCGACACCGCCGGCGACCAGCGTTTCGGAGAGCGCCTTGGCGTTCTTGACGATCTGGGCGGCATAATCCTTGAAGGACGGCTGCAGCGCCTCGCCGAGCGCCACGGCCTTTGCGGCGATGACGTGCATCAGCGGGCCGCCCTGCAGGCCGGGGAACACGGCCGAATTGAACTTCTTCGCCAGATCCTCTTCGTTGGTGAGGATCATGCCGCCGCGCGGGCCGCGCAGCGACTTGTGGGTGGTCGTCGTGGCGACATGGCAATGCGGGAACGGCGACGGATGCTGGCCACCGGCAACGAGGCCGGCGATGTGGGCCATGTCGACCATCAGGTAGGCGCCGACCGAGTCGGCGATCTCGCGGAAGCGCTTCCAGTCCCAGATGCGCGAGTAAGCAGTACCGCCGGCGATGATCAGCTTCGGCTTGTGCTCGTCGGCCTTGCGGGCGACCTCGTCCATGTCGAGCAGGTTGTCGCCTTCACGCACGCCGTAGGACACAACGTTGAACCATTTGCCCGACATGTTGACCGGCGAGCCGTGCGTCAGGTGACCGCCCGAATTCAGGTCGAGGCCCATGAAGGTATCGCCCGGCTGCAGCAGCGCCGGGCCCCCGGGCGGTGTCGCGGGCAGGGGGGGTGTGGCGGGGGGGCGGGGGGCGGGCCGGCGGACCAGTTTGGGGGCGCGCCCGGCCCGCTGTTTTCCGGCTAAATCCGCTGTCGGGCCGCCGCCATAATAACGCTTGCCCGGATAACCCTCGGCATATTTGTTGGTCATGATCGAGCCCTGCGCTTCGAGCACGGCGCGCGACACGATGTTTTCCGAGGCGATAAGCTCGATCTCGTGGCGCTGGCGGCCGAGTTCCTTCTCGATCGCACCGAAAATATCCGGATCGGATTCGGCAAGCGGACGGGTGAAGAAGGCTTCGGTGTTCGTCATTTTCGGAGGGCTCCCTGAACTGGAATGGCGCGCTTGGCGTCTTAGCGGGATGCCGCTTCGAGAGCAATACGACTAGCGACATTTGCTGCGCAAACTACGGTGAGCCGCAGATAAACGCAAAAGGCCGGGCGGAAAACCGGCCCGGCCTCGCATGCATGTATGAAACGATGCTTATTGCGGCAGCACGTCCTCGTCCGGCGAGAACGAGCCGGAGGGCTGTTCCATGCCGGCGGTGGTCTGCAGCGCCAGTTCCTCGGCGCCGTCCATGCCGTAGATGTCGTCACGGAACTGCACGACGCGGTCGCTTGCCGACCATGCCGTGATGTAGACGAAGTAGACCGGCAGTTCGACCGCAAGCTTGATCGGCGTGTTGACGCGGGCGTTGATCACCTTCTCGATCTGCTGGCGCGGCCAGCCGGGCGTTTCCTGCAGGATCCAGCTGATCAGGTCGCGGACGTTCTGCACGCGCACGCAACCGGAGGATTCGAACCGCATCAGCTTGTTGAACAGGCCCTGCTGCGGCGTGTCGTGCATGTATTCGTTGTTGGGGTTGTGGAAGTTGATCTTCGTCGAGGCCATGGCGTTGATCTTGCCCGGATCCTGGCGAAACATCAGGTTCGGTGCCTTGGCGGCGTTCCAATCGACGCTTTCCGGCGCGACTTCCGTGCCCTGCCCGTCGAACAGACGGATGTTGTTGCGGGTCAGGTAGGTCGGGTCCTTGCGCATCAGCGGCACGATGTCCTTTTCGACGATCGAGCGCGGCGCGGTCCAGTAGGGGTTGAGGATGACCTCGTAGATCTTCGAATTGAGGATGTGCGTCGGGCGGCTGGCGCGGCCGACGACGGCGGTGTGGCGCAATGCGACGCGGCTATCCTGCACCGCCTCGATATAGGCTGCCGGAATATTGACCATGACGTAACGGCGACCGAGATCGCCCGACATCGTCTGCAGGCGGATCAGATTGGTGTTGAGCTGCGACAGGCGCGTGGTGGCCGGCACATTCAGCGCCTTCAGCGTATATTCGCCGAGGACGCCGTCGGCCGGCAGGCCATGCCGCGCCTGGAAACGCTTCACGGCGCCGTCGACGTAGGAATCGAAGGCATTCGAAATCCCCGCGGTGCGCGACAGGTCCCCGGAAACCATCAGGCGCTGGCGCAGCGACTGGACGCCTGAATCCGAAACGCCGAGCTGGAGCTTCGTGCTGCCGACATTGACCTGCGGCCAGCCGCCGTTAGAAACGATCGACTGATAGTCGTAGATCGCCTGCTGGGCATTCGGTACGGCGCCACTGCCAAGAATCGGGTTGTTGGAGACGATTGCGGTCGCCGAACGCGATGCCTTGGCATCGAACTGGTCGTCCCAGTTGCCGCGGCGCGGAGCGTTGATCAGGTCATCGACAGCCGACTGCGCGAACACCGGAGCCGCAAGCGCCGCGGCGCCAGCCGTTGCCGCCGAACGGAGAAAGGCCCGGCGTGAAAAAGCTGCAAGTTCGGATTTTTTCGACATCATCCCTACCATCGTCCTCGCAAAGGCAATAAATCCAGCCTTATCATTGCCATGGTTAACAAACGGCCACCGGCTCGCCGCCGCTGCAGATCGACCGTTCTCCTGTGGTGATTGCCGGCGTAAAGACAACGCCGTATTCCATTGAAGCGGCTCACATATCAATATGGCCAATTCGTGTCACCCGCAGCGCTATCACGCCGGCGTGTTTGCGGACACGGTTAAACCGGAGGCGTCGCCGCCCCCGGTTTTCGGTAATCCCCGCCCTGCAAGAATTAGAGACGATACATGATCGTATCGTTCCAGAAGCGGTCCAGCCGCTGCAACAGCTTGTTCATCTGGGTGAACTCGTCGTTGCCGATGCCGCCGACCTTCTGGATCGAGCCGATGTGGCGATCGTAGAGCTTGGCGACGGTTTCGGCGATCTCCTGGCCGGCATCCGTCAGGCTGATGCGCACCGAACGGCGGTCGATGCGCGAGCGCTGATGGTTGATGAAGCCGAGATCAACGAGTTTTTTCACATTGTAGGATACGTTGGAACCGAGGTAATAACCGCGCGAGCGCAACTCGCCGGCCGTGAGTTCGGAATTGCCGATGTTGAAAAGGAGAAGCGCCTGGACGGCATTGACGTCATCGCGTCCCTGCCGGTCGAACTCGTCCTTGATGACATCGAGAAGGCGACGGTGCAGGCGTTCGACGAGATGCAGCGATTCCATGTAGAGGGAACGGATTGCATCTTCCTGCGGATCGGCAACGGGTGCCGCGACTTGCGGTTTCATTTTGGTATTCATTGGACTGCCTCACTGTTTTGTTTGGCGGTGTTTGTTTTTCCCGCCTTGTGAGACACCCTATCGAATACGCCTAAAATTCTACTTAAAACGCAGCCTTAACAGGGCCTTACTATTTGACGACCCTGTCTCAGGGTAAATCAACTCCTACCAGGCGCTGTTCTTCCTGCCGCCGCTGCAGCCAAAGCGCGATGCGGAAGGCCGCATAGAGGAAGATGACGATGCAGTGCAGGATCGGCACGATGATGTTGCGGCCGAAGATCTCCGGCCAGGCCAGGAACATCAGCAACTGGCTGCCGGCGGCCGCCATCCAGATCACCGGCCCCCAGGACACCGTCAGCCACAGCCCGAGTGCCGCGACCGGGAAGATCACGGCCAGCGCCGACGCCGCGACCTTCCAGGGAAGATTGAGAAGATCGAAGCGCCCCTGCCCGCCCAGCGAATAGCCGACCAGCATCGCCCAGTATTGCAGGCCGAACCAGAAGCAGGACAGCGCGATCAGCCGGAGGAAGATCACGAAAAGCAGCTGTGTCAGCGTGCGGCGCGGCACTGTCTGGGAATCACGGTTCATGGCGGCAGCATACGTCGGCGCGGCCATTTGTCACCACCAGGATGTTGGGTTGCGCGGCGATCGTCTGTATAGAACGGATGAGGTGCGTTATAGGCTGGCGCATCCGATCGCAAGAAAGACGAGGACGATCATGCAGGACAAGACCCATCTGGTCGACGAGATCACCGGCCATCGCCGCATGCGCCGCAACCGCAAGGCCGACTGGACGCGGCGCATGGTGCAGGAAAACCGCCTGACGGTGGACGATCTGATCTGGCCGATCTTCCTCGTTCCCGGCAGCGGCATCGTCGATCCGATCCCGTCGATGCCGGGCGTCAGCCGCCTGAGCATCGACAAGGCCGTGGAGGCCGTGAAGGAAGCGGCCGACCTCGGCATTCCGGCGATCGCCACCTTCCCGAACATCGAGATGACCTTGCGCGACGAGACCGGCTCCCACAGCCTGGCCGCCGACAATCTGATCAACCAGGCGACGGCGGCGATCAAGAAGGCCGTTCCCGGCATCGGCATCATCACCGACGTGGCACTCGATCCCTTCACCAGCCACGGCCATGACGGCATCCTGCGCGGCGACGAAATCGTCAACGACGAGACGGTCGAGCAGGTGGTGCGCGTCGCCGTCATGCAGGCCGATGCCGGCGCCGACATCATCTCGCCGTCGGAAATGATGGACGGCCGTATCGGCGCGATCCGCCGCGGGCTCGATGCCGCCGGTCACCAGAATGTCGGCATCATGTCTTATGCCACGAAGTTCTCCTCCGGCTTCTACGGCCCCTATCGCGAAGCGATCTGTACGGACGGGCTGCTGAAGGGCGACAAGAACAGCTACTACATCAGCCCCGCCAACGGTACGGAAGCGATGCGTGACGCAGCGCTCGACGTGGAGGAAGGCGCAGACATGCTGATGGTCAAGCCGGGTCTTGCCTATCTCGATATCTGTTGGCGGCTGAAGGAGGCATACGGATTGCCGACCTTCGCCTATCAGGTCTCCGGCGAATATACCCAGATCAAGGCGGCGGCGATGAACGGCTGGATCGACGGGGAGCGGGTTATGATGGAGACTCTGCTCTGTTTCAAGCGTGCCGGCTGCGACGGCATCCTCAGTTATTTCGCCGTCGAAGCCGCGAAAATATTGGCCGGGCGCCCCTGACGTCCGGTGGACGGACATTGTTTTCGGCGAACCGCACCCCACATAGGGTGAAGGACCAACGGAGCACGACGATGAGCATCAATCCCAACCCGCTTTCCGCAGCACCGGACGACTGGCGCGCCTATAGCGGCGTGCTGTCGCGGCGCGTGATGGCCTTCATTATCGACTATGCGCTGGTGTTGCTGCTGTGTATCCCGGCGGCAGTGCTGGTATTTTTCATCGGCGTTTTTACCCTCGGCCTCGGCTTCTATCTGTATCCGCTGCTGTTCTTCATCGTTGCCGGCCTGTATTTCGGCCTGACGGTGGGCGGGCGGGCGCAGGCATCGCCCGGCATGCGCGCCGTGGGCCTCGCCATGGTCAGGCTCGACGGCCAGCCGATCGATTTCCTGACGGCAATCATCCATCTCGTGCTGTTCTGGATCCTCAACTCGGTGCTGACGCCGCTGATCCTGCTCGCCGGTCTGTTCATCGAGCGCAGCCGTCTAGTCCACGACCTGCTGCTCGGCACCGCCGTCATCCGTAAGGGATTCTGAAAAAGGGGCTTGGCGGCTGCCGAGCCTCGCTCTATAGGCAGGTGATTCGCCAGTAAAGGTAATGGATCACCTGCCCTCAAACATTCGTTTGCGCCCGAAATTCGATCCTTTCTCAAGGAGATAGGCTGAAATATGAGGCGCAAGGCGCAGTTTTCCGTCCCGATATGGCCATCGCGACGGCGTAAGGTTGACGTTTTTTAATCTTACGCCATGGTAGGATCACGCTCGACGTGAAAAGGGATTGAACTCCGCCGCAATGAATACACAGGCCGCACCTTCACCGCAGTTCTATCTGACGGCTCCTGCTGCCTGTCCCTATTTGCCCAACGAGATGGAGCGCAAGGTCTTCACGCACCTCGTCGGGTCGCGGGCGCCGGAGATGAACGACCTGCTCACCCAGGGTGGTTTCCGCCGGTCTCAGAACATCGCCTACCGCCCCGCCTGCGAAGGCTGCCGCTCCTGCATTTCCGTGCGCATCATTGCCGATGAATTCGAGCCGACGCGCTCGATGCGGCGGGGGGTGGCCGCCCACGAGGGCATCATCTCCACGGAATATCCGGCGCAGCCGTCGACCGAGCAATATTCGCTCTTCCGCCACTATCTCGACCATCGCCACCAGCGCGGCGGCATGTCCGACATGTCGGCGCTCGATTATGCGATCATGGTCGAGGATACCCACGTCAATACCCGCATCATCGAATACCGGATCCGCGAGGAAGGGGCCGGCCTGCGCCGCAACCCGCGCGGGGAACTGATCGCCGCAGCCCTCACCGACATGATGAGCGACGGGCTTTCGATGGTCTATTCCTACTTCAATCCCGACATGGAGAAGCGGTCGCTCGGCACGCTGATGATCCTCGACCATATCCGCCGGACGAAACAGCTCGGCCTGCCGCATGTCTATCTCGGCTATTGGGTCCGCGGTTCGCGGAAGATGGATTACAAGACCCGCTTCCTGCCGCAGGAACACCTGATGGCCCGTGGCTGGGAACGCTTTACGCCCGCCGATGGCGACATGCAGAACGATTGACCATGCTTTTCCCGACACTTTCGAGCCACACCAAAGGCCTTGTCCTGACCACCATCGGCGGGCTGGCGCTGTCGCTCGACGTGCCGCTGGTGCGGCTGGGAGACGGCGACGTCTGGTCGGTGACGGCGCTGCGCAGCCTGACGACGGTGGCCGCCACCTTTATCCTGTGGTTCCTCGTGCGCCGTTTCACGTCTTCCCGCCCGCCGCTCGTTCCCGGCTGGGCCGCGGCATTTGCCGCCCTGCTCTACGGCCTCTCCTAGATGGCCTTCCTCGGCGCGGTGTTCAACACTACAACCGCCAACGTCGTGTTCATCGTCGCCTTCACGCCGATGTTCGCCGCCCTGCTTTCCTGGCTTTTCCTCGGCGAACGGCCGGGCGTTTCGACGCTGGTGACGATGGCGATCATGATCGTCGGTGTCGGCCTCATCGTCGAGAACGGGTTGTCCGCCGGCCACTGGCTGGGTGACCTCCTGTCGGCGCTGACCGCGCTGCTGATCGGCGGCGCCATCACCATCGGCCGCGCGACGCAACGCGAGATGGGTTTCGTGCCGCTGATCGCCACCGCCATTCCCGCCGCCATCGCCCTGCTGATGGTGGTACCGGCGGGTTATCACGTCGCCAACCCCTTCTGGGTGATGCTGGACGGCGGCATCATGCTGCCTTTGGCATTCTGGTGCCTGGCGACCGGGCCGCGTTATCTTTCCGCCTCGGAAGTCGGCATGTTCTACCTGCTGGAAACGATCCTCGCTCCCATCTGGGTGTGGATGATCTTTTCCGAAGTGCCCGCGCTGCAAAGCCTCGCCGGCGGCGCCATCCTCATCGGCGCGCTGATCGGCTATTCCCTGTGGCAGATGCGCAGCCGCTCGCGTTTGCTGGCAACATCACTTCCCCATTGAACGACCAGAATTGCCTGCATGGCGGACTGATGTTATAATCCATGTTATAACATGAAGGAGCCTGTCATGAACGTCACCATTCGCAAGATCGGTAATTCCGAAGGCGTGATCATTCCTAAGGAAATCCTCGACCGGCTTGGGTTGAAGGCGGGGGACACGCTTGACCTGACAGCCGAGAACGGTGGCCTCCATTTGCGACCGGTCGAAGAGGACTTCAACCGTCAACTTGAAGCGGCGGAACACTTCATGGAGAAGTACAAGATCGCACTCAAGAAATTGGCTGAATAAATGGCAGCGGTCTTTCTCAGTCGTATCGTCGTTGAGCGATTGCATCAGATGCAGATCGAACGCTTCGGAGGTGCCTTCGGTCTCCGTGATGCAGGAATTCTGGAGTCGGCACTTGCGCGCCCTATCAACAAGGCTGCTTACGGCTGCGATGATATCATCGAGTTGGCAGCGGCCTATCTTTATGGCTTGGCAAAAAATCACGCCTTCATCGACGGCAACAAGCGCATCGCTATCGTGGCAGCTGCTGTTTTTCTCATGGAAAATGGCTTCGAGATCGAAACGACAGAGGCAAAGCTGTATACTTTCGTGCTGGCTGTGGCCGCTGGCGATATCGATGAAGAAGGAGCCGCCCGGTTCTTAAGGGATGTCTCTGTCCCCTATTCACCGCAATAAGCAGGCTGCACCTTCTGCAGCCTACCCCAAAAACTTCCCGCTGCGCGGAAAACCCTTCGGCACGGTGCGGCCGGCGGAGGCGCGCTCGGCGAGCCACTCGACCAACTCGTCCTTGTTCTTCGTAAACTTGCGGCCGGCGCTGTCTTCCCAGGTCAGGCCGTCGGCGATCGTAAAGCAGCGGATGTCGGAAATGCCGCCGTCCTTGTAGCGCTGCAGGCGGACGCCCTTGCCGCGCACCATCTCGGGAAGCTGCACCAGCGGGAAGACCAGCATCTTGCGGTTTTCGCCGACGACGGCGACATGGTCGCCCGAAACGGTCACCACCAGCTTCGCCTCGTCGGGCATGCTGACGTTCATGATCTGCTTGCCCTTGCGGGTGTTGGCGATCATTTCGCTCTCGGCGACGATGAAGCCGTTGCCGGAGGTGGAGGCGAGGATCAGCTTGCGGCTCGGGTCGTGCACGAAGGCCGCCAGCACGCCCTGGTCGTTTCCCAGGTCGACGATGATGCGCAACGGTTCGCCATGGCCGCGCCCGCCCGTCAGCATGGCGGCGCCGAGCGTATAGGCCTTACCGCCGGTGGTCACCAGCAGGATCTTGTCCGTGGTCTGCGCCGGGAACGCCACTTTCAGGCCGTCGCCCTCCTTGAAGGTCAGCGACGACGTATCGGAAATGTGCCCCTTCAGCGCCCGGATCCAGCCCTTCTCCGAGACGACGACCGTCACCGGTTCCTTCTCGATCATCGCCTGCTGGATCGCCTCGACATCGGCATCCGGCGCGTCGGCGAACTGGGTGCGGCGGCGACCGAGTTCGGTCGCCTTGGCATATTTTTTCTTGACCTCGCCGATTTCCCAGCTGACCGTCTGCCACTGCTTGTCGTCGGACGCGAGCAAGGCTTCGATATCGGCCTTTTCCTTGGTCAGATTGTCGAATTCGGTGCGGATCTCGAATTCTTCCAGCTTGCGCAAGGAGCGCAGCCGCATGTTGAGGATCGCCTCGACCTGGTTGTCGGTGAGATTGAAGCGGGCGATCATCACCGGCTTCGGCTCATCCTCCTCGCGGATGATGCGGATCACCTCGTCGATATTGAGGTAGGCGATCAGGAAGCCGCCCAAAATTTCCAGGCGCCGGTCGATGGCGGCGAGGCGGAAACGCGAACGGCGGACGAGCACCTCCTTGCGGTGCTGCAGCCATTCGGTCAGCACCTCGCCAAGGCCCATCACCTTCGGTACGCGGCCCATCGAGAGCACATTCATGTTGAGCGGCAGGCGGCTTTCCAGCTCCGTCAGGCGGAACAGCGATTCCATCAGCAGCGGCGCTGCGACGGTGGGGTTCTTCGGCACCAGCACGCCGCGGATGTCTTCGGCCGATTCGTCGCGGATGTCTCCCAGCAGCGGCAGCTTGCGGGCGATCAGCAGTTCGGCGATCTTCTCGATCAGCCGCGATTTCTGCCCCTGGAACGGAATTTCGGTGACGACGATCTGGTAACCGCCGCGGCCGAGATCTTCCGTCTGCCACTTGGCGCGCACGCGAAAACCGCCGCGGCCGGTCTTGTAGGCCTCGACGATGCTGGCGTGGCTGTCGATGATGATACCGCCGGTCGGCAGGTCGGGGCCGGGAATGAATTCGACCAGCTTTTCGACGCTGGCATCCGGATGCTTGATCAGGTGCAGCGCCGCATCGCAGAGTTCATGGGCATTGTGCGGCGGGATGGACGTCGCCATGCCGACGGCGATACCGGAGGCGCCGTTTGCCAGAAGGTTCGGAAACGCGCCCGGCAGCACCACCGGCTCGGAATTCGATTCGTCGTAGGTATCGCGGAAATCCACCGCGTCCTGGTCGATGCCTTCGAGCAAGAGTTCGGCGACCGCCGTCATCTTCGATTCGGTGTAGCGCATCGCCGCCGGGCTATCGCCGTCGATATTGCCGAAATTGCCCTGGCCGTTGACCAGCGGATAACGCAACGAGAAATCCTGTGCCAGGCGCGCCAGCGCATCGTAGATGGCCTGGTCGCCGTGCGGATGGTAGTTACCCATCACTTCGCCGACGATCTTGGCGCATTTGCGGAAGGCGGAGTTGGGCCTGAGGCCCATTTCGCTCATCGCATAGACGATGCGGCGATGCACCGGCTTCAGCCCGTCGCGGACGTCCGGCAGGGCGCGATGCATGATGGTCGACAGCGCGTAGGCGAGATAACGCTCTTCGAGCGCCGCCTTCAGGTCGACCGGTACGATGTTGTCGTCGCCATCCGATGGTGGCAAAATATCCTTACCCATACGACTTGACTAGACGACAAGCCGATTCCCGGCAAGGAATCCGGGGCATGCGCCTGTGGATAGTGCATTGCACAGGCGTGGCCCGTGCCGAAAATCCACAGCTTAAAGCAGCTTTTAACCGATGGTTACGTAGGAAACATCGCCGCGAAACAGTTTTGTGGCATCTCCCTTTCCGCCGCCACAATGTGCCTTACATTGTGCTCCGGTACTCGCCCCAAGAACAGTTCGCCGCATCGTCTGGTGCTCGAACATCGACCGAATATAACAACGACCACAAACGTTTATAGGCTTGACTGGCTGGCTCCTCGGTCAAATTTTCACAAAAGGACACGTTATGAGACATCTCCGCACTTTCCGCTACGCCTTGACCGCAGCGACCTTCCTGACGCTGAGCGGCTCCGCTTTCGCCCTCGACGGCAACGACCTCGTCGCAAAGATCAACGCCGGCCTGCAGGGCACCACGCTCAACCCGGCTTCGATCAATGTCGACGGCTCCAACGTCACGCTGACGGGCGTCAAGTTTCGTGTTCCGAGCCCCGAGGCTGCCGGCGAAGGCGCGCCGATCGGCGACATCGTCCTGACCGGCGTCGAAGAAGATGCCGGCGGCTACACGATCGAGAAGGCGACCTTCGGCAACGTCAACGTCACCAATGAAGGCGTGACCGTCACCGCTTCCGATATCTCGCTCAGCAACATCACGATTCCCGCCGATGCCACCAAGGGCACGATCGATTCGATGATGATGTATGAAGAAGGCCATATCGGCCCGGTAAGCGTCACCAAGGCAGGTTCGGAAGTCTTCTCACTTGCCAGCACCGACTTCTCGCTCACCAAGCGTGACGGCGATGCCGGCTTCGATTTCGAAGCGACCGCCGCCGGCCTGAAGGGCGACCTCACCAAGGTCGAGGACCCGCAGGCGAAGGACGTGCTGCAGAAGATCGGCCTGACGTCGCTGCAGGGCGAAATCAACATGGCCGGCGGCTGGGACCTCAAGACCGGCACGCTGGAAGTCACCAATTACAGCTTCGACTTCAAGGACATCGGCAACCTGTCCCTGGCGTTCAGCATTTCGGGCTACACGCTCGAACTCATCAAGTCCCTGCAGGACCAGATGAAGGCGATGGAAACCAACCCGAACAAGGAAGAAGCGCAGGCCGCAGCCGGCATGGCGATGATGGGCCTGATGCAGCAGCTCAGCTTCAACAGCGCCTCGGTTTCCTTCGAGGACGCCTCGATCACCAAGCGTCTGCTGGACTATGCCGGCTCGCAGCAGGGCGTGACCGGTGAGCAGATGGCCCAGTCGCTGAAGGCCATGGTTCCGATCATGATCGGCCAGCTGAACATTCCCGAGTTGCAGAACTCGATCAGCGAAGCCGTCAACACCTATCTCGACGATCCGAAGAGCCTAACGATCGCGGCAGCTCCCGAAAAATCGGTTCCGTTCCCGCAGATCCTCGGCGCCGCCATGGGTGCTCCGAACAGCATTCCGACCCTGCTCGGCGTCACCGTTTCGGCCAACGACGAAATGTAAGCCTCTCCGAGGTGGACAACAAGCGAGCCCGACCAAAGCCGGGCTCGTCTTGTCTGGGGCTCTTGCCGCTAAAGTGCCGGAGACGGAGGGTTGTTCACCAGGGGAGCATCAACGCAAACGGCCGGGTGTCACCACCCGGCCGTTGAAAACGACAAAATTTCGGCGTCTCAGTCTTTCTTCTGCGGCGGGATCACCCGCAGCGCCAGTTCACGCAGCTGCGTCGGCGTCGCTTCCGAAGGCGCATTCATCAGCAGGTCCTGGGCCTGCTGGTTCATCGGGAAGAGCGAGATTTCGCGCAGGTTCTTCGCACCGACGAGCAGCATGACCACGCGGTCGATACCGAAGGCGCAGCCGCCGTGCGGAGGCGCACCGTACTGGAAGGCACGGTACATGCCGCCGAAGCGGTCTTCCACGTCCTGCTGGCTGAGGCCGACCTTTTCGAAGGCCTTGACCATCAGTTCCGGCGACTGGTTACGGATCGAGCCCGAGGCGATTTCGAAGCCGTTGCAGACCGCATCGTACTGATAGGCCTTGAGCGACAGCGGCTCCTGGCTTTCCAGCGCCTCCAGGCCACCCTGCGGCATCGAGAAGGGGTTGTGGGCGAAATCGAGCTTCTTCTCTTCCTCGCTCCATTCGTAGAACGGGAAGTCGACAATCCAGCACATGTCGTAGCGGTCGCGGTCGACGAGGTTCAGTTCCTCGCCGGCGCGGGTGCGGGCTTCGCCTGCGAACTTGTAGAACTTGGACGGCTCGCCGGCGACGAAGAAGCAGGCGTCACCCGCTTCGAGGCCGAGCTGCTGGCGGATCGCCTCGGTGCGCTCTTCGCCGATGTTCTGGGCGAGCGGGCCGGAGCCGCCGATCTTGCCGTCCTCTTCCTTCCAGAAGATGTAGCCGAGGCCCGGCTGGCCCTGGCTCTGCGCCCAGGCGTTCATGCGGTCGCAGAAGGCACGGGAGCCGCCGGTCTTGGCCGGGATCGCCCAGATCTCGACCTTCGGGTTCGAGGCGATCATGTTCGCGAACACCTTGAAGCCGGATTCGGCGAAGTGCCTGGTGGTGTCTTCCATGACGATCGGGTTGCGCAGGTCAGGCTTGTCGGAGCCGTACTTGCGGATCGCGACGTCGTAGGGAATGCGCGGCCATTCCTTGGTGACCGGCTTGCCGTCGGCGAATTTTTCGAACACGGCCGTCATCATCGGCTCCATCGTGTTCCAGACGTCTTCCTGGGTGACGAAGCTCATCTCGACGTCGAGCTGGTAGAATTCGCCCGGCAGGCGGTCGGCGCGCGGGTCTTCGTCGCGGAAGCACGGCGCGATCTGGAAATAGCGGTCGAAACCGGCAACCATCAGCAGCTGCTTGTACTGTTGCGGTGCCTGCGGCAGCGCGAAGAACTTGCCCTGGTGGATACGCGACGGCACGAGGAAGTCGCGGGCGCCTTCCGGCGAGGATGCCGTCAGGATCGGGGTCGAATATTCGGCAAAGCCGGCATCGGCCATGCCCGAGCGCATGGCGGAGATGATCTGCGTGCGCTTGACGATGTTCTTGTGCAGCGTTTCGCGGCGCAGGTCGAGGAAGCGGTACTTCAGGCGCACGTCTTCCGGATAGTCCGGCTCGCCGAACACCGGCAGCGGCAGTTCCTTGGCAGCCGACAGGACTTCGATGTCCTGGGCGTAGAGTTCGACCTCGCCGGTCGCCATGGTCTTGTTGACGGTGTCTTCCGAGCGCGCCTTGACGAGGCCGTCGATGCGGATGACCCATTCGCCGCGCACGGTTTCCGCCGCCTTGAAGGCCGGGCTGTCCGGATCGGCGACGACCTGGGTGATGCCGTAATGATCGCGCAGGTCGATGAAGAGAACGCCGCCGTGGTCGCGGACGCGGTGAACCCAGCCGGACAGGCGGACGGTCGAGCCGACATCCGACTTACGGAGGGCGGCACAGGTGTGGCTGCGGTAACGATGCATCGTACTTGTATCCTGGACTTCTTGGGGCCGGCGGCGAAGGCGCGGATGCGGCCTATCCAGCTGCCGATGGAAAATCGGGCGGAAAAGCGCACGTGCGCTCCGATTTGTCAAGGCTCGACCCCGGAGGGGCACGTTTTAAGCTGTCTTTATGCGGCAAGCTTGGCTAATAAGGAAGCATCTTTTCCGCCCTCCGCCCCTCGATGCCTCCCCCGCATAGCAGGCCAGTTTCATGAACCAGATTCGCCCCCTGATTCCCCTTCTCGTCACGGCGGGGATCCTGATCGGCGGCAACGGCCTGCAGGGCACGTTCATCTCGCTCCGGGCATTGCAGGAAGGCTTCTCACCCTCGGTCATCGGCCTGGTCGGCACCGGCTACAATCTCGGCTTCGCCATCGGCTGCGTCTACATCACCCGCGTCATCCGCTCGATCGGCCATATCCGGGCGTTTTCGGCGCTCGCGGCGATCGCCTCGGCGGCGTCGATCTCCATGGTCCTGCTGATCGATCCGTTCTTCTGGTTCCTGATGCGGCTGATCCAGGGCATCTGTTTCGCCGGGCTTTTCGCCACCGTCGAAAGCTGGCTCAACGCCCGCGTCACCAACGCGACGCGGGCGCGCACCCTCTCCGTCTACCGCTTCGTCGATCTCGGCTCGGTGACGCTGGCGCAATATCTCATCCCGACCGTCGGCATCGACGGCTTCCAGCTGTTCGCCATCATCTCCATGGCGCTGACACTGTCGCTGGTGCCGATCTCGTTCGCCGACCGCAGCAGCCCCGAACCGCCGGACGCGGTGCGTTTCAACGTCAAGACATTGTGGCAGATCTCGCCGCTGGCGACGGTCGGATGCGTCGTCGTCGGGCTCACCAATTCGGTGTTCCGCTCGCTCGGGCCGGTCTATGCCCAGGGCATCGGCATGTCGATCGCCGCCATCGCCACCTTCATGAGCGTCGGCATCTTCGCCGGCGTGGTGCTGCAATATCCGCTGGGGCACTATTCCGACAAGCTCGACCGGCGCAAGATCATCCTCGTCGCAACGCTGGGCTCGCTGGCCGCCGGTGTCTTCATCGCCTTCGTCGCCGGCGACAGCACCCTGTTGAACTATGCCGGCATCTTCTTCTTCGGCGCCTTCGCCATGCCGCTCTATTCGCTCTGTTCGGCGCATGCCAACGACCATGCCAAGGAAGGGCAACATGCGCTCGTTTCCGCCGGCACCCTGTTCTTCTGGTCGATCGGCGCCGTCATCGGCCCGCTCTTCGCCTCCTTCATGCTGGATATCTTTGGCCCGCATGCGCTGTTCATCTACATGGCTGCCGTGCTGGCGCTGTTCCTCGCATACACTGTGCAGCGCATGACGGTGCGCGAGGGCGTTCCGGCGGAAAAGCGCACGATGAGCTTCCGCAATCTCCTGCGCACCTCCACCTTCTTCAACAAGCTGGCGACCCCGCCCTCCGAAGACAAGCCGGAAAACAAATAGGCTGCGGCAAGATGCCGGGTGGCGAGGCATTGATGACAGGCTTGCTCAACTTTAAGAATAGCAAGACACCAAGCCGGAGACCACCATGGCCCAGTTCAGCCGCCGCAACCTGCTCAAAGCCTCGGCGCTCGTCGCCGGAGCCTACGGTCTCGGCATTGGCGCCGCCGCCCGCTTCGGCCCCGCCTTTGCCCAACCCAAGCCGGTGCTGCTCGAAGCACGCTCGACGGACGCCGCTCTCGCTGAGACTGCCGCCACCAGGGGCGTGATGACCTATGGCAACGACGGCATGCCGCCGCCCCTGAGGGTCGCCAAAGCAAACCCCTTTGCCGCGGGGCTGCAAAACCGCCTCGACGAGCCGACCACCATCCACTGGCACGGGCTGCGCATCGACAACAGGATGGACGGCGTTCCTTTCCTGACGCAGCCTTACGTCTATACCGGCGACGGCTTCGATTATCTGTTCACCCCGCCGGATGCCGGCACCTTCTGGTACCATCCCCACTGCAACACGCTGACGCAGATGGGCCGGGGCATGACCGGCATGCTGATCGTCGAGGACCCGGACGATCCGGTTTTCGACGCCGAGATCGCCCTCAACCTGCGCGACTGGCGGCTCGGCGGCAACGGCCAGTTCATCGAGCAGTTCAAGGCGCGCGATGCGGCCAAGGCCGGCACCTACGGCACGCTGCGAACCGCCAACTGGCAGCGGGAACCGCAATATGACGCTCCCGCCGGCGGGTTGCTGCGCCTGCGCCTGGTGATCAGCGACGTGACGCGCATCTACTCGCTGAAACTGAACGGCGCGGAGGCACATGTGATCGCCATCGACGGCAATCCGGTGCCGAACCGTTTTGCCCTGGATTTCCTGATGATCGGCCCGGGCCAGCGGCTCGACCTCGCCGTCCGCATGCCGGATACGGAAGGTACGATCGTCGAACTGGAAGACATCCGGGGGTCGAAGCCAAAAATCCTCGCCCGGCTGCGGGCCACCGGACCTTCGCTGAAGCGCGATCTCAGGGATATCGGCCCGCTCGGCAGGAACCCGGTGCCGGAACCGGATCTCGGCACGGCGCAAAACATCCCGCTCGTCCTCAGCGCCACGGCGGAAAATGCCGCGGTCGACAGCATCTGCGGCACGCTCGGTTATTCCTTCTGGGCGATCAACAAGCGGCCATGGCCCGGCGACACCGCCGATCCGACCGCGCCGCTCGCCGAGATGAAGCTCGGCAAGAGTTATGTCCTCGATGTCGCCAATCCGACGCCGCATATCCACCCGATCCACCTGCACGGCATGAGCTTCAAGGTGGTTTCCTCCTCCGCAAGGCCGGTGCAGCAATTCGTCTCCGACACCTATCTCATCCTTCCCGATGAAAAGGTGCAGCTCGCCGTCGTGGCGGACAATCCTGGCGACTGGGTGTTTCATTGCCACATCATCGAGCATCAAAAGACCGGCATGACCGGCTATTTGCGCGTCGCGTAAGCGCTCGTATTGACATCGGAGGCCGAAAGGAGAAGGAAAGATCAAAAGATTGATCCCTGTCCGACGAATGAATTGAGATGATCGAAACCACCGCCGACCTGAAGGCAGCCTGCGCAGAACTCGCCAAATCCGACTTCATCACCATCGATACGGAATTTCTCCGCGAGACGACCTTCTGGCCGGAGTTGTGCCTGATCCAGATGGCGAGCCCCGACACGGAAGTCCTGGTCGATCCGCTGGCGAAGGGCTTGGACCTGACGCCGTTCTTCGAGCTGATGGCCAATCCCGGCGTGCTGAAAGTGTTTCACGCGGCGCGGCAGGATATCGAAATCGTCTATCACCTCGGCAATCTCATTCCGCATCCGATCTTCGATACGCAGGTCGCCGCCATGGTCTGCGGTTTCGGCGATTCGGTCTCCTACGACCAGCTGGTGCAGCGGGTGAAGGGCGTGCAGATCGACAAATCCTCGCGCTTCACCGACTGGAGCCGGAGGCCGCTGTCGGAAAAGCAGCTCGATTATGCGCTGGCCGACGTCACGCATCTGCGCGAGATCTACCTCGCCCTCAAGGCACAGCTCGAGCGTGAAGGCCGCGCCTCCTGGCTGCGCGAGGAAATGGACATCCTCGAAGCGCGCGAGACCTACGACATCCATCCCGACGACGCCTGGCAGCGGCTGAAGATGCGGCTGAAGAAGCCGCAGGAACTTGCCGTGCTGAAATACGTCGCCGCCTGGCGCGAACGCGAGGCGCGCAGCCGCAACGTGCCGCGCTCGCGGGTGCTGAAGGACGACACCATCTACGAAATCGCCCAGCAGCAGCCGAAGGACACCGAGGCGCTGTCGCGTCTGCGCACCGTCGCCAGGGGCTGGGAGCGCTCGGCCGGCGGCACCGCCGTCGTCGAAGCCGTCAACGAAGCGCTTGCCCTGCCGAAATCCGAGATGCCGCACGTGCCCCGCCACAACCAGGCGCCCGAAGGGGCTGCCGCCGCCACCGAACTGCTCAAGGTCCTGCTCAAGCTGACGGCGGAAAAGCACGGCGTCGCCGCCAAGGTGCTCGCCAACAGCGACGACCTGGAAAAGATCGCCTCGGAGGGCGATAAGGCCGAAGTCCCTGCCCTGTCGGGCTGGCGCCGCGACCTCTTCGGCGAAACCGCCTTGCAGCTGATCAACGGCGGTGTCGCACTGCGTTTCGTTGGCAAACGGGTCGAGGCCGTCCAGCTTTAAAGCCTTTGTTCTTACGCAATTCCGGGTGCAAGACCGCCCCGTACTTGTGCTGGAACTGCTTCGGGCAGCGGAGATTTTCCGTCGCGACGAGGCCGAATCGCTGGCGAAGCCGGTCGCAGCCACCTATATTCGCTCAAATGGTGTCCGGGCTTGAAAGCGCCGGCCAAAACTGCTGGATCGCTCTATGAAACGGGATGCCATCATTTCCTGGACCCTAGTCGTGGCCGCAGTCGCGCTGAGTGGCGTTGTCTACAGCATGCTCGTCTACGGCGGCCGTCCGGTGATCGGCGCGATCTTTTCCCTTTTCATCGGCATGCCGCTGATCGCCTTCGAGCGGCGCGTGGCGCTGCCGCGCTTCCACGCTTGGCTGCACGGGCTGTCGACGCCGGCCTTCCTGCTTTTGTCGATGATGGCCTATTACATCCTGATCCTTGCCGGCTACATCGCCGGCGGAACGGTGCTCAATCTTGTCGGCGCCATTTCGGAGCCATGGAAGGAAATCTTCATCCTGCCGTGGAACGTGGTGATCTACACCTTCGTCGTCACCGGCACGATCACCTTCATCCTGCGCGTCCGCGAACTTCTCGGCCGCGACATCTTCACCAACCTGCTGCTCGGCCGCTATCGCAAGCCGGTGCAGGAAGAACGGGTGTTCCTGTTCATCGACCTGGTCGGCTCGACCTCCTTTGCCGAAAAGCACGGCGACCTGCGCACCCAGCAATTCCTGGCCGCCCTGTTTACCGCGCTTGCCGAGCCCGTCCGCCGCTACAGGGGCGCGATCGATGACTATATCGGCGATGCGGTGATCATCACCTGGCCGCTGGAGCGCGGTATCAAGCATGCCCGCTGCGTCAACTGCGTCTTCGAAATCATCGAGCAGATCGAGGGCAATTCGGCCAAATGGATCGCCAAGTTCGGCCAGATGCCGCGTTTGCGCGCGGCCCTGCATGGCGGCGAAATCATCACCGCCGAAATCGGCGTCGATCACCACAAGATCGCCTATTTCGGCGACACGGTGAACACCACGGCCCGGCTGGAAAGCCTCTGCCGTTCGCTGGAGCGGCCCGTGCTGATCTCCGAGGAACTGGCGCAGCGCCTGACGCTGCCACCGACGATCAACGCCGACTATCTCGGCGAACACGCCCTGCGCGGCCGTGGCCAGAAGATCGGAGTGATGGCGCTGACGCGGGTTCGCGAAAGTGCTGCAAACCTGCTGCAGGCGCGGATCGTGGGGCAGCCGGCGGAGTAGAATCCGTGTTGTCGCGGTTGTTGCCCGTCACCAAAGCTTCACCGGACCTTTATTTCAGCGACATCTTCGCGCCTTAACGCATCCATCGTTATCCTCCATTCCATAGGGTTGAAACGATGAACAAAATCCTTTTGACGTCCGCGGCACTCGGCCTGCTCTTCGCTGGCCAGGCATTCGCCGACGAAACCGAGTTCAAGGCCAAACTGGTTGGCCAGGTCATCATCCCGGCAAACACCATCATTGCCGCCCCTGCCGATGCCCCCGAATTCCTGAAGAGCGCCGGCAAGTTCACGACGCCCGACCGCAAGCGCACCGAGGCATTCGGCACCGTTCCCGGCAAGGACGGCGCACGCGTCACCGACGTCAAGCTGCCCTTCGACGGCCAGCCGATGCAGGGTTTCTCCGGCATCAAGACCATGGAGGACGGCTCGTTCTGGTCGCTTTCCGACAACGGTTTCGGCTCGAAGATGAATTCCTACGACGCCGCGCTGATGCTCCACAACAACAAGTTTGACTTCCCCACCTGCGAGGCCGATGACCTCCAGCACATCGTCCTCTCCGACCCGGACAAGAAGGCGCCGTTCCCGATCACCCTCGAAGGCGCTGAAAAGCGTTACCTGACCGGCGCCGACTTCGACGTCGAATCGATCCAGCCGACCGCTGACGGCTTCTGGATCGGCGAAGAATTCGGTCCCTACCTCCTGAAGTTCGACACCGAAGGCCGCCTCACCGACGTCTTCCCGACGTTCGTCGACGGCAAGCCGGTGACCTCGCCGGACAATCCGACGCTGGCCGTTCCGGCCAACCCGACGCTGAAACTGCCCGCCTTCAACCTGAAGCGCTCCGGCGGCTTCGAAGGCCTGGCGATGAGCAAGGACGGCTCCAAGCTCTACGGCCTGCTCGAAGGCCCGCTCTTCCTCGAGGACGGTTCGGTC
>Ga0066256_1001860_pt1 | contig 26055 bp, 1 predicted proteins | sample ThiBio_1000_biof_FD_87107 | JGI IMG/M metagenome (GOLD analysis project Ga0066256, IMG submission 87107) | Wastewater bioreactor microbial communities from Cape Town, South Africa - Thiocy_expt_1000_biof (version 2) | ecosystem: Engineered > Bioreactor > Thiocyanate-remediating >... | reverse complement strand
CCAGCACCAGCAGCACCAGCGATAGCAGTACCAGCAGCACCAGTACAGGAAGGTGAGAGAGGTGGGTTTCGAGAGAGGAGGGGAGCCAACAACAACAGCAATGCGAACAAGTGGTACCTAATGCAACGCGTGGCGCAAACAAAGCGGTGCGCGACCACATAACCGCCACACCACAGCCACTTGTGCACCACCCTGCGCCACCCCACCGCGTGTCGTTTGTGCGCTATTACCGCCTTGCTGGCACGCTCTCTCGCCCTCCCCTCGCGTTGAGAGAGAGAGAGAGAGAGAGAGATGACGTTGAAAACGTCAGTTCAAGTCCTCTCTCCTCTCCTCTCCCCTCTCGACTGTATTTTCCCAACAAACTTTAAACGCACATTTCGACGCAACGGCCGTAGGATACCCACACAACCGCCATCTTATCGTGCACTAGTGTATGCGTGATATGGTTTTAACCCATTAAATCCCACCAAGGCGTGCGGCGCGCCAATGATTTGAAGCTCCAAAGTTCTCTCTCGCCGCCTACTGCCTGCCGCCCTATCGGCCCCTATGGGCGCCGTAGCTACGGGGTACCCCGGAAATGTGCACACGGCACAATAAAGATCCCAGGTGCAGTGCGGCCACGCAGGTGCGCAGCGGCGCCGCGTCCCCATAATTGGTTTGGATGCACCGATTTTTCGGGTGTGCCCTCGCGCCACTGCGCTGCAGCGGATGTGCGTAGCTTGACTGGAGAAGGGAGAGAGGCGAGGAGAGAGGAGAGAGGAGAGGGAAGGGAGGGGAGGGGAGAAGGGTGGAAGAGAAGGTGTGAGTGAGGAGTGGGAGTGGAAGAGGGAGAGGGAGAGGGAGAGGGAGCGGGAGAGGGATAGGGGAGGAATAGGTGTGGGAGTGTGGGAGAGGGATTGGGAGTACGGGATGCGATGGGATGTTGCAGGATGTGACGCGGAAGGAACACCAGACGCATCCTTGGCTCTGGATCCTTCTCACTCAACCCTATAGCCCCACGGTCCCACGGCCTCCCACCAGCAGTCCCTCGCTCCTCGGCGCCACAGCCACCACCCTGATACCCAATTCGAACGCCCGCCTCCAACACCCCACGCACGCGACCACCCCACCCACCCTACCCCACCCATCTGCCGCAGATTTGGTGGTGGTTTGATGCACGTACACAAGGCGCAGCGACTGGCCCCACACTGTGATTCACCCCGCTGCCGGGGCCCGTCTTGATATATTTATCGATCATTATTGGTGGCAGCGTCAGTTCTTGATCCCCCCCCCCCCCCCTGATGGCTGCGTCACAATCGGCTGCGCCGCCGCCGCTGGCGGAGCACGGGCTGCAGCAGACGGTGGTGTCGAGCGCCACGTTGGCGCCGGGGCTGGCCGTCGCTGACGTGGTGGCGGCGGCAGCAGCGGGGCTGGTGGTGCCCGCGGCGGTGGGTCGCGAGCGTGCGGACGAGCGCAGTGAGGGGGCGGTGCTGGAGGCGGGCGCGCGGCTGGCAGAGGCGCGGCGGCCGCGCAAGGCGCGCGACGCGGATGCCTTCCGCGCGCAGGCGGCTGCAACGGCAGCGGTGCTGGATGGCGTGGCACGCGTGAGCGGCGACGCGGTGGGCGTGGCGCCGCTGGCGGCGGCGTACCGTGCCGTGTACGGTGCGGAGCCAGGCGAGGTGGCGGCAGCAGCGGCGGCGGCAGCGGCAGCAGGCGGCGCGCCGTCCACACCCACTGTGCCCGCTCTGGCGGCCGCTGCCGCTGCGCTGACTGCCGCAGTGGAGGCACGCAGCCATGCTGGGTCACGTGGCGACGAGCTGCTGCTGGCGGCGTGTGCGCTGGCGGCGGCGCATGACGCTGCCGCTGGCGCCGCCCCCGTGCCCCACGCGCCCGCCACCGCCGCCGCCCTGCGCACCGCCATGACGGTGGTGCAGCCGGCCGAGGTGGCGGCGGAGGTGGGGCGCGATGATGGCTTGGCGGTGCGCCGTGCGCTGCACACTGGCATCCGGCTGCACAATGTGGCGGGCGTGGCGTCCATTGACGCCGCGGGCGTGGAGGCAAAGCGGTCAGCCAGCGGGCTGGCGACTGTGGCGGCGCTGGGCGCGCCGGTGCGCTCCGGCCGCTGGTACTACGAGGCCACGGTGCTGTCACGCGAGCCGGCGGCGCTGGGGTGGGCCACCGACCGGTGCGCCTTTGACACCACGTACGGCGTGGGGTGCGACGCGCAGTCGTGGTCGTGGTGCGGCTCGCGGCACGAAAAGTTTAATAGCCGCGACGCGGCTGCCGCGGCCGCCACCGCCGGCTCCGGCTCCGGCTCCTCCTCCTCCTCCTCCCCCGCGTCGCCCGGTGTTGACCGCCGCTACCCGTCGCCCTCCCTGTCGTCGCGCCACGGCTCCGGGCGCATTCGCCCCTGGTCCAAGGGTGACGTGGTAGGCGTGACGCTGGACCTCGACCGCGGCGAGATCACGTACACCCTCAACGGCACTGACTGTGGCACCGCCTTCACCGGCGTCGGCGCCACCGACTCCGCTGGCAAGGGCGCCACCTTCTTTGCCGCCGCCTCCTTCGCCTCTGACCGCGGTTTCCGGTTCAACTGGGGCGTGCTGAGCGGCGCCCCTGCCTTTGGCAGTATTGGTGGCGGTGGCGGCGGTGGCGGCGCCGCTGGTGCCGGTGGTGCCGGCAGCGGCAGTGTGGCGCTGGTTGCCAACCGGTCGTGGGGCTTTTCCTTCCCGCCCCGTGACGCCACCTTCCTGCCGCTGGCGGCTGCTGCGCTGGGTGGCGCCACCCTCCTCCCACCCGCGCTGCCCTCCCCCGCCGCGCTGCACAACGGCGCCCTCCTGCTGGCTGCCGCCTGTGCGCCGGGTACCGGGGCGGGCACCGGCACGCCTGCCGCCGCTGGCTGGGGTGCGCCCCGCGGCGTCGCCCTGCCAGATGGCCCCGCCCCCGACCTCCTGCCCGCCCTGGCTGCCATGCATTACCCGGCGGCCGCTTCTGGCGCCGCCGCCGCCGCTGCTGGTGCCACCGGCGGCGGCGCGCCTGCTGCTGCTACCACCAGCGCCTCCAAGCTGAGCCTGGCAGAGGCGGTGGCGCTGCGGGTGTCCACCGCTAGCCCCTTGCCGCCGCTGCGCACGGCGCTGCCGGTCGCCGCGGCGGCGGCGGCGGCAGCGGCGGCGGGCGCGACAGCAGAGGGGGGCGACCTCACTGCACTGCGCTTTGCACCGCCCTGCCTGCGGTTCAAGAAGTCGGGCGCCGGCCTCGTTGCCGTGGCGGACGCGGATGAGCTGCATGTGAGCACGTCGTTCACGGTGGAGGCGCTCGTGCGTCCCTCCACCCTCGCGCCTGACAACCAGGTGCTGCTGGTGAAGGGCGACGACACGTCGAGCGGCCTGCAGCTGTCGCTGGCGCGCGGCGGCGTGGTGCGCCTGATCGCATTTGGTCAGCTGCCCTCCGTCTCCTCCTCCACCGCCACCGCCGCCGCTACCAACCCCGCCGTGCACGGCGGCTACCTGGAGTCGGCGCCTGGCGCGGTGGTGGAGGACGCGTGGGTGCACGTGGCGGCGGTGGTGGGCAGCGGCGCCGCGCCGCTGCCGCGCGCCGTGGTTGACGCCCTGCCGCCCGCCACCCGCGCCTCAGCTACCGCCAACTTTGCATACTCGGGCCAGGTGGTGACGCTGTACGTGAACGGTGTGGTGGTGGCGCATGGGCCCCTCCGCCCGCGCTGGAACGTGCCAGGCTTGGCGCCGCCCGCCTCGTACATCCGTGCCGCTGTCACGCCGGCAGCGGGCAGCGCCACGCCGGCGCCCGCTGGCGCCAGCGCCGCACCGCTCGCCACCACCGCCATCACGCTGAGCTTCCGCTCCAACAACACCACCTCGCTGTACCTGTGCGGCCGCCGCGCCGCCTTTGGTCTTGCCAGCGACGCCTTTTACGGCCGGTTTGCGTACGCGCGCCTGTGGGGCTCCGTGCGCTCCGCGGGCGCGCTGCGCGAGACGATGGCCCGCCTGGCGGTGGGCTCGGGCGGCATGGGTATTGCGGTACCCGTGGCCAATGACACCAAGGCCGCGCCCGCCACCTCGCGTGGTGGCAGTGGCGGCAGCAGCGGGACAGCACGCGGGACGAGCGGCGAGGCCGACCCGTCTGCGTGGTACACGGAGGAGCGCAACCGCAACGCGCTGGATGCGCATTCCGAGGCGGCGCAGGCGGCGCGCGGCGTGGGCGAGGGCCACCGCGGCATTGTCGTGACGCCGGCGGGCGCCGCCACCATCACGCTGGCGCCCGCGCCGTCCACCTCCAGTCCGACGCGGCTTGACAACGGGTCGTCAGCGGCCAGCAACCTGCGCGGTGCGTGGGATGCGTGCGCCGGCTGCGGCGACCTGGTGCATGACATGTCGCCGTCCGGCCGCCTGTACGGCCGCATCTCGGGTGTGTGGGACTGGGCAGAGGCGTACTCGCGCAGTGAGGCGGTGGCTGCCGCCACGCCGCCGCCGCCGCCGCCGCCGTCACCGTCGTCGGCAGTGACAGCGTTGTCGTCGGTACCCCCAGCATCACCCAGCGACGCGTACGCCGCGCTGCTGACATCACACACGCACGCCAACGCGGGCGCGGCTGCCAGCTGGGCGCGGTGCGCCAGTGATGCCGGCAACGCCACCGCGCTGGGTGCCGCGGCCGGCGTGCTGGCGGCACTGGATGGCCTGCTCGATTCCTACGCCGCCGCGCACTCCGCCGCCCTGGCGGCGTCGCACCCTGACGCGCCGCTGGCGCGGTTTGGCGCGCTTCAGCGTAGCGCGCTGGCACTGGGGCCCGGCAGCAGCGACGCGGCCACCGGTGCGGCAGCAGCCGGTGCGGCAGCAGCCGGTGCGGTAGCAGCCGGCGCAGCTGGTACTCCAGTAGCAGCAGCAGCAGCTGCTGCTGCCCCGCCGGCAGCCACCTCCCCCCTGTGGCTGCACACTCCCATGCCGGATGGCGTCACGACGCTGCCGCCGCCGCCGCCGCTGAACCGCTCCTATGCGCCCTCCATTCCCACCGCCGCCATCTGGCCGACCGCCGTGGTGATGCGCTTGCTGTCCTGGCTGCTGGGCCGCGCCCGCCGCGCAGTGCCAGCACCCGGCGGCGGCGGCGAGGTGGCGACGGCATGGGGCGTCATCCTGGCGGCCGCCACCCGCCTTCTGGCTGCCAACCTGGCACACACGGCGCCGGATGAGCTGGCAGCTGCCGCACTGGCGGCGGGTGCCAGCGGCGCGGCGGCTGGCAGCGCGTCAGGCAGTCGCGCGAGTGGGCCGCTGCGGCGCGACCGCAGCACGAGCACGAGTGCGGCAGCGGCTGCGACGGCGGCGGCCGCCGCTGCCGCCGCCTACCCCACGCTTGGCGCACCCGACGCGGCGGAGGCCGCCGCGCTGATGCGGTCCATCACGGAGGCGGCGCGGCCGGCGCTGCTGGAGCTGGTAGCCGACGGCGGCCGCCTCTCCCCCGCCGCCGCCACGCTGTGCGTGGCTGACGTGGCTGCGGCAGCGCCCCGCGCGCTGGGCGCTGTGGCCATTGCCGCCGCCACCGCCGCCACCGTCGCGCACCTGCCCGCCCTGTGGCCGCACCCGCTGCAGCGCGCTGACCTGGTGGCGGCGCTGGCGGGCAGTGGCGCCAAGGAGGCAGCCGGCCTTGATGCCGCCACGCTGGTCGGCGTGGCAGGCGCGAGCGGCGGCGGCGGCGGCGGCGCGCTGGCTGAGGCGCTGCTTGCGGGGGTGGCGGCGGATCCCGCAACCGCGGCGGCGCTGCTGCCGGAAGATGCCAAGCCGGTGGCGGGGCGGTGGGAGGGGTTGCACAGCGCGCTGGGCGTGGGTGACGCGGCAGACGCACACCACGCCGGCGTTGCAGCGGGAGCATCGCTGTTGGCAGACGTGCGCGCCGCGGCTCGTGCCGGCGCCGCCGCCGCCGCACGGTGGCTGCTGCCGCAGGCGCCCACCGCGTCCGCCGGCGTTGCCTTCACCGTCACGCTGTCGCCGCCCGCCGCCGCTGGTGCCGCCTCTGCCGCCTCCTCTCGTGGCGTGTCGGGGGAGGTGACGCTCGCCTCCATGTTCCACGGCGACGACCTGGAGTTTGAGCCAGAGGCGGAGGCAGCGGCGGAGGTCGAGCCGGCGGCACCGCCGCGAGGGGACGACGACGGCAGTGACGCCAAGGTGCCGGACAGCGACACGTCGTCATTCCGTGCGCCAGACTGGCTGCCGCCCGCCGTGGCACGCTCAGCGGTGACATCCCTGACGGAGACGTCCATGTGGGAGGTGGCCACGGAGGGCGTGCACATTGAGGATGAGTACCCGCACATGTGCGCCGCGGGCGGCAATGAGGGTGGCGTTGAGGGGCCGGCGGGCGACGGGTCGTGGCAGCTGTGCCTGGCGTCCACCCGCCTGGCGGGCACCGCCACCTTTGTGTGGGAGGTGACGCTGGAGACGGAGGAGGGCGGCATGCCGCCGTGCCTGGGCGTCATGCGCTGTGGCGCGGACGCCGCGCTGGACCTGGCCGCCGCCACGCTGGTGACGCCGGCGGGGGAGACGGTGGGTGCAGCGGCGCACGGCGCGGCAGCGGCAGTGTACGGCCCCAACTCGCACCTCGTGTTCGCGTTTGACGCCGCTGCCGGCACGCTGGCGGTGGAGGTGGACGGGCGGTACGTGGGCGTGGTTGCGCACGGGTTGGCGACGCACGACGGCGCGTACTACGTGCCTGTCGTGGCGTACCCCACCGGCGCAGCAGAGATGTCACCCGTGTACACCTCCCTCAGCACCATGTACTCCCTGGCTGGCGCCGCCGCCGAGCCGACGGATGCCGCGGCAGCAGCTTCTGCAGCGGCGGTGGCGGTGATACTGCCAGCTACCGACGTGGCGCCGGCGGTGCCGGAGGTGGAGCGCCGCACCGCGCTGGTGGCAGCGGTGCAGGGCGGCCTGGCGGCGCGGTGGCCACTGCTGGCAGCCGCCTTGCTGGGCCGCGCCAGCGCCGGCAGCGGCGGCGCGCGCCGGCTGCTGCGCTTGCTGGTGGAGGTGGCGACGGGGTTCACGCTGCTCCCTGAGCGCGTAACCCTGTCTGACCGCATCTATTCTGCCTTCCTGGCGCTGCCGCTGCTGGGTGGCAGCAGCGCGAGCGCCAGCGCCACGAGTGGCAGCAGCGGGGAGGCGGCCGCCAAGGTGTTGGCCACCAAGTGCAGCGACCGTGACGTGGGTGCGCTATGCCCCCTCGTTGCCATTCCCGCCGCGACACCCACCCTGGTGTACCTGCCGCCCGCCGCGCCGCCGGTGGAGGATGCGCGGCTGCCGGCGGCGGTGCGGCGCGTGGCCGCTGCCATTGCTGCTGGCACCACCGCTGCAGCGAGTGTGCTGGCGGACGCGGTGGAGGGTGCGAGCGCGGGGCCAGAGGCGGCAGCGGCAGCGGTGGAGGCGGCGGGTGCCGCGCTGCGCGCCACGTACTTGGATGCCGCGGCGGGCGTTGCCACACCCGGTCAGTTCAACGACCCTGATGGCGCGGCGCCACCGGCGGCAGCATGGCAGGCGGCAGCGGCGGACCTAGGGGTAGATGGCGGGAGCGCGGCGGCAGCTGCGGGTGCTAGTAGCAGCAGCATTGCTCTTGCTAGAAGCAGCAGCAGTAGCGGCGGCAGCAGCAGCGTGCCGCCGCTGGTGTTTGACCTGGGTGCGCCGTGCCAGTCGCCAGGTGCGGCGACCGACGTGGCGGTGACGGACGACGGGCACACCGTGACGGCGCTGCCAGAGAGCTCGAAGGGGTGGAACGTGTGCCAGACGGCGGTGCCGCTGCCGTCGCGCGTCGGCCGCGTGGCGTGGGCGGTGCGCATCAACCACCTGGGGACGGGCTCCAGCAACCTGTGCGTGGGCATTGCGACGCGCGGCTTGCGGCAGAAGACGTACCTGGGCTCCGACTCCAACAGCGTGGGCATCATCTCCAACCGCGACTGCATGCACAACGGCTCCACCTCCTCGTCTGGCTACCTGCCGCGCCGCTTCCGTGACGGCGACGAATACGTGTTTGTGGTGGACACCATTGAGGGCAAGCTGTCGGTGTACGACGTGAGCGGCGGGCTGAGCCGCGCCAACGGCTTTGGTGTGGCCATCGGCGGGCTGGACGTCAACGCGGTGGAGGCGGGCAGCGTGCCAGCGTCGGCGCCGCGCTCGTCGGGCGCCACCGCGCCCAACGCGTGGCAGGTGGACGGCACCCGCGCCGGCCTCGCCGTGGCGGCGCTGGCAGACGGCTGCACCAAGTGGTTCCCTACCGTGTCGCTGGCGGAGCCGGGCGACTCTGTCACGCTGCTCCACTACCTGACGCCCATGTCTGACTTTACTGCCGACGGCGGCGCCGCTGGCTGGCCGGCACACCTGGTTGCCGCCGCCGCGGTGCTGCTGGGCGTGGAGGTCCCGGCAGCGGGTGGTGGCGGGCTCGGGGAAGACCTGTCCAACGCGCCGCCCGCCGTCCGCGTCGCTGCCGCCCTGCAATACACCAGTGCGGGTACTACCGCTGCCACCGCCGCCGCCGCCGCTCCCACTGCCAGCAACAGCACTGGCGCCCTCCTTTCGCCCCGCACCCCCGCCGCCTCGCCAAGTGGCGGACGCGGCAGCGGCGGCGGCTTTGGCGTCAGCAGCACCACCCCTGCACTGTCTGCCGCCGCCGGCGCGGCGGTGCGGCCGGCAGGGGAGGCGCAGCTGCATGCTGGCGCGGCTACACTGCTGCACCTGCTGCTGAGCGCTGCCGGCACCACGCCGCCCGCCCTGCTGCCACACCTGCTCACGCCTGCGGTGGCGGTGCTTGCCGCCTGGCGCCCACTGCCGGCGCCCGCCGCGTTTGACGGCGCAACCGCACCACACAGCGCCACGCAGCTGCTGTCGGCGCTGGTGGCTGCCGCCACCGCACTGGCGGCGCGGGTGACCGCGGGCGGCGGCGACGGCGGCGTGGAGGTGGCTGCGGCACGCGACCTGGTGGTGCATGCCGGCTGCCGCCTGGCGGCGGCGCACCTGCAGGCCCGCCACCTGAGCGACGGCGACGGCGGCGGCGTGGGCGCCGCGGATGCTGACGCGGTGGCGAGCCTGGAGGCAGCTGCTACCGTGCTGTACGCCAGCGGCGGGGTGGCTGCCAGCTGGCTGGCTTCGCCGCTCTTCCGCGGCGGCCTGTTGCCAACTGCCGCCGCGGCAATCGGCGCGGCGGGCCCCGCGCCGCCGTCCAGCGCCGCCGCGGCGCCTGCGCTGCCCCTGCTGGGTGTGCCTGCCACGGCGTGCGGCGCGGTGGCGGGTGCGGATGCCGCGAGCGACGACCACGCCTGGGTGCGCGCCCTGCTGCCGCCCGTCGCTGGCACGCCCGCCGCCGGCTTTGTGGAGTGGGCAGGCAAGCTGGCGGGCGTGGGCGGCCTCCGCGCACGCAAGTCGCCGCTGGCGCCCGCCGCGACCGCCGCCCTGCAGCACGCCTGCGTGGCGGCGGGCGTGTGGGTGACGGGCCTGGCGCCGGTGGCGCGCGCAGCAGCGGAGGCGCTGGCGAGCGGGCGCGAGGGCGGCGCGGTGCGGGTGGGGGAGGCGGAGGTGAGCTGGCCTGACGTCCTGCGCCTGCTCACGCCCGTGTCCAAGTTTGCAATGGACGTGCGCAAGTGGGTGAGCGCGGTGACCGCGCTGCCGGCGGCGGCCGACCTGGCCAGCCTGCGGCGCGGCGCGCCAGGCCCGTGCGCCGTGCTGGGCGCCAGCGAGCTGGGGGAGGTAGCGGCGCTGGTGGTGGCGCATGCCAGCGTGCTGGTGCACGGCATGGCGCCCGCGGTGGCGCTGGCGCAGGCGGCGTCGGCGGGCGCCGGCCCCGTAGCGGCCCCCGTCGTGGTGGCGCTGCTGGAGGAGGCCACCAGCTGGATGCGCACCACGGTGGGCAAGGCGCATCCCGACGCCTTCCTGCTGCTTGCCTGGCTGGCGGCGCGCCGGGTGGCGGCGCGCGGGCGCGGCGCAGGTGCACTGCACGCCCTCCTTGCCGCCGCCTCGCCCGCTGCTGCCTCACCGCTGCTGTGGCTGGCGGCTGGCGTACGGAAGGCGATAGCCACCGACGCCGCCACCGCGCGCTCCCGCGTGTGGACCGTCGTGGCGCCGCATGACACGGCAGCTGCAGGCGTGCCGGGTGCCACGGGTGGGCCCACGCCCGCACTGGTGGCCTCCCTGGCGGCAGCGGCGACCGTGCCAGCGGTGCGGCGAGTTGGCGCCGGCCCGTCCGTGCCGTGGGCGGGCACCGCCGCAGACGTGGCAGCTGCGCTGGCCACGCGCCCCGCACTGTGGCCGGCGGCAGGGCGCGCCGCGCTGGTTGCCGCTGCGGCGGCGGCCACGCCGGCGGCTGCATCAGCCGCATCCGTAGGGGGTGGCGCTGCCAAGGTTGTTGTTGCTGCCGCCACGCCGGGCGGCGGCGCGTCGTCGGTTACCGACCGCACTCCCGACACGGCTATGAAGCCTGTGGCGTACGGTGCACCGCCCGCTACCCCTGCACCCAGTGCCGGTGGCGCCGCAGCTGCGGCTGCAGCATCTGCGCCAGCTGCGGCAGCCAGCATCGCCGCCGGCGGTTCGCCGCTGGCGGCGCTGGGGGTGAGCGACGGCGTGGACTTTGCGGCCATCGCGGCGGCATGCAGCGTGGGCACCGCCGACGCCGACCGCGGCGTGGCGTCACAGCGCTGGCTGGCGGCGCTTCTGGTGGCGCTGCGCGCGAAGGAGGCGAGCGTGCGGGCGGCAGACCCGCTGGAAGCGTCGCTCCTGCGCCCGGCCGCCACGCTGCCTGCCGCGCTGCCCTCCGGCGCCGCCGACGTGCCGGCCGCCATTGTCGACGCGGCCTGCAGCCGCATGGATGCCGCCACTCGCACCGCGCTGCGCCTGCGCACCTCCTCCGCCCTGGCGCTGCCGCACTGGACGCGGTCACCCGCGCTGGGCGGCAGCGTCAGCGGCAGTTCCAGCGCCAGCGCCAGCAGTGTTTTGTACCCCGCCACCGACGCCACCGCGGATGACTACCTTGTGCGCACCACCGGCCTGGCGCCGCTTGCACGCACCGACGCCCTGCCCGCCACGCCGCTGCCGCTGTACCTGGACGCCGCCGGCGCCGCGCCGCGCGCTGTGTACGCCCCCGCACGGTTGGCGCTTGCACGCAGCAGCAGTGGTGGCGGCAGCAGTGGCGGCGGTGGCGGCGGCGCCAGCAGCAGCAGCAGTACCGGCGGCGCGTCTGCGTACGACCCCGCGCCAGCGGTGGCGGCAGCGGCGGCAGCGTACTACGGCGCCAAGAGCGAGCGTGCGGCTGGCAATGAGCGCGTGAAGGAGGCGGGTGTGGCGGCAGCGCTGGCGAGCCTGAAGGAAGGTGCGGGTGACGCCGTGACGCGGGATGCCGCTTGGTCGGCGTCGCTCGCACCGCTAGTCGCGGCGGCGTGTGATGCGCTGGCATCCGCGGCTGCCGGCGTGGCTGCCGCCGCCACGCCGGCGGCGATAGGTGCCGCCTGCCGCACCGCCGCCGCGGCGCTAGCTGCCGCAACGGAGCTGGCGGCGGCGGCGGGCAAGCGTGGGGTGCCAACAACCCTGCTGCTGGCAGTGGTGGCGACGGCGGCGGCGGCGCAGCAGTGTGGCAGCGCCGCCAGCACACAGGCGGTGATGACCGCCGCGTGGCGTGAGGTGCAGCCGGTGCTGGCTGCCGCCGCCGCTGCACCGGCAGCGGTGCCTGCCGCCGTGCTGGCGCGCGTGCCGCACGCGCGGTTGGCGGCGGCCAGCCAGCGCGCGCTGGCAGACGCGGCAGGCGTGGCATTGGCGCAGGTGCTGCCGCATGCGCTGTCGGCAGGCGACGCCGCCGGCATCACGGCCTGGCTGGACTGTGCGCACGGCGTGCTGGCGGCATACGTTGCCAACGCGCCCTCCGATGACGGCAGCGCCGCGTCGACCATGCTGTCGGTCATGTGCAGCTTGGGCACCTACCTCACGCCGCACCTGACCGCCCCCGCCTGGCTAGCCACCCTGCTGGCGTTGGCTACCACGTCACGCGCCATGATGCTGCAGATCCCCGCATTCCGCCTGCTGAAGGTGGCGCTCGTTGCCACGCCGCCGCGCGGCCTGCTGCTGTCCCTGCCTCGCGCGCCCGCTGCGCCGCCCGTGCCACCCGCCGACCTCATTTCCTACCTCCTCCGTACGCTGGCTGCCGCCCTGCCTGGCGTGGATGCCCCACTGGACGGCCCCGCCGCGGCCGTTGCCGCCGCCGCCGCCGCTGCTGAGCTTGCGCCGTCTGGCCCGCCGGCACCCATGCCCCCGATTATTGCACTCCCTGCGGGCCTGGACGGCGGCGGCAGCGGGAGTGACGTGCGCAACGCGGCTGCCGCGCGTGCGGCCGCCGTGGCGGCGGCATTTGTGGGTGGCGCGGCGCCGCCAGGCGGCACGCCAGGCGGCAGCAGCCGGCCCGCTGCCGCCGCCGCTGCCATCGTGCGCACCCTGCCAGCCGCGTCCCGCGCGTCGCTGGCATCCGAGCTGGTGGCGCTGTTGCGCTCCCTGCTGTCGGCCCCCGCGGGCTGGTCGTACCTGACTTCGACGGCGCTGGAGGAGGCGCTGCGGGCAGGCACCACCCGGCTGCTTGTGTCGCAGCCCCGCGGCGGCAGCGCGGCGGTGGAGGGCGGCAGCGACGGCACGCCGCTTGCCTCCCTTGCCTTTGGCGCCGTCATGAGCGCGGCGGCGGGCGACGAGGGCGACGGCGAGGGCGTGGGCGCAGGTAGCGAGTGCGGCGAGGCGGCACATGAGCTGGCGGCAGCGGCCGCCGCGGCGCTGGCGGTGCTGGGTGGCTACGTAGAGCCACTGCGCCGCGGCGCGCGCGCCGACTTCCTACTCACCCTCCTGTCGCCTACCTCCTCGGGCGGCAGCTCGTCAGCCGCTGCTGCCGCCGCCGCGCTGGCGCCGCCGCGTGTCGTCACTGCGACGGCAGCCGCCGCGGCGGCTGGCGTAGGCTCGGGCGCTGCGTTTGCCGGCGGCTACAGCGGCGTGTCCACCCTGTTTGTTACCACCGAGGTGGATACCTACGCGGCGCGTGCAGATCCTGCCGGCGTGGGCAGCGGTAGTAGTGGCAGCAGCAGTGGCAGCAGTGGCAGCAGCAGCGGCAGCGGCAGCGGTGGAGGGAGTCGTGAGGTGTTGGCGTCCTGCAGCGTTGACGGCAGCTCGACGGGCGTGGTGCGGTGCATCGTGCGCAACGTGGGCTCCAACTTCAAGCAGGCGGAGGTGATGATGATGCGGGGTGACGTGGCGCCGCCATGGCTCCTGTCGACGCCTGGCTCCCCCTTCACATACGCCTCCTGCCCCGCGGAGGCGCTGGTGCCGGTGCCGTGGGTGGAGTTTGATGCCGCCGCCGTGCCGCCCTCCACCTGGGCTGCCGTGCTGGAGGCAGCCACCCAGTTTGCCTTTGTGCCGTGGCTGCGCGCGCCGGTGAGCACGGGGGAGGCGGCGGAGCCGGTGTCGGCGGCGGAGCCGGCGTTTGCGTCTGAACTGTCCACGCCCAGCTTCACGTTGGAGCGCGGCGGGCGGGTGGTGAAGAACAACACGTCGGGCCGCGCGGTGGTGGGCACCGCCATCACGCACGGGCGGTGGACATGGACGTTCAAGCTGGTGCGCGACGACAGCGGGTCGGAGACGACGTGCTTTGGCGTGATGGCGCGCCCATTCTCGGACGCCTACAAGTCGCCCGGCGCCTGGATGTACCGCTGCTTCAACGGGTACCTGTACCGCACGGGCAACGAGGAGAAGCGCGGCAAGGTGGCGGTGCACCCGGGCGACAGCGTGCGGCTGGACTACGACGCCGACGCCGGCACACTGAGCTACGCCGTGAACGGCACGGACCAGGGGGTGTGCTTTACCGACGTGCGCGGCGAGGTGTACCCCGCCACCATGTTCTATGGCTCCCGCGCCGAGGTGGAGCTGGTGTCGCTGCGGCGCGTGGATGCGCCGCCGCCTACCGCCGCCCCCGCTGCGTCGCCGTCAGCTGCCGGCCCGCCACCTACCGCCGCAGCTCTGCTGGCCGCCGCCACCGCCGCCGCGGGCGTGAGCGACGAGGAGGCACGCGCGTTTGGTGGCGCGTGGGCGCCCGCGCTGGCGCCCGTCGTGCCCGCCACGCTGGTGACGGCGTGGCGCGCCGCACGTGCCGCCAACTCTGCCATCGCCAGCCACCTGCTGGCGCTGCTGGGTGTGGCAGCCGCCAAGGCGTTGCACGCCATTGCGCTGCTGCCAGCCGCCGCCGCGTTCCTGTCTGCCACCACCACCGCAGAGGGCGACGACGCGGGCGGCGCCCCAGCTGCCACCCTCCTTGCCCGCCAGTGCCTGCTGCTGCAGGGCGCGCAGGCGACCTCCGCCGTGGGCCTGGCAGACGTGCCTAATTACGAGGCCGCGTTCTCCCTGGCACAGACGCGGCTGGCTGCCGTGGTGGCGCGCGCGTGGCGGGGCACGGAGGTGGCGCAGGCGGCGCTGCGTGCCGCCTATGCTGCCCACGTGTTGGCGGTGCGGCGGCGGGAGGCGGCGCCGGGCGGCGGTGCCGGCGTCGCCTTCACGCCAGCAACGATTGGCGGTGGTGCCGGCGCCAGCTCGCCAGCGACGGGTGGCAGTGCTGGTGCCGCGCGCACTGCCTTCTCACCCCGCATGGCTACCTCGCGGTCGCCCATCGGCAGCGGTTCGACGCCCGGCACGCCAAGCGGCGCGGTTGCCCGACTGGTGCAAAGCCCGGCAGCGGCGCCGCTGCCGCCGGGTGTCGCTGACCTCGTGGGCATGGGGTTCCCCACCAGCTGGGCGCTGCGGGCGCTGGAGCTGGCGGGCGGCAACACGGAGCGTGCGTGCAACATCATCCTGGCCAACATGGAAGAGTTTGCAGCGCTGCCGGCAGACGAGGCGCCGGCGCCGGCGGCACCGCCGGCGGCCGCTACACCGGCGGCGGCATCCTCTGCCAGCCGCAGTGCGGCGCCAGCCGGCGCGCCCTCGCCTTCGCCCGCTGGCAGCATGGTGTCACCCACCCGCCTGCGCTTCAGCCCCGCCGTCCTGCGGTTCAGTCCCGCCACGCCCGGCGCTGGCGCGCTGGAGATTGGGACGGAGGCGCTGGTGGCGGCGCTGGGCGCGGAGGACGCGGCGCTGCTGTCGGGTGCCGTCCCGCAGCCTGCCGTTGGCGGCACGGCGCCGGCCGCTGCTGCCGCCGCCCCTCTGCCGCTGTTGCTGCTGCTGGAGGAGCGCAGCGCCGTCGACGGCGGCGAGCTGGACCCGCGCGTGGTGGATGACTGCATGGAGGAGGAGGTGGGGTGCGACGTGTTTGACGCGTCGACGCGCTTCTTCCCAGAGGCGCGCCCCATTGGCCGCGCCGGCCGCGGCGGTGGTGGCCATGCCACCGCCATCATTGCCAACGGCAGCGGTGGTAGCAGTGGCGGTGGCGGCAGCCGCGGCGACCGGCGCACCGCCGCCGCTGTGGAGGCCGCCGTGTTTGCCGACGCGCGGACGGTGGCGTGGGGCGCGCTGGCGGGCGGCGCACGCAGCCGTGCAGAGGCGTGGGCGCGGCTGTCACACTGCCAATCTGCGGCTGCGGACATGGCCGTGAACCCGCTGAGTGGCGGGTGGCGGGGCGGCAGCGGTGGCGGCGGCGGTGGTGGTGGCGCTGCAGGTGGTGGCGGTGGCGGTGGGGGTCGGAGCGGCGGCAGCGGCAGCAGCAGTGGTACTGGTGGCGTGGCGCTACCCACGCTGGCGCCGGCAGGGTACAGTGCTGCCGAGCTCGAGGCAGCGCTGGGTGGCATCAGCGGCACGCTGGTGGCGCTGTACGCGCGCGCTGCGGTGGTGGCGCTGCTGCTGCAGACCTCCAACAGCGCTGCCACGGCGGCGGCAGCGGCAGCGACAGCTGCTGGCGCCGCCACCGCGTCGCCCGCGGGTGGCATGCCAGCTGCGCCGTCCCTCGTGGCGTCCACCAGCTCCTTCCTGCTGCCAGGCGGCGCGGTTGCGGGTGCCCCGCCGGCGCCGCTGCCGCCGCCCGGCGTTGGCGCGCTGGAGCGCATCATGAGCACGGCGCTGAGCACCGTGAGCGGCTCATCGCGCGCCGTCTCCGCACCGCCGCTGCTGCCCGCTGTGTCGCCCCTGGCGCTGTTTGGAGTCATGGATGACGGCGCGCGGCACATGTGCGGGTTGGACGGCGCCACCGCAACGACGCCCCAGCTGCTGTCGCTGGTGCTGCGCCTGTGCGGCGCGCGTGGGTACGTGCCGGCCTGGTGGCCGCCGCCGCCGCACTACGCAGCCGCCACGCGCGCCAGCATCGTGGCGGCGGTAGAGGCGGCGCGGTGGGCGTGCGGCGAGGCGGCGGTGGGTGCGGCTGCGGCGGGTGCCGTGCCGCGGCGCACACCGCGCTCTGCCCCGCGTGGCGGGCTGCCGGCCACGCGGCCAGCGATGCTGACGCGGGAGACGAGCCTGGACTCGGGCAGCGGCGTGGGTGACAGCGGGGATGGCGCGGCCGCTGGCAGCGGCGGCAGCGGCGCCATTGGTGATGACGCGCAGCCGCTGCAGACGCTGCTGGGCGGCGTGGTGGGTGAGGCGCTGCGTGCCGGCGGGCCTGATGCTGCTGCGCTGCGTGACACGCTAGTCACCGCCATTGCGGTGCAGCTAGCGGGCGTGGGGCACCGGCGGTACAAGGACCTGCGGTGGGTGGACGACGGCTATGTGGGTGCGGTGGCAGACACCCTGCTGCTGCGGGAGCCGTCGGTGCCGTACGTGACGTGGATCACGGAGGTGCTGCTGGATGCGGCGGGCGGCGCCGGCGCCAGCGCGGTGGACGGCCTGGTGGCGCTGTTCCGCGCCTGGGCCTTCACCCTCCGCTCCGCCTCCACCACCACCAAGGAGCAGGGGTTCCTGCAGCTGACCGACATCCTGGAGCGCATGCGTGCGCTGGAGCAGGCCGCGCCGCCAGGCGGCAGCGCGCCTGCCGTGCCGTGGGCTGCCATGGTGGCAGCGGTGCCGGCGGGGCGCATCGAGGCGATGGCGGCGCGGCGGCTGCACCGGGAGCGGGAGGAGGCACCCCGCTTCTCCCGCTACCTGCAGTCCATGCTGGAGCTGGCGGGCATGATGCACTTTGCCGCCACACGCGCCGTGGAGCAGCAGGCGTCTGCTGCTGGCGGCAGTGAGGCGCTCGCTGCCGGCTCGCCGCCGTCGCTGCCGCCGCCCGGCACGCGCCCATTCACGCGCTCTGACGCCTCCGTGTCCACGCTGCTGCGCATCGCGTCGGCTGACGACGTCTCGATGAGCACCGGCAGCGACACTGCCGCCAGCGGCGGGCCGCACGCCGCCACCAGCAGCAGCGTTAGCGCGTCCGCTGCTAGCGGGCCGGCGCGCTACTACCTGCGCTTCCACGGCAACCGGGCGGTGGCGCCTGAGGGTGTGGTGGTAAGCAGCGAGTCGGCATCGGCGGCGGTCGGGTCGGCGTACGTGACGCTGGGCGCCGACTCGGTGCGTGATGTGGCCGCGCCGTGGACGGTGGAGATGTGGATCCGGGTAGGCAGCCGCCACAAGGGCGGGGTGACGGCCGGCGGCGGCGGCGGCGGCGGCGCAGCTGGTGCGTCCGTGCCTGCAACCTTGCCAGCACTGCCGCCGGCACCGCCGCGCATGCCCGGCATGCCAGCTGGCCGGCCGGGTCTCATGCGCCAGATCTCTGCTGACGAGGACTCCACAGAGGGCCTGTCGTCTGACTCCCTGCTGGATGCGGTGGCGGCAGCATCGGCGGCTGCGACGGCAGCAGCAGCAGCGGCGGCGGCGGCGGCTGTCGCGTCCACTGGCGGCGGCGGCGCAGCGGCACGGCGCGCGCCCTTCCGCGTGCTGCTGGGCGGCTCGCGCAGCGCGCTGCTGCTGGAGGTGGGTGCTGGCGCTGGTGGTGGCGGCGGCGATGCGGTGGCGGAGGCTGGCGCGCGTGTGGGTGTGCTGACGACGTCGCCGGCGCAGGCCCGCTCGTTCCTGGAGGCGGGGCCCGGCAGCGGCAGCAACCCCTTCCGCGCCTTCGACTACGTGGTGCCGCCCGGCGTGTGGACGCACCTGGCGTTTGTGGCGACGCCGCGGGAGGGCGTGGCGCTGTACGCCAACGGCGGATTTGTGGGTGCCGTACCGCTGTCCGCGCCCGGCCTGCCGCTGCCGCAGTCGTCCATCGGCAGCCGCGACGGCTGCTCCTTTGTGGGCGACCTGCACGAGCTGCGGCTGTGGCGCGTGGCGCGCACGCGGGGCGAGGTGCGGCGGGACATGGGCATCACGCTGCCGCCCCGGCTGCGCCCCGCCGCCCTGCTGGCCTACTTCCCGCTGGAGGAGGAGGGCGGCATGGGACACTACGTGGCGGACGCCATGCAGACCTTCCCCGCCAGCTTTGCGGGCGGCACGACGTGGCACGTGTCGCGCCGCCCGCCGCACGCCGTACGCACCGACGCCGACGTCGACCCCGCCTCCTTGCTGCTGGACGCGCTGCCGGGGTGGGCAGAGGGCGCAGCGGCGCGCGCCACCTCCGCCGTGCCGCTGGATGCAGACACCGTGCCGCTGCGTGCCGACGCGCTGCGCCTGCGCGCCGTTGGTGTGTTCACCAAGCCTGCCGTAAAGGAAGATATTGGCGAGCTGTGGGGCCGCGACAGCCGCCAGGCGCTGCACTTTGACCTCCTGGAGTTGCCCCCCGCGCCCGCCTTTGGCACCGCGCCAGCGGCCGCCTTCCTGGCTACCCTGGCTGCCACGCGTGCTGCCACCGCGGCGGCGTGGCAGGAGGTGGTGGCACGTGCCGCGGGCGGCGGCGGCGGCGGCAGTGGCAGCAGCCGGTCGCGGCGAGACGACGCCGACAGCAAGGTGCCGGACAGCGGCACGGACAGCAAGGGCGACGACGGCGGCGGTGCAGCGGCTGCTGCTGCTGCGGCGGCGGCGGCGGCAGCCGCAGGCGGTGATGAGTGGCTGCTGCGCGGTACCATTGAGTGGCCAGAGGCGCTGGTGGTGGCGGACGTGGTGGGCACCATTGCCAAGCGGCCGGCGGGGTACAATAGCGGCGCCTCGTTCGCGTCCGGCCGCGCCTTCCGTCTCCGCGTCGTGCGCCTGCGCTGCGGCCCGCCCGACGTGCTGGACTGGCTGCGCGGCGCCGTGTTTGAGGGCGACGTGGCGGGCGAGACGGTGCGCGGCAAGTGGGAGGCGCGCGTTGTGGCGCCTGCGGGCGGCGGCGGCGGCAGCAGCAGCGGCAGCAGCGGTGCCGTCACGATGCGCGTGCACCCGCTGCTGGTGCCGCCCTGCATGCGTGTGGCGGTGGACGGCACGTCGCTGACGCACATTGGCGGGTCGTCGTGGGGCACCGCGGTGTTCAACATTGCGCTGCCGCAGCACCTGCGGCCGGCCGCCAGCCAGCGGCCGCTTCCGGGCGCCGCCTCCCCTGCACCCGCCGCCGGCGGTGGCGGCGGCGGCGGTGCCGACGGCGTGCCGTCCCGGCGCGGGAGCGAGGCGTCAGCGGGCAGCGAGCCACGGCGGCGGCCGCCGCCGCGGGCACGGCGCGGCCGCCGTGGCCCTAACGTGGACGCCATGCGCTCCACCCTGATCGCCATCCTGGGCCCGCGCGAGGTGTCGGGCATGAGCGATGAGGACGTGATACGCATGATTGCGGACAACGGCATGGCGGTGGAGGGCGGCGGCAGCGGCGACGAGGGCAGCGGCGGCGGCAGCGGCGGGGAGGAGGAGGAGGCGTACGGGTCCGGCGGCGGCGAGGAGGATGGGGAGGACGAGGAGGACGGCGGCGGGCGGCGGGCGGCGGGCGCCGGGGTGGCGGCAGGGTGGGCTGAGGCGATGGGTGACGTGCCGCTGCCGCCGGACGGCACCAGCGGCGTGCCGCGCGGCGCCATGGTGGCGGGCATGCCATCGCACGCCATCACAAGGGGGCGCGTGGCGTGGGACGTGCGGGTGGAGCGCGTGAACAGCGACTACATTGGCGTGGGCGTGGCGACGCGCGGCGCGGTGCTCACCAACTTCCTGGGCTGCGATGACACGCGCGGGTGGTCGTTCCAGGGCACGGGCGAGACGTGGCATCGCGGCTCCTCCAACAGCTACGGCGAGAAGCTGGAGCGCGGCGACGTGCTGACGGTGGAGGTGGACGTGGACGCCGGCACCATGGAGGTGCTGCGCAACGGCCGGTCGCTGGGCCTCGCGTTTGAGGGCATGCTGGCGCAGTGCGTGACAAACGCGGACCGCGCGCTGCCCACCGCGCCGGCGCACCGGCGCGAGCTGGCGGACGCTGCCACCATGCGCCGCATTGCAGCCACGGGCGGCGCCAGCAACACGGGCGCCGGCATCCCCGGCTTCCTGCCTGCCGTCACGCTGTACAACGACGACGACGGCGCGCAGGTGCTGGGCCTGCACCGTGGCTTCAACACGCGGCTGTGGCACCCCGAGCGCGCACCCGAGCGCGCGCGCAACGGCGGGTGGATGAAGCACATTGGGCACTGGGCGGACGGCCAGATGCATGGACCGGGCGTCCTGTTTGTGCGCGCCACCCCGTCGGCTCTGCCCGCCGGCGCTGATGCCGCGCCCGGCAGCGCGCGTGGCTGGGGCCTGCGTAGTGGCGGCTCTGGCGCCAGCTCGCTGCTGACGGCGCTGAAGGCAGCTGCACGCCGGCACCTGGTACCAGCGCTGGAGGCGGCGGCGGCGGCGACGCCAGCCGCTGCGCCGGCATTGTCACCCGCTGCCGCCGCCGCATCCGCGGCTGCGCCCTCGGGTGCCGGCGGCAGCGAGCGCGATGAGAGCTGCAACCGGGACGGCGAGGTAGAGGTGGCAGGCTACTGGGTGGGCGAGTGGGTACAGGGCGCCATGACGGGCGTGTTCCGGTGGTATGCCTGCCCGTCAGGCGCCACGGCGGGGCAGGCACTGGCGCGGCTGCCGCACGAGGTGCGCCTGTTCCTGACCGGCGCGCCAGACCTGGATGTGCCCGGTGTGCCGTCCGGCCTGGACCGCCCCGTGGCGCGTAGTTTGGCGGCGCTGCTGGCGGCGCCAGCACAAACCGGCGGCGACGGCAGCGGCAGCGGCGGCAGCGGTCGTGGTGGCGCACTGGCCGCCCCGGTGGCATCGTCGTCGTCCGGCTCCCTGTCCACCGCCATGTGCGCCGGCCACTACCGGTTTGAGCGTGACGTCATTGGCCGGCGGCTGACCGTGTCGGAGGTGAGCGACATGACCAGCACGCTGCGGTCGCGTGTGGAGGCGCTGGTGCGCGCCGTGGCGCCGCCTGCCGCCGCTGCTGCTGCGGGTGCCGCTACGGGCGCCGCCGCCGCCTCCGCCGCCGCTGCCGTGCCGGAGGGCCCGCGCATTGTGACGCTGACGGCAGGCGGCACGTTCCGCGCCTCTGTGGACCGCCTGTTTGTGTTGTGCCCGTCGCTGGCGGGCGGCAGCATGCGCGTGGCAGACAACCTGGAGGCGGTGTCATGCACCTCCGGCGCGTCCTCCATCGTGCTGGGCTCCACCGGCTTCTCGCGCGGCGTGCACTACTGGGAGGTGCAGGTGGACCACGCCACGTGGGGCGACGTGTTTGTGGGCGTGGCGGAGCGGTCGTTTGGCGTCACGACGCCGCTGCCGTGGGTGGTGCCGCTGCCATCGTCGTCCGCGGCGGGGGCGGCGGGGACGGGCGACCCGGCGGCCGCGTTTGAGCCGGGCGCGTCGGCGCCGGCGCCGTCGCTGAACACGTGGCGCGACTACGGCTGGATCAACTACATGGCCATGTCGACGCCGTCGGGCGGCGAGCGCATGTGCGGTTCCTTCTTCAACGCGGGCGACCGCGTGGGCGTGCTGCTGAACATGGACAACGGCACGCTGTCGTTTGTGAAGGAGGGCGTGGTGTTTGACGTGCGCAAGGTGGACGTGCAGGACACGGCGTTCAAGTACGTGCGGTCGGGCGCGGCGGGCGGGCCGACGTGCGGCGTGCTGTACCCCATGATCGGGTGCAAGAAGTCGGGCAACAGCGTGTCGCTGTCCACCACGCGCTGGATCTCGCAGCCGGGCGAGACGGCGGCGCGCACGCTGGCGTCCGTCATTGGCGCCGCGGCGCTGCTGCAGGCGTGGGACCGGCAGCCGCGCTCCGCGCCCGTCGCGCTGCCGCGGCCGGTGGTGGAGGAGGCATACGCGCACTACCGCCTCATGTACGCCACGGCAGCGGGGCGCGGCGCGGCGGAGGCGGCGACGCGGGGCGGCACGCGCGCGCCGTTTGACCGCTCCGGCGCCGCCGTGTCGGCCGCCATGCGCGCGTCGGGCGGCAGCGGGGAGGTGGAGCTGCCGGGCGGCGCCATGACGCAGCTGCGCGGCGGCGACCTGGTGCGCCTGGAGCGCGGCGAGGCCACCATCCTGGGCGCGTTCCGCAACCGCGTGTGGTACGTCGTGAACGCGGCGGCGGCGCAGGGCGCGTGGTACTTCACGGGCGCAGAGTTTGAGGCGTCCGCGCGGGAGGGCATGGCCACCCTGCTGTCGCGTCGGCCGCAGGTGGCAGCGGAGGCGGCGGCAGAGGCGGCGGGCGCGGTGGCGGAGGTGCTGTCGCTGCCGGCGTTCTGCGACGCGGTGGGCGGCGCGCATTGGAGCCTGGAGGCGGACGAGGCGCTGGTGCGGCTGGCCAACGAGCAGTGCGACGAGGGCGGCGGCACCGACCCGGAGGCGCTGCTGCTGCAGTACGCGCCGGCCGAGGCGGCGTCGTACCCGGTGTGGGCGCGCGCACCGCCTGCTGCCGGTGGTGGCGACGCGGATGCGGCCGCCGCCCTGCCGCTGGCCACCCTGCGCGCCCGCCACTCCGTGCTGGTGTGCCTCAACCGCCGCGTCGCGCGCCTGCTGCCGCTCACCGACCTCACGCTGCGCCGCGCGCGCGGCCTGATCACCACCGACACCGCCGCGCTGGCGTTCCCGTCCGCGCTGGGCCGCCGGCTGGCGGGGCTGCGTACCATCATCTTCACGCGCACCAAGATGGCGTTCTGGAACGACGTGGTGCGCGTGACGTCGGAGTACACGCAGCCGGCGCAGGATGCGTACGAGAAGCCGGACGGCTTCCCGGAGGTGACGGTGCAGCGCATCAAGGCGCGGCCGGACCAGTTGGTTACGCTGCCGCGGCGGGTGGACCGCGTGCGCGCGTCGCTGCTGGGCGCCATCATGGACAAGGCGCGTGGGTGGAAGGATTCCGCGTTCCGGCGCGCCTACTCGCACCTGCAGGACGAGGGCCAGCAGCGGTCCTTCTTTGTGAAGTGCCAGGACGAGGGTGTCGACGACCAGGGCGGGCCGTACCGCACTGTAGTGGAGGCGGCAGCTGCCAAGGAGCCGTGTGGCGCGCTGGCGCTGCTGGTGCCCACGCCCAATGCCGTCAACAAGGAGGGCGGCCGCCGCAACCTCAAGATCTTCAACCCCGCGCTGCTGGAGGACGTGACGCTGCCAACCCGCCCGCTGTGCACCTGCGGCCGTAGCGGCGGCGGCGGTGGTGGCGGTAGCAGTGGTGGTGGTGGTGGTGGTGGCGGTGCGGCAGCAGCGGCGGCGGCAGCGGCGAGCGTGCCCAAGTGTGCCGTGTGCCTGGCGCGCGAGGCGGGCACGAGCACGGTGGCGGCCGACACGGAGGTGGCAATTGCGGCAAGCGGGGTGGCGACGGCGAGCGCGCTAGGTGCCACGCTGCCGCCGCCCAGCGCGCGCATGCTGCAGGAGTACCGCTACATGGGCGCGATGTGTGGCATGTCAGTGCGGCAGGGCATCCTGCTGCCGCTCGACCTGCCGCAATTCGTGCTGCGCGCCATGGTGGGCCTGCCGGCGCGGCCGGAGGACCTGAGCGAGGTGGACGTGCGGCTGGCGACGGCGCTGCTGCGCGTGACGGCGGTGCCGGACGCGCCGTCCGAGGTGACGACGCTGCGCGAGGAGGCGGCGGCGGCGGTGGTGGCGCTGGGGCCCTTCACGCCGTCTGCTGCCGCGCGCGCCGCGCCGTCGCTCACCTTCCGCAACCGCGGCACGTGGGTGGCGGTGATGCGGTCCGCCGGCCTGCGGCGCGGCCACTCCGCCGCCTACTTTGACGCCTTCTACACCGGGTTTGGCGCCGTGGTGCCCACCGAGCTGCTGCCCATGTTCACGCCCGCCGAGATGGAGACGGTGATGTGCGGCGCCGCCACGGTGGACGTGGACCTGCTGCGGCGCGCCACCAAGTATGAGTTCTGCAGCCCGGAGCAGCCGCACATCCGGTGGCTGTGGGAGGTGCTGGAGGAGCTGCCGCAGGAGCGGCGGCGCGACTTTGTGGATTTTGTGACCGCGCGCTCCCGCCTGCCGCCCTCCCTCGACCGCTTCCTGCAGCCCATCACCATCGAGCGCCCCACCGGCGCCATCTCCGACCGCCCCATGCCCGTGTCGCACGGCTGCTTCTCCCGCCTCACCCTGCCGGCGTACTCCTCCAAGGAGGTGCTGCGCAAGAAGCTGCTGTACGCGTTTGACAACTCGGCGACGATGGACGGCGACGTGCGCGTCGCCTCCGCCACCACCTTTGGCGACCTGCGGTAGCCCCGACGGATGATTCTTGTGTGACAAGCAAACTAATGATACTTGAACCTCTAGGGTTATTAATCAAGTGGCTGGCTACGACGCGGTACGCGGCGGCGGCAGCGGGGCAGTGGCAGGCGCGGCAGCAAAGAAGGCGGTGGGGGTGGGCGCGCCGGTGCTGTGCGGCGTCACGTCAGAGGCGGTGACATGCATGGCGGCAACCTGCCGCCCCCCAGCACCGCTGCTAGCAGGCGGCGAAGGCAGCGGCAGGCGGCCGCCGCCGGTGCCACGGTCCTCATCCAGTGTGTGCACACGCGCGAGCGGGTGCGTGAGGGAGATGCCCATGCCAGCAGGGAAGGAGGGGGAGGTGAACAGAGGTGGGAAGACGGCGGCGGGCAGCTGGTGCACGGAGGCGGTGGTGGTGGAGGAGGCGGCAGGGGAGGGTAGCATGCCGGTAGCGTCATGGGTAGGGGGGCTGGCGAGTGGGTCACTGCGCTGCCGCTTGCCGCCACGGCGGGGAGCGCCGGGGGGGGCGTTCAGCACCATATCCAGCGCCAGGCCGCTTGTCGCGCCGCCACCGCCACCGCCGCCGCCGCCGCCGCCGGCCGATGACGAAACGCCGGTAGCCACGAGCGCATGGAACTGGGCGTGTGAGAGGGGGCCGTCAGCGGAGACGCTGGGCCACGCCACGTGGGCGGCGTGCAGCGTGGTATGCAGGTCCCACAGCAGACCCTCCAGCGCGTCGGCGCGCGCCGCCTGCGCCGCCACATGCGCCTGCAGCGAGGCGACTTCGGTGGCGTGCGCCTGCTCCAGCTCCAGCAGCCGTGCCTCCAACCCTGACACCCGCACCTCCGTGCTGTGCTCCATCGCCTCGTTAATGACGGACAGCGCTGCCGCCGCCGCATCTGACGCATCCCCTCCTGCCGCACCACCACCGCTGCCGCCTGCCGACCGCCGCCGCACCGTCCCCACGCCAACCCCACTGGCAGGCGGTGCGGTGGAGGCGGCTGGGCGCAGGCGGGAGGGCGCGTGAACATCAGTGCTGCCGCCGCCACCGGCGCCACTGCTGCCACGCCGTGACGCCAAGCGGCTGGACTCCCGTGTGCGCCCGCTGCCGCCGCGACCACTGCTGCCGCCGCCGCCGCCGCCGCCGTCATCGTCGCCGGACCCTGCGGCGCCGCTGCCGCCCTCCTCCGCGCCGCTGTTGTCAGCGGCGTCGCGGGCGCGGCGGCGGACAAGCGGCAGGTCCTCCGGGTGGTCCCGCCGGAAGTACGGCTGGTAGAAGGCGGCCACGTCGGGCGCGTCGCTCGTCACCTTCACAAACCCGTACCAGTTCAGCTGCCGCGTGAAGGACGCCCAGTTGTTGTGCTTAAAGTAGTGCGGCAGCACGCTCGCCGAGAACGCCTCCAGGTCCGTGATCTCCACCGTGTCCACCTCGCGCACGCCGCCGCCGGTGGCCGCGCGGCTGGAGCTGCTCACACTGCCGTCCGGCGCCACCCACGCCGTCCCCCACCGCAGCTGCGGGATGTCGTCCGGCCGGCTCATCATCTCCCACAGCTTCTGCAGGAACGGCGCCAGGTGGTGGAACTCC
>Ga0066256_1001859_pt1 | contig 26059 bp, 21 predicted proteins | sample ThiBio_1000_biof_FD_87107 | JGI IMG/M metagenome (GOLD analysis project Ga0066256, IMG submission 87107) | Wastewater bioreactor microbial communities from Cape Town, South Africa - Thiocy_expt_1000_biof (version 2) | ecosystem: Engineered > Bioreactor > Thiocyanate-remediating >... | reverse complement strand
GTGGCAGCTGCACAACGGCAACAAGGCCACCTTTTTCCCGACCACGCCCGCAGTAACGGCCCCTGCTGCCGCAGCAGCAGGCGCAGCCTCTGGCGCGACCGGGGCCGCCAGCGTGCCAGCCACCAGCGTGCCCACGGCTACTGCGGTCGCCCAGGGCGCAGCAGCGGTGCCCGGCCAGCCTGCCGCAGCGGCTGCCCCTGCCAAGCGTGAGCGCATCGAGGTCAAGACAGACCTGTATCGCCTGGTGTTCGACAGCGAAGGCGGGTCACTCACGCAGGCCGAGCTGCTCAAGCACGCCGACATGACCGACAAGGCGCGCAACTTCCTGCTGCTGGACGAGAGCGCCCAGCGTGTCTACGTGGCGCAGACGGGTCTGGTGGGCGGCACCTTCCCCACGCACAAGACGGCGATGACGGCCGTGCCCGGCCCGCGCGAACTCAAGGACGGTGAAGACTCCATCAGCATCCGCTTCGAGTCGCCGGACCAAGGCGGCGTGAAGCTGGTCAAGACCTGGACCATCAAGCGCGGCGCTTACGACATCGCCGTCAAGCACGACATCGTCAACACTGGCAGCGCTGCCGTGTCGCCCCAGCTGTACCTGCAACTGGTGCGTGACGGCAACAAGCCGCCAGGCGAGTCATCGTTCTACTCCACCTTCACCGGCCCAGCGGTCTACACCGAAGCCAAGAAGTACCAGAAGATCGAGTTCAAGGACATCGAAAGCGGCAAGGTCGATATCCCCAAGGACTCTGCCAATGGCTATGCAGCCATGGTCCAGCATTACTTCGCCACGGCCTGGCTGCTGGCGGATGGCGTGCAGCGCGAGCCCTTCGTTCGCAAGGTGGACACCAACCTGTACTCGGTGGGCATGCTGACCTCCCTCGGCACCATCGAGCCAGGCGCCACCAAGACCATCGACGCGCGTCTGTTCGCCGGTCCGCAGGTCGAGACCATGATGGAAAAGCTGTACCCTGGCCTGGAACTGGTCAAGGACTACGGCTGGCTGACCATCCTGTCTAAGCCGTTGTACTGGCTGCTAGACAACCTGCACAAGCTGCTGAACAACTGGGGCTGGTCCATCGTCGCCCTGGTGCTGTTGCTCAAGATCGCGTTCTACTGGCTCAACGCCAAGGCCTACGCCAGCATGGCCAAGATGAAGGCCATCAACCCCAAGATCATGGAGATGCGCGAGCGCCTGAAGGACAAGCCGCAGCAGATGCAGCAGGAGATGATGCGCATCTACCGCGAGGAAAAGGTCAACCCGATGGGCGGCTGCTTCCCCATCATGATCCAGATCCCCGTGTTCATTGCGCTGTACTGGGTGCTGCTGTCCAGCGTCGAGATGCGCAACGCGCCCTGGATCGGCTGGATCCACGACCTCTCCGCGCCAGACCCGTTCTTCATCCTGCCCCTGCTGATGACGGCCAGCTCGCTGCTGCAAACCGCGCTGAACCCCGCGCCGCCAGACCCGATGCAGGCCAAGATGATGTGGTTCATGCCGCTGATCTTCAGCGTGATGTTCTTCTTCTTCCCGGCTGGCTTGGTGCTGTACTGGCTGACGAACAACATCCTGTCGATTGCGCAGCAGTGGATCATCAACACCCGCATGGGCGTGCCACCGCAGTTCAATCTGCCCAAGTTCAAGTGATGTGGCAGCGGCAACGCTGACATCCACGAACTGACCCCCCAAAGGCCGCGCAAGCGGCCTTTTTTCTGCCCACCTTGTAAAGTCCCTGCCCATGCTTGCCCGCCACCACGACCCCATCGTTGCCATCGCCACTGCCCCCGGGCGCGGGGCCGTCGGCATCGTGCGGGTGTCGGGCAAAGGGCTGGAGGCCCTGGTGCAGGCGCTGTGCGGCCGCACCCTCAAGCCCCGCGAGGCGACGTACCTGCCGTTCAGGGATGCGCAGGGCCAGGCCATTGACCAGGGGCTGGCGCTGTACTTCCCCGGCCCGCACAGCTACACCGGCGAGGATGTGCTGGAACTGCAGGCCCACGGCGGCCCCGTGGTGCTGCAGCTGTTGCTGGCGCGCTGCCTGGAGGCGGGCGCCGCCACCGACCCTGCCACGGGCCAGCCCTGCCTGCCGGGCCTGCGCGTGGCCCAGCCCGGCGAGTTCACCGAACGCGCTTTCCTGAACGACAAGATCGACTTGGCCCAGGCCGAGGCGATTGCCGACCTGATCGATGCCAGCACCGAGGCCGCAGCCCGCAGCGCCAGCCGCTCGCTCACCGGCGCGTTCTCGGCAGAAATCCACAGCCTGCGCGACGCGCTCATCCACCTGCGCATGCTGGTGGAGGCCACGCTCGATTTTCCTGAAGAAGAAATCGACTTCTTGCGCAAGGCCGATGCGCATGGCCAGCTATCGAATCTGCAGCAAACCCTGGCCTCGGTGATGCAGCGCGCACGCCAGGGCGCTTTGCTGCGCGAGGGCATCAAGGTGGTCATCGCCGGGCAGCCCAATGCCGGCAAAAGCTCACTGCTCAATGCGCTGGCAGGGGCCGAGCTGGCCATCGTCACGCCCATTGCCGGCACCACGCGCGACAAGGTCCAGCAGACCATCCAGATCGAAGGGGTGCCGCTGCACATCATCGACACCGCCGGCCTGCGGGACAGCAGCGATGAGGTCGAGCGCATCGGCATCGCCCGCGCCTGGGACGAGATCGCGGGGGCAGACGCCGTGCTGTTCCTGCACGACCTGTCCCGGCAGGATGCTCCTGAATATGTAGCTGCTGACGCAGATATCGAAAGCGCCTTGGGGCAAAAACTGCCCAAAAACCTTCCCGTGATCGATGTCTGGAACAAGCTGGACTGCGCGGCGGGTGAGGCCGCCCCAGCCCGCCCTGAGCGCCCGGCGGTACACCTCTCGGCCCGCACCGGGCAAGGTCTGGACGGGTTGCGGAAGCTGCTGCTGGATGTGGCGGGCTGGCAGTCGGCGCCCGAGGGCATCTACATTGCCCGGGCGCGCCATGTGCAGGCGCTGCAGGCGGTGTCTGCCCACCTGCAGGAGGCCGCCGACCAGCTGCAAGCCCAGGGCCCGGCGCTGGACTTGCTGGCCGAGGAGCTGCGGCTGGCGCAGAACGCGCTGAGCGCCATCACCGGCGAATTCACCTCCGATGACCTGCTCGGCGTGATCTTCTCCAGCTTCTGTATCGGTAAATAACGACCGTTGGTCGCCCTATCTTGTAAACGGACGTAAACAGCGCTTGTGTCCGATCTGTAACAGGGTTACTTTCGGCGGACCATGAATGTTCCCATGCCCGTTGCCTCCAAGGTGGACCTCAAAGGTCTGATCGAAGCCATCGCCCAGACCACGGCGGAGGACAGCATGACCAACCCGCTGTCGGCCGCCCAGTGGGAGGTGCTGTCGTCCTACCTGCTGCCGGTGGTGCTGCCCGCTGGCCAGGTGCTCTTCAGCCAGGGCGCCACGGACCGCACCCTGTATCTGGTCGAAAGCGGCAGCCTGAGCGTGCACTACCAGGACGAAAAAGAACGCCTGCGCCTGGCGATTGTGGGCGCTGGCTCTGTGGTCGGCGAAGGCGCTTTCTTCTCGCACCGCGCACGCAGCGCCACCGTGCAGGCCAGCGCGCCCTGCAAGCTGTGGAGCCTCACAGCCATCCGCTTCACCGAGCTGACCAACCGCCAGCCCGCCATTGCCCTGGGTCTGGCCATGGCCGCAGGGGCTGTGCTGGCCAAGCGCCTGGGCAACCGCCGCCGCCGCGTTGCGGCCACCTGACAGGCAGGCCCTGCCGGGGGTTTTCCTCGGGCTTCTCCCGCCTTCTGTGGGGGGGTGGCGCGTTACACTCGATTTGGGTTTTGTCCAGGCACCATCCGAAGAAAGCAAGCCATGTCCCTGTTCAGTGGGTTCAGCCGCAACCCCGCTCCCGCCAAGCCCCGCGCAGCGGCCGAGCCCTCCGGCCTGTTCAACGCCGACGCCACCGTGCCCCTGCAACCCGGGCGCCAGGGCAAGCCACTCGTGGAGCCCCAGCCGCCCGAGCACGCCGCCAACCGCAAGAATGAGCGCATGGAGCGCCGCGAGCTGCTCTACACGGTGGTGCGCGATGCCATGGTGCGCGCGGGCGTGCTGTCGGCCAGCTACAAATTCAAGGTGCTGTCGCTCGACCAGCGCGGCCGCCAGTTCCTGGTGATGATGGACCTGGCCCGCGAATACGGCGGCGAGACGGTTCGCCTGAGCGAGATCGAGGCCCTCATCGCCCAGACCGCCAAAACACGCTACGATATTCTGGTGACAGCCGTGTACTGGCGCATCAACGACCATGGGGCGGTGGGCATTCCGCAAAAGGGCGTGGCACCGCAAGGCGCTGCGTTGCCACTGCAAGCGGCTTCCACAGCGGTGCGCCGCCCACCTGTTGCGGCGACGGCCCCGGCACCCCTGGCCCCATCGCCCGCCCCCCTGGCAGGTGCACGCCCCGCCGTGGCTGCACCCGCACCGGTGGCTCCAGCTCCTTTGGCGCCGGCAGCGGCCCCGCTGGCTGCACGCCGCCCGCTCGGCGCGGTGTCGGCCCCCGCGCCCCTCGTTTCTGCACCTGCACCACTGGCCGCAGCGCGGCAGCCCTCGTCTGCCCGCTTTGAACCCATCGAGGCCGACGAGGTGGCCGCGTTCAAGCGCGCGCTGGCCAACGCGGCAGGGTCGTCAGCAGCCACTGCCGCGGCCGCCAAGCCGGGTGTGCCCGTGCGTTCCGGCCCGCTGCTGCCCCCGTCCCAGCCCACGGGTTTTGAAGACACCGAAATGCCCGGTGCTGACGGCCCCGCTCCCGACCTCAGCAGCACGCAGTACGGCGAACTCAACTGAGCCCAAGGTCCCAAAGGTCATGTGGTGCACGCCCTGAGCGGGCCGTGCACCCATGCCAAGGCCCCGGGTCAGTGCCCTGCAAAGTCCACCAGGGTGTACAGCGGCAGGCCCGCATCGCGCAGGCGCTGGGATCCGCCCAGCTCGGGCAAATCGACAATCGCGGCACCTTCGGTGACGGTGGCCCCCAGTTTCTCCAGCAGCTTTTTGCCGGCCATCATGGTGCCGCCGGTGGCGATGAGGTCATCGATCAGCAGCACGCGGTCGCCGGCCTTCACGGCGTCGGTGTGCAGCTCCACCGTGGCGCTGCCGTACTCCAGTTCATAGGTCTCTTCCACCGTGGTGAAGGGCAGCTTGCCTTTCTTGCGGATGGGCACAAAACCCACATTCAGCTCATAGGCCACCACGGCCCCCAGGATGAAGCCCCGCGCGTCCAGGCCTGCCACCACATCGGGGCGCAGCGCCTTGTCCATGTAGCGGTGCACAAACGCGTCAATCAGCACGCGGAACACTTTCGGGTCCTGCAGCAGCGGCGTGATGTCGCGGAACTGCACGCCGGGCGCGGGCCAGTCAGGGACGGTGCGGATGTGTTGACGAAGGTACTGGTTGACGCTGAGGGGCTGCATGGCGAGTGTGGGAGTGATGACGGTGAGGCGGCCCGGACGGGGTCCAGTGCCTGGGCGCGCGCCCGGCGCTGGCCGGTGGCGCGGAGCTTGGAAAGTGCGAGAGTGTAAACAGCCCGGCCGTTCCCGCGCGTGCCTGCACCAGACGCCATAATGTGTTTCACTGGCGTTACAAACTGCGCGCCGCCTGTGGTGGGCGGTGCCCCAACCCCCACGACGATCGGCCCATGCCCATCTCCGTCCTGCTGATCGAGAGTGATCACCCCCACGCACAGGCCGTGGCGGGGGCGCTGGCCGACCCCTGGTCGGGCTGGCGCGTGGACGTGGTGGAGTCCATCACCGGGGCGCGCGAATATCTGCTTCGCCACCGGCCCGACATCGTGCTGGCGGCCCAGCGCACCATGGACGGCTCGGCCTTTGACCTGCTGCAGCTGCTCGACGGCGTTCCGGCCATCATCATCGTGCGCATGGGGGCGGAGACCCACGCGGCGCAGGCCATGCGACACGGCTTTGACGACTTCACCGTGCAGGACCCGGCGCTGGACTACCTGCTCACCCTGCCCGCGCAGATCGAAGCCGTGCTGGAGCGCACCTCCAGCGCCCGTGCCCGCCGCGCGGCCGAGGCCATGCTGGCGCGCCAGCACCGGCTGCTGCAGGCCATCTCACGGGCCCAGGGCATGTTCATTGCCAGCTCGGGTCCCCGGGCGGCGTTCGAGGCGCTGCTGGGCGAGTTGATGACGCTGACCCAGAGCGCGTTTGGCCTGGTGGGCCAGGTGCAGCGGGCCGATGACGGGCATCCCTACCTGCGCGTGCACGCGATGACCGACATCAGCTGGGACGAGGCCTCGCGCCAGCGCTACGCCCAGCATGCCGAGGACGGCATGGTGTTCGACAACCAGCACTCGCTGGTGGGCGCCGCCCTGGTGTCGGGCGAGCCCGTGATCAGCAACGATGCCAACCACGACCCGCGCAGCGCGGGCACGCCGCCCGGCCACCCCACGCTGCGCACCTACCTGGGCCTGCCCATCCACGCTGCGGGCGAGCTGGTGGCCATGGTGGGCCTGGCCAACCGCAGCAACGGGTACTCCAACGCCGACGTGCAGTTTCTGCAGCCCTTGCTGAACACCATTGGCCAGCTGGAGACCGCCCGCCGCGCCGAGCTGGCCCGCAGCCATGTGGAGGCCGAACTGGCCCGCACCAGTGCCCTGCTGGCCGAGAAGACCCGGGCCCTCGAAGGCACGCTGGACAACATCTCCCAGGGCATCACCAACGTGGATGCCGAGGGGCGCATCCGCGTCTACAACCAGCGCTACCTGGAGCTGCTGGACCTGCCCGAGTCCCTGCTGGCCACGCAGCCGCTGGTGGAAGAGGTGGTGCGCTTTCAGACCGAGCGGGGCGACTTCGGGCCCGAGTTCCAGCTCATCGAGCCCATGGCCCGCAACTATGTGGCGTCGGAATACGCAGCGCATGGCGACCGCCTGACCATGCCGCAGAGCTACGTGCGGCGCACCCGGCAGGGCCGCTACATCGAGGTGCGCACCCGTGCCCTGGAGCCCGGCGGGCGCGTGCGCACGTTCACCGATGTCACCGACTACCTGAGCACGCTGGAGGCGCTGCGCCAGAGCGAGGCGCGCTGGCGCAGCCTGACGGACCTGTCGTCCGACTGGTACTGGGAGCTGGACGGCAACCCGTACCACACGGAGGGCGTGCCCGATGAGATGCACTACGGCCGGACCCGCTGGGAGCTGCCCGATACCTTCGTCCCCGAGGGGCAATGGCGCGAACACCGCAAGCAACTGGAGGCGCACCAGGTCTTTCACGACTTCGAGATGCAGCGCCTGTCCCAGGACGGCAAACCCGTGTGGGTGTCGATCAGCGGCGAGCCCATTTTTGACGAAGAGGGGCGCTTCACCGGCTACCGGGGTGTGGCGCGCGACATTACCGAGCGTAAGCTGGCCGAGGCCGAGATCCAGCGCTTGGCGTTTTACGACGAACTCACCGGCCTGCCCAACCGCCGCCTGCTCATGGACCGGCTGGAGCGCGCGGTCGCCACCACCCAGCGCGAGGGCCGCCACGGTGCGCTGCTGTTCCTGGACCTGGACAACTTCAAGGGCATCAACGACACCATGGGCCACGAATGGGGCGACCGCCTGCTGGTGCAAGTGGCCGCGCGCATCGGGGCCTGCGTGCGGGCCACCGACACCGTGGCGCGGCTGGGTGGCGACGAGTTTGTGGTCGTGGTGCAAGGTCTCCACAGCCAGGAGGTCGAAGCCGCCGCCGAGGCCGAGGCCGTGGGGCAGAAAGTGCTGGTGGCGCTGAACCAGCCCTATGTGGTGGACGGCTGCGACATGCACAGCACGCCCAGCATCGGCATCGCGCTGTTCCAGGACGCGCAGCAGCCGGTGCAGGAGCTGCTCAAACGCGCCGACCTGGCCATGTACCAGGCCAAGGCGCAGGGGCGCAACACCCTGTGCTTTTTTGACCCCGCCATGCAGGCCGCCGCGTCGGCGCGCTCGGCGCTGGAGGGGGACATTCGACAAGGCCTGGCGCGCAACGAGTTCTTGCTGCACTACCAGCCCGTGGTGGACGCCACCGGCCACCTGCTCGGTGCCGAGGCGCTGGTGCGGTGGCAACACCCGCAGCGCGGCATGGTCTCGCCCGCCGACTTCATCCCGCTGGCCGAGCAGACCGGGCTCATCCTGCCCCTGGGCCGCCAGGTGCTGGCCCTGGCCTGCCGCCAGCTGGCCCAGTGGGCCACCGCCCCGGCGAAAGCCGCGTGGACGCTGGCCGTGAACGTGAGTGCCCAGGAGTTCCGCCAGCCTGATTTTGTGGAGCAGGTGCTGGCAGCGCTGCGCGATGCGGCCGCCAACCCGCGCCTGCTCAAGCTCGAACTCACCGAAAGCCTGCTGCTGCACGATGTGGAGGACAGCATCCTCAAGATGCAGGCGCTGCGCACGCTGGGGGTGGGCTTTTCGCTCGACGACTTTGGTACCGGGTACTCATCGCTCAGCTACCTCAAACGCCTGCCGCTGGACCAGCTCAAGATCGACCAGAGCTTTGTGCGCGACGTGCTCACCGACCCCAACGACGCCACCATCGCTTGCACCATCATCACGCTGGCCCGCAGCCTGGGCCTGGACGTGGTGGCCGAGGGGGTGGAGACCGAAGGGCAGCGGGCGTTCTTGCTGCGCAACGGCTGCCGCCAGTTCCAGGGCTACCTGTTCGGGCGGCCTGGGCCTGCAGAGTTGCTGTAGTTTGCTATCAAATGTGTAGCTGTCTGTGCATATTGCACTAGCGCTACAGGCCGATTTCATTCAAATGGGGTGCCCAGCCCCCCCGCTGAGCTGCCAGCGGCATGCCCCAGACCGGTCAGCCCTTCAGCAGCTTGTCTTCCGCCAGCGCCAGCGCGGCGGGGTGGCCTGACAGCACCAGCGTGTCGCCCTCGGCCAGCAGGGCCTCGTCCACTGCCGCGCTCACGTGGCCATTGCCGCGCCGCAGGTTGACCACGCGCACACCCATGGCGGGCAGGGCCAGCTGGCCCAGGCTGCGACCGAGGGCCGTGGAGCCCGGGGGCAGGTTGATGGTGGACAGGCGCTCCTGGTCGCGCTCGTTCACCGTGTCGTCGTCGGCACCGTGGAAGTAGCCGCGCAGCAGGTTGTAGCGCGCATCGCGCTGGTCCTGCACCAGCCGCAGCACGCGGCGCATGGGCACGCCCACCAGGGCCAGGGCGTGGCTGGCGAGCATGAGCGAGCCCTCGATGGCCTCGGGCACCACCTCGGTCGCGCCGGCCTCCTGCAGCTTGTCCAGGTACAGGTCGTCCTGCGTGCGCACCACCACCGGCACCTGCGGCGCGTGCGATCGGGCATTGGCCAGCACCTTCAGCGCGGCGGGCACGTCGATGTAGGTCACGGCCACGGCGCTGGCGCGCACCAGCCCGGCCGCCATCAGCGCCTGCAGACGGGTGGCGTCGCCATACACCACCGAATCACCGGCGGCCGCGGCCTGGCGCACGCGGTCCGGGTCCAGGTCCAGCGCCATGTAGGGGATGCCCTCGTGCTCCAGCATGCGCGCCAGGTTCTGTCCGCAGCGGCCGTAGCCGCAGATGATCACGTGCTTGCTGGTGTTGATGGACTTGCGCGCAATCGACGTCATCTGCAGCGACTGCTGCAGCCAGTCGCTGGCCACCAGCTTCATCACGATGCGGTTGCTGTACATGATGAGGAAGGGCGTGGCGAGCATCGAGAGCACCATGGCCGCGAGGATGGGGTTCATCAGCGCCGGTTGCACCAGCCCGTTGCTTTGCGTGAGCGACAGCAGCACAAAACCGAACTCGCCCGCCTGCGCCAGGTACAGCCCGGTGCGCAGCGCCACGCCGGTGGTCGCACCCATGCCCCGCGCCAGCACCAGGATGATCCCCAGCTTGAGCACCAGCGGCACGGTGAGCAGCATCAGCACCAGCGCCCAGCGGTCCACCAGGATGTGCCAGTCCAGCATCATCCCGATGGTGATGAAGAACAGGCCCAGCAGCACATCGTGAAAGGGCCGGATGTCCGTGCCCACCTGGTGGCGGTACTCAGTTTCGGACACCAGCACCCCTGCAATGAAGGCACCCAGTGCCAGGCTCAGGCCCGCCAGCTCGGTCAGCCAGGCCAGGCCCAGCGTGATCAGCAGCAGGTTCAGCATGAACAGCTCGTCGCTCTTGCGCCGCGCGACCAGCGTGAGCCACCAGCGCATCAGCCGCTGGCCGCCCGTGAGCAGCAGGCCCACCAGCACCGTGGCCTTGATCAGTGCCCAGCCCAGCGAGGTCAGTAGCTGATCGGGCGACGACCCCAGCGCCGGGATCAGCACCAGCAGCGGCACCACCGCCAGGTCCTGGAACAGCAGGATGCCCATGACCCGTCGGCCGTGTTCGCTCTCCAGCTCGGCCCGCTCGGCCATCAGCTTGACCACAATCGCCGTGCTGCTCATCGCCATCACGCCCGACAGCGCCAGCGCCGTCTGCCAGCCCATGTCCCACACCCCACCCGCCCAGCGCGACAACGCCAGTGCCATGCCGGACACCACGGCCATCGTCAGCACCACCTGCATCAGCCCCAGGCCAAACACCTGCTTGCGCATGGCACGCAGCTTGGGCAGGCTGAACTCCAGCCCGATGGCAAACATCAGGAACACCACGCCAAACTCGCCCAGGTGGCGCACGCCTTCGGAGTTCTGCGCCAGCGCCAGCGCATGCGGCCCGATGAGCACCCCGGCCGCCAGGTAGCCCAGCATGGGCGGCAGCTTGAGGCTGCGACAGGTCACCACGCCCAGCACCGCGGCCAGCAGGTAAAGCAGTGTGAGGGCGAGAGAAGACATGGGTTCGATGCTATCCGAGGCTTGTGCGCGAGCAAGGGTCTTTTGAGCAGGCGATGCACGGTCCGTGCCAGAGGGCATCCCGCTGACAGGGCCCCGCTCGGCATGCCCGGTCGATAGAATCCCTGCATGACTCCCGCCCCCGCCGCGCTGCCCCCTTTTGACGCTGATCAGGCCCTGCGCCTGGCCCGCGAAACTTTCGACATCGAGGCGGCGGCCTTAACCGCTCTGTCAAACCGCGTGGACAAGCTGTTTGCCCAGGCGGTGCAGATGGTGCTGCAGACCCGGGGCCGTGTGGTGGTGATGGGCATGGGAAAAAGTGGCCATGTGGGCCGCAAGATTGCCGCCACGCTCGCTTCGACTGGTACCCCCGCGTTTTTCGTACACCCCGCCGAAGCCAGCCATGGCGACCTGGGCATGGTCACGGCTGGCGACGTGGTGCTGGCGCTGTCCAACAGCGGAGAAGTGGGTGAAGTGACCGCCATCCTGCCCGTGATCAAGCGGCTGGGCGTGCCTTTGATCGCGATGACCGGTGGGCTGCAGTCCACGTTGGCGCGCCATGCGGACATCGTGCTCGACTGCGGTGTGGAGCGCGAAGCCTGCCCGCACAACCTTGCGCCGACAACAAGTACCACGGCCCAGATCGCCATGGGCGACGCGCTGGCCGTGGCCCTGCTGGACGCCCGGGGCTTCCGCCCCGAAGACTTTGCCCGCTCGCACCCCGGCGGTGCGCTGGGCCGCAAGCTGCTCACCCATGTGAGCGACGTGATGCGCTCGGGCACCGAAGTGCCGCGTGTGGCGCCTGACGCCTCGTTCAGCGACCTCATGCGCGAGATGAGCGCCAAGGGCCTGGGCGCTTCGGCCATCGTCGATGCAGCAGGGCAAGTGCTGGGCATCTTCACCGACGGCGACCTGCGCCGCCGCATCGAGGCCGGGGCAGACCTGCGGTCCACCACCGCCGCCCAGGTCATGCACGCCAACCCGCGCCGCATTGCCCCCGACGCCCTGGCCGTGGACGCCGCCGAAATGATGGAGGCCCACGCCATCACCAGCGTGCTGGTGGTGGACGCAGCGGGCGCGCTGGTGGGCGTGGTGCACATCGGCGACCTGATGCGGGCGAAGGTGATCTGACGATGGCGCTGGATCCTCAGACCTCTCCCTCTCCTGCCCTGCAGATTGACCCTGAACTGCTGCTGCGCGCCCAGGGCGTGCGCGTGGCCTTTTTCGACGTGGACGGTGTGCTCACCGACGGCGGCCTGTACTTCAGCGAAACGGGCGAGACCATCAAACGCTTCAACACCCTGGACGGCCACGGCCTCAAGCTGCTGCAAAAGGCGGGCATTACTCCCGCCGTGATCACCGGCCGCGACTCCGCCCCATTGCGCGTGCGCCTGAAGGCCCTGGGCGTGGAACACGCCGTGTTCGGCACCGAAGACAAGCGCCCCGCCGCCGAGCAGATGCTGGCCACCCTGGGCCTGACCTGGGCGCAGGCCGCAGCCATGGGTGACGACTGGCCCGACCTGCCCGTGATGCGCCGCAGCGCCTTTGCCTGCGCGCCCGCCAACGCCCAGACCGAGGTGCGCCACGCAGCCCACTTCGTCACCCAGGCGCGTGGGGGCGATGGTGCGGCGCGCGAGCTGTGCGATCTGCTGCTGGTGGCCACGGGCCGTTATGCGGCGCTGCTGGCGGACTACACCGCATGATCCGCGTGATCCGCCAGGGCTGGGACCAGCTCTCGATCTACCTGCCCGTGGTGCTGATGGGCCTGCTGGCGCTGGGCACCTGGTGGCTGGTGCGCAACGCGCCCATGCCGCAGTTGCCCGCCATCGACCGGCCCGTGAAGCACCAGCCGGACTATTTCATGAAATCCTTTTCGGTGAAGACGTTCGACGCCACAGGCCGCCTGCAAAGCGAGGTGCAGGGTGACGAGGCACGCCACTATCCCGACACCGACACGCTGGAGATCGACCAGGTCCGCATGCGCTCCGTCAGCCTCGATGGCCGGGTCACCGTGGCCACGGCCAACCGGGCCTTGAGCAATGCCGATGGCTCCGAAGTGCAGTTGTTCGGCAATGCCATCGTCACGCGCGAGCCCCTGCCCGCCAAGCCCGGGGCGGCGGCGCAGCCCCGCATGGAGTTCCGGGGCGAGTTTCTGCACGCCTTCACCAACACCGAACGGGTGCGCTCGGACCAGCCGGTCACGCTCACCCGTGGCAACGACCGCTTCACTGCCGACAGCATGGACTACGACAACCTCGACCAGGTGCTGCAACTGCGCGGGCGCGTGCGCGGCATGATCCTGCCGGGCACCACGCGATAACCCCACGCCACCCTGCCTTGCCGCCACAGCCGGAACGCACATGACCCAACCCCTTGTCTTCATCACCGGCGCCTCCAGCGGCATTGGCCAGGCCCTGGCTTACCGCTACCACCAGGCGGGGTTCCGCCTGGCGCTGGTGGCTCGGCGCACTTCCGAAGTCAAAACATGGGCAAGCGCACAAAAAATAAGCCCTGAAAGCTATGAAATTTATAGTGCCGATGTGTCGGTGACCGACAGCATCGTGGCTGCGGGGCGTGACTGCATCGCACGCCAGGGGGTGCCGGATGTGGTGATTGCCAACGCCGGCATCAGCGTGGGCATGGACACGGCCGTGCTGAGCGACATCGACGTCATGGCCCGCACCTTTGCCACCAACAATATCGGCATGGCGGCCACCTTCCAGCCATTTGTGGATGCCATGGTGCAGCGCGGCAGCGGCACCCTGGTGGGCATTGGCAGCGTGGCCGGCATCCGCGGCCTGCCGGGTCATGGAGCCTATTGCGCCAGCAAGGCGGCCGTCATCAGCTATTGCGAGAGCCTGCGCGGTGAATTGCGCCCCCATGGCGTGCGCGTGGTGACGGTGTCGCCGGGCTACATCGACACCCCCCTCACCCAGCAGAACCGCTACAGCATGCCGTTTTTGATGCAGCCTGCCGATTTTGCCGACCGGGCGTTCCGCACCATTCAGGCGGGCGTGAGCTACCGGGTCATCCCCTGGCAGATGGGCGTGGTTGCCAAGCTGCTGCGCATGCTGCCCAACCCCTTGTTTGACAAGGTGCTGGCGGGCCGCCCGCGCAAGCGCCGCCAAAGCGAAATGCAGTGAGGGACAGGGCTTGCACTAGGAGCCTCAGGGCGCCAGCAGGGGCGATGGATGGCTGCCTCGACGTGCAGTCGCCATGAAAAAGGGCCCCTGAGGGCCCTATTGACAGAAAGAACGGGTGTGATTCAGTAGCCGCTGTTGCCGCCGCCACCGCCATTGCGGCCGCCGCCTCCGCCGTTGCGCGAGCCCGAACCGTAGGGGCTGCGGAAGCCGCCAATGCTGCGGCCGCCGAGGGGCTGGCCGTTCATGCCGTTGATGGCGGCCTGGGCTTCTGCGTCGCTGCCCATTTCCACAAAGCCGAAGCCTTTGGAGCGGCCCGTGTCGCGCTCCATCATGACCTTGGCGCTGGTCACGGCACCGAACTGGCCAAAGGCCTGTTCCAGATCACCGTCGCGCACCGAGTAAGGCAGGTTGCCGACGTACAGTTTGTTGCCCATCGAGGGACTCCTCAAAAACACATGGATAAAGCGATGGAGTCCCCAAAACGCAGCCAGCTAATCTCAATGACGCTCTCAGCGCGAAACTGACGGATCACCGCAAACTTGAAACGCAGGCAAAGCCCGCAAAGCCATTATGCGCCACACTTTTACGGAAAAAGCAAGGGGCTTTGCGTGCTGTGGCGCCCATGCTGCGCCAGAACGCAAAAAGGAGCCCGAAGGCTCCTTTTCATGCCGTCAACAGACCCTGGGGGAATGCTGATGAGGACTTATTAGTAGCTGTTACGGCCACCGCCGTAACCACCACCGCCGCCACCACCGTAGCCGCCGCCGCTACGGCCACCGCCGTAACCGCCGCCGCCATTGCCACCACCGAAGCCACCGCTACGGGGAGCACGGGGTTCCATCGGACGGGCTTCGTTGACCACCAGGTCACGGCCGCCGTAGTTTTGGCCATGCACGCCTTGGATGGCGGCTTGGGCTTCAGCATCGCTACCCATTTCGACGAAGCCGAAACCCTTGGAGCGGCCGGTGTCACGTTCCATCATGACCTTGGCGCTGCCAACCGAGCCGTACTGGCTGAAGGTCTGCTGCAGATCTTCGTCGCGGAAAGAGTAGGGCAGGTTGCCCACGTAAAGTTTGTTGCCCATGAAGGACTCCTGAAAAAACACAAAAACGCGATGGAGCCCGACGCAATCAACAAACCTGTGACGACTTCAAAGACGCGAAACTGACCATTCACCGCTAAGCTAACTGCCTTTCTGCAAACAGAAAAGCGAAACCATTATTAATCACTTTATGGAGCCCGTGGGGGTTTATTTCTGGGTAAATGGGCCCAAAACACCGGGCAAGCGTGGTTTTTCGGTGAATTTCAGGGCAAACCATAGGGTAAAATCCACTCGTCTTTGGGGAGTAGCCCGCCCGGCCGCGCAATGCGCTGGGGGCATGCGTCAACACACTTGGGTTCTTGGAAACCTATGGCGTATGCGGCTTTTGAGCTGGGCGAGACCATTGACTGCAAACCGATCCACATGGCCGGAGTCGGGGTGCAGTCAATGCGTTTTCCACCCATCCGGCCGGATAGGACCCCCTCCCCCATGGAAGCCTTCTTCATTTCCACCGCCATCGTCGCGCTTGCCGAGATGGGCGACAAGACCCAGTTGCTCGCGCTCGTACTGGCAGCCCGTTTTCGTAAACCCTGGCCCATCGTGCTGGGCATTCTGGTCGCCACACTGGTCAACCACGGCCTGGCTGGCGCTGTCGGCGCGTGGGTGACCACCTTCCTCGGCCCGCAGGTACTGCGCTGGATTCTGGGCGCCTCGTTCATCGCTATGGCAATCTGGATGCTGATCCCTGACAAGCTGGACGAAGGCGAAGCCGACGGCTCCCCGCGCTGGGGCGTGTTCGGCACCACGGTGGTCGCGTTCTTCCTGGCCGAGATGGGCGACAAGACCCAGATCGCCACCGTCATGCTGGCCGCCAAATACAACGCCTATCTGTGGGTGGTGGCGGGCACCACGCTGGGCATGATGCTGGCCAATGCGCCGGTGGTCTGGCTGGGCGAGCGCATCACGCGCAAGGTGCCCATCCGCGCGGTGCACCTGGTGTCTGCCGCGATCTTTCTGGTGCTCGGCCTGCTGGCCATTTTTTCGTCGGCAGCCTGATCTGAACCGATCAACGGGCTGGGCGATGCGGCGCTGCTTTGGTATATTTGCCAGATGCGCCGATTTGCCACAGCTTGCGGGCGCTTTATAAATTCTGCTAAAGACCCGTCCGACACACCTGCCCGGCCTCGTTTTTAGCGACGCCGGGTATTTTTTTGCCGAGGTTTTGCCCTCGGCGACAGCGGCTCCCCAAGGGGCTGCGGCGGTTGCAAGCGGTGGAACGTGAGGGCTTACCCGTTCCAACTATGTCGTTCATCGCCACACCCCAGTCCATGCATTTCCCGGAGGTGCTCCCGCTGCAAAGCGGCGCGTCGATCCGTGACTACCACCTGGCCTACGAGACCTACGGCACCCTCAATGCCGACCGCTCCAACGCCGTGCTCGTGTGCCATGCCCTCAACGCCTCGCACCACGTGGCGGGCGTGTACGCCGGGCAGGACAAGAGCGAGGGCTGGTGGGACAACATGATTGGCCCCGGCAAACCGGTGGACACCGACCGCTTCTTTGTCATTGGAGTGAACAACCTGGGCTCGTGCTTCGGCTCCACCGGCCCCATGCACAACCATCCGGACACGGGCGAGGTCTACGGCGCGGATTTTCCGGTGGTCACGGTGGAGGACTGGGTCAACGCCCAGGCCCGCCTGCTCGATCGCCTGGGCATCACGCAACTGGCCGCTGTGCTGGGCGGCAGCCTGGGCGGCATGCAGGCGCTCAGCTGGACGCTGCAGTACCCCGAGCGCATGCGCCACGCGGTGGTGGTGGCCAGCGCGCCCAACCTGACGGCCGAGAACATTGCCTTCAACGAGGTCGCCCGCCGCGCCATCGTGACCGACCCGGATTTTCACGGCGGCCACTTCTACCGCCACGGCGTGATCCCCAAGCGAGGCCTGCGCATCGCGCGGATGATCGGCCACATCACGTACCTGTCTGACGACGTGATGAACGAGAAATTTGGAAGGCAGCTGCGCGAAGGCATCGACCTGAAGTACAGCACGCAGGACATCGAATTCCAGATCGAAAGCTATCTGCGCTACCAGGGCGACAAGTTCAGCGACTACTTCGACGCCAATACCTACCTGCTGATCACCCGCGCGCTCGACTACTTCGACCCCGCCCGCGCGCACGCCGGCAACCTCACGCGCGCCCTGGCCCGTGCCACGGCGAAGTTCCTGCTGGTGAGCTTCACCACCGACGGGCGCTTCTCGCCCCAGCGCAGCCGCGAGATCGTCAAGGCCCTGCTCGACAACCGCCGCAGCGTGAGCTACGCCGAGATCGATGCACCGCACGGGCATGATGCCTTTTTGCTGGATGACGCCCGCTACATGGGCGTCATGCGCTCTTACTTCGATAGCATTGCCAAGGAGTTGCAAGCATGACGGACAAAGCGGCAATGCAAGCCCTGGCGCGCCTGGTGCCCCCCGGCTCGCGCGTGCTCGACCTGGGCTGTGGCAACGGCGCCATGCTCGACTACCTGCAACGCGAGCGCGGCTGCAGCGGCTACGGCGTGGAGATTGACGACGCCAACGTGCTGGCCTGCGTGCAGCGCGGGGTGGATGTGATCCAGCTCAACCTCGACGAGGGGCTGGCCATGTTTGACGACAACAGCTTTGACGTGGTGCTGCAGATCGACACGCTGCAGCATTTGCGCAATGCCGAAACCATGCTGCGCGAGACAGCGCGTGTGGGCCGCACCGGTGTGGTGGCCTTCCCCAACTTTGCACACTGGCCCAACCGTCTGTCCATTCTGCGCGGGCGCATGCCGGTCACGCGGCGCCTGCCCTACCAGTGGTACGACACGCCCAACATCCGTGTAGGCACCTACAAGGACTTCGAGGTGCTGGCCACCAAGAACAGCCTGCGCATCCTCGACTCCTTTGGGTTGCAGGATGGGCAAGAGGTGCGCTGGCTCCCCAACGCGCGCGCGGGCACGGCCGTCTTCCATTTCGAACACGCATAGCCCTTGTGGGTGTGTGCGCCCTGGCGACACGCCGCTGTCAACCGCATCGGCTAAGGTGCGGGCTCCGTTTTTAGGAGACCCGCATGAAACGCACTGCACTGCGCGCCGTGACCGCTGCCGCGCTGCTCACCACCTGGGCGCTGGGCGCCGTGGCCCAGACCTGGCCACCCACCCCTACCGTCATCGCCCACCGGGGCGCTTCGGCCCTGCGGCCCGAGCACACGCTGGCCGCATACCAGAAAGCCATTGACGACGGCGCCGACATCATCGAGCCCGACCTGGTGATCACCAAGGACGGCGTGCTGGTGGCCCGGCACGAGAACGCGATCGCCATCCTGAACGCCGACGGCTCGGTGAAGGAAGCCACCACCGACGTGGTGGACCGCCCCGAGTTCGCAGGCCGCAAAACCACCAAGACCATCGACGGCCAGGCCATCACCGGCTGGTTTACCGAGGACTTCACGCTGGCCGAGCTGAAAACCCTGCGTGCCCGCGAGCGCATCCCCGCGCAGCGCCCGGCCAACGTGGCCTACAACGGCCAGTTCGAGGTGCCCACCTTGCAGGAAGTCATTGACCTGGCCAAGGCCCAGAGCGCGAAGACGGGCCGCACTATCGGCATCTACCCCGAGACCAAACACCCCACCTACTTCCAGTCCATCGGCCTGCCGCTGGAGGCACCGCTGCTGGCCGCGCTGGAGAAGAACGGCTGGAACCACAAGGACGCGCCCGTGTTCGTGCAGTCGTTCGAGGTCAGCAACCTGCAGGCGATTCGTAAGCTCAGCAGCGTGCGCCTGGTGCAGCTGGTGGCGCCCTCGGGCCGGCCCTATGACTTTGTGGCCCAGGGCGCGGCCAACACGCGCGGCTATGCCGACCTGATCACGCCCGAAGGCCTGAAGCAGGTGGCCACCTACGCCAACGCCATCGGTCCGTTCAAGACCCTGGTGGTGCCGGTGAAGGATGGCGTGCCGGGTGAGCCCACGCCCCTGGTTGCGCAGGCCCACGCCGCCGGGCTGGCGGTGCACATCTGGACACTGCGGCCCGAAAACGCCTTCCTGCCCGCTGGGCTGAAGAAGGCGCCCACCATCGATGGCACCGTGCGTGGCGACAGCGTGGCCGAGATCACGGCCTACCTGCGTGCGGGCATCGACGGCTTCTTCACCGACGACTCGGCGGTAGGCCGTGCGGCCGTGTTGGCGGCGGGAAGCCGGGCGAAATGACAGACGTGGGGCGCCGCGCTGGGCGCTGAAGCCCGCGCTGGCTCCCTCCCACCTGTGCTGCGCATCGCATCATTTTTACTATGGTTTTGATAGCTGTCCGGGCATGACCGACTAGCGCTACCGGCCTGTAGCACATTGAATCTGCCCCCGACAGGCTGCGGCGCGATAAGCTGGCGGGGTTTCGATCGCCGCCCCATTGATTGCCCCATCGCCCCATGCCCCAGTTCGCCGCCCACCTGAGCCTGATGTACCCCGAGCTGCCCTTGCTCGACCGTTTTGCGGCGGCAGCGCGCGACGGCTTTCGGGCGGTGGAGCTGCACTTTCCCTACGCTGTCGACCTCCGCGAGATCGCTGTCCGGCTGCAGGACAACGGCCTGCAGCTGGTGCTGTTCAATGCCCCCGCGGGCGGGTTCGCGCCCGCCGACATGGCCCACGCCTGGGACCAGGGCGCACGCGGCTTGGCCGCGCAGCCGGGGCGGGAGGCGGAGTTTCGCGCCGGCGTGCTGGAGGCCCTGCGGTATGCCGAACGGCTGGGCTGCCCCCGCATCAATGTGCTGTGCGGCACCGTTCCGCCCGGCGTGGAGCGTGAATCGCTCAAGGCCCTGTGCGTGGACAACCTGCGCTGGGCGGCAGACCAGGCGGGCCGCGCGGGGTGCGACATCCTCATCGAGCCCACCAACCTGCGTGATGTGCCGCGCTATTTCTTGAACCGGCAGGACCACGCGCACGAGTTGCTCGACGCAGCCCAGGTGCCGCACCTGAAGGTGCTGATGGACCTGTACCACTGCCAGCTGGTGGAGGGCGACCTGCACGGCAAGCTCCAGCGCTACCTGCCCACGGGCCGCGTGGCCCACATCCAGGCGGCGGGTGTGCCCGCGCGCAACGAGCCCGACCGGGGCGAGCTGCACTACCCGTTCCTGTTCGACACCCTCGACGCCCTGGGCTACACGGGCTGGGTGGGCTGCGAATACAGCCCGTCGGCAGGGACATCGCAGGGGCTTGGCTGGCGGGACTTGGCCCTGCGCAACGGCCCCCAGCACCCGGCCTAAATCGTTTCGCGGGCCAGCTCCAGTACGCGCGAATGCGTAAGGGAATGCGTGAATAAATGTAACAAGGTGCTGGGCTTAGAGTGAAAGCAGACCGGCCCAGTCGGCTTTTGCATTCCTTGGCGCATTGCTTTGCGCATCCCAATTCAGGAGACACCCCGCATGCCCGCATCCCTTGCCAACAACCGATCCGTCGCGCGCCAGGTCACGTTGACCGCCATTGCGCTGGTGGCCCTGGTGCTGGTGCTGGTGGGGCTGGCGATTGCCGTGCTGACCGAGCGCAGCACCCGCGCGCAGGTGGTGGCCAGCGTGGGGGATACGGCGCAGAGCGTGGCGCAGTCGCTGGACGCGGCCGACAACACCAACCGCGAGCTGGTGCAGCTGACCATGAAGGGCTTCCAGCGCTACTTCGAGGCCACCATGCAGCTCGACGAAGCCTCGGGCGAGCTGCGCAGCTACGGCGCGCTGGTGAACGAGGACTACGGCTCGGTCGACAAATTCGCCAGCGAGACCGGCGGCATTGCCACGGTGTTCGCCAAGAAGGGCGATGACTTTGTGCGCATCACCACCTCGGTCAAGAACGACAAGGGCGAGCGCCAGATGGGCACACCGCTCGGCCGCACCGACCCGGCCTACGCTACGGTGTCCAAGGGCGAGCCCTACACCGGCGTCACGGTGGTGAACGGCAAGCCCTTCATGGGCCACTACCTGCCCGCCAAGGACGCCTCGGGCAAGGTCATTGCACTGCTGTTCATCGGCAACGACATCAGCGTGTTCCACGCCATGCTGCAAAAGCAAGTGGCGCAGACCAAGTTCTTCGAACACGGCGGCACCTATGTGATCAACCCCGGCACCTCGCTGGACCAGGCCGTGTTTGTGTACCACCCCACAGCGCGCGGCAAGCGCGTGCTGGAGGCCTATCCGCAGGCGCGCCCGTTTTTTGAAGCGCTGGCCGCATCGCAAGACGGCTTTGTGCGCGAGGCCGCAGATGTGCTGGGCACAGGCGCCGAGCACCCCTGGGCGCTGGTGCGCAAGACCGGTGGCGGCTGGTGGGTGGTGGCGGAGGTGGCCGATGGCGAGGCCATGGCCAGCCAGCGGCGCATCACGCTGGCCGTGTGGGGCCTGATGGCCGTGGCCGTGGTGCTGCTGGCCATCGGCCTGTTCGTCATGCTGCGCCGGGGCGTGAGCCGCCCGCTGCAGGACCTGACCCAGGCCATCACGCTGGTCGCGCAGGGCGACCTGACCGAGGCCTTCCACACGACCCGGCGCGACGAGATCGGTGCGCTGGTGCAGGAGGTGGAGGGCATGCGCCAGCGCTACACACAGATGCTGCAGCAGGTGCGCAATGCGGTGGACAGCATCACCACCGCCAGTGCCGAGATCGCCAGCGGCAACCAGGACCTGTCGGCCGCACCGAGGCCACGGCCAGCAGCCTGGCGCAGACCGCACAGAGCATGGAGCACCTGACCTCCACCGTGCGCCAGTCGGCCGACGCTGCCCGCCAGGCCAACCAGCTGGCCAGCACCGCTGCCGAGGTCGCCGCGCGTGGCGGCCAGGTGGTGGGCGAGGTGGTCACCACAATGGGCGACATCAACCAGAGCTCCCGCAAGATCGCCGACATCATCGGCGTGATCGATTCGATTGCGTTCCAGACCAACATCCTCGCGCTCAACGCGGCCGTGGAAGCCGCCCGCGCGGGTGAACAGGGCCGGGGTTTTGCCGTGGTGGCCAGCGAGGTGCGCAACCTCGCCGGGCGCAGCGCCGAGGCGGCGCGCGAGATCAAGGCGCTGATTGGTGCGTCCGTAGAGCGGGTGGAATCGGGCGCGCGCCTGGTGCAGAACGCGGGCAGCACCATGGACGAGATCGTGGGCTCGGTCAAACGGGTGGGCGACATCATTGGCGAGATCACAGCCGCATCGACCGAGCAGTCCGACGGCATCGGCCAGGTCAACACCGCCGTCAACCAACTGGACCAGATGACCCAGCAGAACGCTGCGCTGGTGGAGCAGTCGGCCGCCGCCGCCCAGAGCCTGCGCGAGCAGGCCACCCGCCTGGCGGGCGCGGTGCAGGTGTTCAAGCTCTCGCGCGGCGATGGCGCAGCCACCCAGGGCGGCCTCGGCTACGCCCCGCGCACGGCCCTGGCCGCGCCCATGGCGCAGACCGGCGACGGCGAGGGGCAGCACGCGCCCGGCAGCGGCGCCCGGGCGCCCGCCCAGCTGCAATAGGGCGCCCCACCGGAGCGGGTGGTCATCCTGTGGTTTGCGGCCTGTAGTCCTTGGTTTATGCTGGCCTGATTCCTGTCACTCCCCCGCCCACCTGCATCCATGGCCGCCCACGTTCCCACCATGCTGGCAATGATCATTGCCAGCTCCCTCATGATGGCGGTCTCCATGGCCGTGGTGGGCTGGGGCCGGCGGCGCGACGGCCTGGGCCGCTGGGCGGCGGCCCTGCTGGTCAATGCCATCGGCCACCTGCTGATCATGCTGCGCGGCCTGATCCCCGACCTGTTGTCCATCGTGCTGGGCAACCTGATGTTGTCCAGTGTGTTCGTGGGGATGATTGCGGCGGTCTACCAGTTCCAGGGGCGGCCTGTGCGCTGGGCCCTGCTGCTGGCACCGCCGCTGCTGGTGCTGGTCTTTGTCTCGGTGTTCATCGACAACTTTCCGGCGCGGGTGAGTTTTGTGGGCCTGGTCATCGGGCTGCAGGCCGTGTGGGCGCTGCTGGCGGCGCTGTCGCACCGGCACGCCACCGTGGGGCGCGGGCAGTGGCTGCTGGTGGCGGGTCTGTCGCTGGAGGCCGTGGTGCTGGGGGGCCGTGCATTGGTGGCCATCAGCACGCACACCGAGGCCACCAACATCCTGCAAAGCAGTGCGCTGCAGACGCTGACTTTTCTGGCCACCTTCTCGGTGGTGCTCATCAGCTCGGTAGGTTTTGTGTTCATGTCGCGCGACCGGGCCGACGAAAACAACCGCGTGCTGGCCGCGCTGGACCCGCTCACCGGCGTGGCCAACCGCCGCTCGCTGATCGCGGCGCTGGACCGCGACGTGGCCCGCGCCCAGCGCATGCGCGAGCCCATGGCCTTGATGATGGTGGACATCGACCACTTCAAGGACGTGAACGACCAGTACGGCCACCCGGCGGGGGACCGCGTGCTGTGCAGCGTGGTCAACGTGCTGCGCCAGCGCGTGCGTGCGCAGGACCTGGTGGGCCGCTACGGGGGCGAAGAGTTCATGGTGCTCCTGCCCGACACCGGCCTCACGGGGGCCGAGCAGCTGGCGCGCGAGCTGTGCAAGGCGGTCGAGGAGTCCCGCTGCCCAGCCGATGGCGTGCCCGGCCCCGGCATTGCCGTCACGGTGAGCATTGGCGTGTTTGGCGGGCGGCTGGAGTCGGGTGACAGCTGGGACATGCTGATTGCTGCCGCCGACCGCGCGCTGTACCAGGCCAAGAACAACGGCCGCAACCGCGTCGAGGTGGCCACGGGCTTGCGCCGCCCCAGCGCCCAGCTGGCGGCCCAGGCCAATCCCGAGACCCTGCCCGAGTCTCTGTATTGATCGATGGCGCCCGGCGGGGGGTTGTGTTGGAATGGCGGATTGATCACCTTCTGCCTTCAGGAGCCCCACCATGAACGCCCGTGTGCCCTCCCAAGTCCTTCAGCCTGAGCTTGCCCTGCAGCGTGTCAGCCAGGCCTGGGACAGCGACATTGTTCGCCAGCTCACCGACTACATCGCCATCCCTGCCAAGTCCCCCACGTTCGCTGCCGACTGGGCCGAGCTGGGCCTGCTCGACACCGTGGTGCGTAACGCCGCCGCCTGGGTGGAGTCGCAAAAGGTCGAGGGCCTGACGCTCGAAATCGTGCGCCTGGAAGGTCGCACCCCGGTGCTGTTCTTCGAGATCGCCGCCACCCAGCCCAATGCTACCGACACCGTGCTCATGTACGGCCACCTGGACAAGCAGCCCGAGTTCTCCGGCTGGCGCAGCGACCTGGGCCCCTGGACGCCCAAGTACGAAGACGGCAAGCTCTACGGCCGGGGCGGCGCCGATGACGGCTACGCGGTCTACGCCAGCATCGCTGCCGTGCAAGAGTTGAAGCGCCAGAACGTGCCGCACCCGCGCATCGTGGGCCTGATTGAAACCTGCGAAGAAAGCGGCTCGCGCGACCTGCTGCCTTACATCGATGCGCTGAAGCCCCGCATGGGCAACGTGGCGCTGGTCGTGTGCCTGGACTCTGGCGCCGGCAACTACGACCAGCTGTGGCTCACCACCAGCCTGCGCGGCATGGCCAGCGGCACGCTCAAGGTCGAGATCCTGACCGAGGGCATCCACTCGGGCGATGCCTCGGGCCTGGTGCCCTCGTCGTTCCGCATCATGCGGCAGGTCCTCGACCGGCTGGAAGACAGCGCCACCGGCCGCCTGCTGCCCGCCAGCTTCCATTGCGAAGTGCCCGCCGACCGGCTGGCCCAGGCGCGCGCCACGGCGGCCATCCTGGGCGAAGAGGTGTACAAGCGCTTCCCCTGGGCGCACTACGACTGTGGCGGCTCCACGACCTTTGCGCTGCCCACCACCACCGACCCGCTGCAGGCCCTGCTCAAGCGCACCTGGGAGCCCACGCTCAGCGTCACCGGTGCCGAGGGCTTCCCGGCGCTGCAGGACGCCGGCAATGTGCTGCGCCCCTACACCGCATTCAAGCTCAGCCTGCGCCTGCCCCCGCTGGTGGACGCCGCCCAGGCCGTACAGGACCTGAAAGCGCTGCTGGAAGACAACGCGCCCTACCAGGCCAAGGTCACCTTCCAGAGCGGCGGCGGTGCCACGGGCTGGAACGCCCCGGCCACCACACCCTGGTTCGAGCAGGCGCTCAACGAGGCTTCGCAGGCGCACTTCGGCGCGCCCTGCGGCTACATTGGCCAGGGCGGCACCATCCCGCTCATGAACATGCTCAGCGAAGGCTTTCCCACCGCGCAGATGATGGTCTGTGGCGTGCTGGGCCCCAAGAGCAACGCGCACGGCCCCAATGAGTTTTTGCACGTGCCCTATGCCAAGCGCCTCACCGCCTCCGTGGCGCACGTGATGGCGGCTATGGCCCGGCAGGCGGCTGCTACGGCCTGAGGCCCTGCGCAGCGCAGACCTGGCGACTGGGGCGCGGAGGAGCCTTGGAGCGGCTCACGGCGCACCCAGCGAGTGTTGTCCATTTTTTGCGCTGGGTTTTCCGCGCTGCCGGGTATGCTGCCCAGCATGCTCGGGTGGTCCCCCCGGCCATGACGCCCGATGATCGGCTGCCCTCGACCCTGACCCCCGTCACCGCCGGCGAGGGCGAGAACCTGGCTGTGCAGGCCTGGCCCCTGCCGCAGGGCGAACCCTGCCGGGGGACGGTGCTGCTGGTGCATGGCCTGGGCGAACATGTGGGCCGCTATGACGCGCTGGCCCGCCGCCTCAACGACTGGGGGTTTGCGGTGCGGGGTTACGACCAGTACGGCCATGGCGAATCGGCCGGGCCGCGTGGTGGGCTCACGTCGGACATGCGGCTGCTCGACGACCTGGCGGATCTGGTGGACGCCACCCGCGCGCGCATGCCGGCAGGGCAACCGCTGGTGCTGCTGGGCCACAGCATGGGCGGGCTGGTGGCCTCGCGGTTTGTGTCTCTGCACCTGCGGCCGGTGGATGCGCTGGTGCTGTCCTCCCCCGCACTCGATGCGGGCCTGGGCACCGTCCAAAAGCTGCTGCTGGCCACGCTGCCGCGCATTGCGCCCAACCTGCGCGTGGGCAACGGGCTGGACGCGCAATACCTCTCGCACGACAGCGCCGTGGTGGCGGCCTACCT
>Ga0066256_1001856_pt1 | contig 26096 bp, 26 predicted proteins | sample ThiBio_1000_biof_FD_87107 | JGI IMG/M metagenome (GOLD analysis project Ga0066256, IMG submission 87107) | Wastewater bioreactor microbial communities from Cape Town, South Africa - Thiocy_expt_1000_biof (version 2) | ecosystem: Engineered > Bioreactor > Thiocyanate-remediating >... | reverse complement strand
GCGCCATGGTGCTGAAACCGCGCTTCGTCATGCTCGACGAGCCGACCTCGGCGCTGGACATGAGCGTGCAGGCACAGGTCGTCGATCTGCTGCGCAACCTGCAGGCCAAGCACGACCTCGCCTATCTGTTCATCAGCCACGACCTGCGCGTCGTCAAAGCACTGTCGAACCATGTCATCGTCATGCGTTTCGGCAAGGTGGTGGAACAGGGGCCGGCGGAAGGCATTTTCGCCAAGCCCCGGGAAGATTACACCCGCGCCCTGATGGCCGCGGCCTTCAATCTCGAAGCCGTCCCCGTCGGCGGCGTCAAACAGTGAATGCGGTTCCCATGCCTGACAAAAGCCCCGTCATCATCGACCTGAAATTCGACGCCGAAACCGTCCGCAGATCGCTTTCCGGCACCTTTGCCGATCGCGAGGTGATCAACCTCGCCGATCCGGAAACCAAGGGCCGCGACCTCACCGGTATTGCCTACGCCGTCGTCTGGAAGCCGGACGCGGACCTGTTTTCGCGCGCGCCCGATCTCAAGGTGGTCTTCTCCGGCGGCGCCGGCGTCGACAGCATTCTCTCCATTCCCGCTCTGCCGGATATCCCGATCGTCCGCTTCGTCGACCACACGCTGACGACGCGCATGAGCGAATGGGTGGTGCTGCAATGCCTGACGCATCTGCGCCAATGCTTCGCCTATGCCGAACAGCAGGCGGCACGTCATTGGGAAGAACTTTCCCAGCCGCAGGCAAGCGATGTCACCGTCGGCGTCATGGGCCTCGGCGTGCTCGGGCTGGACGCCGTGCGCAAGTTGCAGGTCATAGGTTTCGATGTCATCGGTTGGTCGCGTACCCCGAAAAGCATCGAGGGTCTTGAGACCTACGATGCGGCCGGCCTCGATGCTTTTCTCGACCGCACCGATATTCTCGTCGGCCTGCTGCCGCTCACCCCGGAAACCGAGGGTTTCTACGATGCGGGCCTGTTTTCGAAGCTGCGCCAGGGCGGCGCGCTCGGCAAGCCGGTCTTCATCAATGCGGGACGCGGCCGCAGCCAGGTCGAGGCGGATATCGTTTCGGCGCTGCAAGCCGGCGTGCTCGGCGGCGCGTCGCTCGACGTGTTCGAGCGCGAGCCGCTTGGCGCCGAAAGTCCGCTCTGGTCGATGAAGAACGTCATCGTCACGCCGCATGCGGCGGCCTCTTCCGACGAGCGCGCGCTCTTCCGCAACGTCGAAGCGCAGATCGCCGGCTTCGAGCGCGGTGAAAGCCTGCCCGACCTTGTCGATCGCCAGCGCGGCTATTGATCGCGGCATGCGCGAAAGCCATGTCGCATTCAATCGATTTGTCTGGACAGCGCCGCCGTTTTCCCGATAACTCCATGAGATCATTCGTCGCGAGCCCAGGCCTGCGGCGTGACTGGAACAGGAACTGGGGCGGAGCCCATGACGAAGACTGATATCGCCCGGCGTGTCTTCAACCACACATGGAAGCTCGATCCGATCATCCGCAGCCTGATCGACACCGACTTCTACAAGCTGTTGATGCTGCAGATGATCTGGAAGCTCTATCCGGATGTCTCCGCCACCTTCTCGCTGATCAACCGCACAAAAACCGTGCGCCTCGCCGACGAGATCGATGAAGGCGAGTTGCGCGCCCAACTCGACCATGCCCGCACGCTGCGCCTCTCCAAGAAGGAGATGATCTGGCTGGCGGGTAACACCTTTTATGGCAAGGCGCAGATTTTCGAGCCGGAATTCCTGGCCTGGCTGTCGAATTTTCAGCTTCCAGAATACGAGCTTTCCAAGGCGAACGGCCAGTATACGCTGCATTTCCACGGCAAATGGGTCGAGACGACCATGTGGGAAATTCCCGCACTGGCGATTATCAACGAGCTGCGCTCGCGCGCGGCGATGCGCGATCTCGGCTATTTCACCCTCGATGTCCTCTATGCCCGCGCCAAGGCGAAGATGTGGTCGAAGGTCGAGCGGCTGCGGCTGCTGCCGGGCCTGCGCATCTCCGATTTCGGCACCCGGCGCCGCCACAGTTTTCTCTGGCAGCGCTGGTGCGTGGAAGCGCTGAAGGAAGGCATCGGCCCGCGCTTCACCGGCACCAGCAACGTCCTGCTCGCCATGGATTCCGATCTCGAAGCGGTCGGCACCAATGCGCATGAACTGCCGATGGTCGCCGCAGCACTCGCCGAAACCGACGCGGAACTGGCCGAAGCGCCCTATAAGGTGCTGCGCGACTGGAACAAGCTTTACGGCGGCAACCTGCTCATCGTACTGCCGGATGCCTTCGGCACCGCCGCCTTCCTGCGCGACGCCCCGGAATGGGTGGCCGACTGGACCGGCTTCCGCCCGGACAGCGCGCCCCCGATCGAAGGCGGCGAAAAGATCATCGCCTGGTGGGAAAAGATGGGCCGCGATCCGAAGAAGAAGATGCTGATCTTCTCCGACGGCCTCGACGTCGATGCCATCGTCGATACATACCGCCATTTCGAGGGCCGGGTACGAATGAGTTTCGGCTGGGGCACCAACCTCACCAACGATTTCGCCGGCTGCGCGCCAAAAACCATCGACGGGCTGAAGCCGATCTCCATCGTCTGCAAGGTGGTGGACGCCAACGGCCGGCCGGCGGTGAAACTCTCCGACAACCCGCAAAAAGCCACGGGCGAGCCGCAGGAGGTCGAACGCTATCTGAAATTCTTCGGACAGGAAGATCGCGTCGACCAAAAGGTTCTGGTATAGGGCCGTCGACTTTCTCGAATATTCCGGGCCTGACGCCGTGCGTCACGCCCCGCGAAAGAGCAGGCATGTTGACGAAAAAGGGAAAATATGGGCTGAAGGCCCTGAATGACCTCGCGCATCTGCCGCCAGGCGGCTCGGCCCTGAGCAGCGAGATCGCCGCGCGCAACAATATCCCGAAGAAATTCCTCGATACCATCCTGCTGGAACTGCGCAATGCCGGCATCGTCCGCTCCAAGAAGGGGCCGGGCGGCGGTTACGGGCTGTCCAAGCCGGCGAGCGAAATCCGTATCGGCCATGCGATCCGCGTCCTCGACGGACCGCTCGCGCCGATCCGTTGCGCCAGCCGCACGGCTTTCGAGGCGTGCGACGATTGCAACGATCCCGAGGCCTGCGAAGTGCGCCGCTCGATGACGCTGGTGCGCGACGCCATGGCCGAGATACTCGACGGCATGACGCTCGACGTATTTTCACGCGACCCTGATGCGGCGGGCGAAGCGGGTGACCGCACCGCGCGGCAATGATCAGAGGCCGAAAAAGGCCGCGTAAAGCTCCGGCTTGAAGCCGACCTGCAGGCCGGGGCCGCTTTCCAGCACCGGGCGCTTGATCATCGAGGGCTGCGCCAGCATCAGCGCAATCGCCTTGTCCTCGGAAAGATTGGCCTTGTCGGCCTCCGGCAGCGCCCGAAAGGTCGTGCCGGCGCGGTTCAGCACCTTGTCCCAGCCGGCCTCGGCGCACCAGCGTTTCAGATGCGCTTCGTCGATGCCCTGCGTCTTGTAATCGTGGAATTCGTAAGGGATGCCGTTCCCATCGAGCCAGGTGCGCGCCTTCTTCATCGTGTCGCAGTTCTTGATGCCGTAAATGGTGACGCTCACGCGAAAACTCCAAATGAGGGATTTACCGGCCGGTGGCCTTGGTCAATTCGACGCGAAAACGGTCGCTGGCGGCAAGCTTGCCGAGATGCGCCGGCGAAGGATCGGGATGGCCGTTGGCCGTCGCCGGAAAGAAGGTCTCGCCTGTCATCCTGCCACCTCGAACTGGTCCGCCGAGATCGCAAATCTCGAACGGAGGATGGAACCGAATCGTGAATATCCTCCATTTGTCACGCCCTTGCATGTTGTTTCAAGTCAGTGCCAGCCTTGAATTCCAGTGTGAGGCTTGCCAATTGAGGCCAGAAATCGCCTGCAATGAAAGGAGCTTGCCACCCGATGAGCGAAACTGCGGAAAAAACCGTCGAAAACCACGTCTTCGAGGCCGATGTCGCCCGTCTGCTGCATCTGATGGTGCATTCGGTCTATTCCGACAAGGACGTCTTCCTGCGCGAACTGATCTCGAATGCCGCCGATGCCTGCGAAAAGCTGCGCTATGAGGCGATCACCCATCCCGAAATGCTCGGCCACGACGCTCAGCCGCATATTTCCTTGACGCTGGACGAGGAAGCCCGCCGCATCGTCGTCGAGGATAACGGCATCGGCATGAGCCGCGGCGAGATGATCGAATCGCTCGGCACCATCGCCCGCTCCGGCACCCGCGCCTTCATGGAGATGGTCGAGGCCGCCAAGGGCAAGGACGGCGCCCAGCTCATCGGCCAGTTCGGCGTCGGCTTCTATTCGGCCTTCATGGTCGCCGACAAGGTGGATGTGGTCTCCCGCCGCGCCGGTTCGGCCGAGGCTTGGATCTGGTCGTCGGACGGCAAGGGCAGCTACAGCATCGCCGAGGCTTCCGCAGCCGACGCTCCGAAACGCGGCACGCGCATCACCCTGCGCTTGCTGGAAGACGCTCAAAAGTATACCTCGCGCTGGAACGTTGAGCACATCGTCAAGCAGCAGTCAGGCCATGTGCCGGTGCCGATCGATCTCCATGAAAAGCCTGGCGCCGAAGCGGTCCGCCTGACGGATGGCACCGCGCTGTGGACGCGCTCGAAATCGGAGATTTCCAAGGAGGAATACACCGATTTCTATCGCAGCGTCGCCGGCCAATACGACGAGCCGGCGCTGACGGTACATTTCCGCGCCGAGGGCCGGCATGAGTATACCGCGCTCGCCTTCATTCCCTCGACGCCGCCCTTCGACCTGTTCGATACCGATCGCAAGGGCCGGATGAAGCTTTACGTCAAGCGCGTGTTCATCACCGACGATGCCGAACTTCTGCCGCGCTACCTGCGTTTCGTGCGCGGCCTCGTCGATACCGCCGACCTGCCGCTCAACGTCTCGCGCGAGATGATCCAGGAAAGCCCGCTGCTCGCCGCCATCCGCAAGGGCGTGACAAACCGGGTGCTGACCAGCATCGAGAAGCTGGCGGAGAACGAGCCGGAAAGCTTTGCCAAGCTCTGGGAAACCTTCGGGAGCGTCATCAAGGAAGGCATTTACGAGGATTTCGAGCGCCGGCAGCAGCTTATCGCGCTCTCTCGCTTCCGCACCACGGCAAACGAGGAGCCGGTGCGCTCGCTGGCCGACTACGTCAAGGACATGAAGGACGGGCAGAAGGCGATCTATTATCTCGCCGGCAGCTCGCTCGCCCAGCTCAAGGCCTCGCCGCAGCTCGAAGGGTTTCGCGCCCGCAGCATCGAGGTGCTGCTGCTGACCGATCCGGTCGACAGCTTCTGGGTGACGACGGCGCCGGATTTCGAGGGCAAGCCCTTCCGCTCGATCACAAAAGGCAATGCCGACCTCGCCGACATCCAGCCGCTCGACGCCAAGGAGGACAAGCCCAAGGCAACTGCGGATGTCGACGGCTTCATCGCCTTTGCGAAGTCGACGCTCGGCGACGCCGTCGCAGACGTGCGCGCCTCCGACCGGCTGACCGAAAGCCCGGTCTGCCTCGTCGCCACCGAGCAGGGGCCGGACCGGCAGCTCGAAAAGATCCTGCAGGGCGCGGGGCGCATGGAGCAAGCGGCAAAACCGATACTGGAGGTAAATCCCGATCATGCGCTGATCGCGGCGATTGCCGCAGCACCGGCCGGCGATGAGTTTCGTGCGGATGCCGTGCAATTGCTGCTCGACCAGGCCCGGGTTCTCGATGGCGACAAGCCGGCCGATCCGCGCGCCTTCTCGGAACGTCTCGCCCGTGTTTTCGAAAGGGCCCTCAAGTCCTGAAGCATTCCAGGAAAAGCGGAACGCTTGAATACATAACGCAACGGCCGGGTATAGACCCGGCCGTTCTGCCTCTTTCCATGGGGGTGACTTTCTACAGCACGAATTCGGACGACAGCGACTTGTGGCGGTTGAGCTGGTCGATCAGCGCGGGAACGGTATGGTGTCCCTCGCGGAACATGTTGACCAGCGCCGTGGCCGCGAGTTCCGCGACGACGCTGTTCAATTCGACGCCCTTTTCCTCGCACCATATTTCCAGGGCCTCCCGCAGGATGGCGAGGTCGCGCGGGCCGAAAGACGTATGCAGAAACTGATTGGTACGCATGATTTCCACGATCGATGATATCGAAGCGTCGAGGCGCACCGGCCGCTTGGCGACAGGCGCGACTTAACTTTTCTCCCACTATGCATGCCGTTGTTCCGAAACCGGTTTCCAGCCTCGGAGACGCTTGCGCAGATGCAGATAGGAAGAGGAAGCAAAGCTTCAAGATGGGACAACGCGATTGTGAAAAGCCGTTATCGACCGCTTCTTTTGCGCCGCGCGCGATTTTTGTTTGACCCATGCATATTCTGACGCGATATCGCCCTAAAGTGAGTTCAGGCCGCCGCCATCGGCCCCGCAGCAAGGGGTCAACGAGTCGAAAGCAGACAGATGTCAACCATTGACGACAACGAACCGGACATGATCGTGTCCATACCGCGAACGGCCGAGCCGCGTTTTCCCTTCCTGCGCCGTTACCGGACGCTTTTGGTGGCGGCAGGCATCGTCATCGTCTTCGCGCTGGTCGGCACCGCCATCTATCACCTGACCTCCGAGGTGAAATACGATGACGTCATCGCCGCGCTGCAGGCAACGCCCTGGTCGGATATCGCGCTGGCGCTGGTGTTTACGGCGCTGAGCTTCCTCTGCCTGATCTGCTACGACCTCAATGCCTTCCGGTATCTCGGGCGCAAGGTGCCCTTCGCCCATGTGGCGCTGACGGCATTCAGCGCCTATGCGGTCGGCAATACAGCCGGCTTCGGGGCGCTGAGCGGCGGCGCGATCCGCTACCGCGCCTATTCGCGGCTGGACGTGCCACCGGACGATATCACCCGCATCGTCGCCTTTGTGACTCTGGCTTTCGGCCTCGGGCTTTCCGCCGTCTCGTCGCTCGCCGGCCTGCTGGTCGCCGAGGATGTCGCGCCGCTGCTCGGCATGGCGCCGTGGCTTTTGCGGGCGCTGTCGCTGATCATCCTCGTAGCACTGGCCGGACTGGTGTTTTACAGCCGCGACGGGCGCGAGCTGCGGATCGGCGGCGCGACGCTGACGCTGCCGGATGCCGGCACCTGCCTGCGCCAGTTCGTCATCACGCTTGCCGATATCGCCGCTTCGGCCACCGTTCTCTATGTACTGCTGCCGGATACGCATCTGAGCTGGCCGGCTTTCCTCGCCATCTATGCCATCGCCGTCGGCTTCGGCGTGCTCAGCCACGTGCCGGCGGGCCTCGGCGTCTTCGAAACCGTGATCATCGCCTCGCTCGGCAGTTCCGCCGATGTCGAGGCGGTGCTCGGTTCGCTGGTGCTCTACCGCGTCATCTATCATGTCCTGCCGCTGATCATCGCCATCGCCATCGTCCTGACCACGGAAGTGCGGCAGTTGACGCATCATCCGGCTGCCTCCAGCATTCGTCGCCTCGGCGGGCGCGTGTCGCCGCTGCTTCTGGCGACGCTATCGGTGATCTGCGGCGTGATGCTGATCTTTTCGAGCGTAACGCCGACGCCGGACGACAATCTCGCCTTCCTCGCCCGCTATCTGCCGCTACCGATCGTCGAAAGCGCGCATTTCCTGTCCAGCCTGCTCGGCCTGACGCTGGTGATTGCGGCGCGCGGCATCGGACAGCGGCTGGATGGCGCCTGGTGGGTGGTGGTCGGCGCCTCGCTGGTCGCCCTCGCCTTCTCGTTGCTGAAGGCTATCGCCCTGTTCGAGGCGGCGCTGCTGCTGTTCCTCGCCGTCAGCCTGTTCCTGACCCGACGACTGTTCCGCCGCCCTGCCTCGCTGTTCCAGCAGGCGCTGACGCCACCCTGGCTGATGGCGATGGGCATCGTCATCATCGGTGCCGTCTGCGTGCTGCTCTTTGTCTATCGCGATGTCGAATACAGCCACGATCTCTGGTGGCAGTTCGAATTCACTGAAGAAGCGCCGCGCAGCCTGCGCGCCGTTCTCGGCATCGTCATCATGTCGTCGGCAGTGGCGATCTTCGGCCTGCTGCGCCCGGCGCGGCAATGGGTACACCCGGCAACGCCGGACGAATTGCGGCGTGCGGCCGAAATCGTCGAGAAGCAGGATGTCGCCGACGCCAATCTGGTGCGCATGGGCGACAAGTCGTTGCTCTTCTCGGAAAAGGGCGATGCCTTCATCATGTTCGGCGTTCAGGGCCGCTCGTGGATCTGCCTGTTCGATCCGGTCGGCAATCCGAAATCCTACACTGATCTCGTCTGGCGTTTCGTGGAATCGGCCCGCGCCGCCGGCTGCCGCGCCGTCTTCTACCAGGTCTCGCCGGCGCTCTTGTCGCATTGCGCCGATGCCGGCTTGCGCGCCTTCAAGCTCGGCGAACTCGCCATTGTGCATCTGAAGAATTTCGAGATGAAGGGCGGCAAATGGGCGAACCTGCGTCAGACCGCCAGCAAGGCGGTGCGCGACGGGCTGGACTTCGAGATCATCGAGACGGCGGACGTGCCGCAGGATTATGACGAGTTGAAGGAGGTTTCCGATGCCTGGCTCGGCCATCACAATACCCGCGAAAAGGGTTTTTCGCTCGGCGCCTTCGATCGCGATTACGTGCTGTCGCAGCCGGTGGCAGTGCTGCGGGTTGAGGGCCGGATCGTCGCCTTCGCCAACCTGCTGGTCACGGATACGCTGCAGGAAGGCTCCATCGACCTGATGCGCTTCTCGCCGGATGCGCCGAAGGGATCGATGGACTTCCTGTTCGTGCGCATCATCGAGCATCTGCGCGACAAGGGCTTCCAGACTTTCAACCTCGGCATGGCGCCGCTGTCAGGCATGTCGAAACGTTCCGTCTCGCCGGTCTGGGACCGGGTCGGCGGCGCGCTGTTCGAGCATGGCGAACGCTTCTACAATTTCAAGGGTTTACGTGCTTTTAAGGCGAAGTTTCACCCGGAATGGGAGCCGCGATACCTCGCGGTCTCGGGTGGCCTCAACCCGGTGCTGGCGCTGATGGACAGCGCCCTCCTGATCGGCGGGGGCGTGCGCGGCGTCGTAGGGAAGTAAGCAATTCCGGCAAAAGTGCGAAACGCTTTTGCGTTCGGGATTGCGTCACGCCAAAGAAGACGCCGCGCGACCGGATTTTACTTCGCTTCCAGAACCGGCAGGATCGATGGATCGACGGAAGCGGCAAGGGCTCCGGTGGCGACGAGGTCGGCGGCCGCCTTGAGGTCGTTTGCCATGAAGCGGTCGTCGTCGAGGCTGGCCACGCGGGCGCGGATGGCGGCAAGCGCCTTCTGCAGTTCGGGGCTGGTCTTGAGCGGGCCGCGCAGTTCGACGCCCTGGGCGGCCGCCAGGGCTTCGATGCCGAGGATGGCGAACAGGTTATCGGTCATGGCGAGCTGGCGTCGGGCGCCGTGGCAGGCCATGGAAACATGGTCTTCCTGGTTGGCGGAGGTGGGCGTGGAGTCGACCGAGGCCGGATGCGACATCTGCTTGTTTTCCGACATCAGCGCCGCCGAGGTGACTTCGGCGATCATCAGGCCGGAGTTCAGGCCCGGCTTCTTCGACAGAAAGGCCGGCAGGCCATGCGACAAAGCGGGATCGACCAGCAGGGCGATGCGGCGCTGGGCGATGGCGCCGATTTCACAGATGGCGAGCGCCGTCTGGTCGGCGGCGAAAGCGACCGGCTCGGCATGGAAGTTGCCGCCGGAAACGACGTCGTCATCGGACAGCACCAGCGGATTGTCGGTGACGGCATTGGCTTCGATTTCCAGCGTGCGGGCGACCGCGGCGAGGAGATCGAGGCAGGCGCCGTCGACCTGCGGCTGGCAGCGGATGCAATAGGGATCCTGCACGCGCTCGTCGCCCTGGATATGACTGTTGCGGATTTCAGAACCGTCGAGCAGGCGGCGCAACGCAGCGCCGGCGTCGATCTGGCCCTTGTGGCCGCGTAGCGTATGGATATCGGGGTGGAAGGGTGCCGAGGAGCCCATGGCGGCATCGGTGGACAGCGCGCCGGTGACCAGCGCCGACTGCGCGGCGCGATGGGCGCGGAACAGGCCGGCCAGCGCCAGCGCGGTGGAGGCCTGCGTGCCATTGATCAGCGCCAGGCCTTCCTTGGCGGCCAGGCGGATCGGCGTCAGGCCCGCGCGCGACAGCGCTTCGGCGCCGGCAAGGCGTTCGCCTGCATAGAAGGCTTCGCCTTCACCCATCATCACGGCGGTCATGTGCGCCAGCGGCGCCAGGTCGCCGGACGCGCCGACCGACCCCTTTTCCGGGATGAGCGGGGTGACGCCGGTTTCCAGCATGCCCTCGATCAGCCGCACCAGTTCCAAACGCACGCCCGAGGCGCCGCGGCCCAGTGAAATCAGCTTCAGCGCCATGATGAGGCGAACAATCTCGACCGGCAGCGCCGCGCCGACGCCACAGCAATGCGACAGGATGAGATTGCGCTGCAGCGTCGCGACATCGGAGGCGTCGATACGGATCGAGGCGAGCTTGCCGAAGCCGGTATTGATGCCATAGACCGGTGCGTTGCCGGCGGCGATGGCCGCAATCCGCGCCGCAGCCTTTTCGATGGCGGCATCGCAGCCACGGTCGAGACGCACGGTTTCGCCGTCCCAATAGACGCGGGCGAGATCGGCAAGCGGAACCTTGCCCGGATGCAGAATGATGGTCATGGCAGCTATCCTCTTCAAGCGTTGTCGGAAGCCGGACGCGCTCTCCACAGCACGCTCTCTCCCGGTGTCGTCAGTGGTCCTCGTGCGCGCCATCGACTTCGGTTCCGCGCCTCCGTTTTAATAAGTATATACATAATAATTCGAAGACAAGCAAAATCTACGGTTCCCCAGCCTTTCGCAGCGGGAAAGCCGGCGCTACATCAGGATGTGCTCGACAGGTTCGATCGGCGGCGGGAGGTCCGTCTCGCCCATGGCCTCGAGAAGGCCGATCTCGATCACCCGCGCCATGGCGATTAATGGCAGGGCGTGGTCGGTGTTGTCGAACGGGTTTTCCAGCTCGACCCCCAGCGCATCCAGCCCGAAGAAGGCGTAAGCCACCAGCGCCGAGCAGAAGGGCGTCATCCAGCCGAGCGTATCGACGAAACCCAGCGGAAACAGGAAACAGAACAGATAGGCCGTGCGATGCAGCAGCAGCGTATAGGCATAGGGCAGCGGCGTTGAGCGGATGCGTTCGCAGGCCGCCTGCACGCCGCCGAGCTGGTCGAGCGAGCGCTCCAGCGTCTGGTAGATTATATCGCCGATCTTTCCTTCGCCCCGCAGCCGCGCCAGCCGCGCGGCCTGCGCGCGCAAGGCCGCATCCGGCCGGTTGGCTACCGGACCTTCCGCAACGAGACGCGCCGGATCGAAATCCGGCCGGCAGGGCTTGGAAGGGTTTTGCGGCCGCAGATGCGCGGCCAGGAGATGGGTGAACATGCCGATCTCGCCGAGCAGGGCGCGGCGCTCCGCCCGGCCCCCGGCGTCGCCCGGCCCTTGTTCCAGCACCAGGCTTTGCCGCCCGAGCGCCCGGCTGACGGCGATCAACTCTCCCCATTGCTTGCGCGCCTCCCACCAGCGATCGTAGCAGGCATTGTTGCGGAAACCGAGGAAGATCGACAGGGCGATGCCGATCAGCGCGAACGGCAGGCCGGTGACCGAGGGCACATAGGCCGGCTCCCAGCGATGCAGGATGACGACGATAAAACCGACCAGAGCCGTCACGGCCAGCTGTGGCAGGATTTTCGGCACGACCGAGCCTCGCAGCACATAGGCGAGCTGCAGGAGCGTCGGCGACTGGCGAACGATCATCGGAGTCCTCTTGGTTTCATAGCCGCGCCCGTGTGCTGCGCGGCGTCGCCAGCAGCAGGTTGGTTTCGCTCGACGTGATGCCCGGCACCAGCCGGATGCGCCGCAGCACCTGATCGAGATCGGTCAGCGTCTGGGCGCCGAGTTCGATGATCAGATCCCAGCGTCCGTTGGTGGTGTGGATGGCGGACACTTCCGGGAAACCGCCGAGCGTCTGGATCACCCGGTCGGTGACGCGCCCCTCGATTTCGATCATCATGATACCACGCACCGGCAATTCCACGGCGTCGGCGCGCAGGATGACGGTATAGCCGAGAATGCCGCCCTCGCGCTCCAACTTTTCCATGCGGGCGCGGATCGTCGCCCGCGACACCTTCAGGTCGACGGCGAGATCGGAAATGCTGCGCCGGCCGTTGTGGCGCAGCAGGGTCACGAGTTTTTCGTCCAGTTCGTCCATGATGGCAAATCGATCAATCGTTTTGCCATTTTGATAAGCCTTTTCGCCTGAATTGGCAAATTGATCCGTTCATTTCGCCGAACCTTCATGCTCAGATGACCCAAAGGAGACACACATGCACTGCAAATTGATCGGCACTCCGGTTCAGGACGGTTCGTCTCGGCTCGGTTGCGAAATGGGTCCGAGTTCACTGCGCGTCGCCGGCCTCGTCGCCACGCTGCGAGACCTCGGCCATGAAGTGGAGGATCTCGGCAACGTCGTCCGCCCCGAAATCTCGACAATATCCCACCCGAACCCCGCCATCAGGCAATTGCCGGAAGTCGTCGCCTGGACGCAGGCCATTGCCGAGACGGCTTATGCCAGCAGCGCCAACGGCTTTCCGATCTTCCTCGGCGGCGATCATATCATTTCCGCAGGCTCCGTCTCCGGCCTTGCGAAGCGCGCCACAGAAAAGGGCCGTCCGCTCTTCGTGCTCTGGCTCGATGCCCATACCGACCTGCATTCGCTCGACACCACAGACAGCGGCAATCTGCACGGCACGCCGGTCGCCTATTTCACCGGCCGTCCCGGCTTCGACAAGCATTTCCCGCCGCTCGCCGCCGCCGTCGATCCGGCCAATGTCTGCATGATCGGCATCCGCAGCGTCGATGCCGCCGAGCGCGGCTTCCTTGCCGAACTCGACATCACCGTGCATGACATGCGTTATATCGACGAGCATGGCGTCGTCGCCCCGCTCAAGGCCTTCCTGGAACGTGTGAAGGCCGTGGACGGGATGCTGCATGTCAGCCTCGACGTCGACTTCCTCGATCCGGCCATCGCGCCCGCCGTCGGCACCACGGTTCCGGGCGGCGCCACCTTCCGCGAGGCGCACCTGATCATGGAAATGCTGCATGACAGCGGCCTCGTCACCAGCCTCGACCTGGTGGAACTCAACCCCTTCCTCGACGAGCGCGGCCGCACCGCCAGCCTGCTTGTCGACCTGACCGCCAGCCTGATGGGCCGCAAGGTTCTCGACCGCCCCACGAGGAGTTTCTGATGCTCGCATCGACCAATACGCTGAATATCGTTCCCTTCATCAGCGTCGAAAACATGATGAACCTGGTGCTCGACATCGGCGTCGAGACCTTCCTCAAGGAACTTGCCGCCTATATCGAGGAAGATTTCGCCCGCTGGGAGCATTTCGACAAGACGCCGCGCGTCGCCGCCCATTCGCCCGATGGCGTCATCGAATTGATGCCGACCAGCGATGGCGCGCTCTACGGCTTCAAATACGTCAACGGCCATCCAAAGAACACCAGGAGCGGCCGCCAGACGGTCACCGCCTTCGGCGTTCTCTCCGATGTCGATACCGGCTATCCGCTGCTGCTGTCGGAAATGACCATCCTGACGGCGCTGCGCACCGCCGCGACCTCCGCTGTCGCCGCCAAGCATCTCGTCCCCTCGCGCCATAAGACGATGACGATCATCGGCAACGGCGCGCAGAGCGAATTCCAGGCGCTGGCCTTCAAGGCGATCCTCGGCGTCGACCGCCTGCGCCTCTACGATATCGATCCGGCAGCGACCGCGCGTTGCGCCAGGAACCTGGAGGGACGCGGTTTCGAGATCGTCGCCTGCCATTCGGGCCATGAGTCCGTCGAAGGCGCCGACATCATCACCACCGTCACCGCCGACAAGCAGAACGCGACGATCCTCACCGACAACATGGTCGGCAGCGGCGTGCATATCAACGCCGTCGGCGGCGATTGCCCCGGCAAGACCGAGCTGCACCGCGATATCCTGCTGCGCTCGCGCATCTTCGTCGAATATCCCGAGCAGACCCGCATCGAAGGTGAAATCCAGCAGCTTCCCGGCGATTATCCGGTCGAGCAACTGTGGCAGGTCATCGCCGGCAGGGCCAAGGGGCGCGCGGACGACCGCGAAGTGACCCTGTTCGACAGCGTCGGCTTCGCCACGGAGGATTTCTCCGCGCTGCGTTACGTCCGCGACAAGCTGGTCGGCCGCAACGTCCACCAGCCGCTCGACCTGCTCGCCGATCCCGACGAGCCGCGCGACCTCTACGGCATGCTGCTGCGCCACGGTCAGAAGCGGACCACCGCCTGATTTCCGAACGGCCGCCGCTGTGATTGCATCGGCGGCTCTTCCTCGTTAAGCCTCGGAGAGATGCTTCGTTTCTCTGAGGTTTTTTCATGCCCGGTCCCACCGTCGTTCCCGTCCAAGGCGATGCCGCCCTGCCCCGGAAAGTCGATGTCGTCGTCATCGGCGGCGGTATCATCGGCGTTTCGACGGCGCTGGAACTGGCCGAGCGCGGCGTCTCGGTGGCGCTATGCGAAAAGGGCGGCGTCGGCCAGGAACAATCCAGCCGCAACTGGGGCTGGGTGCGCATCTCGATGCGCGATCCGCGCGAAGTGCCGCTGATGGCCGAGGCGCTGCGCATCTGGGAAACGCTGGACGCCCGCATAGGCCGCGACACCGGCTATACCAGGGCCGGCATCGTCTTTTCCTCCGCAACGGACAAGGATTTCGAAGCGCAGGACCGCTGGCGCCAGAATCTTGACGGCTACCAGCTCGAAACGCGGATGATGGATGCAAAAGAATTCCGCACGTTGTTTCCCGGCTCGCGCATGACCGTCAGGGGCGGGTTGCTGACCCCGATCGACGGTCGCGCCGAGCCTCAGAAAGCGGCCCCCGCCATTGCCGAATTCGCCCGCGAAAAGGGAGCCGTCATTCTGACGCAATGCGCCGTGCGCGGCATCGAAACGGCTGGCGGCCGCGTCTGCGGCGTGGTGACCGAGCGCGGCTCCATCGCCTGCGGGGCGGCGGTTCTGGCCGGCGGCGCCGGGTCCAGTCTGTTTGCCGGCGGCCTTGGCATCCGCCTGCCGCAATTGAAGGTGCTGAATTCCGTGCTGCGCACCAAACCGCTGGCCGGCGGGCCGGAAGAGGCGATGTGGGCCAACGACTTCGCCTTCCGCAAGCGCCAGGACGGCGGCTATACTATCGCATCCGGCCATGAGAACATCGTCGATATCGTCCCCGACAGTTTCCGCTTCGCGCTGAATTTCCTGCCGGCGCTGAAAAGCGAGTGGCGCTCGCTGCGCCTGCGCCTCGGCAAGCGCTTCCTCGAGGAAGCCCGTTTGCCACGCCGCTGGGCGATGGATCGCCCCAGCCCCTTCGAGGCGACGCGGGTGCTCGACCCGGTGCCGGATCTGGCGCTGGCCAATGGCGCGTTCAAACACCTGCAGGCCGCCTTCCCGATCTTTGAAAAAGCCGAAATCGCCCAGCATTGGGGCGGCATGATCGATGTGACGCCGGATGCGGTGCCGGTGATTTCCACCGTCGATGCGTTTCCGGGCTTTCACATCGCCACCGGTTTTTCCGGCCATGGTTTTGGCATCGGCCCGGGCGCCGGCCGCTTGATGGCCGATCTGGTCACCGCCCGCCCGCCGGTGGTCGATCCCGCGCCCTTCCGCCTGTCGCGCTTCTCGGATGGCTCACGCATCGAGTTGATCACCGGTTTCTGAGATGGCACGCAAACCGCGAGGCGACGGCACGCTCGACACCGAACTGGAAGACCTGCCGCCGGACCAGCGCTGGCGGGAATGGATGCGCCGCGCCGAAGCGGTGATCTTCGCCTCCGCCATGCCGGTTTCGCGCGAAACCATAGCCCGCGTCGTCGGCGGCACCTGCAGCATCGACCTGCTGATCGAGGATATTTCCGCCGAACTGCGCGGAAAACCCTATGAAATCGTCGCGGTCGCCGGCGGCTGGCAGTATCGCACGCGGCCGGCCTATGCCGCCGTGATCAAGGCCTCGCAAGCTCCCACCCGCGAAACATCGGACATCAGCCGGCAGGAGGCGACCGTGCTCGCCGCCATCGGCTATTTCCAGCCGGTCACCCGTGGCGAACTCTCGAAAATCCTCGGCAAGGAGGTCAGTCGCGATTCCATCGCATCGCTGCGGCAGGCCGGCTATATCCAGACCGGCCCGCGCAGCCCGACGCCGGGCGCGCCCTTCACCTATGTGACCACGCAAGCTTTCCTCTCCGCCTTCGGCCTCGCGACCTTGCGCGACCTGCCCGATATCGAGCATCTCGAAGATGCCGGCCTGTTGAACCGCATCGATCCAGAAGAAGGCGCACCGACCGCCGCCCCTGCTGAGGAAGACGAGACCGGCGCTTGAAACCGGATTTATTTAAGCTTAAACTTTCTGCACGAATTCGGGGAGGGGCGGAGATGGCATCGAATATGAGACAGCGGATCCTATCAGGCGAAACGCTGATCGGCCCCTTCGCCGCGATTCCCCATCCCGTCGCCATCGAGGTGACGGCGGCCGCCGGCCCGGACTTTCTCTGCATCGACGCCGAGCACGCCCAGATCGGCCGCGAGCGGCTGGAGGATCTGATCCGCGCCGGCGACGTCCATGGCGTGCCGATGCTCGTGCGGGTACCCGGCCATGCGCCGGAACAGATCGCGGCGGCGCTGGATGCGGGCGCGGCCGGAGTCCTCGTGCCGCGCGTCTCCACCGTCGCCGAAGCGCAAGCCGCTGTCACCGCCACCCGCTACCCGCCGCAAGGCGCGCGCGGCGTCGGCCCGGGCCGCGCGGCGGCCTATGGTTATCGCATTCCCGACTATCTGGAATCGGCCAATCGCACCGTGCTGCTCGCCATCCAGGTGGAAACGGCGGCAGGCCTTGCCAATATTTCCCAGATCGCCGCCGTCGAGGGAATCGACGTGATCTTCATCGGCCCCGGCGATCTCTCGGTTTCCATCGGCGCGCTCGGGCCGGAGGGCCGCGAATTGCTGCAAGCGGCAATCGTCACCATTGCGTCGGCCGCCACCGACGCCGGCCGCATCGCCGGCATCTTCCGCCCCGCCCCTGACGATATCGCCGCCTGGCGCGGCAAGGGCATCAGCTTCTTCATCCTCGCCAGCGACACGATGTTTCTGGGCGCCAGCGTGGCGGCCGGATTGGCGACCGCGCGGGCGGCGACGGGCGACAAGCCTGCCTGACGATTGACCTTGCATCGCGGCTGGCCTATGGCATCGCCACGCGTCCGCGCCTCCCGCTATCGCCGGAATTTCCTCTTGGCACAGCCCGCAGTCAAAACCCGCATGAGCGAGCGGCGCACGAGCATGATCGGCGCGCTGATGGCGACGCTCGGGCCGATTTCCATGTCGGTCTATACGCCTGCCATGCCGGAGTTGGTGCGCGCTTTCGGCACCAGCGATGCGACGATCAAGTTGACTCTGTCGATCTATTTCGCCGGCTTCTCGGTCGCCCAGCTTCTGGCCGGGCCGGCATCGGATGCCTTTGGCCGCCGCCGTGCCACGCTTGCCTTCGTCGGCATCTATATCATCGGAAGCCTGCTCGCCGCCTTTGCGCCGGATGTCGGCTGGTTGCTGGCCGGCCGTCTCATCCAGGGCATCGGCGCCTCGGTCGGCATCACCGTCGCCCGCGCCATCGTCCGCGACCAGTTCGTCGGTGTCGAAGCGTCGCGGATCATGAACCTGATCGGAATCATGCTGGCGATCGGCCCGGCATTCGCTCCGACCATCGGCGGTCTGGCGCTCGCTGCTCTCGGCTGGAAGTCGATCTTTTTCCTGCTGGTTGGCTTCGGCCTGCTGACCGGGCTTTCCGTGCTGGTCTTCATGCGCGAAACGGGCAAGCCCGATCCTCGGCGTATCTTGCCCGGCCCACTGTTTAGCGCCTATGGCATCCTGATCCGCGATCCGCGCTTCGTCGCCGCTTCGCTGGTGTTGACCGGCTCGGTCGGTGCGCTCTATGCGCAGGCGACGATGCTGCCCTTCATTCTCATCAAGCTGGTCGGCCTCACGCCGACCGCCTTCGGCATGGGCATGCTGATGCAGACCGGCAGCTATTTTCTCGGCTCGGTGATGCTGCGGTTTGTATCGCCGCGTCTCGGCGGCGAACGCTCCGTCAAGGTGGGATTGGCCTTCGTGCTGGCCGGCGGCTTGATGATGGCGGCCTCGGCGCAGATGATCACGCCGTCCTATCTGTCGATCATGGGACCGGTGGCATTCCTCAGTTTCGGGATCGCCTTCCTCGTGCCGCATATGACGACCATCGCGCTCTATCCCTTCTCCGAGATCGCCGGCTCCGCCTCGGCGATGATGGGATTTCTGCAGATGGGCGGCGGTTTCATCGGTGGCGTCTGTGCCGCCGCGATCGGCCTGCCGCTGATCGCCTTCGGCACGGTCATTCCGGCCATGGCGATCATCGCTGTTGTCAGTTTCGTTGTTTTCTCCGCGCTCGGCCCGTCAGCGCGCTGAAGCATCCGTCAAAAGAAGCCGCAGCACTGCGAGACTGGCGGCGACGAACGCAGCACGGACACCGGAAGAGGCGCCGCTTCGGCCTGACCCGGGAAACGATGGGTGGACGTCTCGTCCGACCGGGCGCGAGGCGCACGCAACCGCTTGGCGGCGGAATGAAGCATACGGCCGAGCTCGACCGTGGTGACCCCATCCGCATGCGCGACCGCCAGAATCATCGGATCGCGCAGGGCTTCGGACAATGTCAGATCTTCGTAAGGCTGCTGCATGGCGGTTAATCCTCTTTTCAGTCGACGGGGCGGTTTGTCACATGGCTCCGGAACTTGACAAAATAGGTAAATAGGAGTTACCGGTAAGTAACATTTACATTTGTTACCGATCGGTCACGTCGATGTCAATACGCAGTTCGAAAATTACGAATCCCGTTGTGACGGAAGAATTGGCCGGAAATGCGAACGGCGGCAAAACTCGTCCGCGCGAGCGCATCGTTTCCGCCGCCTGCACGCTGTTTCGCGAAAACGGCATCCGCGCCACCGGCGTGGAGGCCATCGCCGAGGCCGCCGACACCAACAAGATGACGCTCTATCGCCATTTCGGCTCCAAGGACGAGCTGATCTGCGAAGCGCTGAAATGCATCTCGGATCGCCATGCCGCCTTCTGGGAAAAACTGACGGCGGATTTTCCCGACGATTCGCAGGCCCGCCTGCTGGCCTGGGTAGAATTGCGCGCCGCCTCGCTGGTGGACGAACCGCATGGCTGCGACCTCAGCAACGCCGCCGTCGAGCTGAAGGAAACCGACCATCCCGCTCATGCCGTCATAGAGCAGGTGAAGGCGGCCCAGCATCGTCGCCTCGTGGCTCTGTGCGCCGACGCCGGCAGCCGCGACCCGGATCTTCTGGCCAATACACTTGCCATGCTGCTGGAAGGCGCGCGCGTCAGCCGCTGCGCTTCCGGGGCGGAAGGGCCGTGCAGACAATTTTCCCGCGCCTGTCACGCCGCCATCGCTGCCTTTCGAAATTAGACTTTAGGCTAATACGGATTTACGCAAAACGGATAAACTTCACCTTATCCTGCTCAAGACTCGATGGCCCCTTTCATGCTAGGGGAAAGAAGCATGTGACGAAGCGGTAGCGACGGATGTGAAACCCCGTGCGGAGAGATGACCTGAGCAGCCGGAATCCTGCCGAGAGCGCACAGCTGCGCGTCGCCCTGATCGGGCGGCCGCGGCTGGTCGCGCGTGATCATGGCGACATCGCCCTGCCGGAAAAAGCCTATCTGCTGCTGGCCATGCTGGCGGTGGCGCCGGAAGCGCGTCTCGATCGCGACGTCGTGCGCCGGCTGATCTGGCAGGCGGAATCGGCCGAGCGCCGCGCCGGTAGCCTGCGACAGCTGCTTTCGCGCATCGACCAGCGGCTCGGCCAGGATTTGCCGCCGCTGCTCGTCAACGACCGCAATGAAATCCGCCTTAATCTCAGCGCCTGGAACGTCGATCTCATCGATCTCTCTACCGCGAGGCCGCCGCTGGCGCCGCAATTCTGGCCACTGCTGCAGGGTGAGCTTCTCGAAGGCGCCAATCTCGAGACGCATGGCGCCGAGGAATGGCTGCGCTTCGAGCGCGACCGCCTGTCCGAGCGCCGCGTGCATCTGCTGCGCGAAACGCTCGACGATGCCGATGCGCTCAGCGACGCAGACCTTCTCTTCCTCGGCGGTCGCCTGCTGGATATCGACCCGGCCGAGGAAAGCGCCGTCCGGGCGCTGATGTTCGCCTATGGCCGCAAGAAGGAGACATCCGCGGCGCGCAAAATCTACCAGCAATGTGTCGATCGCCTGCGCGACGACTACGGCGCCGAGCCGGAGCCGGCCACGCGGGCGATGGCCGAACGCCTCGGTGTCGTCAGCCATGCCCGCGCCATCGAGCCGATGATCCGTCCGGATTTCCTGCCCGTCGAACATACAGGTGAGCCGCGCATCGTCATCCTGCCGCCGCAGGCGGTGCTGAACGACGGCGTGCTTGGCCGCATCGGCCATACGCTGCTGGAAGAGTTGACCATCCGTCTCGGCCAGCAGCGCGGCTTCAAGATCATCGCCGCCCATACCAGCCTGGAGCTTCTCAGCCGCGCCATCGATCCGGCGGCGGCAGCCCCGGAGCTCACCTTCGACTATTCCGTCTACGTGACGATCCGCGGTGGCGAAGAGGATGTCTACGCCACATGCCGGCTGACAAAGCTGTCGGATTCCTCGGTGCTCTGGGCGCATGATTTCTCGCTTGGCCTTGCCCATATCAACGATTCCTTCGCGCAGCTGTCGCGCCGCATCGTGCTGTGCCTCACCGATCGCATCGAGCGCGAGGAACTGCTGCAGCCGGTCGACGTTTCGCCGACCGCCTATCGCCTCTATCTGGAGGGCAAACGGCTGCTGACCAAGACCGAGTTGCCGCTGCTGCGCAAGGCCCGCCAGTTCTTCCAGGCCTCGCTGAAGCGCTGCGACAGTTTCGCGCCTGCCCATGCCGGCATTGCCCGCGCCACCTCGCTGGAATGGGTGGTGCGCTTCATGCGCGATCGCGACCTGCTCGACAAGGCCAAGGATGCCGCCCTGCAGGCGCGCGAGACCGACCCGAACAACGGCCGCGTCTTCCGCGAGCTCGGCCATATCTCGCTCTACCAGCGCCGCTTCGAGGAAAGCCTCGCCTATTACCAGCATGCGCAGGAACTGAGCCCCAACGACGCCGACATCCTCGCCGACCACGCCGATGCGCTCTCGCATGACGGCCAGCTCGACCGGGCGCTGGAACTCAGTCTCTCCGCCTTCCGCCTCAATCCGCTGCCCTCGGACCATTATTACTGGCAGCTCGGCGGCATCTATTATGTGCAGCAGAATTACGCCAAGGCGCTGGAAGCGCTGGAGCCGGTGCGCAGCAAACCGGCGACGGCGCGACTGCTCGCCGCCTCCTACGCCATGATCGGCGACCTGCAGCAGGCGAACAGTTACGCTCAGATCGTGCTGGAGAATTTCCCGGATTTCCGTACCGAGCATTTGTGGCATTTCGTGCCGGACCGTGATCCCGGCTACACCCGCTTGCTCATCGAAGGCCTCAATCGCGCTGGCCTGAACTGAGGCGGGTTGCGCCTTCCCTGCACTAAGCGCTTGTTTTATAATATGCCTTGGCGGGAAAAATTACCGCGCGTCTTTCTATGACACCGCCCACGTCAAACCGCATACCGATTCATCGCGCCTTGACCTTAACCGTCACCGTCGCTGTCACGCAGGGGTGACGCCCCCCATGATCATCTCTCCCTGCCTCACCCAAGAGGCGGCCCGAACCTCAGGAGACGATCATGAAGATCACTGAAACCGCACAGACCGTCCGTCTTTCTCCCGCCGCGCAGGCCATCCTGAAACAGCAGACCGTGACCGTCGACTCCAACGCAACGTCGAACATCGTTCACGCTGTCCGTTTCCGCTGAGAGCTTGACAATGTCTGCCCGTAAGGCGCTGGAGACTCTCGCGGTCGATCTTGCCGGTTGCCATGCCGGCTACAATGCCTATCACGACCGCGCCATCGCGCCTGGGCAGACATTGTCCCGCATCCGGCCGCTCTTCCCCGCACTCGGCATCACGCGGGTCGGCCTGCTGACGGGTCTCGATACCATCGGAATCCCCGTCGCCTTCGCGACGCGGCCCAACAGCCACACGCTCTCGGTCTTCCAAGGCAAGGGCATCGACGACGAGGCAGCCATGGCCTCGGCCGCGATGGAAGCCCTGGAAACCCGCATCGCCGAACTGGCGCCGGCCGACCTGCGCATGGCGAGCGTCGCCGATATGCGCGCCGCCTCCGCCACCATCGATCTCGATTCGGTGGCACGCTGCGTTCCCTCCGACATTTCCACAGACCCGATCCCGTGGGTCGCCGGCTACGATCTCGTGTCGCAATCCGAGGTCATGGTGCCCTGGTGGCTTGTCGGCCTCGATCATCGCGGCATTCGTCCGGCGGGTTTCGAACAATCGAGCGATGGCCTCGCCTCCGGCAATAGCCCGGCCGAAGCGGTACTGCACGGGCTTTGCGAGTTGGTCGAGCGCGATGCCTGGGCGCTGACGCAATTGCGCGCCTGGGAACGGCTGCAGGATGCCCGCATCGATCCAGAAAGCCTGCGCGATCCACTCATCGACGTTTTCAGCCAGCGCATTGCCCGCGCCGGCATGGAATTGCTGCTGGTCGACATGACCACGGATATCGGCGTGCCCGCCATCCTCGCCGTCATCGTGCCGCAAAACATGCCGCAGCGGGTCGATGCGCGCTGGTCACAGGTCTGCGGCGGTTGCGGCTGCCATCCCGATCCGGTGCGCGCCGCGTTGCGCGCCATCACCGAGGCGGCGCAGAGCCGGCTGACGGCGATCGCCGGCAGCCGCGACGATTTTTCACCGCGCATCTACCAGCGGCTCGACGGCGATTCCTCCATGCAGCAGTTGATCGGATTGCGCGAATATCGCGCCCTGCCCTTCCCGCTGGAACGTTTCGAACGCCGCCCCGCCGCCGTGCAGGCAACCATCCAGCAGATCGTGCGTAGCCTCACGCGTCACGGCATCGAGCAGGTGATTGCCGTACCGCTGTCCTCTCCGGATTTCCCCGTCTCGGTCGTGCGCGTCATCGTGCCGGGTCTCGAGGTCGAGATCGTCGGCGACAATATCCAGCTCGGCTTGCGCGCCGTGCATGTGCTCAAGGAGAGCCAGCAATGAAGGTTGTCTTCGTCGGTCCAAGCCTCGGCAACGACATCGGCCGCCAGCGCGAAATTCATTCGGATGTCGAATTCCGGGCGCCGGCCGCCTGCGGCGACATCCTGCGCGCCGCCGAGGATGGAGCGAGCGCCATCGGTCTGGTCGATGGTTATTTCGGCGACCTGCCCTCCGTCTGGCACAAGGAGATCCTTTATGCGCTGGAGCAGGGCATCGCCATCGGCGGCGGCGCCAGCATGGGGGCGCTGCGCGCCGCCGAATGCAGCCCGTTCGGCATGGGCGGCATCGGCGGCATCTACGAGGATTATGCCAGCGGCGCCTTGATGGACGACGAGGCGGTGGCACTGGTCCCCGGGCCGGCCGAGATGAACTGGACGCCACTTTCCATTCCCTGGGTGGATTTCCAGCCGACCATGGAAAAGATGCACAGCGAGGGCCATATGACCGCCCGTGAGTGGCAAAGAATGCTGATGACCGGTCGTGTGCTGCACTTTTCCGAGCGCACCTATCCGCGCGTCATCCGCGAATGCGCCTTCGAGAACGAGCAGCGTGGCCGCGCCCTGCTGCAGGCGATTCGCCAAGGCAGGATCGAGCGCAAGCGTGCCGATGCGCTGGCCGTGCTCGATTGGCTGGCGGCAGACACAAGCGTCGCCCAAAGGACGGATTGGAACTTCATGGCCACGTCGCATTGGGAAATGCTGCGCTCCGAAGTCATTGCAAATCGTCTCCAGCCAGCCCTGTAACGGTCGTGTAACGCCCTATCGTTCATTCTGGACCTGTGACGGGATAGATGCGTCACGGGGTGGAAGAAGGGTGTGAAATGGGCGCCGAAACCCGATGTAACAAGGATGTACATTATGCACGCTTGCACCGGCTGCTGTCAGCCGCGCAGGAGGAAGCCAAGGCCCTCGGCTTGAAGAATGTGCTGCACCTGTCCAACATGGCGCTGATGCAGACTGTCGTCGATTGGGAAGGGCTGGCGCTGGAAAAGGATGCCGATGCCAAGCTGAACGCGGCCATGCGTGAAAAAGCCCGTCTCTCCAAGGAACATGGGCGCGCGACGATCACGGTCGTTCGTCATGACGCATGACGCCATGCATCGTCTGACGATGCATGGCGCGTCAGGTCTGCAAAGGCTTTGAGTTGTTCGTCGATAGCCAATGTGACGATGCGCGCGGAGGGTCGAGTCCGGCCTTCGTTTCCTGGCAATGGAATGGTCAGTCGGCGTCGCGCGACGTGCCGGCTTCCGAATGCGCGATTTCCTGAACCAGCTTGAGCAGGCGCGTGCGAACCGCTTCGTTCTTGATGGAGAGGAAAGCCGCGTTAAGCTGAAGCCCCTGGCGCGACACGACGAACTCGTCCTTGGCGGCCTGGTTGTCGTTGCTCGAAGTGCTGGCGTCGAATTCGTCGAAGAAACTGCGCACGTCGATGCTCATCGCATTGGCGATCTCGACGAGACGGCTGGCGCTGACGCGGTTGGCGCCCTTTTCATACTTCTGGATCTGCTGGAAGGTCACACCGATGCGATCTCCCAGTTCCGACTGGGAAATGCCGCTGATCATCCGTTGGTTGCGAATTTTCTTGCCGACCTGGATATCGACATTGTGAGGCTGGCTTTTCACGACTGCGCTCCTTGCTAGGTTGTCGCCGGTCCACCATGGAGTCGGCAATCATTTAATTTCATCGCAACCATTAGCCGAGGTTATCGGTCCAATCAACTTTTGTTGGGTAGATTGCGGTATCAGGGTTGCGCAACTTTATGGTTCGTCTCGCTTTCGGACCGAATTTTGACGAAAGCTGCCACAATCGCCGGATTAACAAAATTTTAATCAGCGAAAATGGGGCAATGTCCCGCTATTGCGCAATGGCAGGCCGCTTCCCGTCATGCGGGCGATCGGCGTTCCTGCCCGGCCCGCCCCGAGAATCTCATGAAATCGCCCGGCGGTTGCGCTCCAGCCAGTCCAGATCCTCGGCGGCCAGCGCGGCAAAACGTCGCTCCATCGCCCGGAAGCGCGACAGCAGTTCCACGCCGAAAGCGCTGACCTCGGCACCGCCCCCCTGCTTGCCGCCGCGCTGCGATTCGACCACCGGCCGGCTGAACATCCGGTTCATCTCGTCGACCAGCAGCCAGGCACGGCGATAGGACATGCCCATGGCGCGCCCGGCGGCGGAAATCGAGCCCGTTTCCCGAATGAGTTCCAGCAGCCGCATCTTGCCATGGCCCAGCCGCTGTTCCGGGGGAAAATCGATACGCAGGACCGGGCGCAGGGTGAAATCGGGGTCGGTGGTCATAAGATTACCTGGTTGACGGGTCGCGCCAGTCTACACAAAGCGGCGTTTGGAAGGGACGCACAAACCGGTTCCCGGCGAAAAAATTCGCAAGAGCAATGTCGGCGCCGGCGCGGCTGCCGCGTCCTTGGGGAAGAGCGACACCGAAAGGAGCCCCTGATGACCCGTATCGCCTCCCATCTCTGGTTTGCCGAGGGCGCGCGCGACGCCGTCGAATTCTACACTTCAGTGATTCCGGACAGCGCCATCGGGCGCTCCACGGATATTCCGGCGGAATCGCCGGCGGGGCCGCCCGGCAGCGGCGAGATCATCGAATTCACCCTCGGCGACCAGCGATTCGTCGCCATGCTGGCCGGGCCGCTCGATCCGCTCAACCATGCCTTTTCCATCGCCCTGCCGCTCGACAGCCAGGCGGAGGGCGATCGCCTCTGGTCGGCCCTCCTCGACAATGGCGGCACGGCCGAACCATGCCGCCGGCTGCCCGACCGCCGGGGCCTCTGCTGGCC
>Ga0066256_1001443_pt2 | contig 26134 bp, 20 predicted proteins | sample ThiBio_1000_biof_FD_87107 | JGI IMG/M metagenome (GOLD analysis project Ga0066256, IMG submission 87107) | Wastewater bioreactor microbial communities from Cape Town, South Africa - Thiocy_expt_1000_biof (version 2) | ecosystem: Engineered > Bioreactor > Thiocyanate-remediating >... | reverse complement strand
CCGTCTTGCCGATCCGCGGCAAGATCCTGAATGTCGAGCGCGCGCGCATGGACAAAATGCTGTCCAGCCAGGAAATCGGCACGCTCATCACGGCGCTCGGCACCGGCATCGGGCGCGGCGAGGACGGCGGCTTCAATCTCGAGAAGCTGCGCTACCACAAGATCATCATCATGACGGACGCCGACGTGGACGGCGCCCATATCCGCACGCTGCTGCTCACGTTCTTCTATCGCCAGATGCCCGAGCTCGTGCAGAAGGGCCACCTCTACATCGCACAGCCCCCGCTCTACAAAGTCGCCAAGGGCAAGAGCGAGACCTACCTGAAGGACCAGCGCGCGCTCGAGGACTACCTCATCGAGAGCGGTCTCGAAGGCGCCACCCTGCAGCTCGGCTCGGGCGAGCAGCGCACGGGCAATGACCTGCGCGACATCGTCGAGCAGGCGCGCGGCGTCGCCCGCATCATCGAGGACCTGCACTCGCGCTATTCGCGCTTCGTCGTCGAGCAGGCGGCGATCGGCGGTGCCTTCGATACCGAGCTGCTGCTCTCCGCGGCCAACGCGACGGCCAAGGCCGAGCAGATCGCGCAGCGCCTCGATACCATCGCGGAAGAGACGGAGAAGGGCTGGAGCGGCCGCTTCGGCAATGAAGGCTACAACTTCCGCCGGGAAGTGCGCGGCGTCACCGAGAGCCACACGCTCGACCGCTCGCTCATCCAGTCCGTGGAGGCACGCCGCCTCAATGATCGCCGCACGCATCTGCAGGAGATCTACGGCGGGCTCGCCAGCCTCAAGCGCAAGGACGGCGAAACACCCGTGTCCGGGCCACGCGCGCTCCTCGAGGCGGTGTACGAGGTCGGCCGCAAAGGCCTCTCGCTGCAGCGCTACAAAGGCCTCGGCGAAATGAACCCGGAGCAGCTCTGGGAAACGACGCTCGACAAGGAAGCGCGCACGCTCCTGCAGGTGAAGATCGGCGACCTCGACGAGGCCGACGAGATCTTCTCCAAGCTCATGGGCGATGTCGTCGAGCCGCGGCGCGAGTTCATCCAGGAGAACGCGCTGAGCGTCGCCAACCTGGACGTCTGATCGCTGCGCTGATGTATGAGCCGATCGCATTTCGCGATCGGCTTGAACCCTTCCAATCTGGCTTATTTGCTCTCCCGCCCGCTGCTGATCGCGGCTAGAGTGCCCGCGGGGGAGCACCACAGCTAATGACAGGAGGGGCTGTCATGATCATGCGACGGCTGCTGTTTTCGACGGGGAACATCTTCCTCTCGCTGATCCTTGGGGCGATCGCCTTCGGCTTCGTGTTCCTCAAGTATCCCGACACCATGAACCAGATCCTCGACGCGGCCAGCGGTCTCAAGACCTGGCTCATCACGCGAGGCCTCTCCCCCGAGTACAACAACTGGATCCGCGTCCTGCTGGAAGAGCGCCAGCTTGCTTTCATGGGCTTCACGATCGCCGCCCGGATTGCCCTCTCGATCGTCACCGGCACGCTCACCTGGGTCTGGGACACCGTCCGGGGCAATTGAGCCCGAAGGGCCGCCGTCCTGACGCTGCTGTCCGTCCGCCTATGCGATTCTCGCCGAGCCAAGCGGCGCGCGGGCCAGTATATTGCCCGGCACGGCGCGTCTGCGCGCCCGACGAATGATCCCCAGGGAAGGAAACCTCGATGCGCAAAAACGAACTCAAGAAGGCCATTGCCGCGGGCACGCGCGCCCTCAACGGCTGGCTTGCCATTCCCAATTCCTACTCTGCCGAGATCATGGCGCATCAGGGCTGGGAGGCGGTCACCATCGACCTCCAGCACGGCGCGGTCGACTATCAGGCTGCGGTCGGCATGATGCAGGCCATCTCGACGACGAATGCAGTGCCGATGGCGCGCGTGCCATGGAACGAGGCCGGCATCATCATGAAGATGCTGGACGCCGGCGCCTACGGCATCATCTGCCCGATGATCAACAACAAGGCCGAGGCCGAGCAGTTTGTCTCGTATGGGCGCTATCCGCCGATCGGCACGCGCTCCATGGGCCCGAACCGCGCCGTGCAGTACGGCGGCGCCGACTACTGGCAGGGCGCGAACGAGGAAGTCCTGCTGCTCGCCATGATCGAGACGCGCGACGGCCTCAAGAACCTCGACGAGATCCTGAGCGTGAAGGGCCTGAGCGGCGTCTACGTCGGCCCCTCGGACCTCTCCATGGCGCATGGCAAGCCGCCGACGCTCGATCCCTCGGATCCCGAAGTTGTCGAGGCCATCAAGCTCATCGCCAAGAAGACCGGCGAGAAGGGCCTCATTGCCGGCGTGCACACGGACGGGCCGAAGACGGCCCTTACCCGCTTCGAGCAGGGCTATCACTTCTGCACGATCCTGAATGACGCGCGTCTGCTGGCCGTGGCCGCGGCGCAGGCCATCAAGGACGTCCGCGGCGGCGGCGAAGTCGCCAAGCCGAAGACGTACTGAGCCGCGCAACAGAGCACTCAAACGAAATGACCGGCCACACGGCCGGTCATTTTGCTTTCAGCGTTCGAAGGACGATCAAGTCTCGGACATGAGCCAGCGCTCGAGTGCCTTGAGGCCGACGACAGCGCCGGCAACGATCGCCGCAGAGAAGGTCAGAAGCCGGAAGCGCCCCATGGCCTTCGCCGCAACGAATGCGCCGAGGATCGCGCCGAACACGGTCGCCACACCGAAGCCCGGCATCGGCGCCGCCGTGAAGCGCTGCAGCCATTCGAGCGCATCGCCGCTCGGGCGGACGTAGGTGAGCGAGATCGGCTGGGTCGGCCGCTCCGCCATGTCGTCGAAGGCGAGGCCGGTAAGCGCCCAGCCCGCAACGGCGCAGAGCCCGACGGCAATGCCCGATAATATGTGCACGGGCGAGGACCGGAATTCGGGATCCTTGAAGCAGTAGGCAAGCCCGACGAGAACGATGATCCACGATGCGAAGATGCGCCCGAAGCCTGCGGAAAGCACCAAGGCGCGATCGACGAGATCGCCGATGCCCTGGGTCGAGGTCGGCAGCGTGATGTTCGTCGCCTGCTCGATGGCCGCGCGTGCCGGGCCGAGGAGGCCGCCGATGGTCATGTAGGCGAAGATGCCGACCACGACGAGCGTCAGCAGCGCGCGCAGATCACCGCCGCCGGCACGCGCGAGATTGCGGCTCGGGCAGCCGCCCGCGAAGACCATGCCGAAGCCGAAAATGAGCCCGCCAGCGATGTGGCCGACCCAGTTGAAAGTCGCGCCGAGATACATCGACTTCGTGAGATCGACCACGCCGAGCCAATGGAGGGTCTGTGCGCCAGCAAGCGCGACGACGGCCGCCAGTATCCATGCCCGGAAGCGGCGCCAGTCGCCGAGGTTCACGATGTCGGAGACCGAGCCCATGGTGCAGAAGTTCGTGCGAAAGACGACGGCACCGAACACGAAGCCAATGACGAGGCCGCCGATGGCCAGCCATTGCGGGCCGTTTTCGACGATCGCTTCTCTCATGTTCCCCTCCCCGGCGCGCGAGGCGTCACACCAGCATATTCGCAAATGTGAATATACGAGCCGATTGGGAGGCGCAAGCTGCGCCGAGCATCACGCCGCGCCGGCCTGGGCGCCTTCGTGACCATTCTCGATGATCCGCTCGGCGGTCGCGAGATCGACCGAGACGAGCTGCGAGACGCCGCGCTCGGCCATGGTGACGCCAAACAGGCGATCCATGCGCGCCATGGTCATCGGATGGTGCGTGATGACGAGGAAGCGGGTCTCGGTCTCGCTCGCCATGCGCTCCATCATCGAGCAGAAGCGGTCGACGTTCGCGTCGTCGAGCGGCGCGTCCACCTCGTCGAGCACACAGATCGGCGAAGGGTTCGTCAGGAACACGGCGAAGATCAGCGAGAGCGCAGTGAGCGTCTGCTCGCCGCCGGAGAGCAGCGACAGCGTCGCGGGCTTCTTGCCGGGCGGCCGCGCGATGATTTCGAGACCGCCTTCGAGCGGATCCTCCTCGCTCTCGATCATCTCGAGCCGTGCCTCGCCGCCACCGAACAGCGTGCCGAACAGCCGCTGGAAGTGGCCGTTCACCTGATCGAAAGCCTCGCCGAGGCGCTTCTTCGCCTCGCGATTGAGCTGGCCGATGGCGCCACGCAGCTTGTTGATCGCCTGCTCGACGTCGAGCCGCTCGAGATCCATCGCCGCGAACTGCTCGTTCATTTTCTGCAGCTCGTCGTCGGCCGCGAGATTGACGCCGCCGAGGCGTTCGCGATCCGCCTTGAGGCGCTGGAGCGAGCGATCGACATCCGCAAGCGACGGGAGGGCCGCGTCGGGAGCAACCTCGGCCAGGGCGAGGCAGGCCTCCGGCGCACACTCCATGGTCTCGCGGATGCGGCGCGCCTCCTCCGAGCGCTTCTGGCGCGCGGCTTCGAGCTTCGCCTCGACACGCGCGCGCGACTCGCGCTCGTCGGAGACTGCAGCTTGCGCGGCCTTGAGCGCCTGCTGGCTCTCACGGTGCGCGGACTGGGCCTGGGCCAGGCGATCCGCCGCCGCACTCCGCTCGGCTTCCGCGGCCTGCATCTGATCGTGCAGCCTCACACGCTGCGCCTCGAGCTCGGCCGGAAGCTCGGCCATCTCGGCAAGCTCACTCTCGGTCTCGCCCATGCGCGCGCTCAGCGTCGCGACATGGCTGCCGGCGTCCTCGCAGCGCGCCTCCCAGCGCGTGCGCTCGACGCCAATAGCATTGAGCCGCTCGGCGCGGACATGCGCATCGCGCTCGAGCCGCGAGAGGATCTGGCGGATTTCGCCGACCGTGCCGCGGTGTGCAGTCGTCTCGCGCTCGGCAGCCGCAACCTCGGCTTCGAGCGCATCGTCGTTATCGAGCGCGGCGATCGCCGCCTCGCTCTCGGCGAGACGCTCCTTGGCCTCGATAAGAGCCGCCTCGGCGGCGGTGCGGTTCTCGGCGACGGCCGCCAGCCGCTGCTCGGTCTCACGCGCCTGGCGCTCGATCACTGTGAGCTTCTCACGCGTACGCGCAAGCTCGGCCTGCGTCTCGCGCCCGGCTTGGCGCAGGCGGCGCTCCTCGCTTTCCGCCATGCGGTGAACTTCGCGGGCCGTACGCGCCGCGGATGCAAGATCCTCGGCCTCGCGCCGCGCCGCATCCTCGAGCACTTCGAGCTCGGACAGCCGGTTCCGCTCGGCTAGTCTGACCGCGGCCGCCGTCGGCGCCGTGGCCGCAACCGTAAATCCGTCCCAGCGCCAGAGGTCGCCTTCCGGCGACACGAGCCGCTGACCGGTCCGCAGGTACGGCTGCAGCAGACGCCCATCTTCGCGCGCGACGACGCCGATCTGCGCGAGGCGCCGCGCCAGCTCGGGCGGCGCATCCACTTCCAGCGCGAGCGGATGCACACCGACCGGCAGCGGCGGATCATCCGCCACACGACCGACCCGGCGCCAGTACATGTCCGCCTCTTCGGCGATCGGCGCATCGAGATCATCGCCGAGCGCGGCGCCAAGCGCGCGCTCGTAGCCCGGCGCAACGCGCAGCTCGTCGATCATCGGCGGCAGGCCGTCGTCGCGCACGGGAAGAAGCAGCTTCGCCAGCGTCTCCACTTCCGTACGGAGCTGCCCCGAAGTCAGCAGCGCGGCTTGGGCTTCCTGCTCGCGCGTCCGCCCGTCGATGGCGAGCTCGGCAGCGCGCTCCTCCGCCACCAGTGCCTCGTCCTCGATGGCGGCAGCTTCGCGCATCAAGCGCTGCCCCGCCTCGGTGAGCTGCTGCAGGCGCTCGGCGTCCGGGGCCCGGGCCGCGATCTCGCGCGCCTGAGTCGCGAGCGAAGCGAGCTGGCTCTCTATGCGCTTGACCTGCCCCAAGCGTTCCGCGTGTGCACTTTCCAAGGCACGGCGGCGCGTACGCGCTTCGATGGCTCGCGCCGTCACCTCGGTCAGTCGGGCTTGCGCCTCGCCAAGTTTAGCCTCAGCCTCATCCAGACGCGCGCGCGTCTCCTCCTCGGCGCGGCGGCCACCCTCGGCCTCGCCATTGATGGTCTCGGCTTCCGTCGCCAGCCGTTCGAGGATTGCACGCGCCTCCGCGAGTTGCTGCTGCTCGCGCTCGATGTCGCGGCGCATCTGCTCGGCGCGCTCTTCGAGCTCGCGCTGGCGCTCGGCGAGACGGCGCGCCTCCTTCTCGAAATTCTCCTGCTCGATGCGGATGCGCGCGAGCGCTGCGCCCCGCCGCGCCTCGTCCTCGCGGAGCGGATCGATCGCCGCCGCGCGCTCGGCTTCCTCGGTGACGAGCGCCGCTTCCCGCTCGGTCGCCGCCGCCAGCGCACCAAGCCCCTGCCAGAGGGCCGCCTCGGTCGCCACGACCTCGGCCTGGGCTGCAGTCCACGAGAGGTGCAGCAGCAGCGCCTCGGCCTTGCGGATCTCGCCGGAGATCTCGCGATAGCGCCTCGCCTGCCGCGTCTGGCGCTTCAGCGCCTCGATCTGGCTCGTGAGCTGCCCGAGCACATCGTTGACGCGCGCGAGGTTCCCTTCGGCCGCCTTGAGCCGCAGCTCCGCCTCGTGGCGGCGGCTGTGCAGGCCGGCAATGCCCGCAGCATCCTCCAGAATCCGCCGACGCTGCTCGGGCTTCGCGTTGACAATCTCGGCAATCTGCCCCTGGCGCACGAGCGAGGGTGAGCGGGCGCCCGTCGCCGCATCCTCGAAGAGCAGCTTGATATCGCGCGCGCGCACCTCGCCGCCGTTGACGCGATAGGCCGAGCCCGCATCGCGCTCGATGCGGCGTGTGACTTCCAGCACGTCGGCGTCATTGAGCTCGGCGGGCGCCGTGCGGGCCGCATTGTCGATCGAGATCGTGACCTCGGCCATGTTGCGGGACGGCCGGGCGTTCGTCCCGGAGAAGATCACGTCCTCCATGGTCGAGGCGCGCATGGACTTGTAGGACGTCTCGCCCATGACCCAGCGCAGCGCTTCGAGAAGGTTCGACTTGCCGCAGCCGTTCGGCCCGACAACGCCGGTCAGTCCCTTTTCGATGACAAGCTCGGTCGGCTCCACGAAGGATTTGAAGCCGAGGAGCCGGAGTCGCGTGATCTGCACGTCAGCCCCCGCCTCTCAAGCGGAAATTGGCACCTCGTCCTAACGCCCTATACGGAAAAACGCTCAACGCGGCACGGACACCGATGTCGCGGCCGCGGTAGGGCCGGCAATGAGGGGATCGATGATCTCGCGAAGCTCGGCCAAATCGAGCGTTTTCTTGATCAGCCGGCCGTTGATGAAGAAATTCGGCGTCCCGATCACCCCAAGCTCCCGACCGCGGTCTTTCACCTGGTTCAGGGCACTGATCATGCCGTGATTCTGACGGCATTTGTCAAACTCGGAGGCCGTCAATCCAACACCTTGAGCGACCTTCAGGATCGGCTCGATGCGGACTTCCTGCGAGACCCACTGCGCCTGCGAGGAAAGGTAACGCCCGTACAGCTCCAGGTAGCGGTCCATCGGCGCACAGCGGAGCGCAATCGTCGCCATGCCGCTGGTCTTGCCGATGGGGAACTCGCGGATGATGAAGCGGACCTTGCCGCGGTCGATGTAGTCCCGCTTCAGGACTGGGAAAACCTCCGCCTGGAAGCGGCGGCAGAAGGGGCAGGTCAGCGAGGCGTACTTGATGATGGTGACCGGCGCATCCGCATTCCCCATTGAGAACTCAGGGAGCGGTCCCGGCCGCATGACCTCGGCGAGCGTCGGGTTCTCGATGACCTGACGCATCGGCACGGAGGTCGCCAAGCTGTCGGAGAACGGATCGAAGGCCGGCTCCGGCGCACGCGCGGATGCGCCGACCGCCGCCGTCTCTACTGTCAGGTTGGAGGCGCGCCCCGGATCGAGCGCGTTCATGGCGTCGCCCGAGCAGCCCGCGAGCCCAAACGCAACCGAAATCAGGGCGAGTGCCGCAGCACGCCGCCCCCGATTGCGCAAGAACATGCCGGTGGGCAGATGGGCGCGCACGGAGCCGTCAACCGCCGAGGAAGGGCGCGAGCGCCTGATCGAACGCCTCGATCGTATCGGACCGGCCGCGCAGCCGCTTGCCATTGATGAAGAACGTCGGTGTGGCGTTGACCCCGAACTCGTCGCTCGCGCGCTGGCGGGCAGAGATCATCTGGTCGAGGGTCGCGTTGTCCTTGAGGCAGGTGTCGAAGCGCTCCTGGCTGAACCCAGCCTGCTGCGCGATCTTGAAGAGCTCGGGCACCGGGTTGCCGCGGACGAAGGCCCACTTGTCCTGGGTCTTGAAGAGCGCGCTGATCATGGCAACGGTCGCATCGCCGCCCGCGCACCGCGCCAGCATGGCCGCCGCGGCCGCCAGATTGTCGAGCGGGAACTCGCGCATGACCAGGCGCACCTTGCCGGTGTCGATGTACTTCTCCTTGAGCGCCGGGAAGACATTGTTGTGGAAATTGGCGCAGTGGCCACAGGTCATGGAGGCGTATTCGACGATCGTGACCGGCGCATCGGCCTTGCCGACGACGATGTCCGGCAGCGCGCCGGGCTTCATGAGCGCCTCGACTGATACCTCGTCGGGGCCGCGGTCGCCGCGCCGCTGAGCCAAGGCCGGCGTCATGCCCACGGCGGTCGTGAGCGCGGCCACGCTTGCCGCGCCGAGCAGAAATGCCCGGCGGTTGAGGCCGCGCGCAAGGAAGGCAAATGGGTTCGCCGACACGTCGATCTCCTTCAAGACAAGGACTTCTCGCCGGCGCTCCGACCGCACGACCGGCGCGCCCGACTACGTTTATTGGGCCGAAGCTTTACGGCATTTCGGCGCCCAGCGCCAATTGAACAGGTCGTGACCCGCCCGTGGGATGCTCCCGGCGGCAGCAATCCGCGACCTGTAGCGAGAAATGCCCATGAGACGGCCGGCAACCGGCCGTTCCCTTCGGGGGGGTGCGGGCAGAATTGCTCAGGGCACGCTGAGGCCCTGAGCAATGCGCGATACGATAACCTAGAGACTAGCGCTGATCCCGCTGCCGACGCCGTTCGGCTTCTGGACGGCATAGGCCGGCTCAACGGCGATCGCGGGCGCCTCGAAGCCCTGGAACGTGCGATCGAACTCGAAGTAATTGCAGATGAGTTCATCGCCCGGATGGATGTCCGCAATGGCGTAGCCGACGTCCGGCCGTGTGAAGTCGGTGTTCGGCGTCATGCTGTGGTTCATGAAGCGGCCGTTGTCGAGCTCGAGCACGACGAAGCCCTCCCGCTCCATGTGCGGGTATCCGTAGCGCGTGAAGTAGTCCTGCACGTTCTTCGGGAAGCTTGCGACCTCTTCCTCGGTGAAGACCTTGTCGAAGCGCTCGTCGAGCGCCCAGATCGGCGTCCCCGCCGGGATGAAGTCCACTGCAAATACGCCAACGCCTTCGATCGCGCTGGCACGCACGGACGTAGCGACGAGCATCATGATACTTGTCTCCAGCTATTCAGCATTTTCGAGAGAAAAGTGAGGTGATCGAGGGCAAGGTCCACTTGGCCCCGCAGTGCGAGCATTGTGTCCTGACGGACATGCGCAGGTAGTCTCCAGTCACCACCCCGCGCTGTCTTGCGGATCATGATGGACGCGCGTTCTTGGAGGACGACAACCGCCCGAGAGGTCTGGAGCAGGTCCGCATCTCTGCGGCGCCTCGTCCATGCCCCCCGAACCCGGAACCGACTTGGTCCCGATGCGCGGAGCTTGTAGAGCTGGCGTAGCGCATGTCAAATCCCATTTTGTACGGACTGTGAAACTGTCACCAACTTGCTACAAGCGGTCCTGGCCCAAATGGTTCCGCGACGAGCGTGACAATCGAGAACGCGAGGACGCAGGCCGGTGACGATGCGCGAGCCCAGGTGGTGGTATGCCCCCGCGCCCGGTCCGGTGAGTCGGCTGCTCGAGCCGGTCGGCGCGCTCTGGGGCACGCTCGTGCGCCGCCGATTCGCGCGCGCCACATCGTACCGCGCAGCGGCTCCCGTCATCTGCGTCGGCAATTTCACGGCAGGCGGCACGGGGAAAACACCGCTCGCGCTGGAGGTCGCCGGTCTCGTTGCCGGCATGGGCCTCACGTGCGCCTTCCTTTCGCGCGGCTATGGCGGACGCCTCGCCGGACCGCACTGGGTGGATCCCGAACGCGACCGCGCGCGCGACGTCGGTGACGAACCGCTGCTTTTGGCCGCAGCCCGGCCGACGCTGATCTGCCGCGACCGGGCAGCGGGCGCGCGCGCCATCGCGACAAGCGCGGCCGCCGTGGACGTCATCATCATGGACGACGGGCTGCAGAACCCAGGCCTCGTAAAGGATCTCACGCTCGCGGTCGTCGACGGCGCGCGCGGCGTCGGCAATGGCCGCGTCATCCCGGCCGGCCCGCTCCGGGCGCCCCTCGGCTTCCAGCTCGATCTGGTCGATGCCGTGGTCGTCAACCGCGGCTCCGAGGACAGCGCGGCTCGAGGCGATTTCGCGGACCTGCTGCGCCGCGACTTCGAGGGCCCCGTGCTCGAGGCCCGCATCGTCCCTGGTGGCGCAACCGAGTGGCTGACGTCGGCGCCCGTCGTCGCATTCGCGGGCATCGGCGTGCCGGACCGCTTCTTCGCGACCCTCGCCGCTCTCGGCGCCGACCTGATCGCGAAGATCGCCTTTCCCGATCACCACGACTTCACGGCCGCCGACGCGACTCGACTGCTGGACCTTGCCCGGAGCCACGATGCCACGATCGTCACCACCGAGAAGGACCGCGCCCGTCTCGCCGGTGGCGAAGGTCCCGTCGCCGAGCTCCACGCGCGGGCTCGGGCGCTACCGATCCGCCTCAAGCTCGAAGCGCGCGACGAGAGCCGCCTCGTTGCTCTGATCGAGGGGGCCGTCGGCCGGCGGGCACAGAAGGCACGCTAGCCTGCTTCCCCCTCTCCCAATGTCTTCAATGGGGGGCAGCCACATATGCCGGCGTTTGCGTGTGCCGCTGCCCCCCACCCCCACCCCCCCCCCCCACGCGGGGCGGGGGGGCTGTGGGCGGCACCTGGCCCATGAGGATCGTGTTGGCGCCGCCATCGACCAGCACTTCCGTGCCGCTCACGTACCCTGCGCGGTCCGAAACGAGGAACGTGATGACCTGCGCGAGATCGTCGGGCGTCGCAACCCGGCCGATCGGCACCAGCTTCGAGCGCGCCTCGAGCACGCCCGGCACCTGATAGTAGCTCTCGCTCAGCGCCGTGCGGACAAAGCCCGGGCTCACGACATTCGAGCGCACGCCTTCCGGCCCCCACTCATAGGCGAGCTGGCGCGACAGCATGTGGACGCCGGCCTTGGCCGTGCTGTAGGCGCCCGAGAACGGCTGCGGCTCGGTCGCGGCGATCGAGGCAATGTGCACAAGCGCGCCGCGTTTGCGCTGGCGCATGCCCTCGCCGAAGGCCTGCGCCGCGAGGAGGTAGCCCGTCAGGTTCACCGCGAGGATCTTGTTCCAGTCGGCGAGCGAGAGCTTGTCGAGCCCGCCGGGGCGCAGGATGCCGGCGTTGTTCACGAGGATGTCGGCGCCGCCGAGCGCGGCTTCGACCTCCTTGCGCGCGGCGGCGATGCTCGCCTCGCTGGTCGTGTCGCAGGCGACGGCGATCGCCTTGCCGCCTGTCTCGGCGATCGTCTGGGCAGCAGCCTTGGCGCCTTCGAGATTGATATCGAGGAGCGCGACGGCTGCTCCGACACTGGATAGGCTGTTGGCCGTCGCCCGCCCGATCCCGCTCGCGCCACCCGTCACTACCGCGATGCGGCCGCTCAGACCGAGCCAATCGCCACCTGAAGCGTTCGCGCTCATTTTGCCTTCCTCCCGATTGCAGGTTCTTGGCTTCAGCCTAGCCCACACTAGGCAGCATTGGGTAGCGCAGCTAAGCTCGCCCGCAGAGGCAAACGCTCAAGAAGAAGGCTCCCAATGGCGAACTCGCTCCCTCTGGAGGGATTGCGCGTGCTCGACGTGAGCTCATTCATCGCCGCACCCGCAGCGGCCGTCGTGCTCGGCGACTATGGTGCCGACGTCATCAAGGTCGAGCCACCCGGCGAAGGCGATCCGCATCGCGGCAACATCAATCTCACGAGCTTCCCCAAGTCCGAGGTGAACTACCCCTGGCACCTCGACGCCAGAAACAAGCGCTCGATCGCCCTCGACCTCAAGCACCCGGACGGCCGCGCCGCCCTCGACCGCCTGATCGACACGGCCGACATCCTGATCACCAACTACCCATTTCCCGTGCGCGCACGCCTGCGTCTCAGCTACGAGGAGGTTGCCGCGCGCAATCCACGGCTGATCTACGCCTCCTTCTCCGGCTACGGCGAGGAGGGCGCGGACAAGGATCAGCCGGGCTACGACAGCAACGCCTACTTCGCGCGCTCCGGCCTCCTCGATGCCATCCACTTCGAGGGACAGCCGCCAGGCTTTGCCCTTCCTGCGCAGGGCGACCGCCCCTCGGCCATGGCGCTGCTCTCGGCCATTCTTCTGGCCCTCATCGACCGTGGGCGCACGGGCAAGGGCACGTGGGTTGCGAGCAACCTGCTTGCCAACGGGCTCTGGTCGAACGGCGTCTATGCCCAGGCCGCGCTGGTCGGATCGTATCTGCCGAACCGCCCGCCCCGCGAGCGGCCGCGCTCGGCCCTCGCCAATATCTACCTGACCGCGGACGATCGCTGGCTCCAGATCAACGTGACGAACGAGACCCGCGACTGGCCGGCGATCCTGGAGATGATCGAGCGGCCCGAGCTCGTCGCCGACCCTCGGTTCGCCGAGAGGAAGGCGCGCCACGCCAATGCTGCCGCGCTGACCGAGATCTTCGATAGCGCCATTCGGAAACGGCCCTTCGCCCACTGGAACCGGCTGCTGAAGGCGCGGGCCGTCCCGCATTCGCGCATCAATCGCCTGCAGGACATTCCCGAGGACGCCCAAGCGGTCGCCGCGCGTGCAGTCGTGGCAAGCGACGCGCCCGACATGCCGCTGACCCTGGCAGCGCCCTTCCAGATCGGTCATGCTGCTCCCCGCCGGCCGGGCCCTGGCCCCGCGCTCGGCCAACACACAGATGTGATCCTACGGGAGGCGGGCCTTAGCGAGAATGAGATCGCGGCATTGAGGGCAAGTGGGGCTGCCGCATGACGGCGTAACAGACTTGGAGGTCTCAATGCGCGTGAGGAAGTTGCTCGTCGCTGCCGCCATGTTCCTCGTGCCGGCAGTCCTGCTGATCCTCGGCGCCCCTCCAACCAGAGCCCAGACCCCTTCCCAGGGGAAGATCGCCCCGGATCTCTGCCTCGCGCTCGCCGAAGCGCCGCCTCGCCGCGGCCCCGGCGGCATCACGATCCCCTCGCTCGTGCAGAAGGCTCAGCTCAAGATCGGCGAGACGCGGATCAGCTACGTCGGGCACTCGACGTTCCTGCTCGAGACGCAGCGCGGCGTTCGCATCGCGACCGACTACAACGACTACGTGCGCCCGTCCGTGATCCCCGAGATCGTCACCATGAACCGGGCCCACTCGACCCACTACACCAACCACCCCGATCCCTCGATCCGATATGTCCTGCGCGGCTGGAACCCCGAGGGTGGCCACGCCCAGCACGACATCACGCTGGAGGATGTGCGGGTCCGCAATGTCCCAACGAACATCCGCAGCTACTCGGGCGGCACGGACGTCTGGGGCAACTCGATCTTCATCTTCGAGACAGGCAATCTCTGCATCGGGCATCTGGGCCACCTGCACCACACGCTGACCACCCAGCAGCTCGCCCAGATCGGCCAGCTCGACGTGGTTCTGGTGCCGGTCGACGGCAGCTTCACGCTCGACGTGCAGGGCATGATGGAGGTCCTGAAGGCGCTCAGGGCGCCGCTCATGATCCCCATGCACTACTTCTCGTCCTACACGCTGGAGCGCTTCCTGCACGAGGCGCGCCCCCACTTCGAGGTCGAGATGAGCGAGGTGCCGACCGTCGTCGTCTCGCGGGCGACGCTGCCGAAGTCGCCGAAGATCCTCGTCCTGCCCGGGAGCTGACCGCTCTCAGGTGAGCAGCAGCCGGCGGATATCCGCGGCGGCATCCTCGCTCGGCGCGATGACGAGACCGCCTGCATTGTCGCCCGGACGATAGGGGCTGCCGTCGTGCTTCGAGAAAACGAAGCCGAGCTCGCTCGCAAGTGCGAGACCCGGCAGATGATCCCAGGGCTCGGATTTGTTGTAGATCGCGAAGTGGGCGCTCCCCGATAGCAGCCGCGGATAGTCGAGGCCCGCGCAGGAGACATTCTGAAGTGCCGCGAAAGCTTTGCCGCGCGACTTGATCTCCGCGCGGCGCGCGTCGCTCATATGGCGGCGGCCGAGGAGACCGATCAGCTCCTTGCTAAGTGTGGGAACCTCAGGCCGAGGAAGTCGCTCGACCCCACCATGGCGGACGCGCCAGGCACCACTTCCGCGCTCACCCATGTGCAGCTCGCCACTTACGGGCGCAAGGATCCATCCGGCAACGAGCTCCTCGCCGCGCACGAGCGCGACCATCACCGCGAATGCGGTCTCACCCTTGGCGAAGGCGCTCGTGCCATCGATCGGATCGATCACCCATACTGGATCGCCGCTCGCGAAGTGCTTCGTGCCGGACGGATCGGCGTGAACGCCTTCCTCGCCGATGACGCGCGAGCCGGCGATGATCTCCGCAAGACGACGCGCGAGCTGCACCTCGGCAGCGCGGTCCGCGACCGTGACGACGTCGCTCGGACCGGTCTTCTCGACGACATCTCCACCTGCAAGATTGCGCCAGCGCGGCATGATTTCTTCCGCCGCAACTTCGCGCATGATTCGCGCAACATGCTCGATTTCGACCACTTCTTAGCCCTCGACAGCGCTTTCGCGCGCTTCTTCTTGCTCATCCTTGCGCGAAATTTTCGAGGCCGTCCAGATGCATCGGCGATCGTGTGAATATGGCCGGTTTTATTGCATTACTTTCATTTTTGCGTTAGAGAAAGCAGATTGAAAATTTATTCGGATTATCTCGGCCGAGTATCGAGATTTGATTTCATTAACTTCCCATTAACCACCGAATCTCCAAATTCATCCTTGCAAGTGGACACGATTCGTCTTGACAGGCGAGTGACTTGCTACCGGGAAGAGATAGGAGATATCAACATGGCTAAGGTTGCAAAGAAGACCACGAAGAAGGCGGCTCCGAAGAAGGTTGCCGTGAAGAAGACTGCGAAGAAGGCCCCCGCGAAGCGCGCTGTGAAGAAGACCGCTGTGAAGGCTGGCCCGGCCCGCCGCAAGACCGCTGCGGCGAAGACCCGCCGCGCCCCCGCCAAGAAGACGGCTGCCCGTAAGCCGGCTGCCCGCAAGCGCGCCTAGAGCGATTTCCCGTAGTCGCTCGCCGCGTTTCTTATGTCCCAGTCGACCGGTGCCGTCTCGATCGCGGCGCCGGTCGATTTACTTTCGGGGCCCATTTCCAGGCTCCGATACGCCGAATAAGCATGTATGTCCCCCCGTGAGTGCGGCGCGACTCGATGCCTGCGGGGTTCCATTGCCTCCCCACCTCGGACAAACTGCCGGAAGCTCGGCAATTGCCAGGCCGCTGATGCGGGATCAACCTGCAGGCGATAAGGCGGGGAGGCGCACCCATGAATTTCGGCATCTTCAATCTCATGGGCTATCGCACGCCGGGAACGGCCGCGGCTGCGCTTTATGATGGCGCAATTGCCCAGGTGAAAGCGGCCGAAGCCGCAGGTTTTGATATCGCCTGGTTCGCCGAGCACCATTTCTCGAATTATTGCACATGCCCCTCGCCGCTCATGATGGTCGCCCGGCTCGCTGGCGAGACCTCCCGAATCAGGCTTGCGACAGGGGTGGTCGTCGTCCCGCTCTATGATCCTGTCCGGCTGGTTTCCGAGATCGGGATGGTCGACCAGCTCACCCATGGCCGCCTCGTCCTCGGCATCGGCAGCGGCTACCAGCCCTATGAGTTCGAGCGCTTCAGCGAGGACCTCTCCGATTCGGCCCCGAAGCTCGTCGAATTCGTCGACATCCTCGAGAAGGCGTTCTCGGGCGAGACATTCACTCACAAGGGCCGCTACTGGGAGCTCCCGGAGACCCACATCGCCCCGCGCCCGGTCGGCAAGCTCCCCGACATCTGGATTGCAGGTGACAACCGCACGCTCCAGGGCCTCGCCGCGCGCAAGGGCTGGCCGATCATGCTCACGCCGCGCCATGCCTCCGTCGCCCAGCTTACCGAGGTGAAAGCCCGCATCGGCGAGATCTATGCCGAGCAGGGCCTCGACCCGAAGCGCCCGGCCACCGCGCCCTTGCGCCATGTCTGCATAACGGACAGCAAGGCCGAGGCCGCCGAGTTCGTCGACAACGTCCGCCACCAGATCCGCCTCTCGCAGAGCCTGCGTCGCCGCGAGGAGCTGATCGACGGCACCATGCTCATCGAGAAGCCCTACCAGGGCGAGCCGCCGCTCGACGTGCTCGCGAATTCGCTGCTGGTCGGCGATGCCGCCTCGGTCGCCGAGCGCATGGCAGCGCTGATCCGCGCGGCCGAGCCCGTGCACATGCTCCTCCAGTTCCAGGCCGGCGCCTCGCCGTTCTCCATGGCGCTGAGGTCCATCGAGCGCTTCGCCGGAGAGGTCGTGCCCATGCTGGAGCGCGCGCTCGGACCGCTGGACGAGATCGGCGCCGCACGCCGCCGCCACTGACTTGCAGGGGAAGGAAACCCAATGACCGACGAGCTCATTCGCATGACCGCACGCGAGGCCGTGCGCCGCCTCGGCAAGAAGGAGATCACCCCGCTCGATCTCATCGATGCCGCCGAGAAGCGCATCGCGTCCTGTGAAGGCGCGCTCAATGCCCTGCCGACCCTCTGTCTCGACCGCGCGCGCGACCACGCCCGCGCCCTCATGCGCGGCGAGCGGCGCGAGGCCGAAGGCGAAGCGGGTTGGCTCGCTGGCCTGCCGGTGACCATCAAGGACCTGACGGACGTCGCGGGCGTGCGCACGACCTACGGCTCGCCGATCTTCAAGGACCATGTGCCGACGGCCTCGCACCCGCTCGTCGAGCGCATCGAGCGCAAGGGTGGCATCGTCATTGCCAAGTCAAACACGCCAGAGTTCGGCTCGGGCGGCTCGACCTTCAACGAGGTCTTCGGGCGCACGACCAATCCGTGGAACACCTCGCTCACCTGCGGCGGCTCGACGGGCGGCGGTGCCGCCTCGCTCGCGGCTGGCGAAGCCTGGCTCGCGCACGGCAGCGACCACGCAGGGAGCCTCAGGCGACCGGCGACCTACTGCAGTGTCGTCGGCCTCAGGCCTTCACCAGGTCGCGTCACGCGCGGCACGTCCAACAATCTCTACGCGCCACTCTCCGTGCAGGGCCCCATGGCGCGCAACGTACCCGACGTCGCCCTCTTCCTCGACAGCATGGCTGGCTTCTGCCCGCGCGACCCGCTGACCTTCGATGCGCCCGCGCAGTCCTTCAGCGAGGCCGTAGCCGCGCGCAGGTTGCCGCGGCGCGTCGCCTGGTCGGCCGACTTCGGCGGCGTGGCGCCCATGGACAGCGAGACGCGGGAGATCTGCGCCAAGGCCGCTCAGAGCTTCAAGGAGCTCGGCGCCACGGTCGAGGAGGCGACGCCCGACGTCGGCCAGATCGCCGATGCCTTCATGGTCTTGCGCGCGCAGTCGTACGTCGTGGACCGCGAGCTGCAGATCGCGCAGTACCCCGACAAGTTCAAGCAGGACATCATCTGGAACACCAAGCTCGGCCTCGAGGCCACGCCCTCGCGGATCGGCTGGGCTGAGCGCGAGCGCGCAGCCTTCTACCGGCGCGTGGCCGCCTTCTTCGAGACCTACGACCTGCTGATCACGCCCGGCGCCTCGACACCGGCCTTCGATGTCACGCGGCGCATGCCGGAGAAGATCGATGGCAAAGTCGTCGAGCATTATCTCGGCGGCTCGCTGATCACAGCGATCCCGACGCTCATGGGCGTGCCGTCGCTGGCCGTGCCCTGCGGCTTCGATCAGTACGACCGGCCGGTCGGGTTGCAGATCGTCGCGCCGCCGCGCGGGGAGGCCGCCTTGCTCGCAGCCGGCGCGGCCTTCGAGGAACTGACGGGCCTCGACAAGCTCGTGCCGATCGACCCGCGCTCCGGCAAGGTGCCGCCCGCGTAAGACACGCGGCTACTTCAGCCGGATATCCACGCGGTCGCTCTTGCCCTTGGCATCGATCACGGTGATGCGCATGAAACCGCGCCCATCCGGGCGCCATTCGACCTCGCGCCGCTGCGGATCGGACGAGATCGGCGCGCCATCGGCAAGCCACGTCAGCGGCAGCGCGCCGCCCTCGGCCTTGAGCATCACCGCGGCGTCATCGCCGTCGTCATGCTCCAGCTCCGCGCGATCGGGCGGGAAGGCAATGCGCACGAGCGGCTCGACGAACGTCGCGACTTCCCGGGGCTGCGCCTCATTGCCAAAGCGCCGGAGCGGCGGCGGCAGCGTACCGCTCGTCGCGCGGATCGCGCCCGGCGGCGCCGCGGGCAAGGGCGTCGTCTTCTCGGCAATGCGCGCGAAGGCATCGACCAGCAGCGGCGCCGCGGCCGTATGCCCGCCCAGGCCCGGTGTCGCCGTGCCGTCGGCGCGGCCGATCCACACGGCAACGACATGCTTGCCGTCGTACCCGACGGCCCAGGCATCGCGATAGCCGTACGACGTCCCGGTCTTGTAGGCGATGCGCCCGCCGCGCGCATTGGCCGGCGGTGGTGCATCCTTGAGGATGTCGGTCACGTACCACGCCGCAACCGGCGACAGGAGCCGCGGCGGCGCCTTCGCAAGCGTACGGCGCTCGCCGCGCACGTAGTTGAGCTCCATCGCGCGCCCGCCGCTGGCGAGACCTGCATAGAGCGTGGCGAGGTCCTGCAGCCTGAGCCCGATACCGCCAAGCGCTATGGCGAGCGTCGGCTGCGCCCCCGCAGGAAGCTCCGTCTTGAGGCCCGCGCGACGCAAGCGCCCATTGAGGCGCGCCGGGCCGATCTCTGAGAGCACCTGCACGGCCGGAATGTTGAGCGAGAGGCCGAGCGCCTCGCGTATCGAGACTGTCCCGCGGAAGCCCTGGTCGAAGTTCTTCGGATTGTACGTACCGAAGCGCGTTGGCCGATCCTCGATCAGCGTCTCGGGATGCGCGCGGCCGCCTTCGAAGGCAAGGCCATAGATGATCGGCTTCAACGTCGAGCCGGGTGAGCGCACGGCCTGCACCATGTCATTAGCACCGAGCCGGCCCGCGGCGAAGCAGTCCGCCGAGCCCACATGGGCGCGGACGTCGCCGGTCGTATGGGCGAGGGCGAGCACCGCGCTCGACAGCCGCGAGCTCAGGGCCTCGGTGTGCTCGCGCGCGAGCCGTTCCAGTGCCGTCTGTGCGTCACGGTCGAGTGTGAGGCGATGCACGCGCTTGTCCGGCAGGCGGGCGACCTCGCTCTCCGCAAGGTGCGGCGCGAGCATACCGAAGGCACGGCGCGCCGTCGGCACGGCCTCGGCAAGCGCGGCGCGCGCCTCGTCCTCCTTGATCACGCCAGCCTCTACGGCACGCGCCAGCACGCGATCACGCGCGCGTCGTGCGTTCTCGGGATTGCGATCGGGCCGCCGCATGGCTGGGCTCTGCGGGAGCGCGACGAGGAGCGCAGCCTCATCGGGTGAGAGCCGCCGCGGCTCTTTGCCGAAGTAGGCGAGCGAGGCCGCACGCACGCCCTCGATGTTGCCGCCGAAGGGCGCGAGCAGCAGATAGAGATCGAGGATCTCGTCCTTTGTCAGCTTCAGCTCGAGCTGGCGCGCGCGCACCATCTGCTCGAGCTTGCCAGCGAGCGTGCGCGGATGCTCGCCACTCAGCAGGCGCGCCGTCTGCATGGTGAGCGTGGATGATCCCGAGACGATCCGTCCGTGGCTCAGGAACTGCCAGCCCGCCCGAAGCGTCGCCAGGGCATCGACGCCGCCGTGAGACCGGAAGCGCCGATCCTCGAAAGCGAGAAGCATGTCGAGATAGCGCGTGTCGACATCGCTGACCGCAACAGGCAGTCGCCAGATGCCGTCCGGCGTCGTGAAGGCCCGCAGCAAACGATCGCGACGATCGAGAACAATGGTGGAGGTGTGCCCCGCGCGCTCGAGGCTCGGTGGTGCTGTCCAGCGCGCCGCCAGCTCGAGTGCGAGAAGTGGGGTGAAGATCAGCAGGGCGGCTGTCAGCGCGCCGAACGCACTACGACGAACGATGGCGCCGCGGGATTGCGTCTTCGACGTCTCACCGCGGCGCCAGGGCGCCTGACCCGTGGTTGGCGCCTCCCCCGTGTCTCGCCGTCCCGTTAATACCTGTGACGAGCAGCGCCATGGTGGCCGCCGGAAGAGGGCAAAAGCGTGGCACGCCGGGCGATATGCCCAACGGAACCGCGACGATCCGTGCACGCGATCCGCGCCGGTCCGTTCGCCGTCCATGCGAGAAGTCTCCAATTTCCTTGCTTCTCGCATACATGGCACGAATTGCGGCGGAAATCCTCGACGGCACATGAGCTCCGGGCCCGATCATCAGCTCACCCTTGCCTTTTCTTGCACTCCAACGCCGTTCAGGCGCGGCCATTGCCGGAATTGAGCGGCTTCGGGGCATGAACGGAGGCGACGAGCACGAAGCTGATGATCATCAGAAGGAACCACGCGCCGAGCTTGCCGAGGCTCACCGGCGACCACGCCTTGAGCTGATGCGGGTAGAGCCAGACGGCGGAAAACGAGCTGATGTTCTCAGCAAACCAGATGAAGAGCGACACGAGGAAGAAGCCGAGCAGCAGCGGCATCCGGCGCGGGACTTCGTCGATCGTGAAGTGAATGACCGTACGTCCGTAGATCAGCGCGGCGAAGGCAAAGAGGCCGTCGCGCAGGTCAACGACGTAGTGGTGCGTGAAGAAGTTCGCGTAGATGAGGGCAGCAAGAAGCCAGGTCGTCCAGATCGGCGGGTAGTGCGAGAAGCGGAAGTCAAACAGGCGCCAGCAGCGCGCGATTTAGCTTCCGACGGCAGAGTACATGAAGCCCGAGAACAGCGGCACGCCGGCGATGCGGATGAGGTTCGCCTCCGGATAGATCCATGATCCCTTGGCCGTCTTGAAAAGCTCCATGATCGTCGCGACGACATGGAAAATGAGAATGACCTTCGCCTCCTCGATGCGCTCCATCTTGAGCGCGAGCAGCGCGCCCTGGGTCGAGAGCGCGACGAGGAACAGGAAATCGTAGCGCGCGATCGGCGCACCGAGCGGCCAGGCGAACTTCGTCGTGACGATCGCGAGGAGCAGAATGCCGGCGAAGAGGCAGGCCCAGGCCTGCAGGACGCCGAACAGCAGGAGCTCATGCCACACGCGGCCGAGCGGCAAGGGCAGAAGCCAGCGCTCCGAGTGACGCTTGAGCGCTGCAAGCCAGATGTCTCGGCGGCGTATGTCTGCAGCAGCGGTCGCGCTAGCCGCTTCGGCGCGCCATGCCTCGTCATTCATGCTCGATATCCTGAAGCGCCGTTTCTCAGCCGCGCGAAGACTGAGGCGACGATCAGGGCATCATGAGGGCTTCTCGCTGCACGAACAACAACAGGCGGCGAAGTGCGTTCGCCGCCTGCTCGATAGACAACCTGCGCATCCAGGGCTGGATGCGCGGTGTTAGATCACTTGCCCGGAGAGGCTTCCGGGCGGCAGGGCCGCGCCGTCAGACGGCAGCGGTAGAATACCTGCCCGACGACGGAGCCGACCGACGAACGGCCGCACTCGTAGGTGGCATCGTGCGCGTGCTCGCGCGCCATGTAGCGCTCGCCCCACTGCCAGCGCGCGGTCTGCATCCAGGCCTTGTCGGCCTCGCCCTGCGCGCCGCTTTCGCTTGCGTACTGGTCACCGACGACGGCGAGCTGCGGACGGCACTTGTCCGCCGCGTCTACGACCGGCGCCGTGCGGATGATGCGGGCGCGCCGAATGTACCGCTCCTCGCGCCTCTCACGCCTCAACTCTGCCGCCCGCTCCTGCTGGCGGACCACCCGACGATGCTGACGAGCCTGTGCCGCAACGGTGTCCCCATGTGCCTCCGCCTGCCAACGCGACTGCGCCGATGCACAGCCTGTCATCGCCGTCACGGCAATGGCGACCAGGCCGCCGGTCAGTGCCGCAGAGAAGATTGCTTTCCTCGAGCTCACGAACGCCCCCATCTGATCAACGCACGCACAAAAAAGCCACATTCCCCCCTCTAGCCAGCGCCCAAAGGGGGGTCAATCTGAGGGCGCGAACTCGGCGGTGGGTAACCTGTGCACAGTCCGGCGTGTGACATGGCGGGCACCACGCTCGATGGCCCGCGCAGCACGGGAACGCAATCCGAGCGCGCGCATCAGGCGCTACTCTGCAACCTCGCTGAAGAAGGCATGGATCTCGTCCGCCAGCGCTTCCGGCTGCTCGAGCGCGGCGAAGTGGCCACCCTTCGGCATCACCGTCCAGCGGCGGATATCGGCATACGTCTTGGCGGCCAGCGACTGCGGCGGCCGCAGGATCTCCCGCGGAAAGGCCACGTAGCCTGTCGGCACCTTGATGGTCTCGCCGAGCGGCAGGAACCACGGCCGGTGCAAGCGGGAGTAGTAAGGCCAGAAGGACGAGCCGATCGCGCCCGTGAACCAATAGAGTGAGATGTTCGCCAGCATGGCGTCCCGACTGATGGCATCCTCGGGTACGCCGTTATTGTCGGTCCAGCGATGGAACTTCTCGGCGATCCACGCGGCGAGGCCGGACGGCGAATCCGTCAGGCCGAAGGCGAGCGTCTGCGGCCGCGTTCCCTTGAGCTCATCGAGGAACGCCTTCTCCTCCGGCGTCGGGTTGGCGACGAGCGATGGATCGCGGCGCACGGCCAGGAAGTTCAGATGGAGGCCGATCAGCCGTTCCGGATACCGATAACCGAGGATCGAGCCGACGAAGGCACCCCAGTCGCCACCCTGATAGGCGAACTTCTCGTAGCCGAGCACGCCGGTCATCAGCTCCGCGTAGAGATCGGCGATCTCCTCGGCGCCGAAGCGCTCCTGGCCCGGCTTGAATGAGAGCGTGTAGCCCGGAAGCGATGGCGCGATGACCGTGAAGCGGTCCGTCAGGCGGTGGATCAGGTCGTGGAACTCGAACACCGATCCGGGCCAGCCGTGCGAGATCAGCAGCGGGATGGGATTGGGCCCGCGACCGGGCTCATGAATGAAGTGCAGGTCTATGCCGCCGATCGGCACCGTGAACTGGCGAAAGCCATTGAGCTTCGTTTCCCAGGCGCGCCAGTCGAACTCGGTCCGCCAATAGTCGGCGAGCCCTTTGACATAGGCGAGGCTCGCGCCAGTCGACCACGGAGCGAGCGGCGGCTCGTCCGGCCAGCGCGTGCGTGCAAGCCGTTCCTTCAAGTCCGAGATGTCACCTTCTGGGACACTCAGTGTGAACGGCCGTGGCTTGGACTGGCTCATGGTGTCCTCCTCCGCCTGGGAGCCCCATCGATCGCCGCGGCGGCACGCTCTCTGCACTGTCCCTTCGCATCGGAATAGAAGCCTGAACGCCACATGCCCAGGCGTTCACGATTGGGACAGTTCAGCTATGCGTATGTCACGCCGCGATGCGATCCGGGCCGGTTTGTGCTTCGCTGGAACACTTTCCGCCCAAGGCTACTTTAACTCTGCGTTCGCAGTAAATCAGGTGGACGCCCCCTTGGTCCCTTCGCTCAAGAAGGACGCGGAAATTGCCTGGCAGTTCTTCACCATGAAGACGCCGGGCGCCCCCATCGGACTGGTGCCGGCGGCCGTGTGGCCCGAGGGGAGCAGCCTTGGCCGCTACAATATCCTGACCATGTGGGATGCAGGCTCCCTCATCCTCGCTTATATCTCCGCGCGCTCGATCGGCCTCATCGAAGAGAAAGAGTTCGATCAGCGGATGCAGACGGTCATGGCCTTCCTCAAGAACTCCACGTTCCGCTGGAGCCAGCTCTCACTGCCCAACTATCGCACGCAGATCGTCGGCGGCTCCGCCGCCGAGGGCGGCTACGACACGACCGATACGGGGCGCCTGCTTTTGGCCCTGCATATCCTCGACAAGGCAACGAACGGCGCCTACGGGGCGAAGGAGCAGGTTGCACGCTGGAACATCGCCGCCACCGTCAATAAGGGCCAGCCGTACGATATCAAGTCGTCATCCCGATATGAGGCGCGGTGCTTCAATTACATCCACTATATCGCGAGGTCCTACGCGCTCTGGGGCATCGAGGTCGATACCGGCTTCGATCGCGAGCTGAAAGAAGGCGATGAGAGCGCCCGCCAGGCTTTCATCGATCATGTCGCCGCGGTCGGGCCGATCGCGACCGAGCCCCATGCCAATGAGGCCATCGAGCTCGGACACTCGCCGCGCTCGCGCATTCTGGCGGACGCGCTCTATGCCGCCCAGCAGGAGCGATATGCCGAAACGGGACGCCTCACGAGCGTTTCTGAAGCACCGATCGACAAGCAGCCGTGGTTCACCTACCAGGGCTACAATCTGGACGCCTATGCGGGTCCCCAGTGGCCGGTCGACTCTGTCGTCACCGAGCGCAAATGGGCCACCAAGGAGTTCGCCGAGACCTACCGGATGACATCGAGCAAGGCGACCTACCTCTGGCTGGCCGAGCGCGGCGACGCCTACTCTCAGAAACTGCGCAACTTCATCTCGGCAAAGGCGCCGAGCAACGGCTTTGGCTTCCATCCCGGCATCTACGAGGCCTCGGGCCGCGCGCCGCGGATCATGGACGTCAACACCAACGCGACCGTGCTCGAGTCCATCGCCTTCGTCCTCGGCGATCGCAAACCGCTCGTCGAGATGCGTCTCTAGTCCACGCATCCGAAGTAAGGCCGTGCTGTGCTTCCGCGCGCAACACGGCCTGGCCGCTCTTGAGCTTCCCCCGCCTCACGGGCGGCAGTGCGGCGACGCATGTCGCCGCACACTCTTTTCTCAGCCGATCTCAGCCGATTTCGCGCATTTACGTTTCGTTAAACCTAAATTCTGATTGCCGCCTGTCTCACCCCGAACCGATCCTAACCGGTCCCTAATTTGCGTTCCGTTCTGACGGGTCTGCACGACAGCACAACCGTCCGTCCGGCCGACCCAGCACAGCAATGCGTACCGCCGCGCCCCAGGGCTCACGGCGGTCTGGGGTCAGACCGGTCAACATGTCCGAAAAGAGCAAGCAGGTTTTCTTCGACGCCTCGGGGCGCCGCTCACCAGTCGTTTACGGCCTCGTCGGCCTTCTGGTCGCCTTCATCGGCGCGCTGGTGACGGTCTTCAGCATCAGCGTCGCGACGACGCCGGCACTTCCGTCGGTGAAACTCAATCTCGAGCGGGAGTACCTGTCCGTGCTCGCCGTCGCACACCGCACGCCGGTGCGCGGCCCCGCAGTCAACCTCGCGCACGCTCGCTCGCGCGTCGACAAGGCGACGTCGGGAACGGATCGCTTCGCCTTCTACGTCAACTGGGACAAGAACAGCTTCCTCTCACTCAGGACTGCGGTGAAGCAGCTCGACGGGCTCATGCCCGAGTGGCTCCACCTCTCCGGCGACCAGGGTGACATCGAGCTCGACGACGAGCGCGAGCAGCAGAACGTCGATGCGTGGCTCACGATCAACGCGCCCGAGCTGAAAGTCATGCCGGTCGTCAACAACTACGACCCGCGCAACGGCGCCTGGCATGGCGAAACCACCGCGCGCGTGCTCAAATCTCCGGAGGCCCGCGCGCGCCTCGTCCGCAATCTCAAGAACTATCTCGCGAAGGGCGATTTCGAAGGCGTCGTGGTGGACTTCAAGGAGGTCCCCGCAGAGGATCAGGAGCATCTCGTCTCGTTTCTGGGCGAGCTGAAGTCCATCCTCGCAGCGGATCGCCGCCAGCTCTTCGCCGTGGTTCCGGCCTATGCGGAGCCGACGCATTTCCACCGGATCATCGAGGCCGTCGACCGCGTCGTCCTCCTCGTCTACGACCAGCACGCTCCCCATGAGCGTCCGGGCCCGATCGCCTCGCAGGTGTGGTTCGAGACGATGCTCGACAAGCACTTCGCGACCACGCACGGCAGCAAGCTGATCGTCGCCATCGGCTCCTACGCCATCGACTGGGACCGCCCGGGCAATGGCCGGATGGCGTCGA
>Ga0066256_1001851_pt1 | contig 26156 bp, 26 predicted proteins | sample ThiBio_1000_biof_FD_87107 | JGI IMG/M metagenome (GOLD analysis project Ga0066256, IMG submission 87107) | Wastewater bioreactor microbial communities from Cape Town, South Africa - Thiocy_expt_1000_biof (version 2) | ecosystem: Engineered > Bioreactor > Thiocyanate-remediating >... | reverse complement strand
GCCAAATATTTCGCCATCATCCCGGCGATGTTCCTGGCGCTCTATCCGCAGCTCGGCGTGCTCAACATCATGGGCCTCGCCAATCCGCAAAGCGCCATCCTCTCGGCGATCATCTTCAATGCGCTGATCATCATTGCGCTCATCCCGCTGTCGTTGAGGGGCGTCAAATACCGGGCGGTGGGCGCCGGCGCGCTGCTCTCCCGCAACCTGCTGGTCTACGGCCTCGGCGGCATCGTCGTGCCCTTCATCGGCATCAAGGCCATCGACATGGTCATCACCGCCATCGGCCTCGCTTAAGGAGTCTTTCCCATGTTCAAACAGCTTCGCGCCGCGCTCGTCATGATCCTCGCCACCACCGCCATCACCGGCCTTGCCTATCCGCTCGGTATGACCGGCATAACGCAGGCGCTGTTTCCGGCGCAGGCGAACGGCAGCCTGATCGAGCGCGACGGCAAGGTCGTCGGCTCCAGGCTGATCGGCCAGGCCTTCACATCCGAGCGCTACTTCCACGGCCGCCCTTCGGCGGCCGGCGACGGCTACAATGCGGTCGCCTCCTCCGGCTCCAACCTCGGCCCGACCAGCGCCAAGCTGATCGACCGGGTGAAGGCCGATACCGCAGCGGCACAGGCGCAAAACCTCGATATGCCGGTGCCGGCCGATCTCGTCACCGCCTCAGGCAGCGGCCTCGATCCGCATATCTCGCCGGAAGCGGCCTATTTCCAGGTGGCGCGCGTCGCCAAGGCCCGCAACATGGACGAGGCCGCCCTCAAGGCGCTGGTCGCAAAGCATGTGGAAGATCGCGCGCTCGGCGTGCTCGGCGAACCGGTCGTCAACGTGCTCGCCCTCAACATGGCGCTTGACGAAAGCAAGTCCTAAATAGAAAGGCTGCGGTAACCGCAGCCGGCCACACAGGAAACCCCATGCCCGACGACAGTCGCGACACGCTGCAGAGACCCTCGCCGGACGCGCTTCTGGAGCGCGCCGAGCGCGAGGCGCAGGGCAGGCTCAAGATCTTCCTCGGCGCCGCCCCCGGCGTCGGCAAGACCTATGAGATGCTGATGTCCGGCCGCGCCCGGCATGCCGATGGCGTCGACGTGGTCATCGGCGTCGTCGAGACCCACGGGCGGCGCGAAACCCAGGCGCTGCTCGACGGTTTCGAGATCATCCCGCGCAAATCCGTCGCCTATCGTGGCCAGACGCTGGAGGAGATGGATCTCGACGCCATCCTCGCCCGCCGCCCGGCCTTGGTGCTGGTCGACGAACTCGCCCACACCAATGCGCCGGGCAGCCGCCATGCCAAGCGCACCATGGATGTCGAGGAACTGCTGGCGCGCGGCATCGACGTCTATTCGACGCTGAACATCCAACATGTCGAGAGCCTGAACGACGTCGTCGCCCAGATCACCCGGGTGCGCGTGCGCGAGACGGTGCCGGATTCGATCATCGACCGGGCCGACGAGGTCGAGATCATCGACATCACCCCCGCCGACCTGATCAAGCGGCTGCATGACGGCAAGGTCTATGTGCCGCAGACGGCGCGTCAGGCAATCGAGAACTATTTTTCGCCCGGCAACCTGACGGCGTTGCGCGAGCTGGCGCTGCGCCGCACCGCCCAGCGCGTCGACGAGCAATTGCTCAACCACATGCAGGCGCATGCGATTTCCGGCCCGTGGGCGGCGGGAGACCGGGTGCTGGTCTGCCTCAGCCACGGCCCGGGCGGGGCCAATCTGGTGCGTTATGCCCGCCGCCAGGCCGACCGGCTGCGCGCCCCCTGGACGGTGCTGCATCTCGAAACGCCGCAGGCGGCCATGCTGCCCGACCGGCTGAAGGACCGGCTGGCCAACCATATGCGCCTTGCCGAACAGCTCGGCGCCGAGACCGTGACCCTGCCGGCGCTCGCCCCCTCGCGCGAGATCGTCGCTTATGCCACTGCCAACAATTTCACCCATGTCATCGTCGGCCGGCCGCAAAAACCGCGCTGGCGGCAGCTTTTCCAGGGCTCGGTCACCGAAGACCTGATCCGCCATGCCGGCGATCTCAGCATCCATGTCATTTCCAACAATGCCGGCGAGGAGCCGCAGCGCGGCGTCCGGACGGCGCAGCCGCCTCCCCCTTTCCGCCTGAAACCCTATCTCAAGGCGACGCTGTTCGTCGCCTTGGCCATCGTCGCCGGCATCATGCTTGATCAGGCGCTCGACGTGCGCAACCTGGCGCTGGTCTTCGTCATGGCGGTGCTGGCAGCGGCGGTGCGCGGCGGGCTGGGGCCGGGGCTTTATGCCTCGCTGCTTGGCGCCTTCTCCTTCAATTTCTTCTTCCTGGAGCCGCGCTACACGCTGACGGTGCGCGATCCCGAAAGCCTGGTGGCGCTGTTTTTCTATCTCGGCGTTGCGCTGGTCGCCTCCAACCTGACGGCCGCCGTGCAGCGGCAGGCGGCGGCGGCCCGTCAGCGGGCGCGCACCACCGAAGACCTCTATCTGTTTTCCAAAAAACTCGCCGGCACCGGCACGCTCGACGACGTGCTCTGGGCGACCGCCTTCCAGATCGCCTCGATGCTGAAGGTGCGGGTCGTCATCCTGCTGCCGGAAAACGGCTCCATCGCCGTCAAGGCCGGTTATCCGCCCGACGATACGCTCGTCGATGCCGATATCGCTGCCGCCAAATGGGCCTGGGAGCACAATCGCCCGGCCGGCCGCGCCGCCGATACGCTGCCCGGCGCAAAACGCCTCTACCTGCCGATGCGCACCGGCCGCGAGGCGGTCGGCGTCATCGGCCTCGACAACGACAAGCAGGGCCCGCTGCTGACGCCGGAACAGCAGCGCCTGTTCGACGCGCTGGCCGACCAGGCGGCGCTCGCTATCGAGCGCATCCAGCTCGTCTCCGATGTCGACAAGGCAAAACTCGCCGCCGAGACCGACCGGCTGCGCACCGCGCGTCTGACCTCCATCTCCCACGACCTCAAGACGCCGCTCGCCGCCATCATGGGCTCGGCCGGGACGCTGCAGGATTTCGGGGCGGAATTTCCCGAGGATGTGCGCGCCGACCTCGTCGCCACCATCGTCGACGAATCCGAGCGGCTGAACCGCTTCATCTCCAACCTGCTCGACATGACCCGCATCGGCGCCGGCGCCATGGAGCCGAATTACGCGCTGCATTTCGTCGGCGATATCGTCGGCACGGCGCTGTCGCGCGCGGCAAAAATCACCGCCCGCCATCGCATCGAGGTCGCCATTCCCGCCGAGCTGCCGATGGTCCGGGTCGATCCCGTATTGTTCGAACAGGTGCTATTCAACCTCATCGACAACGCCGCCAAATATGCGCCGCCCGAAACGGTCATCGCCCTTCGCGGCTGGCGGGAGGGTTCCTCCGTCCTGCTCGCGGTGATCGACGAGGGGCCGGGTATCCCGCCCGACGATCTCGAACGCATCTTCGACAGCTTCTACCGGGTGCGCAAAGGCGACCATGTGCGCGCCGGCACGGGGCTCGGCCTTGCCATCTGCCGCGGTTTCGTCGAGGCGATGGGCGGCAGCATCCACGCCGAAAACCGTAAAGGGCGCCCCGGCGCCGTCTTCACCATCCGCCTGCCGGTCCCGGCCGGCGGCGCCGGGCTGGCTCCGCTGCCGGACCGCCACGACTGAGGAGAGCTGAGATGACCAAGACTGCGGTGCGCATCCTGATCGTCGACGACGAACCGCCGATCCGCAAGCTGCTGCGCGTCGGGCTGGCGACGCAGGACTATGTCGTCAGCGAAGCGATGAACGCCAGGGTCGCCATCGAGATGGTGAAGACCGAACAGCCCGACCTCATCGTCCTCGATCTCGGCCTGCCGGACATGGGCGGCCACGACCTGCTGGCGAAATGGCGGGACGAAGGGCTGGACCTCCCCATCGTCATCCTGTCGAGCCGCACCGACGAGGCCGGCATCGTCAAGGCGCTGGAAATCGGCGCCGACGACTATATCGCCAAACCCTTCGGCATGAACGAACTCGTCGCCCGCATCCGCGTCGCATTGCGCCATCGGCTGCAAACGCAGGGCGAAAAGCCGGTCTTCCAGACCGGGGATCTCACCGTCGATCTCGTCAAGCGCATCGTCAAGGTCGAGGGCCATGAGATAAAACTGTCGCCGAAGGAATACGATATCCTGCGCATCTTCGTGCAGCATGCCGGCAAGGTGCTGACCCATCGCTACCTGCTCGAACATGTCTGGGACGGGCTGACCGATGTGCAATATCTGCGCGTCTATGTGCGGCAGTTGCGCCAGAAGATCGAGAAGACCCCCGACCAGCCGCGCTACATCCTCACCGAGACCGGCATAGGTTACCGCCTCAAGGAGGGCCAGTAAGCGCCGGCGTCAGGCCCCTCCCCTCTTTGCCCAATCTTTGACGGGAACCAAGCCCACCTCCGCTTCGTTCGACCCACAGGAGAACGGACATGGACAAAGAAAAAGAAACGCGCAAACGCGCATTGGCATCCGAAGGCGTGCTGATGTTGCTTATCGAAAGCCTGGCGATGCGCGGGATCGTCTCGCTCGACGAGGCAGAGGACATGCTGGTGGTGCTCGCCCACAGCTCGGACGCATCCGCCGCCCGCGCCACCAGCTTGCGCAACATCATCGCCAAGCTCAAGCAATTGCGCGGCGGCGCCGGGGATATCACGCCCGGCGCACTCAACCTGCAATCCCCGCCTTGACGACGAAAGCGGTTCATCGCTGACGCCGAACGCGACAGGAGTGATCGGCACGATGGCATTGAAACCACACGGGGGACGGCTCCGATAGGGGCCGCGCAGAGCGCAACTGCGGCTATGGAAGAATTTCGCATAGGCTGAACCAGCCACGACCGGCTGTGGACCGCAGGCCTGGCGAATAGCGGTTTTCTGCATTCCGGTTGTCACCCGCGAATGTCACCGCGACAGGATTGGATATTGGCGGGCGCGCCACACGGCGATATAGCTAGGCTAAGGGCAAAAATTCACCGAAGACGTGTGAAAACAAGGCATTACAGCCTGCCCGGCGTGGAGGATATCGAAGTGGCATTGTTTCCGGCGCTCACTCGCCATCTCAAGGATCCCGATCTGTTTGCAGCACTCGACCGGCTGCCCGCGCTCGGGCCCGTCACGGGAGAACCGACATTTTCGGTCTACAACCCATCCACCGGCGCGCTTCTGGCCGAGTTGCCGGATATGGGTGTCGCCCATACCCGTGCCGCCATCGAAAAGGCCCATGCCGCGCAGGCCGAATGGGCCGCGCTGACCGCGCGTGATCGCTCCGATGCGCTCTGGCGCTGGCATCAACTGATCGTTAACCATACTGACGATCTCGCCGCCATCCTGACGGCCGAGATGGGCAAGCCGCTGGCGGAGGCGAAATCGGAAGTCTCCCATGCCGCCGCCTATCTGCAATGGTATGCGGAGGAGGCCAACCGCATCTATGGCGAGACGATTTCCGCCCCCTCCACCGACCGGCGCATGCTGGTCATCAAGCAGCCGATCGGCGTCGTCGGGACCATCACGCCCTGGAATTTCCCGGCCTCGATGGTGGCGCGCAAGATTTCGCCGGCGCTCGCGGCCGGCTGCGCCATCGTCTTGAAGCCCGCCGAACAGACGCCGCTGGTCGCCGGCGCCATGTTTGCGCTGGCCGAAGTCGCCGGTTTTCCGGACGGCGTCATCAATCTCGTCTACGCTTCCGAAGGGGCCGATGTCGGCCTGGAACTGTGCACCCATCCGATGGTGCGCAAGATCAGCTTCACCGGCTCGACCGAGGTCGGCCGGCTGCTGATGCGGCAATGTTCCGACCAGGTGAAGAAACTCGCGCTCGAACTCGGCGGCAATGCGCCGTTCATCGTCTTCGACGACGCCGATATCGATGCCGCCGTCGACGGCGCCATCCAGGCGAAATTCCGCAATGGCGGCCAGACCTGCGTTTCCGCCAACCGGCTCTATATCCAGTCCGGCGTGCATGACGAATTCGCCGACAAATTCGTAGAAAGGGTGCGGCAATTGTCGGTCGGCGACGGTTTCGATCCCGGCGTCGCCATCGGTCCGCTGATCGACACGCGGGCGCTGGCGAAAATCGAGGCGCATATCGCCGATGCGCTGGAGAAGGGCGGCACCATCCGCTGCGGTGGCGAACGCATCGTTGCCGACGGCACCTTCTTCGCGCCGACGGTCTTGACCGATCTCGCCAGCACGATGCGCGTCGCGCAGGAGGAAACCTTCGGGCCGCTGGCTGCCATTGTCCGCTTCGAGGATGCCGAGCAGGTGGTGCGCGAGGCCAACGATACCATCTACGGCCTCGCCGCCTATTTCTACGCCTCCAATCTCAAGCGCGTCTGGCGCGTCGCCGAGGCGCTGGAATACGGCATGGTCGGCATCAATACCGGCCGCATGTCCTCCGAGGCCGCCCCTTTCGGCGGCATCAAGCAGTCGGGCATCGGTCGCGAAGGCTCCCGCCACGGGCTGGAGGATTATCTGGAGATGAAATATCTCTGCATGGGCGGCATCTGACGGAAAAGGCGGCGCAAGGCCGCCCTCCCCTCCTGGAGATCAGAGCGAGCGCATCAGGCCGCCATCGACGCGCAGATTCTGGCCGGTGATATAGCCCGCGCCTTCCGAAGCCAGAAAGGCCACGGTGGCGGCGATTTCCTCGCTGGTGCCGTAGCGCTTCATCGGCACGCTGTCGCGGCGCTCCTCCGTCGCCGGCAGGCTGTCGATCCAGCCGGGCAGCACGTTGTTCATGCGCACATTGTCGCCCGCGTAAGTATCCGCGAACAGCTTGGTATAGGCGGCGAGACCGGCGCGGAACACCGCCGAGGTTGGAAACATGGCGCTCGGCTCAAAGGCCCAGGCCGTGGAGATATTGACGATCGCGCCGCTGCGCTGCTTCTGCATGATCGGCGCCACCAGCCGCGTCGGGCGGATGACGTTCATCAGATAGACGTCCATACCCTTATGCCAGTCCTCATCACTGATTTCGAGAATCTGGGCGCGCGGCCCGTGGCCGGCGCTGTTGACCAGCACGTCGATGCGGCCGAAGCGCTCCATGGCGCCATCGACGAGGCGCTTCAGGTCGTCGTTCGACTGGTTCGAGCCGGTGACGCCGAAGCCGCCGAGTTCGGCGGCCAGCGCCTCGCCCTTGCCCGAGGACGACAGGATCGCCACCTGAAACCCTTCCTGCGCCAGACGCCGCGCAGCCGCCGCTCCCATGCCGCTGCCGCCCGCCGTGATCAGTGCCACTTTTTCCGCTGCCATGTCGTCCTCGCTTTCGGATGGGTCCGTTTGTCAAAACCGATGTCTGATGCCAGAATATCTAGCATTCTCCGTCAAGGCTGGCCAACCAGTTCCCATTCCACGAAGCAGTAGAAAAACTATCGTATGAGTGCCGAATTCAGACGCCTGCCGCCGCTCAACGGATTGCGGGTTTTCGAGGTCGTCAGCCGCCATCTCAATTTCCGGCTGGCGGCCGAGGAACTCGGCGTCACGCAAGGGGCGGTCGCGCAACAGATCCGCGGCCTCGAAGCCGAACTCGGCCAGAAACTCTTCGATCGCGGCCCGCGCAGCCTGGCGCCGACCGATGCGGGGCGCAGTTATGCCGCCAATATCCGGCGCGCCTTCGAACTAATTGCCGAGGCGACGGAGGCATTGCGTCCGGAACCGAAACATTTGACCATCAGCGTCACGCCGAGCTTCGCCTCGAAATGGCTGATCCCGCGCCTGCCCGCCTTCACCGCCGCCCATCCCGATATCGACCTGCGCATTCTCGCCAGTGAGCGCATGGCGAATTTCCAGGCCGACGCGGTGGATCTCGCAGTGCGTTACGGGCGACCGCCCTTCGGGCCGGGCCTGACCGCGACGCTGCTGTTCGAGCAGGTGCTGGTCGCCGTCGCCAGTCCCTTGCTGGTCGAGAGGCTCGGGGAATTCGATGCGCCGGGCGGGCAGGTTAACTATCCGCTGCTGCACGACGCCCATGATATCTGGCCGCAATTCCTCGAAAAGGCGTGGCCGGATGCCCGGCCGGCCGCGGCCAAGAACATGCGGTTCAACCAGACGACGCTTGCCATCGATGCGGCGATTGCCGGGCAGGGGGCGGCGCTCGCCAGCCTGCTTTTCGTGCGCGACGATATCGAGGCCGGGCGGCTGGTGCGCTTGTCCACGACGGATCTGAAGGTCGATACCGATTTCTATCTCGTCCATCCCCGCAAGCCACGCCATGCCGAAAGCCTCGATCTGGTCAAATCCTGGTTTATTGCGGCCACCGCTAACCCGCCTTCGATGCCGGCGTCGCCGTCCTGAGCAGCGCCATCAGCATCGGCCCCAGCGAAAACTCGCCGCGCGCCGCCCTACGCGTCAGATCCCGCAGATAACCGCCGGCCGACTGGATATGCCCTGCTCGTTCGAGGATGCAGGCGACGGCAATTGCCGCATCTTCCGCCCCCATCGTGTCGCAGGCATCCTGATAGGCAGACGGACTGATGCCGAGCGTCGAACGGACCACCACCGCCGCCGACAGGAGATCGCGCCACTGCGCCACCGCCCCGCCCGGCCCGTAATCGCCGATCTGCGGGCAGGCCCGCATCACCGTCCCCAACGGAAATGCGGGCATTCGGTCGAGATCCGCCATCTCGGGTACGGAATTCGGCGCGTCCTGCTTCTTTTCGAAGCGAGGTTCAGATTCATGGATGAGGTGTGTATTTGAATTCTGTTTGTGTGCGCCATTCCGGTCGGCATTGGCGTCTGTTTTTGATGAAACAAGTTGCATTTCCAGAATGTTGAGGATCTCCTGCCGCAAAAGATCCATCTCGTCGAGAATGGCGGCGATCTCCAGACGCGCGGGATTGCGCGGCAGCCGGGCGACCAGCGTTACATAATGCTGCTCGATGGCGGCCCAATCGCCGTCGGCGCCTTCCTCCATGGCGGCCGAGATCAGCTTGCGCACATCGCGGCGGCAGAGCGTCAGGGCTTCCCTTGTGCGCTTGAAGCGTAGTCTTTCGTCTGCGCCCTCCTGGGCGAGGGCGGCAAGCTCTTCGGCGCGCGCCAGAAGCGGCGCCAGGTTGAAGCCGAAGGCATCCTCGATCTCCCCGCCCCGACCCTTGCGGGCGTAACGCTTGCCGTTCGGGCTGTCGCGCCGCTGGATCAGGCCGGCCTCGACCAATGCCGCGAGATGACGGCGCAGCGTCGTGCCGGTGATGCCATGGGCGCGGATCGACAATTGCGCATTCGAAGGGAAGACGATCAGCCCATGCTCTTCGGAGAGTTCGCTCTCGGGATAGAAGCTGAGCAGCGCATCGAGCACGGCGAGCGCCCGGTCCTGCAGGCCGAAGACATCCTTCGCCTCGCAGACATCGCGAAACAGCTTCCATTTGTCGACCGGCCGCCGCACCTGCACTTCGGCCCTTGCGGTTTCGAGCTGGCGTTTCACCAGGGCAAGCGTCATCCTGCGCCGCCCGAAGGGCGTCGTCACATTTTCACTCTGCATTTTCCTTCACCCGGACTCAGGCAAAAGAAATCCGCTCACCAAAACGGTGCCAAAGACACTTGACTGCGATTCGTGAAAATGCGATTCTCATTCTTGCTTAGGGAATACGAGAAGGGCTTCCACGACTTGGTCGTTTGGGGGCCTTTTTCTTTTGCGGTTTCAGTCTCCCTTGTTGCCATCCTCGGCGAGAAATCTCTCATAGAGCCCATCGAGGTTCTGGGAGAGAAACGCGCCAAACCTTGCGGCATTCTTCGCCTTCAACGAAATCGAGAATGCCTTGCCACTTGCCTTGATATCGGCCTGCACCGCCTTGTCGGCGGGCTGCCATCTGGTTTTCTGCTGCGCAGGCTCCGCCTTGCGGACCGGCCGTGCGGATTTGTTCAGCGCCTTGTAGAGAAAGGCGAAGCGCTCGTCGGAACCGAGCGCCCGGAAAGCTTCCTGGCCGACGATCTCGGCGACACGGCCGGCACTGGCCGCGCGGCCGGCGAGCAGTGACAGCTCGACCCAGCGCTCGCGCCCGACACCCGGGGCGGCGCCGATGGCCTGCACCACATCCGCCGGAATACGCTCGGTCACCGACATCATCTTCGAAATCGAGGCGGCATTGGCGGCAAGGGCTGCGCCGATCACCTCGCGGTCATAGCCGAGATCGTCCAGCCGGCGTGCGAACAAGGCGCGCTCGACAAAACTCAGATTGGCGCGGGCGGAATTTTCCTGCCCCTGGGCAATCACATGGGTGCGGTCGTCGATGGTCTTGACCACGGCCCGGACCTTGCGGCCGAGTTCACGCGCCGCGCGCACGCGGCGATGGCCGAAGACGAGCTGGTAGCGGCCGGACGCATTGGCGAGCGGCCGCACCAGAACCGGCGTATCCTGCCCGCGGGCGCGGATCGCCTCCAGCAGGTCGCGGAAGGCGTCGTCGTCGTCGCTCAGGCGGTCGCGGACGAAGGATCCGTCGATCTGATCCGGCTCAAGCTCGACCACAGCCTCGCCTTCGAGAAACTTGTCGGCCTGCTTCGCCAGCTCGTCGAGCGAGCGCACCAGCGATTTGCCGGCGCCGCGCATGGGATAGCTGGCGGCGGCGCTGGCATCGTCCGGCAGGTCCGCAAGACCTTCAAGCAAATTCTTCCGCGCCATCCATTTCACTCCGCTTGGCCTTCATTTCCTTGTTTTTCCAACGCAAATGGCCGTTTTTGTCAGCCGACAACATCACCGACCCCAGGATTGGTGGATGAGGTCGGCGATTTCACCGTTGACGGCGTCGAGCGCTTCCAGCGCCCGGTCATAGGTACCGCGGTTCATCGACGAGCGTTCGATCTCGTAGAGCGTCTGCTTGGTGATACCGGCATCGGAAATCGCCGTCGACTTCACCATCTGGTGCTTGAGCATGAATTCGTGAAACATGGTCGACATGAAACCGACCATCTGCGCCTGCGGCAGATCCGTCGGCTCGTAGCGGGTGATGAGATAGCGATACCAGGTGAGGTTCACTTCGGCGCCGGCGGCGCGGATCGGCTTGAGGATGCCGCCGAGCATCAGCAGGAACTGGCCCATCGACATGACATCGAGCATCTGCGGATGAATGGTGATCATCACGCTGGTCGCCGCGGTCAGCGCCGTCAGCGTCAGGTAGCCGAGCTGGGGAGGGCAGTCGATGACGACGACGTCGTAGCGGTCGTCGACCTCGGCCAGCGCCCGCGAGATGCGGGTGAAGAAGGTGCGGCCCTCGTTCGAGGACTTATCGGCCATGGCGAGCGGCGTGTCGTATTCATATTCCTGCAGGTCGAGATTGGCCGGGACGATATCGAGCCCCGGAAAATTGGTCGACTGGATGATGTCGGCCAATGCCTTGCGCTCGCCGTCGTAACGGATAGCGTCGTAGATCGACGGCACCTGGTCGAGTTCCGGCTGGAAGCCATGCAGCGACGACAGCGACGCCTGCGGATCGAGATCGACGGCGAGAACCCGGTGACCGGTCAGCGCCAGATATTGCGCCAGATGCGCCGCCGTGGTCGTCTTGCCGGAGCCGCCCTTGAAGTTGACGACGGCGATCACCTGCAGCTTTTCACCGGGCCGGCGATGCGGCACATACATGCGGCTTTCCGAGCGCCCATGGGCGTCGAGATATTGCCGCAATTCCAGCATCTGCTCGGCCGTATAGGACCGGCGGCCGGAAGAGGAGGTCTGGGGCGAGGGGCCCTTGCCCTCCAGATGCAGTTTCTTCAGCGTGCTCTGCGACACGCCGACGTAATTGGCGACTTCGGAGAGCGAGAAGCTACGCAGCGTCTTCTTGGCGTTCGGCGGAAAGCGCTGGACGCTGAGCAGATGCAATTTCTTCGAGATCAGATCGCCCTGTTCGAGGATCTGGTCTTCGAAATGCAGCGGCGCTTTCAGCGAAGCCAGCGAATTAGCGTTCATTGTCGGCAATCGTCCAGATAACGGTTTTCGGCAGCCAAGCCGCCATGAACCGTTATTATGGCCGATTCTTCCATTCCCGCAAGGCGGCGCGGGGACGGGCCGGCGGCCGGGCGCAGGCGCTTAACGATTCCTTACCGCCGGCCGCTCCCGGTTTACCATAGATTCCGGCCGGTTAAGGCGATTCCCGCAGAATCGGGCGTCGGTCGCTTCTTTCTGTGAATCATTTCCGACGTTTAGACAAAGCGCTCGCCGCCGGCCGGAAACGCCGCGACTCAGTGGCCTGGGGCCGGGCGAATCGGGTTTCGCGCCGCAAGGCCCCTCCCCTCAAACGGGAGGGGGGAAGGGAGGGGGCTGCGGCATAAGGCAGCCATGACGGGCGAATGCGCGTAAAGTGCGCTGACTTGCGCCAGCAACTGTGGCAAGCTTGCCGCGTGAATGTCCAGAACAGGGCCTGGCGAACCGACGGATCGCCGGCTGGAAACAGGAAAGGACATGGCAGCAATGACAACCAACGACAACGAGACGCAGATCCGGGACGGCATCGAAACCCTGCCCGAGCCGGAAGCGCTGGAAAAGACGCTTCCGCCGCCGCCGCATTCCAAACCCGACGACCTTCTCGAAGAGGCGCTGCTGGAATCGTTCCCGGCAAGCGATCCGCCTGCTTCCGGGCGGATGGAATAATCCGTCAGCTCAGGCTGGCATTGTGCGGCGCGCTGAGGACCGTCTGGCGCTTGAGGCCGGTCGCAAGCCCGACCGCCAGTTCCGCCGCCTTGCCGACGCCCGCCGCATGGGCGGTGAGCAGTTTCAGCGCTTCGGCCGCGTCCTCCTCGGTCAGCAGGCTTTGCGGGCGCAGGGGACGGCGGCCGCGGCGGAATTCGGCCGGGCTGCAGCCGAAACGGGCGCGGAACTTGTTGTAGAAGACGGCCGGATTGCCGAAGCCGTTGCGCTCCATGATGGTGCTGATCGTGTCGTCGCTGGCGCGCAGCTCGCCAGCGCAATTGTCGAGCCTGAGGTTCTGCGAATAGTCGCGATAGCCGATGCCCAGATGCCGCTTGAACAGCCGCGATAGGTGGCTGACGGTCAGTCCCTCGGCTTCGGCGATCTCGCTCAGATGCTGGCTGTCGTCCTGGCCGCCGAGCGTATCCATGATTCTCAGGATGCGGTTGCGGCTATCCGGGCGCAGCGCGCCATTGGCGGCGGCGGCATCCTGATAGGGAATCCAGCGATAGAGATAGCAGGCGAGCAGGTTGGCGATCGTCTGGCGGGCCAGCACCTCCTCCGGCCGGCTGGCCTGGTCGAGGATGATGCGGGCGATCAGCGCCTTGATCGGCGCGACCTTGGTCATGAAGGAACGGCTGTGCAGGAAGGTGCGGCACAGATATTCGCGCGCGGCGAAACCGGTGAGGCCCAGGCGCTCGAAATGGGTGACGTCGAGATGCACGCCGCAGATCAGCGCATCGCGGGAAATCGAGGTGGAATTGTGCGGCACGTCGGCATTGATGACGATCATGTCGTCCTCGCCCATCTCGCAGGGCTGGCCGTCGACGATCAGCCGGAAGCGGCCGCGCAGCACGAAAAGTATCTCCATCTCCCGGTGCCAGTGATAGGGCACGTCGGCATAGCCGTGGACGAAGGCGCGGGCATGGGATTCGACCGCCGGCCCGTGATTTTCAAAGCCGCAATCGCGCCTTTCCACCCAGCTTTCGGTTTTCAGATAGGCGACGTTCATGGGGCTCCTCCCGGTTTGCATCGCCAGTAAATATCAAAAACTGTCCTATATCCAGCGCAAGTTTCGCGGCTAGAAGCAGGCCTCCGCCTGTGTCATCACTGATCCCGTTCTTTTGAGCGGTGGAAGCACCGCACAGGCGAGGAGGCCTGCAAGAGCAGGCCGGCATATGCCCGCAAGGCCTATGTCCGCAACATTGGGATGGATTACCGATGACATGGAATATTTCCGATAAGGAACTTGCCGGGCTCGTGGAGCAGATGACCCTCGAAGAGAAGGTCGCGCTCACCAGCGGCTCCGGACTATGGCGCACCGCCGCCAACTACCGTCTGAACATCCCGGAAATCCTGATGACCGACGGCACCTACGGCGTGCGCTATTCGATCGAGCAGATCGACGGTCCGCAGGACAGCGAAAGCCAGCTTGCCGCCTTCCTCGGCGTCGTCAATGCGGATCTGTCGCGCGGCGTCGAGGGCGCCTTCGGTTCAACCCGGCCGGCCACCTGCTTCCCCAACGGCTCCTCCTTCGGCTGCTCGTGGGATGTCGATCTCGCCTATGAGCTGGGCGAGGCGCTGGCCGCCGAATGCCAGGCCTTCGGCGTCAACATCCTGCTCGGCCCCGGCATCAACATCCGCCGCACGCCGCTCGCCGGCCGCGCCTATGAATATTATGCCGAGGATCCGGTGGTGACAGGCGACATCGCCGCCGCCGTCATCAACGGCATGCAGGAAAACGGCGTCGGCGCGTCGCTGAAGCACTTCGCCTGCAACAATTCCGAGGTGCAGCGCACGACGATGAGCTCCGAGGTCGAGGAGCGGGCGCTGCGCGAGATCTATCTCGCCGGCTTCGAGCGCGCCATCCGCAAGAGCAATCCCTGGACGGTGATGAGCTCCTACAACCGCCTGAACGGCGTGCAGGCCGCCGAAAACCATTGGCTGCTGACCGAGGTTCTGCGCGACGAATGGGGCTATGACGGCCTCGTCATGTCCGACTGCCACGGCATCAACGACCGCCCGGCCTCGCAGAATCCTGCCAAGGATCGCGACATGCAGGATAGAGGCGCCGGCTAGCAGGAACTGATCGATGCCGGCGAGCCAGGCGGGGTGCCGCGGGCAGCCCTGGACCGCGCCTGCCTGCGCGTGCTCAAGCTGGTGCGCACCGCCCGCAACGGCATCAAGCCGAACGCCACCGCCGACTACAAGAGGCATCATGCGCTCGCCCAGCGCATGGCGGCGGAATCGATCGTGCTGCTGAAGAACGACGGCGCTCTGCTGCCGCTCGACGGCGGCAAGCTCACGCGCATCGCCGTGGTCGGCGCCGCCGCCAAGGAGCCGGTCATCCAGGGCTCCGGCTGCGCCACCACCCGGCCGACCGATGTCGACATTCCCTTCGAGGAAATCCGCCTGATGGCACCGGGTGCCACGCTCTCCTTCCATGCGGTCGCGGATTTCGAGGCCGGCAGCGCCACGGAAGCGGCGGCTCTTGCCGATATCGACGGCGCCGATGTCGTGCTGTTCTTCGGCAATACCGAAGTCGGTTATGACGGCGAAGGCTCCGACCGTACCCATCTCGACCTGCATGACGGCCAGGATGCGCTGATCGCGCGTCTCTCGGCCCGCAACAAAAACATCGTCGTCATCCTGGCGACGCCGGATGCGGTAGTCATGCCGTGGATCGGCGGCACGCCGGCCGTGCTCTCGGCCTTCTTCGGCGGGCAGGGGGCGGGCCATGCGCTGGCGGAGATCCTCTTCGGCCGCCAGACGCCCTGCGGCAAGCTCACCGTCACCTTCCCGATGCAGCTGGAAGACACGCCCGGCTTCCTCTCCTATCCCGGCGAGAACAACCGCCATGTCTATAGCGAGGGCATCCATGTCGGCTACCGCGCCTATGACAAGCGCAAGCTTGCACCGCTCTTCCCCTTCGGTTTCGGCCTGAGCTACACCAGCTTCGCCTATGCCAATGTCGGTGTCGATCACGAACGCCTCGGCGCCGAGGACAGCATCACCGTCTCGGTCGATATCACCAATACCGGCGATGTCGCAGGCAAGGAGATCGTGCAGGTCTATGCCCGCCCGCATGCGCCGCGCCTGATCCGGCCGGTGCGCGAACTCAAGGGTTTTGCCAAAGTGGCCCTGCAGCCCGGCGAGACGAAACGCGTTTCCGTGACCATCGAGGCACGCGATCTGCGCTATTACGACACCGACTATCGCCGCTGGCTGCTCGATGCCGGCAAGCTGACCTTCGAGGTCGCCGCCTCCTCGCGGGATATCCGCGGCGAGAAGACGGTCGAGGTCGAGGGCGCCGCTTTGCCGCTGACCATCCTCAATGTCGAAAGCCAGCCCTTCATGGTGCTGGAGCAGGAATTCGCCCGCTAGCGCTTCGGCGCCTTCCTGCAGGCCCAGCTCGGCCTCGACGACGAGGAAACCGAAAAGATGCTGGAATATTGCGGCGGCTCCTTCCTCGGCATCTACAACACCGTCGCCTGGGTTGCCGGCGACAAGATCTCCAAGAGCGACATGGCCGCGCTGCTGGATGGCATCAACCGCGAACTCGGCGTTGCGGGAACGGCGCCGGGCAAGGCGGCGTAAAGCCGGAACGGGGCGCTGCGGCGCCCCGGCCGGAAACTTTTGAGTTCTGATCGATAAGAAAAGGGGAATGAAATGAACCTGAGACGCCTTTCCTCCACGCTGGCGCTGCTGGGCGCATTGGCCAGTTCCACCGCCGCCGTGGCGCAGACCGTCGATGTGCAGCAATACTGGACCAGCGCCAGCGAATCCAAGGCGATGAACGCCATCGCCGATGCCTACAAGGCGCGAGGCGGCAAGTGGATCGACAGCCCGTCCGCCGATTTCGACTCGGCGATTGCCGCCGCCACCAGCCGCATCGCCGGCGGCGAGCCGCCCTCGGCCGTGCTGATGACGCCGAGCGGGGCGATGCGCGACCTCGCCAAGGCCGGCCAGCTTCGCGATTTCAACGATCTCGCCGAAGCCGGCGGCTGGCAGAAGGTTATGGCGCCGCTGATCTGGAACAAGCTGAATGTCGACGGCAAGCTGGTCGGCCTGCCGGTCGGCATCCATGCCGACAATTGGGTCTGGTATTCCAAATCGCTGTTCGAAAAGGCCGGCATCGCCGAGCCGAAGACGATGGATGAGATGTTCGCCGCCGCCGACAAGCTGAAGGAAGCCGGCCACATTCCCTTTGCCGTCGGCGGCGAGCCGTGGCAGGAAGTCTCGATCCTCTACGATTTCATCCTGGCGCTGGGCGGCCCGGATTACTGGAACGAGCTGTTCATCAAGCGCGATCCTGAAGCGCTGAAATCGCCGATCCTGCCGAAATCCTTCGAGCTGTACCGCAAGGTCTCGACCTATGCCGATCCGGCCAGCCCCGGCCGTTCGTGGAACGACACCACCAACCTGGTCATCACCGGCAAGGCCGGCATGCAGTTCATGGGCGATTGGGCGCGCGGCGAATTTCTCTCCGCCGGCCAGACGGCGGGCAAGGAATTCGGCTGCTTCCTGACGCCGAGCGACAAGCCCGCCTATGCCGTCATCGTCGATATCTTCGCCTTCCCGGTCAATACCGATGAGGACCGCATCAAGGGCCAGACGCTGCTGGCCGAAACCGTGATGGATCCGGCCGTCGAATCGAAGATCGCCGCCGTCAAGGGTTCGGTGCCCTCGCGCCTCGACGTCGACACCAGCACGCTGGATGCCTGCGCCGCCAAGGGCGTTTCCATGCTGGCGAAGCCGGGCGAAGCGGTGAACGCCGCCTATGACGCCCTGCCGGGCGACATGAACGGCCAGGTGACCGACCTCGCCACCCAGTTCTGGACCGACCCGTCGATGACGGCGGAGGCCGCGATTGCAACGCTGGGCGGCATCCTGCAAAGCCAGTAACGGGCATATGCTGCGTCCCGCTCGTCTCCCTGACGGGCGGGACGCGGTTTTCCGGGGAGGATTTGGGATGACAAGCTGGATCAACCGGCAGGCTTTCAGGCCGGATATCACCGTGGCGGCGTTTTTTGCCGTCATCGCACTGTTTTTCTACGGCTCCATCGTCTGGACCTTCGTGATGTCGCTGACGCGCTCGACGCTGGTGCCGACCTACGAGATCGTCGGTTTCGACCAGTATGTAAAGCTGTTCACCAACCAGCGCTGGCTGGTCTCCTGCCTCAACATGGTGATCTTCGGCCTGCTCTATATCGTCGGCACGCTCGCCTTCGGCATGTTGCTGGCGGTGCTGGCCGACCGGCGCATCAAGGCGGAATCGCTGTTCCGCACCATTTTCCTCTATCCGCTGGCCGTGTCGCTCGTCGTCACCGGCCTTTCCTGGCGCTGGCTGCTCGATCCCTCGAACGGGTTGCAGGCGCTGATGCGCAGCATCGGCTGGGAGGCGTTCACCTTCGACTGGCTGACGCGGCCGGACCGGGCGCTCTATACGCTCGTCATCGCCAGCATCTGGCACTCGGCCGGCCTCGTCATGGTCATCGTGCTCGCCGGCCTGCGCGGCATCGACAACGACCTGTGGAAGGCGATCCGCATGGAGGGCATTCCGCTGTGGCGGGCCTATCTCCAGGTGATCTTCCCCGGCATGCGTCCGGTCATTGCCTCCTGCGTCGTGCTGCTGATGTCCGAAGTCATTCGCGGCTACGACCTGATCATCGCCATGACCAAGGGGGGACCGGGCATTTCCACGGAAATGCCGGCGAAATTCGCCGTCGATTTCTATTTCGCCCGCGTCAATCTCGGCCTCGCCTCGGCCGCCTCGATCATGATGCTGGTTCTGTCGCTGGTGCTGCTGGCACCGTATTTCTACAGCGAATTCCGGAGGCGCACATGAGCATCGCCGTGGCCACGCCCATCGCCATCAGGAAAAAGCCCTTCGCGCCGCAGGCGGCCCGCATCGGCCTCTATGTCTTCCTCACCGTCTCGGCGATCTTCTTCCTGCTGCCACTCCTGCTGGTGGCGATGAATTCGCTGAAACCGCTCGAAGAGATCCGCCAGGGCAACCTGCTCGCCTTTCCCGTCAATCCGAATTTCGATGCCTGGGTCACCGCCTGGAAGACGGCCTGCACCGGCCTCGATTGCAACGGCGTGCGGCCGGGCGTGTGGAATTCGATCAGGATCACCATCCCCGCCGTCGTCATCTCGACGCTGGCCGGCGCGCTGAACGGTTATGCGCTGGCGCAGTGGAAATCGCGCCATGCCAATCTGCTCATGCTGCTGGTGACGGTCGGCCTGTTCATCCCCTACCAGGCGATGCTCTATCCGACGGTGAAAATCCTCAGCAATGTCGGGCTGTTCCGCACCTATGCCGGCATCGTCTTCGTGCATGTCATCTACGGCCTGCCCTATACGACGCTGCTGTTCCGCAACTTCTATGTCGGCGTGCCCGACGAGATCAGCCGGGCGGCGCGCATGGAAGGCGCGAGCTTCCTGCGCACCTTCTGGTCGATCATCCTGCCGATCTCGACCAATATCCTCGTGGTGGTGGCGATCCTGCAATTCACCGGCATCTGGAACGACTACCTGCTCGGCCTGATCTTCGCCGGCAACGACAATTTGCCGATGACGGTGCAGCTCACCAACATCGTCAACAATGCCCGCGGTGCGGCCAATCCCAATGTCAACATGGCCGCCGCGCTGATCACCGCCATCCCGACGCTCGTCGTCTACTTCCTCTCCGGCCGCTATTTCGTCCGCGGCATCGCCGCCGGCGCCGTCAAGGGTTGATCCATGTCCAGCATTTCTCTTCGCCAGATCAAGAAATCCTTCGCCGGCCTCACCATCCTGCGCTCCGTCGACATGGAGATCGAGAAGGGCGAGTTCATCGTCATTCTCGGCCCCTCCGGCTGCGGCAAGTCGACCCTGCTCAACGTCATCGCCGGTCTCGACGATTGCGACGACGGCCAGATCGTCATCGACGGCCGCGATGTCATCGGGCTGGAGCCCAGCCAGCGCGGGCTGGCCATGGTGTTCCAGTCCTATGCGCTGTTTCCGGCCATGACCGTGCGCCGCAACCTCTCCTTCGGCATGGAAATCGCCGGCACCCCCAAGGCGGAAATCGTCGACAAGGTGGCCTGGGTGGCAAAACTCCTGCAGATCGAGCCGCTGCTGGAGCGCAAGCCCAGCCAGCTCTCGGGCGGCCAGCGCCAGCGCGTGGCGATCGGCCGGGCGCTGGTGCGTTCCTCCTCGATCTGCCTGTTCGACGAACCGCTCTCCAATCTCGACGCCAAGCTGCGCGCCGAAACCCGCGTCGAGCTCAAGCAACTGCACGAGACGTTGAAATCGACGATGATCTACGTCACCCACGACCAGATCGAGGCAATGACCATGGCCGACCGCGTCGCGGTGATGCACAAGGGCAAGGTCGAACAATTCGCCCATCCGCAATCGATCTACGAAAAGCCGGCCAGCCTGTTCGTCGCCGGCTTCGTCGGCTCGCCGGCAATGAATTTCCTCGACGGGCGGCTGGACGGGGCAGGGCGCTTCATCACCGGCGACATCGCCATCGACGTCTCGGCCTATGCCTTCGAGGCAAAGCAGGGGGCGGGCGAGGCGGGGCTCGGCGTGCGCTGCGAGGATATCCCCCTCGCCGAGGGCGGCGTCCCGGGCCGCCTGCCGGCAACGCTCGCCTTCACCGAATTGCTGGGCGCGGATGCGCTCGGCTGGTTCGATTGCCTCGGCAAACGCTTCAGCCCCCGCCTCGGCATCGAGGCGGCGCGGGCGATGAAAGGGGAGGTGGGCCTGACCTTCGACATGGGCAAGGCCTCGCTGTTTTCCAAGGATACCGAACAGCGACTTTGACAAACCTTGATCTCGGTCCATGGCAGGCGCGGCATCGGGGTTTCCCGGGGTTTTCAGTCCGGTTCGACCAGTGTCCTGAGGCGGGCCAGCGCCCGGTCCCAGCCGGTCGAGATCGCATCGAGAAAGGCGCGGGCGGCATCGACCTGCTGCGCATCGAGCGAATAGAGAACCTCGCGGCCCTGGCGTTCATGCACCACCAGCCGCGCTGCCTCCAGCACCTGCAGATGCTTGACGATGGCCTGCCGGCTGATCGCCTGCCCCTCGGCCGGGGCCGTGGCCGAAAGCGCGCCGGCTGCCAGCAGGCGGGTGACCAGCGCCAGCCGCGTCGCATCCCCAAGCGCCGCAAAGACGCCGGCCAGTTCCTGCTCAGCCTTGTTCGACATGCCGCTTCACATTCTCGATCTGGGCGCTCCAGCCACCCGTGTTCATCAGGAAGGCGCGCTGGCGGCGATGTTCCGGCACCTGCTCGAAGCCGGATTCGACGATGGTCAGCCGCGTGCCGGCGCCGTCCGGCGCCAGCCGGAATTCGACCAGCGTCGGCGTTTCCGTTTCCGGGTCGCATTCGATGTCTATGCCATAGGGGATCCAGCGGAAGCTGAACAGATACGGCTCCTCCATGCGCTCGACGGTGCAGAACACGTAATTGGGCGTCAGCGGCCGGATGCCTGTGGGTTCGAGGCCGAGCGAGGCCTGATAGGCGCGGATTTTTGCTTCGTCGAAATCGCCTTCGAACTTGCCGGTGATCTTGCGGCCGGGGGCGAAGGGCTGGTGCAGCTTGACGCCGAACCAGGTGCCGAACTCCGTGCTGTCGGTGATGGCATGCCAGACGCGTGCGATCGGCGCGTTGAGCACGATCTGCTTTTCGATGCGATCCTGAGAGGTCATGGGTTTTCCTTTCGTGCAACGATATGGTTGCACCATAGCCCGATCCATCGACATGTGCAACAAAAGAGTTGCAGATCATTCACTGACCGGAAAACTCCGAGGAAAGGCGTGGCGGAGCAACGTCATGCCCGCCTTGTGCAGCGCCTCGGATTGCGCCGCTTCCGGGTTGAACGTGTCCCAGTACCAGGCGCCATGCACCAGATAGTTCAGCCCCTCGGAGAGACTTCCGATATCGACATCGTCGTAATCGCCCTCGCGGGCGATGTCGGCGAGGAGCGCCCGGGTTTCGGCGAGATAGGCACGGTCATTGGGCAGGCTGATCATCCGGTCGAGCTGCATCGTCTGGCGGTCGCTGCCGAACAGCACCCAGACGGCCACCCAATCCGGGTGCTCGCGGCGGAAATGCCGGGCGCAATCCATGGCCGCGACGATACGCTCGGCCGGCGACAGGCCGGGCGCCCGCACCGTGTTTTCCCAAAGTTTTGCGAACTGGTCGTTGAGATATTCAAGGACGGCGCGAAACAGCTTGTCCTTGCTGCCGAAATGAAAGACCACCAGCGCATTCGAGGAGCCGATGCGCGCGGCGATGCGCTGCATGGTGACGCCGGCCATGCCTTCCTCGGCGATCAGCTGGATAGTCGTGTCGACGATCCGCTGGGCGCTGGCAAGGCCGCGCACATGCCGGCCATCGCGCTTTCCGCCCTTGGTCACCGGCCCGCCTTCCCCGGCGGGCGTCTCGGAAGGGGAGGGGCGGGGTGTCTTCAAGGCTTGGTTTCCCGGGAGGAGGATGCGGTCCGCCCTTATCGGCCGGCGGACCGCCTGTCGTCAACGATCACAGCGCGGGGCGGCTGGCCTTCTTGCCGTACCACGGGCCTTGCGCCGTCTCGAAGGCGAGACCGGCGCGAAAAACGTCGACATCGCAATAGCTGCGCCCGACGATCTGCATGCCGGTGGGAACCCCGTTGCGGGCATGGCCGGTCGGGATCGACAGAACCGGGCAGCGGCTCATCATGTTGAACGGCGTCGTCATCACCCAGCCGAGCATCGGATCGACCGCCTTGCCGTTGATCTCGACGCCGGTGGTCGAATGGTCGAAATCGGCAGGCACGGCAGGCAGGGCATTGGTCGGGCAGATCAGCACGTCGTAACGGTCGAGCAGCGGCCCGAGCGTCTGGTACATGGCGCCGACGGTTTCGAGGCTGCCGACGAACTCCGCCGAGGTGGACGAGCGCCCGCGCTCGGCGAACGCCCTTGCATAGGTGGTCATCTTGTCGCCGTGCTCGTCGAGAAGGCGCGAAACATAGCCGCCGAAGAGATGGCGCAGATAGGTGATGCCGGCTTCGAGAATCTCCGGCGTCCAGCCGCGATCGACTTCCTCCACGGTCGCGCCGAGCGAACGAAACACATCCAGCGCCGCCAGCGTGTTGCGGCGCACGTCGGGATCGACATCGAAGAAGCCGAGATCGATGGAATAGGCGATCTTCCAGCCCTTGATCGGCTTGAACGTCGTCGGCAGGCGCAGCTTCGGCCTGAGCGTGGCGATGTCGGTGGGGCTCGGGCCGGCCATCACGTTCTGCAGCAGGATGGCATCGGTGACCGTGCGGGCCATCGGCCCGGTATGGCAGAAGAAATCGAGGTTGAACGGCGGATCGTCGGGATTGCGGCCATAGGGGGGTGGGCGCCGGCGGGGGGCGGGGGCGGGGGCGGGAGGGGGGCCGGGCCCGCGGAGATCCGAGCCGGTGGCGCCCGGGGGGGTGCCGGCGGCCAGCGCCGCACCGGCGCCGCCGGAGGAGCCGCCGCAGGTGAAATCCGGATTCCAGGGATTGCGGGTCACCCCCCAGAGCCGCGACCAGGTGGTGCCGGCGCAGCAGAATTCCGGTGTCGCCGTGCGCGCATGCACGATGCCGCCGGCCGCCATGATGCGCGCGTTGTTCGTCGAGGTGCGGGCCGCGACATTGTCCTTGTAGATCAGCGAGCCGACCGAACTCGGCTTGCCCTCGATCTCGCTCTCATCCTTGATGCCGACCGGCAGGCCTTCCAGCGCCCCGGTACGCGCGCCACGGGCATATTTCGCCTCCGCCTTGCGTGCCAGATCCATGGCCTCGTCGTAATGGGTGTAGGTAAAGGCATTGATCGCCGGCTGCACGGCCTCCGCCCGCCGGATCGTCGCTTCCATCAATTCGACCGGCGAAAGCTCGCGGCTCTTGAACCGACGCAGGGCCTCATGCGCCGGCAGGTAACACAGATCGACATCGCTCATGCTTGCTCCTCCCACGAGCGCCGGCTCTCCCGCCGGCCCATTCTCCCGGCCCCAGATAAAAACAAACTGAATAGTTAGTCAAATAGTTTTTGGCGCGATTTTTCTCGCACGCAACCGCCATGCGACGGCCGCTTTCATCTAACCGTTGGCGACCTTCGAACCCGTCAAAGCGCCGGGCGGGTGGCCGGTGATGCGTTTGAAAGCGCGGCTGAAGGCGGCCTGCGAACCGTAGCCGAGCTTTTGCGCGGCGGTTTCGATCGGCATGCGCTCTGTAGCGATCCATTGCGTCGCAAGCCTCATGCGCAGCTCCGTCAGATAACGCAACGGCGTGACGCCGGTCACTTCCAGAAAACGCTCGGCAAAGACCGAGCGGGAAGCGCCCATGCGGTCGGCCAGTTCGACCAGCGTCCAGTCATGGCCGGGGTTGGCATGGATGGCGACGATGACGCGGCCGAGACGCGGATCGCGCAACGCCGCGATCCAGCCACTGGCATCGCCGCAACCGCATTCCACCCAGGCGCGGACGATGAAGGCCGCCACCACATCAGCAAGTCGTGCCAGAATGCCGGCAAAGCCGGCCCGCCCGCCCTTGGCCTCGCGCTCCATCGCCTCCAGCATCGGCAGGATTTCGGGATAGCGATCCAGCAGCGTCCCGACCCGCATCACCTCCGGCATCAGCGCCACCAGCGGATGCAACCCGCCGAGATCGAATTCCATGCAGCCGCTGAAGACGATTGCCCGCGCTTCCGGCCCCGTCTTGCCGTCGCAGGCGGTGATGGCGCTGACCGAACTGCACAGCGGCGCCGCTTCAAGCGCGCGGATATCCCGGCATTTGATCTCGTCGGACGAGACCAGCGCATGGAACCCGCCGCGCGGCAACAGCACCGCATCCCCGGTTTCCAGTCCATGGACGATGCCGCCCGGCAAACGCAACTGCACCGGCCCGCGCGCCACGAAATGGAACTGCGCGCGGCCTCCGACCTCGCCGAAGGAGAAGCCGAACGGCGCCGCCGCCTCGATGCGGCGATAGTCGAGGCCGACGAGGCGCATGCCCATCAGCAATTCGCTGACAAGATCAGGATCGAGCGGCTTGCGCTCAGTTTCGGACTTTCGATCAAGCATGGCGGATTTTGTGACATAGATCGTCCGGTTCGTCCAGCCTATCTTCCGGGCCTATCGTTCATCCCTCCCAAGGATACGCTCATGACTCCCAGTTTCGATACCATGGCCGTGAACGGCCGAACCGATGCGCCCGCCTGGGGCGCGGTGGTCTCCATGGCGCTCGGCGTCTTCGGCCTGGTGACGGCCGAATTCCTGCCGGCCAGCCTGTTGACGCCGATTGCCGCCGAACTCGGCATCAGCGAAGGGGCCGCCGGCCAGGCGGTGACGGCGACCGCCGTCGTCGGCATGGTCGCCAGCCTGCTGATCACCACCCTTGCGCGCCGCATCGACCGGCGGCACCTGATGATGGGCTTTTCCGCCCTGCTGATCGTCTCGAACCTGATGGTCGCCTTCGCGCCCGGCCTGATTTTGCTGCTGGTCGGCCGGGTTCTGCTCGGCATCGCGCTCGGCGGCTTCTGGGCGATGGCGACCGCCATCGCCATGCGCCTCGTGCCGGCCGCATCCGTGCCGCGGGCGCTGTCGATGATCTTTAGCGGCGTTTCGGCCGCGACCATTGTCGCCGCCCCGGTCGGCAGCTATCTCGGCGAAATCGCCGGCTGGCGCGCCGTCTTCCTGCTTGCCGCCGGCCTCGGCGTGCTCGCCCTCGTCATGCAGTTCCTGACCCTGCCGCGCCTTGCCCCGACCGGTACCACCAGCCTGCGCACGCTCGGCGAGGTTCTCGCCCGGCCCGGCATCGCGCTCGGCCTCGTCGCCGCGACTTTGGTCTTCGGCGGCCATTTCGCCTTCTTCACCTATCTCAGGCCCTATTTGGAATTCGATATCGGCGCCGGCATCGCGGCGGTCTCGTCGCTGCTGCTCGGCTTCGGCATCGCCAATTTCGTCGGCACGCTGTTCGCCGGCGTCCTCATCGGCCGCAGCCTGCGGCTGGCGCTGACGGCGATGCCGCTGGCGCTCGGCGCCATGGCGCTGCTGATCGTCACGCTGCAGCCCTCGCTGGCCGGCGCCGCGGTCATCGTCGCCGCCTGGGGTTTTGTGTTCGGCGCGGTGCCGGTTTCCTGGTCCACCTGGCTCGCCAAGACCATTCCCGACGAGGCCGAAAGTGCCGGCGGCCTGCTGGTGGCGGCCATCCAGTTCGCCATCGCCATGGGGGCTGCGGCCGGCGGCGTGATCTTCGATACCAGCGGTGCCACCGGCGTCTTCAGCGTCAGCGCCCTGGTCCTCATCCTCGCCGCCATCGGCATCCTGCTCGGCGTTTCGCCGCGGCGGGCGTCCGAAATCGCCTGATTAAAAAGGCGGGGGCGCGGGAACGCGCCCCCCCCCGGGTTTTTTCCCGGGTGAGGGGGCGGGAATTCGACCCGTTTCCGTCCCCTCTGGCAGAGGGAGGGGGGGGGGGGTAGAAAAACGCAAAGCAGCCGGCCCGTCCCATATTCCCCGACGGATTTACTGCGCATCGGATATGCCCCTTCTACC
>Ga0066256_1001850_pt1 | contig 26183 bp, 33 predicted proteins | sample ThiBio_1000_biof_FD_87107 | JGI IMG/M metagenome (GOLD analysis project Ga0066256, IMG submission 87107) | Wastewater bioreactor microbial communities from Cape Town, South Africa - Thiocy_expt_1000_biof (version 2) | ecosystem: Engineered > Bioreactor > Thiocyanate-remediating >... | reverse complement strand
CGCCCCTGCAGGTCGCCGATGGGGCCCTCGCGCATGGCCATCTCGGCCACGATGCCTATGCCCAGGCCCAGGCGCCCGTAGGTCTTGATCACGTCCGAGTCGATGGCTTCGAGCACGATGCGCGGCTGCAGGCGGCGCGCGGCAAAGGCGGCGTCGATCTTGCCGCGACCGGTGAACGAGGGGTGGTAGGTGATCAGCGGCTCGTGGGCGATGTCATCCAGGTTCACGCGTTCCTTCTGCGCCAGCGGGTGGCTGTGGGGCAGCACCAGCACGTGCTGCCATTCGTAGCAGGGCAGGGTGACGAGCTCGGGGTAGTCGGCCAGCGACTCCGTGGCCACGCCGATCTCGGCGACTTCGTCGATCACCATGCGCGCCACCTCGTGCGGCGTGGCCTGGTGCAGACTGATGTTGACCTTGGGGTAGGCCTCGCGCAGCTTGGCCACGGGCACGGGCAGCACGTAGCGCGCCTGGGTGTGCGTGGTGGCGATGGACAGCGTGCCCGTGTCCTGCGCGCTGTACTGCTCGCCGATGCGCTTCAAGTTGCCGACCTCGCGCATGATGAGCTCGATGCTCCTGAGCACGTGCTGGCCCGGCTCGGTGATGCGTTTCAAGCGCTTGCCGTGGCGGGCGAAGATGTCCACCCCCAGTTCGCCTTCGAGTTCGATGATGGCCTTGGACACCCCCGGCTGCGAGGTGTGCAGCGCCTTGGCCGCCTCGGTCAGGTTCAGGTTGCGGCGCGCGGCTTCCTGGACGAAGCGGAATTGGTGCAGGTTCATATCGAATACTGGCTAAAGAATCCGATCATTATGCGATATCCGGCGTTTTGCATGCGCCAGCGTACCGCGCAGTGTCAGCGGGCGGTGGTCGGGTCGGCGGCGGCGATCTCCGCCATCAGCGCCACCATGCGGGCGTCCTCGCCGATGGAGGGCTGTACCGTGAGCGCGACATTGGGGTGCCGGGCGCGCACCTGCTCCACGAGAAGCGGCAGGTCCTCCCGCGCGTGCCGGCCGGTGCCGAGGAACATGGGGACGATGGTCAGCGCGCGCGCGCCGGCGGCATGCAGCTCGCTGCAGGCACTGGCCAGGTCAGGGGCGCACAGTTCCAGGTAGGCGCAGCGCACCAGCAGGTCGGGCCGCTGGCGCTCGATGTCGGCGCGCACCGCCTCGATCGGCGCGCGCCAGAGCGCATCGCGCGAACCATGGGCGAACAGCACGATGCCGCGCATGGCCGGTGGGCGTGAAGCGTCCATCACCGCCTCAACACCAGCCAGCCGAAGGCGGCCAGCGAGGCGATGCTGTAGATCAGGCCGGGCGCCGCCGCGGTGAGCCAGGGCGACCAGTTCTGCAGCGTGCCGGCAAAGCCGAACACGTTGTTCAGCAGGAAGAAGCTGATGCCCGCCATCACGCCGCCGAACACGTAGCCCGTGGTCGAGCCGGCGCGAAAGTGCAGGTAGGCGAAAGGCAGCGCCAGCACCACCATGACGAGGCAGGAGAGCGGGTAGAACACCTTGCGCCAGAACTCGATTTCGTAGCGCTGGGCCGACTGCCCATTGGCCTCCAGGTGGCGCACATACTGGAACAGGTCCACCGTGGCCATGCGGTCGGGCTGCAGCACGGCGGCCGCGACCATGTCGGCGGTGATGCCCGTCGCCCAGCGCAGTTCGGTCAGTTCCAGGCGCTCGGCGCGCTGTGTTTCGCCGCTGGCGCCGCGCACGAAGGTGTCGCTCTGCACCTGGCGCAGCACCCAGGCGTCGCCTTGCGGCGCCACCGTGGCCGATTGCGCCAGGACGCGCGACGCCAGCCGGCTCTGGGGGTCGAAGCGGTAGATGCGCACGTCCTCCATCAGCCCGTCGGAGCGGATGCTGCGGATGTTCACGGCCACGGAATCCTCCCCTTGGCGCTCCTTCAGCCAGGCGCCCGTGCCACCGGTCGTCAGGCGCGCCAGGCCCTTGGACTTGACCACCTGTGCGGCGCGGTCGCTCGCGGGTGCGACGTAGTCGCCCAGGGCGAAGGTCAGCACCACGAACACGCAGCCCAGTAACAGCAGCATCGACAGCGCCCGCCCGGGGCCGAGCCCGCTGGTGCGCAGGATGGTGAATTCAGAGCTTTGCGCAAAGCGTGCCATGACAAAGATGGTGCCGATCAGTACCGTGATCGGCAGAAGCTCGTACAAATGCGTCGGCATGCCCAGCAGCACGTACAGCACGGCCTGCGAGAGCGGGTAGGTGTCTGGCATGCGGGCCACCGAACGCAGCTCGTCGATCAGGTCGAAGAAGAAGAACAGCGCCAGGAAGCCGAGCGTCACCAGGGCCACGGCGGCCAGCACCTCGCGGTGCACCATGCGGCGGATGGTCTTCATGCCGGGCTCCTGCGCCACAGCGCCGCCAACGACCAGCGGTTGTGGCGGATGGCGATCAGCGCCAGCGCGAAGGCCAGCACGCCGCCGTGCAGCAGGCCGACGTAGGCCGCCACGCCCACACGGCCGGTGCCGACCCAGCTCTGCCCAAGCGTCATGAAGTTGTAGTAGACGATGAAGGCGAACAGCGCGAACAGCAGGTTGCCACTGCGGCTGGCGCGCGGGTTGACGCTGGCCAGCCCCAGGCCGAGGACCACCAGATTGAAAGCGGTGAGCGGCAGGCCGATGCGCCACGCGAGTTCGGCCTGGAAAGCAGGCGAAGCCTGGCCCAGCAGTTCCGCCGTGCCGCGCGTGCGCGCCGCTCCGGTGTCGCCCAGGCCGACCTTGGCGGCCCCGATGCGCGTGCCGTACAGCTCGAATTCGCTGAGCTTGATTTCCGGCTTGCCGGCCTGTGTTTCTAAGCGCTGGCCGTTGCTCAGCAGGGCGAAACGGTCGGCACCGCGCATTTCCACGCGCGCGCTCAAGGCCGAGGTCACGGCCTGCGTGCCGTGCTCGTTGGCGGCGATGAAGACGTTGCTCGCGGTGTTGGGCTCGGGGCTGTCCTTGTCGATGAAAAAGACGCGCTTGCCGCTGGCAGATTCCTGGAATTCACCGGGCGCGATGCGGTCCACGTCGCCGCGCTGCTCGTACTGCACGCGCAGCTCCTGGATTTGCCTGTTGGCCCACGGCCAGGCGACCAGGGACAGCACCGCCACGCCCAGCATCGCCGGCCAGGCAAAGCGCAGCAGCGCGGGCAGAAGACGCGCGAGGCCCTGTCCGCTGGCGAACCAGATCACCATTTCGCTGTCGCGGTACATGCGCGAGAGGCAGCCGACGGTGGCGACGAACAGGCTCAGGCTGAGGATGGTAGGCAACTGGCCGAGCACCGTGTAGCCCATGACGAGCAGCACGTCGGACGGGCCCACGTTGCCCCTGGAGGCCTGACCCAGGGTACGGATCAGCATCATGGTCATGACCACGGTGACCAGGACCACCAGGGTGGCGCCGAAGCTGCGGGCCAGCTCCTTGCGCAGGGATGAATCGAATAACATGGACGCGAAGTAAAGAGGCAATTATGAACTTTGATCTCCAGTCCATGGACCTGCGCGCCGCGGCGTCCGAGAAATGCGACCAGCTGGTGCTGCTGGTGGCAGAGGGTTTCTCCGGCGGGGCCGATCCGCTCGCGGTCATTGTCCAGGACGCCTTGCGCCACAAGGATTTTGAACCCAAGCCAGGCAAGTCTCTGGCGTTGTACCAGTGCCCTGGCGTCGCCGCGCGCCGGGTGCTGCTGCTGGGCATAGGCGCGGGCGATGCGCGTTCCGTGCGCCAGGCGGTTCTCGGTGCGCAAACGGCGCTGCGCACACCGGGCGTGCGCCGCGCCGTGCTCTGCTTCGCCGCTGAAGCCAGCGCGCAGGCGGTCTCGGCGGCCGTGCACACCGTGGCGCACGCTGCCTACGTGTATACGCACAACAACCCCAAGGCCCAGGCGGCCACCCTGCAGCGGGTGGTGGTCGGCGTGGCCCGGCCTGCCGACGTGGCCGAGGGCTTCGCGGTCGCGCAGGCCGTCGCGCAAGGCGCGCAGCTGGCGCGCGAATGGGGCAACCGCCCGGCCAACCACGCCACGCCGCGCCTGCTGGCCGACGCCGCACGCGCGCTCGCCAAGCACCCCGGCATCGATTGCAAGGTGCTCGGTCCGGCCGAAGTGGAGCGGTTGAAGATGGGGGCCTTCCTGGCCGTGGCGCGCGGGTCCGAAGAGCCGCTGCGCCTCATCGAACTGCGCTACACCGGCGCGGGGCGCAAGCAGGCGCCCGTGGTGCTGGTGGGCAAGGGGATCACCTTCGACACCGGCGGCATCTCCATCAAACCGGCGCCGGAGATGGACGAAATGAAGTTCGACATGTGCGGCGCGGCCAGCGTGTTGGGCGTATTCCGCGCGCTGGCGCAGCTGCAGCCGGAGATCAACGTCGTCGGCCTGATCCCGGCCTGCGAGAACATGCCCGACGGGCGCTCCCTGAAGCCGGGCGACGTGGTGACCAGCATGAGCGGGCAAACCATTGAAGTGCTGAACACCGACGCCGAAGGGCGCCTGGTGTTGTGCGATGCGCTCGGCTACGGCATGCGCCACAAGCCGGCGGCCATCGTGGACATCGCCACGCTCACCGGTGCCTGCGTGATCGCCCTGGGCGGCGTGCGCAGCGGACTGTTCGCCTCCGACGACGGGTTGGCCAAGGCCCTGCTCGATGCGGGCGAGGAGGCGGGCGACCCGGCCTGGCGCATGCCGCTGGACGAGGAGTACGCCGAGGGCCTCAAGAGCAACTTCGCCGATCTGGCCAACGTCGCCGGCCGCCCGGCGGGCTCGGTCACGGCGGCCAAATTCCTGCAGGCGTTCGTGGGCGATGTCCCCTGGGCGCACCTGGACATCGCCGGTACGGCCTGGAAGGGCGGGGCCGCCAAGGGCGCGACCGGGCGGCCGGTGGGGCTGCTGGTGCACTGGCTGCTGGCGCGCGCCGCCGCGCCCGCCGCCGCGCCCGCGCCCGTGACCAGCCCCAAGGCGCGCACCCGCAACAAGGCGACACCCACCCGCCCCGCTGCCCGCACCGCCAAGACCTCGCGCGAATGACCGAAATCGCCTTCCACTTCAACGCGCCCGACAAGCTGGCCTACGCCTGCCGCGCCGCACGCAAGCTGCTCCGGCAGGACAGGCGCCTGGTGGTCCTGGCGCCGGACACGCTCATGGATGCGCTCGACGAGACGCTGTGGCACATGGCACCGCAGGACTTCGTCGCCCATTGCCGGGCCGATGCCGAGGCCCATGTGCTGGAAGCCTCGCCCATCGTGCTGGCGCAGGGGCTGCAGGATGCGCCGCACCACGAGGTGCTGCTCAACCTGTCGGACGAGGTACCCCAGGGCTTCGGCAGTTTCGAGCGGCTGATCGAGGTGGTGGGCTGCGATGAAGCCGACCGGGCAGCGGCCCGCGTGCGCTGGAAACATTACATGCAGCGCGGCTACGCGCTGGTGCGCCACGACCTGGCGCCTCGGGGGGCCTGATGCCTGTTCCGCCCGGACCCCGCGTCCCGCCCCGCTTCGTCCCCACGCTGACGGAAGTCGTGCGCGAGGGGGCGCCGCCCCGCGCCGAGCAAGCGGTCCCGACCAAGCCACCGCCGGCCCCCATTGCGCCCATGCCTTCCGCGCCGGCGGCGGCACGCCCGGCTTTCCCGCCGGTGCCGCCTACGCCTGTGCACGTGCCGAAAAGCCCGGCCGCGGCGGCGCCGAAAGCGCCGGCCGCGCCGCCGGTCGAACGCGCTGCACAGGCGGTGCTGAGCAAGGATTTCGAGGAGTTGCTGGTCCACCGCGTCATGCAACGGGTGGACGTTTCGCTCGACATCCGCCTGCGCGGCGCCATCGCCGCCGTGGTGGAAGAGCAGACGCGCTCCATCGTTCCCCGGCTGCGTGAAGAGATCGAAGCGGTGGTGCGCCATGCGGTGTACGAGGCCGTGGCCGACGAGCTTGCCGCAGGGGTCGGAACGCCGGCTGCATAAGTGCAGCTTTTGCGCATCGCGCTGCGCTGATTTGCGCGTGTTCCCTAGTGTCCCGGGCTATGAATATGCGTTATCTTCTTCGGCGTTGAGACACAAAAAGATGCTCAGCGTTTAATCTTTACTGGAGATTTCTATGCAATTGAAGTTGAAACTGACCGTAGCCGCAGCCTTTGCAGCTGTTGCCGGCATGGCTCTGGCCCAGGAGCAAGTGGTCAAGATTGGTCACGTCGCCCCGGTGTCGGGTGCACAAGCCCACTACGGCAAGGACAACGAAAATGGCGCGCGCATGGCCATCGAGGACTTGAATGCCCAAGGCGTGACCATCGGCGGCAAGAAGATCAAGTTTGAACTGCAGGCCGAAGACGACGCATCGGATCCCAAGCAAGGCACGGCAGCTGCCCAGAAGCTGTGCGACTCCAAGGTTGCTGGCGTGGTCGGTCACTTGAATTCGGGCACCACCATCCCCGCTTCCAAGGTGTACAACGACTGCGGCATCCCCATGGTCACCGGCGCTGCCACCAACCCCAACCTGACCAAGCCCGGCTACAAGACGACCTTCCGTATCATCGCCAACGACAACGCCTTGGGCGCAGGTCTGGCGAACTACGCCAAGGACACGCTCAAGCTCAAGTCCTTCGCCGTCATTGATGACCGCACGGCCTACGGCCAGGGCGTTGCCGACGTGTTTGCCAAGACCGGTGTCAGCCTCGGCATGAAGCAGGTCGATCAGCAGTTCACGACCGACAAGGCCACCGACTTCATGGCCATCCTGACGGCCATCAAGTCCAAGAACCCCGACGCCATCTTCTTCGGCGGCATGGACCCGCAAGCCGGCCCGATGCTGCGCCAGATGGAACAGCTTGGCATGTCCAACGTGAAGTACTTCGGCGGCGACGGCGTGTGCACCAGCGAAATCGCCAAGCTCGCGGCCGGCGCCAAGACGCTGTCCAACGTGATCTGCGCCGAAGGCGGTTCCTCGCTCGCCAAGATGCCTGGCGGCAAGGCCTGGAAGGAGCGCTACGACGCCAAGTACCCTGGCCAGTTCCAGGTCTACAGCCCCTACACCTACGACGCCACCATGCTGCTGGTCGACGCCATGAAGCGCGCGAACTCGGTGGACCCCAAGGTCTACGTGAACGAACTGGCCAAGTCCAACTACAAGGGCGTGACCGCTACGATCGCTTTCGAACCCAATGGCGAAATGAAGAACCCCGCCATCACGCTGTACCGCTACGTGGACGGCAAGAAGGATCCGCTGAACTGATCGGCGGCATTCGGGCCCGCAGGGCCTGACTCAAAGAGAGGCTTCCCCCGGGAAGCCTCTTTTCATTTCCCCGGGGCGAAGCGTTAGCGCCGCACCTGCAGCGCACCCGGATTGACGATGTTCGTCGGCGTGCCGCGTATGAAGTTGAGCACGTTGTCGAAGGCCGAGCCAAAGTACAGCTCGTAGTTGTCTTGCTCCACGTAGCCGATATGCGGCGTGCAGATGCAGTTCTCCAGGCGCAGCAACGCGTGGCCCTGCAGGATCGGCTCGCTTTCGAACACGTCGATCGCGGCCATGCCGGGCCGGCCGCGGTTGAGGGCCGCGAGCAGGGCGTTGGCCTCGATCAGCTCGGCGCGCGAGGTGTTCACCAGCAGCGCCGTGGGCTTCATGCACGACAGTGTTTCCAGCGTGATCATCTGCTGCGTTTCTTCCGTCAGGCGCAGGTGCAGGGACACCACGTCGCATTGGGCGAAAAATTCCTGCTGCGTCGGCGCCACCTGGTAGCCGTCGGTCAGCGCCTGGGCGCGCGAGGCCTCGCTGCCCCAGATGCGCACGTTCATGCCGAAGGCGCGGCCATAACCGGCCACGATCTGGCCGATGCGGCCATAGCCCCAGATGCCCAGGGTCTTGCCGCGCAGCACGCTGCCAATACCGAAATTGGCCGGCATCGAGGCGGCCTTGAGCCCTGCCTGCTGCCAGGCGCCGTGTTTCAGGTTGGCGATGTACTGCGGCAGGCGCCGCATGGCCGCCAGCACGAGGGCCCAGGTCAATTCGGCAGGCGCCACGGGCGAACCCACGCCTTCCGAGATGGCGATGCCGCGCTCGGTGCAGGCGCCGATATCGATGTGGGACCCCACGCGGCCGGTTTGCGCGATCATTTTGAGGCGCGGGAGTTTTTCCACGAGCTGGCGCGAAATGTGGGTGCGCTCGCGGATCAAGACGATGATGTCGGCGTCTTTCAGGCGCACGGACAGCTGGCCGAGCCCCTTCACGGTGTTGGTGTAGACCTTGGCGGAGTGGGCGTCGAGACGGGCCGCGCAATGGAGCTTGCGCACCGCGTCCTGGTAATCATCGAGGATCACGATATTCATCGCCCCGATTGTGCCTTGCAGCTCCAGCCGGCCTTGGCGCAGCCCCGCAAGCCAGCGCGGAAAGGGTGGGCACACCCGGCGCCGGCCCCCGGGCATCCCGCCTCTATGCCAGCGCGGCAACTGGCTGCAACCCCTCCGGGCCAGTGTCTGCGGCGGCGCTAGCTATTGATAGAGTAGCTAAGAACCTATGATGGCCGATCGCTGGTGGCCTATTTGGCCTAAAAAACCGATGCAGGTTCGCCAAGCCCCATCAGCACAGGCGCTCGCGCGCGGCAAGGCGGTCGAGCTCGGCGCACACGTCGGCCATGCGGCCGACGATGGCCAGCCGCCCGGCTGTGCCCTCGTGCCGGCGCAGTACACGCACCAGGGGCGCGCTGGGCGGGGCCGGGACAGGGCGCGGGGCGGTGGCAGGCCGCGCGCGGGGCTGGCCAGGCGGTTGGGTACGCGCGCCGCGGGCCGCCATGCCGGCGTCCCAGGGGGATGCGCCTTGCGCGTGCCCGCCAAGGGATGGCATTGGCGCAGGAGCCGGCTGCGTGCTGCTGCGCGCGCCGTGCTGGGATGGGCGGTGCCAGAAGCGGCGGGAAAAAAGCGCGAACACCAGGCGGGGTGCGTGGGACAGGAGGTGGTGCATGTGAAGCTCCCTTGAAAAAGGTTGGACACAGGCAGGATTGACAAGGTGATGCGCCGCAGGGATGGCGGGGCGTGCCCCCGCCAGTCGCCCGCCACCCGCGGCGCACCAGGGATTAGTTCAACATGGTGTTGCGGATCAGGCCGACCGCCAGGCCCTCGATTTCAAAGGGCTCGCCGGGTTGCACGACGATGACGGGGAAATCCGGGTTTTCGGGCAGCAGCTCGATGGCGTGGGCCGTACGGCGCAGGCGCTTGACGGTGACTTCGTCGCCCAGGCGCGCGACGACGATCTGGCCGTTGCGCGCCTCGCGCGTTTGTTGCACCGCCAGCAGGTCGCCGTCCATGATGCCCACGTCTCGCATGGACATGCCGCGCACCTTCAGCAGGTAGTCGGGCTTGCGCTCGAACAGGCTGCTTTCAACGCACCAGGTTTGCTGGATATGTTCCTGCGCGAGAATCGGCGAGCCGGCGGCGACGCGGCCGATCAGCGGCAGCGCCAACTGGGTGAGGCCGGGGATGGGCAGGCTGAACTGGGTGCCGCGCGCGGCGTTGATGCTGCGCACCGCGTCGCTGCGCAAACGGATGCCGCGCGAGGTGCCGCTGACCAGTTCGATGACGCCCTTGCGCGCCAGCGCCTGCAGGTGCTCCTCGGCCGCGTTGGCCGACTTGAAGCCCAGGGTGGCGGCGATTTCGGCACGTGTGGGTGGCGCGCCCGACTGCGCGATGGCGTTCTGGATCAGGTCCAGGATTTGCTGCTGCCGGGGGGTGAGGCGGGGGCCGTGGTACATGGGCTGCGGCGCGCCGGGCGGCGCCTGTATGGAATTTCAGTGCCTGTATTTTTAAACAGTTTTTGGAGGGATGCAAGTGGCGGCCAAGAAAATCATCGTCCTCGGCACCGGCGGGACCATCGCCGGCACGGCGGCGCAGGCCGGCGACAACGTCGGCTACCGGGCCGGCGAGCGTCCGGTGCAGGCGCTGCTCGCAGGGCTCGGCGGCCAGGCGCTGCCGCCCGGCCTGGAACTGGCCGCGGAGCAGGTGGCGCAGATCGACAGCAAGGATGCCGACTTCGCCTTCTGGCTGGCGCTGCACGCCCGCTGCGCGGCCCACCTGGCGGACGACGCCGTGCGGGGCATCGTCATCACCCACGGCACCGACACGCTGGAGGAAACCGCCTGGTTCCTGGCGTCGACCTTGCCGGCCGGCAAACCCGTGGTGCTGACCTGCGCCATGCGGCCCGCCACGGCGCTTTCGCCCGATGGGCCGCAGAACCTGTGCGACGCCCTGGCGCTGGCGAACGACCTGGGTGCTCCAGGGGTGAGCGTGGTCAGCGCCGGCGCGGTGTACCTGCCGCAGCAGGTGCAAAAGCTCCACCCCTATCGCGCGGACGCGATCGGCTCCGGCGAGGGCGGCCCCGCCGGCTGGATGGAAGAAGGGCGCCTGCGTCTGGCGCACCCCTGGCCCTCCCAGGGCGCGGCGGCGGCGCCCTGGCGCCTGCCCGAGCCGGGTGCGGCCTGGCCCTGGGTGGAAATCGTGCTGAGCCACGCCGGCAGCAGCGGGGCGCAGGTCGATGCGCTGGTGCGCGCGGGCGTGGACGGCCTGGTGGTGGCGGGCACCGGCAACGGCACCCTGCACCAGGCGCTGGAACCGGCCTTGCGGCGCGCGCAGCAGGCCGGCGTGGCCGTGCGCGTGACCAGCCGCTGCGCTTTCGGCCGCATCGTGGGGACTCCGGCGCACGGCCTGCCGCTGGCCGAAGGGCTTGCGCCGGTCAAGGCGCGGATTGCGCTGCTGCTGGAACTGCTGCAGCGCCCTTGATGGATCAGCCGGCGAGCGCCTGCAGCGCGCGGCCGGTGATCTCCTCGACGCTGCCGGTGCCGCTGATGGAGCGGTACTTGGGCGCGTTGGCCGGGTCGCGCGCGGCCCAGCCGGAGTAGTAGTCGACCAGCGGGCGCGTCTGCGCGCTGTAGACCTCCAGGCGCTTCTTGACGGTCTCTTCCTTGTCGTCGTCGCGCTGGATCAGTGGCTCGCCGGTTTCGTCGTCCTTGCCTTCGACCTTGGGCGGGTTGAACTTCACGTGGTAGGTGCGGCCGCTGGCGGGGTGCGAGCGGCGCCCGCTCATGCGTTCGATGATGGCGTCGAACGGGACGTCGATTTCCAGCACGTAGTCGAGTTTGACGCCGGCGTCCTTCATGGCGTCGGCCTGCACGATGGTGCGCGGGAAGCCGTCGAAGAGGAAGCCGTTGGCGCAGTCGGGCTGGGCGATGCGCTCTTTCACGAGGCCGATGATGATGTCGTCGCTGACCAGCGCGCCCGAATCCATGACCGCCTTGGCCTTCTGGCCGAGCGGCGTGCCGGCCTTGACGGCGGCACGCAGCATGTCGCCGGTGGAAATCTGGGGAATGGCGTACTTCTGGCAGATGAATGCGGCCTGCGTGCCCTTTCCGGCACCGGGGGCGCCCAGCAAAATGAGTCTCATGGGGTCCTCTTGGTTGGTGGTAGCGGGTGGCGCTCTGCAGCGCGGCCTTGCTCCCTCCGCCGCCCTGCGCTGTCAACAAACGAGGATAGCACGCACTTCCCGCAGCGCAGCTTACGCGGAGGCCGCGGCCCAGAGGGCGCGCACGCGCGCCAGGTCCTCGGGCGTATCGACGCCGGGGCCCGGCGCCTGCGCCGCGCGATGCACGGCGATGCGGTGGCCGTGCCACAGCGCGCGCAGTTGCTCCAGCTGCTCGGCGCGCTCGGTCGGCGCCTGCGCCAGCGCCGGAAAGCGGCGCAGGAAGCCGGCGCGGTAGCTGTAGATGCCGATGTGGCGCAGCGGGGCGAAGCCGGCCAGGGCGCCCGCCTGCGCCTCCTGCCACCAGGCGCCGGTGCCCAGGTCGCGTGCGCAGGGGATGGGCGCGCGGCTGAAATAGCTGGCGTACTGCTCGGCGTCGAGCACCACCTTGACGACGTTCGCGTTGTGGAATTCTTCCGCCGTGGCGATGGCGTGCGCGGCGGTCGCCATGCTGGCGCCTGGGCGTGCGGCCAGCAGGGCGGCGACCGCACGCACCAGATGCGGGTCGATCAGCGGCTCGTCGCCCTGCACGTTGACGACCAGGTCGTCGCCATCCAAGCCGAGCAGGGTGCAGGCCTCGGCAAGGCGGTCGCTGCCGCTGGCGTGGTCGGGGCGTGTGGCGATGGCTTCGATGCCGTGCGCGGCGCAGGCGTCCAGGATGCGTGCGTCGTCGGCCGCGACGACGGTGCGCAGCGCGCCGCTCTGCGCCGCGCGCTCGGCCACGCGCACCACCATGGGGCGGCCGGCGATGTCGGCCAGGGGTTTGTCCGGCAGGCGGCTGGAGGCCATGCGCGCCGGCACCAGCACGGTGAAGCGGGGTGTGGGCTCGCCCGGCGTGGGTTCGCCCGGCGCGGCGCTCACTTTTCCAGTTCCTCGTCGCTGAGCGTGCGCGCCTCGGCTTCGAGCAGCACGGGGATGCCGTCGCGCACCGGGTAGGCCAGGCGCGCGCTGCGCGAGACCAATTCCTGGCGCTCGCGGTCGTAGGTCAGCGCGCCCTTGGTGACGGGGCAGACGAGCAGTTCGAGCAGACGGGGTTCCATGGGGCGTGCGGTGGGCGCGGTTGGGTGGGGATCAGCCAGGGGGGCGAGCGGGCGATGATAGCGGGCGCTGCGCGGTTTGCGCCAGGCGCTCGTCCAGCGCGGCGAAGAACGCGGGCGCGATGGCCAGCTCCAGCGGCACAGCCAGCGCATCCGGAAAGCGCGGCCACAGTTTTGGGGCGTCTTTTTCGGTGCAAACAAGCCTCTGGCGCTTGTCTGTATTGGGGTTCCAGGTATCAAAATCAAAGTGATCGGGGAGCGCGAAGGTCTGCGTTGGCGCCAGGCCGCGCGCGCGCAGCATGGCAAAAAACTCCTCCGGCCGGGCCGTCCCGGCGACCGCCACCAGCGCCTGGCCGGCCAGATCGGCCAGCGGCACGCGGCGCCCGTCGGCGGCGATGGCGGTGTCCGCCAGCCGGCGCTCCAGGGCAAAGGTGGGGGCGCTGCCGCCCGGCGGAACGGCTCCGGCGCACAGCAGGAAGTCGACCGCGCGCGGCCAGGGCTCGCGCAGCGGCCCGGCCGGCAGCAGCCAGCCGTTGCCCACGCCCTCGGCGCCGAACACGCACAGCTCGATGTCGCGCGCCAGCGCCAGGTGCTGCAGGCCGTCGTCCGAGACGATCACGTCGGTGTCCGGGTGGCGCGCGAGCAAGGCGCGTCCGGCGTCGCCGCGCCGCTCCGACACCGCCACCGGCACCGCGCAGCGGCGCGCCACCAGCAGCGGCTCGTCGCCGACTGTGTGCGCGCTGCTGTCCGCCTGCACATGCTGCGTGCCCTGGCTGCGGCGCCCGTAGCCGCGCGAAACCACGCCCGGCCGCAGGCCGCGCGCCTGCAGGTGCTGTACCAGCGCAATCACCACCGGCGTCTTGCCGGCGCCGCCAGCGACCACGTTGCCGACCACGATCACCGGCACCGGCAGGCGCGTGCGCGCCCGCCAGCCGGTGCGGTACAGCCACCGGCGCACGGCGACCAGGGCGCGGTAGCCGAGGGACAGCGGCCACAGTGCCAGGCCTGCGGCGCTGCGCTGGGCCCAGAACGGCGGCATCTCTCAGCGCGGCGCCGGGACGGCGCTGGCGGCGGACTGGGTGGCGAAGGTGATCTGCGTGAGGCCGACGCGGCGCGCCGCTTCCATCACGGTGATCACGGACTGGTGCGGCGCCATGGCGTCGGCGCTGATGATGACGATGCTCTCTGCGCCGGCGGGTGCCGCGGCACGCAGCGCCGCCGCCATGCGTTCGACGTCGCGCCCCTCCACGCCGGCCTTGTTGACGGCGTAGCGCCCGTCGGCAGCGACGGCGACGATGATCTCCTTCGGCCGCTCGCGCATCTGCTCGGCGTCGGCCACCGGCAGGGTGAGCTGCAGTTCGGTGAACTTGCTGTAGGTGGTGGTCAGCATCAGGAAGATGAGGATCACCAGCAGCACGTCGATGAAGGGGATGAGGTTGATCTCCGGCTCTTCGCGGTCGCGCGGGCGGAATTTCATGGCTGCGGCCTTTGGCTGAGGGGGTCCGGGCAGGAAACCGGGCAGGGGGCGCGCCCCGGCGTCATCGCTTCTGCATGCGCAGCAAATGGCGCACGAACTGCTCGGCCGACAGCTCCAGCGTCAGCAGGTAGGCATCCACCCGGGCGCGGAAGTAGCGCCAGAAGATGAGCGAGGGAATGGCCACGATCAGTCCGAACGCCGTGTTGTACAGCGCGACCGAAATACCGTGCGCCAGCTGCGCCGGGTTGCCGCCCATGACGCCCGAGCCCTGCGAGCCGAAGATCTCGATCATGCCGATCACCGTGCCGAGCAGGCCCAGCAGCGGCGCCGCCGAGGCGATGGTGGCCAGCGCGGCGAGGGATTTCTCCAGCCGGTGGGCGACGACACGGCCGGCGCCTTCCATGGCCGCGTGCAGGTCGGCCTCGGTGCAGCGCGGGTTGCTGTTGAGCGCCCGCAGGCCGCTGGCCAGCACCTCGCCCTGGGCCGAGTTCTGCGCCAGCTGCGCCACCACGTCCGGGCCGGGCAGGGTGACGGAGGAGACGGAGATGGCTTCGTCGAGCAGTTTCGGCGGCGCCACGCGGGCGGTTTGCAGCGCGATGAAACGTTCGATGACGAGCGCCAGCGCCAGCACCGAGCAGGCGACCAAGGGCCAGATCGGCCAGCCTGCGGCTTGTATGATGGACAGCAATTCTCTCTCCGCGCGAATGGGGCAAGCGGCGATTATGAACCAGCTTTTTTGCCGCTCCGGCGCCCCGGTGGCTGCCGCACACGCGCGCCGCAGTCGCCCACAGAACCTGTGGATAACTTTGTGGGTAAGCCGGTGCCGACCGGCCGCAATGCGGCGCCAATACGTCCTCGGAACACTTTGATGATTTTTTGTGCAACAAAAAATTCAATGAAATCAATGACTTGCACGTACTTGCGCGGTTTCTGGCGGATCTACGGGAAAACCAGGGGGCCGCGCCCCGCCGGCCGCTTGCTGTGGAATACTGCGCTGCAGCAACTCCGCGCAGGCCGCGCCAGCACGTATTTCCGCGCTCATGTTTGAGCAAGCGCCGGCGCCCGGCGGCGAGCGCGTGTGGGATGTGGGCGCGCTGTGCCGCGCGGTCGACGACGCCCTCGCGGCGCGCTTCAATCCGGTGGCCGTGCGCGGCGAGATTTCCGGCTTTTCGCGTGCGGCCAGCGGCCACTGCTACTTCAACCTCAAGGACGCGGGCGGCCAGATCCGCTGCGCCATGTTCCGCCGCGCGGCGCTGCTCCTCGGCTTCAGCCCGCGGGACGGCGACAGCGTCGAGCTGCGCGGCCGCCTGGGCGTGTATGGGCAGCGCGGCGACCTGCAACTGGTGGTCGAGCAACTGCAGCGCGCCGGCCAGGGCGCCTTGTTCGAGCAGTTCCTGCGACTGAAAGCCCGGCTGGAGCAGGAAGGCCTGTTCGACGCGGCGCGCAAGCGCCCGCTGCCGGCCGCGCCGCGCGGCATCGGCCTCGTCACCTCGCTCGGCGCTGCGGCCCTGCACGACGTGGTCAGTGCCCTGGCCCGGCGCGCGCCGCACATTCCGGTGCTGCTCGCGCCGGCCCAGGTGCAGGGGCCGCTCGCGCCGCAGTCGCTGGTGCGCGCGCTGGAGCAGCTCTATGCCCGCGCCGGCACGCCGGGCGAGGGCGGGGCCTTCCCCATCGACGTGATCCTGCTGGTGCGCGGCGGCGGCTCGCTGGAAGACCTCTGGGCCTTCAACGACGAGGCCTTGGCGCGCACCGTGGTGCAAAGCCCGGTGCCGCTGGTGTGCGGTGTGGGCCACGAGACCGATTTCTGCATCGCCGATTTTTGCGCCGACCTGCGTGCGCCCACGCCCACGGCCGCCGCCGAACTGGTGGCCGCCCCGCGCGAGGCCGCGCTGGCGGCGCTGGCGCAGCTGGACGTGCGGCTCGGCCGCGCCCTCGAACGCCAGCTCGACCTGCGCCACCAGCGCCTGGACCAGGCCGGCGCGCGCCTCGGCCGGCCCTCGGAGCGTGCCCAGCGCGAGCAGCTTGGCCTGGCGCGGATGGCGCAGCGCCTGCAGCACGCGTTGCTACTGAAAACGCAGCATGAAACGCAGCACCTGAAAGCGCTGGAGGCCAATTTTGCCCAGAAAACGGCGGCCCACCTGGTCGGCCGGGGCGAGCGCCTGGCGGGCGCCGCGCTGCGCCTGCAGCTTCTGGACCCGGCGCTGGTGCTGCAGCGCGGTTATGCGCTGCTGCAAACGCCGGCCGGCGAACTGGTGCGCAGCGTGCGCCAGGCGCCGCCCGCCACCGCCCTGCGCGCGCGCCTGGCCGACGGCACGCTCGAACTCACGGTGGTGCCGCCGCGCCTCCTGTAGGACAGGGCCGCAATCGCAGCCTGCGGGTGGGGCCATGGGCGGGCGGTCCAGCAGCTTGTGTTCGATCTTCCTAGAATGCCGTGTGAACCCGCGCGACCCGTCGTGCCCGACCACAACAAGCAAATCAAAGGAGTCCCCATGCAGCACCAGCTTCCCCCTCTGCCTTACCCCATCGACGCGCTGGCCCCGCACTACAGCCAGGAAACCCTGGAGTACCACCACGGCAAGCACCACAAGGCCTACGTGGACAACCTGAACAAGCTGCAAGAGGGCACGGAATACGCCGACATGCCGCTCGAGCAGATCGTGAAAAGCGCCAACGGCGCCATCTACAACAACGCCGCGCAGATCTGGAACCACACCTTCTTCTGGAACTGCATGGCCCCGGCCGGCGGCGGCACGCCCTCGGGCGCGCTGGCAGCGGCGATCGACGCCAAGTTCGGCTCCTACGCCGCCTTCCGCGAAGCCTTCATCAAGTCGGCCACGGGCAACTTCGGTTCCGGCTGGACCTGGCTGGTGAAGAAACCCGACGGCAGCGTGGACATCGTCAACACCGGCCCGGCCGGCACGCCGCTGACCACGGCGGACAAGGCGCTGATGACGGTGGACGTCTGGGAACACGCCTACTACATCGACTACCGCAACGCCCGGCCGAAGTTCCTGGAGTCCTTCATGGAACACCTGGTGAACTGGAAATTCGCCGAAAGCAACTTCGCCTGAGCCGCACGCGGCGCCAGGACCGAGCGGCCTGCGGGCCGCTTTTTTTTGGGTGTTTTTGGGCTCCAGCGCCCGTCTATAAAGGGGTTGAAGCTATATCAAGAATAGCACTCAACGCCCCTTGGCCGGCGCGAACACCGGGCCCGAGAGCTTGAAACCCGGCTTGATGCCGCGCGCCTTGAACCAGCCCTGGTTCATCTCCAGCACGAAGCGCACCGGCTTCTCGCTGCAGTGCGAATCGGTCGTCTGCGGCTTCATGTCTTCGAGGTTGACCACCGTGCCGTCGTCGGCGACGAAGGCGGCCGTGAGCGGCAGCAGGGTGTTCTTCATCCAGAAGCACTGCACGCCGGGTTCCTCGAACACGAACAGCATGCCCTCCTGCGGTGGCATGGACTTGCGCTGCATGAGGCCGATCTGCCGTTCGGCCGGCTTGTGCGCCACCTGGGCGTCGATGCGGTGCATGCCGGCGCTGAGCTCAACGCGCGGCAGGTCGAGCTGCGGCGCATCCTGTGCCTGTGCAAGCGCCCCTGCGGCGAGCCCTGCCGCCACGGCCAGACGCGAAATGGAACGGGCAACGGGGAACAGCGCAGACATGCAAACTCCGAGGGTGGGGCAGGGTGCAGGCAAAAAACAGCCCGCGCGTGGCGGGCCATTTTCATGCATGGGGCGGGCGAGCGCAGAGCACCTGCCGCCCGCGATCGTCTTCAAACGGTCTTGGCGTGGGTCTTGCGGGCCTTCTTCTTGGCGACCTTCTTGTGGCCGGATTTGGCCACTTTGTGCGTTTTGGTGGCCTTTGCCTGGGGCGTGGGTGCAGCCGCTGGAGCGGGGGCGGCCAGGGGCGCAGGCGCGGCGGCGGGTGCTGCAGGAGCGGTTGGCGCGGTGGTCTGGGCCTGCTCGGCGAAAGCGAAAACGCTGGCAGCAAGGGTGGCAAGAAGTCGGTTCATAGGAACTTTCCAAAAAAAGGAAATGCCGGTGGTTTTGATGCTTCGCAAGGCTTGCAAAGCCAGTGCCCAACGGCCCCTCAGCGGCCCCCGTTGACAGGAGTTTGCAAATCTTTTGTCGGTAGAATTGGAAGGTTTAGAGAGTTTTGCCTAAGGCGAAGCTGAATAAGCCCCCGCGATAGCGCGCGCCCTGATTTGGAATGGGATGCAAGGCGCAAAGCGCAGCAATAGCCATAGCTATTGCGAGCATTTGCAACGCAGCAGACCGTCCAGAGCGGGGATGTGCGGTACGCGAGGGACTTGTGCAGCTTTGCCCCCACCTGCTGAAAGCCCTTCAGCCCCAACGGAGTCTTGCGACCATGACCAGCTACCAGCACATCAAAGTGCCCGCCGAAGGCCAGAAAATCACCGTCAACGCCGACATGTCGCTCAACGTGCCGGACCAGCCGATCATTCCCTTCATCGAAGGCGACGGCACCGGTGCCGACATCACCCCGGTGATGCTCAAGGTGGTCGATGCGGCGGTGGCCAAGGCCTACGGCGGCAAGAAGAAGATCCACTGGATGGAGGTCTACGCCGGTGAAAAATCCACCAAGGTCTATGGCCCCGACGTCTGGCTGCCCGAAGAAACGCTGGCCGCCGTCAAGGACTACGTCGTCTCCATCAAGGGTCCGCTGACCACCCCCGTGGGCGGCGGCATCCGCTCGCTCAACGTGGCGCTGCGCCAGGAACTCGATCTGTACGTCTGCCTGCGCCCCATCCAGTACTTCGACGGCGTGCCCTCGCCGGTGAAAGAGCCGCACAAGACCAACATGGTCATCTTCCGCGAGAACTCGGAAGACATCTACGCCGGCATCGAATTCGAAGCCGAGTCGGACAAGGCCAAGAAGCTCATCAAGATCCTGCAGGAAGAATTCGGCGTCAAGAAAATCCGCTTCCCCGGCACCTCGGGCATCGGCATCAAGCCCGTCTCGCGCGAAGGCACCGAGCGCCTGGTGCGCAAGGCCATCCAGTACGCCATCGACAACGACAAGCCCAGCGTGACCATCGTGCACAAGGGCAACATCATGAAGTTCACCGAAGGGGGCTTCCGCGACTGGGCCTACGGCCTGGCCGCCAAGGAATTCGGCGCCGAGCTGATCGACGGCGGCCCGTGGATGAAGTTCAAGAACCCCAAGACGGGCAAGGAAATCACCGTCAAGGACAGCATCGCCGACGCCTTCCTGCAGCAGATCCTGCTGCGCCCGGCGGAATACTCGGTCATCGCCACGCTGAACCTGAACGGCGACTACGTCTCCGACGCCCTGGCCGCGCAAGTGGGCGGCATCGGCATCGCCCCCGGTGCCAACCTGTCGGACACCATCGCCATGTTCGAAGCCACGCACGGCACGGCGCCCAAGTACGCCGGCAAGGACTACGTGAACCCCGGTTCCGAAATCCTCTCCGCCGAAATGATGCTGCGCCACATGGGCTGGAAGGAAGCTGCCGACCTCATCATCAGCTCCATGGAAAAGTCCATCAAGTCCAAGAAGGTCACCTACGACTTCGCCCGCCTGATGGACGGCGCCACGCAGGTCAGCTGCTCGGGCTTCGGCCAGGTGATGATCGACCATATGTGAGTGCGTTTTTGGGCGTCCCATGGCGCCCCAAAATCAAGCCCCTTCCCTCTGTGGACAGGGGCTTTTTTGTTGCTGCGCGTCCCATGGTGTTGCATGGGTTCCCGCTTCAATGGCTCCATATATGGCACCATGCTGGCTCCATGGCGCCGGTTTGGAGCCATCCATCATGGAGCCACCCATGGCTACGCAGCAGCGCCACGTGAATTACAGCCTTCGCCCGTCCGTCATCAATGCCGCCAAGCCCCAGGACAAAGCCTACGTGCTGACCGATGGCGGCGGGCTTTACATCGAGGTGCTGCCCGGGGGCTCAAAGGTGTGGCGCTACACCTACCGGCTGGGCGGCAAGCGGCCCAAGGTGACGATCGGGCCGTACCCTCAAATTGGCATTGCGCAGGCGCGCGACTCGCACGAGCAGATGCGGGCCTTGGTGGGGCAGGGGGTCGATCCGTCCGAGCAGCGCAAGGCCAGCGCCCAAGAGGCCCAAGCGCAAGAGCAGCGCAGCGTGACGTTTCGGGACTTTTCGCGGATCTGGGTGGCGCAGACGCTGGCGCACCTTTCAGAGGCCTATCGCGCCCAGTGCATCCGGTTTCTCGACTCCTACATTTGTCCGCGCATCGGTGACATGCGCCTGGGCGACGTGCTGCCGCGCGACGTGCTGGCCATCATCGAGGCCCACAAGGACATCCCGACCACGGCAGACCGCTGCCGCTCCATCATCCAGCAGGTCTACAACTTCGCCATCCGCAAGCTGCTGGTGGACACAAACCCGGCCACGCCCGTGCGCGGCGCCATCGTTGTGCCCGCCAAAAAGCACCACCGGCACTTGAGTGAAAAGGAGTTGGCCGCGTTCTGGCGCGAACTGGCCATGCAACGCAGCGCCATGGTCATCACCGTCTATGCGGCCAAGCTGTTGATGTTGACCATGGTGCGCAAGGGCGAGCTGCGCCTGGCCAAGTGGGTTGAGTTCGATTTACAGGAGGGGCGCTGGGACATCCCAGCGGTGCGCATGAAGATGCGCCTGCCGCACCGCGTCTGGCTCTCGCGCCAGGCGGTGGAGTTGCTGCGTGATCTGCACCGCATCACCGGCCATGGTGACTACGTGTTTCCGACGCGCTATGTGGGCGGTAATGGCCGGCCCATCGGGGATGTGACGCTGAACCACTTCTTCAAGCGGCTCGATTTTGGTGTGCCTGAGTTTTCGCCGCACGGCACACGGGGCACGGCCGCCACGCTCTTGCGCGAGCATGGCTTTGCCAAGGATGTGGTCGAGTTGCTGTTGGCGCACGCCGAGCGCGACCAGTCGGCTGCGGCGTATTCGCACATGGAGCTGGCCGCGGAACGCAAGCGGGCGCTGCAGTTCCTGGCCGACCGCATCGACGCGCTCACGCCGAATCCCCTTCCACGGCAAGTGCCCGCACCTGTTCAATAGGCCACACGGGCGTGCCGGCAAGCCGCAGGCCTTTCGGTGCCTTTCCGCTTTCGACCCAGCGGTGCCATGTACTGCGGGTGATCGGCAAGATTCCGGGGTTGCCCCGCTTGGTGTCTCGGCAGATGTCCGACACGCGCAGCAGCGCGCCTTCAGGGTATTTGGTCATGGTGTTACTCAGCGCCATGCTGGCCTCCGTTCGCGAGCTTGGTTGTCATCTTCCTGGCTGGGCCAGGGTGCGCGCTTGTCTCTGCGCGTGCGGGCGCGGCGGCTAGCCATGCCGGCCTCCTTTGGCGATGTCGTAGGCACGCTCGATGTACTCTAATCTGCGCCATTCGGCCAATGACGCGCTCTTGCCAACGTTGTTCGGCCGGTTGCGATACATGCGCTCTTGTTGCGCCGGGGTGAACGGTTCCCGCACAGCTTGCGGGGCCGTGTCGCCGAAAACGAGCGGCCTCACCGGGTCGTCGTCATCAGGGCGTGTGAAGCATAGGTAGCGTTCGCCGATGCAATCGACAGATAGCCATGCCACCGGCTCCCCGCCCGCCACGGCCTGCGGTGTGCCCCACTTGGAAAGGGCTGCGCGGACGAAGTCTGCCACCTTAGTAAACCCCTTGATGCCCCGACCATTGGACGTGACGCCGTATTGAGCTCGCAACTCGGCGATTTCCGCATCGCTCGGGCTTTGTGTGGTGTCGGTTTTCATAGCGATCTGTTCCTCACGTCGATGACGGGCTCTGCCTTCGCCCTGGCAGTCTTGATGCGGCCCTTCAACCGGGCCTCTTCCCGCTTGAGCACCTCCACGCGCTCCAGGCCATCGGATACCTTCTGGCGGACCTGCCGATAGTCATCCCAAGCGCCTTGCAGGCGGCGCACCTCGTTCTTGAGAAAGTCGAAGGGGTCGAATACCTTGTTGCACTTCGCGCAGCGCACCGTGCGGCTGTGCTCGTCCATCGTGATCTTGTCGTGGTTGCAGAAGCCGAACGGCTCGCGTTCCACGCTCAGGGTCTGTTCGGGGATCTCCGCGCCTGGGAAGGCTCGAATGTTGTCGCTCATCGCTGTTCCTCCCGGGCATGGCCAGTGGGTCGAGTGGCATCCAGCGCATCCCCCTGAGCTGCTGGCGCTGTCTTCACCATTTCAAGGGCGCGTTCGACATGCTTGTCTATCCGAGTAGCAACACGCTCCAATAAGCGCGTGTTGTTGCTGCTGTGTCCACAATCGGACAGCAGCATCTCGGCTAGCTTGATCGAAGAATCAGATGCTGGCTCCTGCGCTGGCGCTTGTGGCTGGGGTGCTGCTGCGAGCATGGCGGCGTACTGGCTCTTGAACGCTGATACGTTGTCCATTGGGTGCGCCCGCCCGATGCCATCGCGGTAGTGCGTCTCTGCCCGCGCGAACGCCCATTGCATCGCGGCTGTGCTTTCCTTTGGCACCAGCGCATACCCGTCTGGCACCCCTGCCTGCGCTGCGCTGAGTGCCTCGACCTGGGCGGCAGGGCTGTAAGTTGCCTCAAAAATGTCGGGCTTGCAGGGGTAATACTCGCCCTTGACGCCACGGATGATCCAATCTCCGACGTTCGCCAGCATCTTGCCTTCCAGCGTGTAAATCTTGAGCCCATCGCGCGCCACCAGATCGGCGTATGCCTCCCAAGCCATACCAGCATGCATGCTGCGCGTATCTGGTGGGCCGTCAGTGAAAGTGATGACGGCGCGCAGGTTCTTTCCTGTCCACTGAATCGCTTCAATGGTCACGGGCTTCTTGGTGAAGCGCAGCGCTTCCGGCAGTTCTGCCGCTCCGGTGGGGGTGGTCATTTCGTAATCCTTTCCTTGCGCTCGCCAATGAATCGCTTGAGCAGGGCGCACTGCAGGCGCGCCGTCATGGACTGGATGGAGCGCAGTTGCTTGTTCACGACCTTCTCGCAGTCTTGGCAAATGACCTTGATGTCGTCGGTTTGGTAGGTTTCACGCAGGTCATACAGCGCAGTCCCTGTCTTGCCGCAGATGTCACAGGCCATGGCTCACCCCCTCTGCCGCTCCGGTGGTGTGGGTCATTTGCGAATCTCCACAAGTGCACGGCTCAGATCAAGGCTTGCGCGCTTGACAGCCGCTGTGTATTGGCCTGAGTTGAATTTGTCGTCCGGGTGCTTGGCTCTGGTGGCGTGGTCGTATAGACCTGCCGCATTGGGCTTGCTGCTGTACCGCGTCCATCCCGCCATGAGCTCCATCATTTCAATGCGCCTTAGCAGGCGGTCGACTTCTGTCTTGATGGCATCTATATCTTTGCGCATCATTTTTTTTCTCCCTCAGTAGATGGAGCAGGGGGGATGGTCTTAGGCAGCTCGCACCACGCACACGGCGTCTCGTTCACGGCCCAGTGCGTTTCCTCGTTCTGGTTCCATTCGTACCAGCCCTCATGGCAGTAGTAGTCATCCGTGGCCTCGTCATACTCTCCGTAGTCCACATCGCCGTCTGTTGGCAAAGTGAACTTCGGAGCCCACAATGCACGGATTGGGTACTTCCTCCCTATGTCCAATAGCACCGGCTTGCAAGCCTCCGGCAGTCGATCCTTCACGCTCATCCACCCCGCTGCTACTGCAGGCTGTGGGGTGGCGTAGAGCACTTCGCAATCTGCTAGCGGCACAAACCTGTCATGGCGCTCGTAAAGCCCAACGGTGCCCGCCTCGTTCGTCAATCCGGTCGCCACAAGATAGACCTTCTCTCCCGCCACCGCTGGCGGTGTGCCCCACTTGGCAAGGACTGCGCGGGCGAATGCGTGCAACTGTCGTTGAGTAGGCCATGCTTGGCCCATCACTCCATGTTCCAAAATCAAGGTGTCAATTGCCGTATCTGTTGGCTCAGTCATGGCTTGCTCCTTGCTTGCGGGCTGCGTCCAAGTAAGCGTCAATGTCACGGTAGAGCTTCATGGCGTCGATTTGGTATTCCTCGAAGAAGGCGGGGAGTGCCTGCCACCGCGCAGCATCCTCCAGCACGCTGTCTGCCGGGGCACGGGCTGCGCGGCCTTCAAATTTGCATTGGTTGCGGCATGTCTTTGGGTCCTCCGGGCAATCGCCGTAACACTCTGCAATCTGCCTTGTGTTGGCTGACGCTGGCTGGCTGTCTGCCTGGGGCGCCGTGAACCCGCTGGCCTGCGGGCCGCACTGCCATTGCACGCCCGGTATGGCTTGCGCCTTGTGATTTACCATGCCTGCGGCGTAGGCGTCGCGGGCGCGCTGCTTGTCGCTCTTGTGCGACGGGTTGTAGGCGCTGTACCAGCTCTCAAAGGCGCTGTCTCCGACGTGCAGCTCGGGCGTGCTGTCCTTGTAGGCAGGCGCTGCCTGTGCTGGTGCTTGCCCACGGGATGCGCAGTCAGCCTCAAGAGCCGCATTCAGCCCCGCTCGGCACGCTTCACGCACAGTGTTCGTATGCAGCCCGCCGATGTTCGGCCGTCCGAAGCGGTCGGCTTCTTCGACGGCCTCGCGTTGAGCTTTCAGGTATGCATCGACCATTGCGTCGGATGCAGTTGGCGCATCAGGCAGCGCCGCATAAGCCGTGTCGGGCTGGGGTGCTGCCTCGAAGTGCTTGCGCAGGCTTTTTGCCATCGTTGGCGTGACGGCCATGTTCACGCTGTAGTTGCCAATGCCCATCTCGGCAAGGGCGTTGCACACCTGAATCGGCGTACAGCCTAGTTCGGCAGCAATGTCCCTCACTAGCAGTGGCAGGGGCTGCTCTGCTGGGGCTGCTGCGGATGCCAGTGCTCCAAGCGCCCCGACCACCGCCATGTACTCATCAAATGCCGCCTTCGCCTCGGGCTCGCCGGTCCAGTCGTCGCGGTCGCCGCGCGTGTGGGCCTGCTGCAGTTCCTTCGCGGTTTCCCGCAGCAGCCGGCAGGCGTGGGCAATGGGGTTTTCTGTACTCATGATTTATCCTCAAAATTGGCCCCTAGCGCTTATCTGGCAAGCGCTGACAGCTATTGATCTAGTAGCGCCTCATCGCGCGCCCGGTTGATTTCCGCCATGCGTTCGGCGCTGCCGCCCTTGTCGGGGTGGTGCTGGGCCGCCAGTGCCCGGTAGGCCGCACCGATGGCCTGCGCGCCGGCATCCTGCGCAACGCCCAGCCCTTCCCACCAGGGGCGGCGCATGCCCGCCACGATGGGTGCAGGCAGGGCAGCGAACCCGGTGAATGCCCGCTCCAGCACCACCGCGCCGCCGTGGCGCTCGATGGCGCGCAGCGCCTCGATGGTCGCGGCCAAGGCGGCGATGTTCTGCTCCACCTTGGTGTACCTGTCGATGGCCATGCTGCGCGGCTGGCCGTTGAAGGGGTCGCGCCAGTACACGGCGGCGCCCGGGTCGCGCGGCGCGGCCTGGCCACTGCGCGGAAGGCCATCGAGGCGCAACTGCAGGTTGGTGCTCAGGATGACCTCGTGGCGGGTGACGCCCATGCGCTCGAGCTCCTGCAACAGGCGGTTGGTTGCCTCGGTGATGGTCAGCTCAGCACGCGTTTTCCAGTAGCCGTGGGCGCTCTGCTTGGCGACGCCAAAGCGGCCATACGTTTGGCTGGCCAGCGCGGTGCGCTTCCAGCCGTGGGGCCAGGTCAGGGGGTAGGCGGTGATGGTCATGCCGGCACCTCATCCCAAGTGCGCCCATCCAGTAGGCGGCCTGCGGCCTTCTTGCCGATCTGAAAAATCATCATGGCCTTGGTTCCCTGCCGGAACGCCATGGGTTCGGTGATGCCGTGTGTCGATCCGTCGATATGGAGAACGGTCGTGGGCACGGTGCACTTGCGGCCGTAGATGTCGTCCAGATTGGCCTGGTCTTCGTGCGGCTTCGCGGTCACGCTGGACTTGTAGAGCGCGCAGTGCTCGGCTTCCTCCATCTGGCTTATGGGCTTCCACTCTCCCCACTGCTTGAACAGGAACGGCACGCCAGCGTCTTCACACTGATCGCGCAGCGAGCACGCCCAATCGGGATGCATGGGGCGCGCGCCGGGTCCGCTTTCCCCGCCCACGATGACCCAATCGATGCCCCATTCGTCGGCCAAGCCAGTGAAGTCGCACGCCCGGCAGCAATCGTAGGAGCCGGTTTCCGGGTCCATGACCGGCAGGTTGCCGAGCGGGTAGCGCTTGACGCCGTTCCTGTCGGTATTCTCCGTCA
>Ga0066256_1001846_pt1 | contig 26208 bp, 26 predicted proteins | sample ThiBio_1000_biof_FD_87107 | JGI IMG/M metagenome (GOLD analysis project Ga0066256, IMG submission 87107) | Wastewater bioreactor microbial communities from Cape Town, South Africa - Thiocy_expt_1000_biof (version 2) | ecosystem: Engineered > Bioreactor > Thiocyanate-remediating >... | reverse complement strand
GCGATGATCGCCTTCGACAACTACGACCACATGCCGGGCGCACGTTCCGCCCGCGAGCAGGAAGCGGTGAAAATCCTCGACGGCATGCGGCTCGATTTCGAATCTGCCGGCGAAATGGCGGCCGATGTCGCGCTCAATCCCGATCTGATGCGCGCCTCTCCGTTCTGTCGCTTGAAGGACACGGCCAATGTATTGGTCATGCCGGCCTTCCACTCCGCTTCGATCAGCACGAAAATGCTGCAGGAGCTGGGCGGCGGCACGGTCATCGGCCCGCTGATCGTCGGTCTCGACAAGCCGGTACAGTTCATTTCGATGAGCGCCAAGGACAGCGAGATCGTCAACATGGCGGCCTTCTCGGCCTTCAACATCGGCGGCTAAAACAAAACCCGGCTCATCAGAGCCGGGTTTTCAGTTTTTAGAGCGGGCGAAGCGGCGACGCTTCGCCCGATTTTTTAGAAGCCGACGCCTTGCTGCGCGTCGGTGCGGAAGCCGGTGTCGATCGAGATGGCGCCGCCGGCGACGCGCGACACGCAGGCGCAGATGCGCGTGTTCTCGTGCCGCTCGTGGTCCGAGAGGAACACGTCGCGATGATCGATCTCGCCTTCGCAGCTGACGATATCGACGGCGCAGAGGCCGCATTCGCCGCGCTTGCAATCGGTCATCACGGCAACGCCGGCATCTTCCAGGGCGTCGGCCATGGAACGGTCGGCGGGCACGTCCACTTCGATGCCCAGCGCCGGCACCCGCACCTTGAACGGCTCGGCGGCGAAGGCGCCGGAGGAGCCGAAGGTTTCGCTGCGCAAGCGTGACATCGGCCGGCCGCCGTCGCGCCAGGCCTTGCGGAAAGCATCGACCAGCGACAGCGGGCCGCAGAGATAGATTTCCGCGTCGGCGGGGAGGGCGGCGACTTCGGCTGTGGCATCGATGCGCTTGCCCTCGTCGGAGACGAAGAAGCGGATGTTGTCGCCAAGCGCCGCCGACAGGTCGTCGGCGAACGCGAGTTCGGCGCGGCTGCGCGCCGCCTGTAGCACGGTGACCTTGGCGCCGCGCTTGGCGAGCGCCAGCGCCATGCTGTGGATCGGCGTCACGCCGATGCCGCCGGCAACGAGCACATAATGGGTGCCCTGCCAGGATAGATCGAAATTATTGTGCGGCTCGCTGACATTGAGCCGAGCGCCGACCTCGCAGCCATGCATGTAGCGCGAGCCACCACGGCCGTTGTCATCGCGCTTCACGGCGATGCGATAGACCTGCGGATGAGCTTCGCCGATCAGCGAATAGGAACGGGTTTCGCCGCTGTCGCCGATCGGTAGCGACAGATTGATATGGGCGCCCGGCGTCCAGGACTGGGCGCCGCCTTCCGGCGCGATCTCGATCATACGGACGGTCGGCGAGATATCGCGGGCCGCGACGATGCGTGCCGGAACATAGTGGACAGAAAAACGCATGCTCCCTCCAGGAATTCGGTACGACAGCGTTTTCAAGCGAAGCGGATGCCGGCTCGCATGAAGAAAACGCGTTAAGACTAGCTGCGGCGGCGGATCAGCGCGGCGCCCGGCACGAGGTCGAGAACCTTCTGATTGCGCAGCGCCATCATCAGATTGCGATAGGACAGCCGTGCATGTTCGCGCATGATCGCTTCGGCGCGCGCGCCTTCACGGTTTTCGATGGCATCGACGACGGCACGGTGATGTTCGTTGGCGATCGGCAGAATGCTGCGCGATTCCGGCAAGGCCGCTTCGGCTTTGACGAAAGCGCTGGCCGAGGCAAAGGGCAGGCTGCTGACCCGTTCGAGCTCGCGCCGCAAGGTCGGGCTGCCCGACAATTCCATGAGCAGGGTATGGAAGCGTTCGTTGGCGCGCAGATAAGCCTCGAAATCTTCTTCGCTCAGGCTGCCGGCGGTGATCACCGTATCGATTTCGGCGACGCATTCGCGCAATTCGGCAAGCCGCATGGTGGCAACGCCACGCTCGGCCGCATAGCGCGCGGCGAGGCCTTCCAAGGTGCCGCGAATTTCGATGGCATCGAACACGTCGGCTTCGCTGAAGGCTTTCACCGCATAGCCGCCGGAGGGAATTTCCTCGATCAGCCCTTCCTGTTCGAGTTTGACCAGGGCGGTGCGCAGCGGCGTGCGGGACACGCCGATGCGATCGACCATGGCCAGCTCGGAAATGCGCTCGCCGGACTTCAAAGCACCTGAGACGATCAATTCACGCAATGACAAAAGCGCTGTGACCGTTTGCGATGGGCTCCGTTCACTGGAGCGATCACTGGGTTCGGCGAGCGACATATGCTTCCTCCTATTCCGCCGCCTGCAGTTTGGGGCGTTGTTCCTTGGCAATCATCTGGTCGATAAGGCGACGGGCCCACATCGAACCGGCATCGATATTGAGGTTGTAGAAAATCCGGTCGGGATGTTCTTCCATCGCTTGCTGCTGGCGTTCCAGCACGATCTCGTCTTCGCGGAAGATCGAGGAGACGCCTTCGCGCAACTGTGTCGTCAGGGTCTGGTCGTCCTTGCGATAGTTACGGGCGTTGGCCCAGAAATACATGCAGGTGTTGTCGGTCGACGGCGTGATCGTGTTGAGGATGAAATTGTTCACCCCTTGCGAGCGATCGCCTTCCGGCGCGCCGGTGCCCGTCGGCGCGACGCCGACGTCGATGGCCACCGTGCAGGGCGCCTCGAAACGGATGATCTGCCAGCGATCGACATTGCCCGGCTTGCCGAGCTGGCCGCGCCAGAACGGCGGCGCGTCGATGTCCTTCATCCAGCGCGTCACCGTGGCGAAACGGTCACCGTGGGTGGCGACGAAAGGCGATTCCGCCACGGCGTCATTGCCGATGCTCGACGCGTGGACGAAGGTTTCGTGGGTCAGGTCCATCAGATTGTCGACGACCAGGCGGTAGTCGCATTTGGCGAAAATGGTCTTGCCGTCGCCAGCCCAGTCCGGATCCTGGTTCCAGTGCAGGTCGGGCACCAGCGACGGATCGGCCAGAGCCGGATCGCCCGGCCACACCCAGACGAAGCGATGGCGCTCGACGGTCGGATAGGAGCGCACCTGGGCGGAGGGGTTGAGCTGGTCCTGCGAGGGCATGTGCGTGCAGCGGCCGGAGCCATTGAAGCGCAGGCCGTGATAGCGGCAGGTCACTTCGTCGTTTTTCAACACGCCCATGGAGAGCGGCAGCAGGCGGTGCCAGCAGGCATCTTCCAGAGCGGCGATGGATTTATCGGATTTGCGGAAAAAGACGATCTTCTTGTTGCAGACCGTGCGGGCGAGAAGCTCGTTCTTGATCTCGTAATCCCAGGCCGCGACATACCAAGCGTTGAGGGGAAAAGCCGGCGCTTTCGTCATCAAAACCTCCCTGAATGCCTTCTGTATACATAATGTGTTTTAGAATGGCAACAGATTAAGAAAACTTGGCAATAACACACGTGTTCTAAGTCTATAACTAGAAATCAATTGACAAAATCCGACCAGCGAGCACGGGCTTCTGGGTAGCCAGTGTATTCATGTATACAGATATAGGAATATCTTTGCGGCACTTCCTGTGATCTGGCACGCCCTCTGCTTGACCCGGCCCCGAGACCTCCGCAGAAAGCCGACATGATCATTGCTATCGATGGCCCGGCCGCGTCCGGGAAGGGCACCATTGCGCGACGGCTGGCCGCTCACTTCGGCCTGCCGCACCTCGACACCGGCTTGATTTACCGGGCGACGGCGCGCACCGTGCTGGATTGGGGCGACCGGCTCGGTGATATCCAGCGCGCCGTGGCTGCCGCGCGCGGATTGGCTTTGACCGATTTCGATGAAGAACGGTTGCGCGGCGCGCAGGTGGGCGAGGCCGCCTCGGTGGTCGCCGCCATGCCACAGGTGCGCGCCGAACTGATCGATCTGCAGAAGCGGTTCGCCGCCCGACCCGGCGGCGCCGTGCTCGGGGGGCGCGATCTGGGCCCCGGGGTCCGCCCGCGGGCCGACGTGAAGTTTGTCGCCCCCGCCAGTCCGGAAGTGCGGGCCCAGCGCCGGGCGCTGGAATTGCACGGGCGTGGCGAGAGGACCGCTTACGAAGACGTTTTGGCTGACATTCGCCGTCGCGACGAGCGCGATTCCCACCGCTCGACCGCGCCTTTGAAGCAGGCTGCCGATGCGGTTCTGCTCGACACCAGCGATCTCGATATCGAAGGCGCCTTTGCCGCCGCGCGTGCCATCGTGGAAGAGCGCCGCGCTTTAGCGAAATAGCGGCTGCGTCTGTTTATTTCGACCAGACGATGGTGGGGTTGACGGTAAAGACCGGCTTCACGGCCGCCACTGGCGCATAGGCGTCGAGAGACGTGCTGTCATGGGCGGCTTTCTTCTGCCAGTCGCGATCGCAGTTCGGAAAGAACGTCGGCAAGGCCGTGCACAATGCCTCCCATCCCCGCAGGCCGCTGTGAACCACGACCTGATCTTTTTTACGGTTCGAGGCGGAGAAGGCGAGGCAGAGTTTGGGGGTGAGCTTTTCAAAGCGTGTATAGCCGGCAATCTGCTGCACCTGATCCCAGGGCATGCGAAAGACGATTTCGCCCGCGCAGGTGAGTGCGAAGCCGTCGGACTCCACCTCAATCCTTGCGTCTTCCGGTGGCGATGTCCGCCTGGGATCGTCTTTCGGGCTGATCTTCATGGCCGATGCTTCAGGTAAATCGCACGTCGATAGACGTTCCTAGATATCCGACATCGAACGGGCAGGCTAACGCGTGGATTTATGCGCGTCCAACTGATAGCCGAGCTTTTCCGACAATTGCGCCCCGGTCTGGCGCAGAATGTCGATTACCGGTTTGAGATGCGTATCGTCGGTTTTCGCGCCGGATGCGAGGCGATCGCGGCCAATGGTCAGCAATGCCGCTTCGAGCCGGCCGCGATGATCGAACACCGGCACGGCGATCGCATCGATCCCCGCCACCCAGCCGGAATGGATCGAAGCCCAGCCTTGCGCGCGTATGATCTCCAGTTCTCGGTCCAAAGCCGCTTCGCTGCGAAAGCCATGGCGGCGCGGCCGCTCCTTGAGTTCCATGGCGATGGCGGTATTGGTCAGTCCGCGCGGCGCATAAGCCGCGAAGACGAGGCCGGAGGCGGAGGACAGCACCGGCGCCACCGTGCCGGGCCTGATGTTCATCGACACCGGATCGGCGGTCTCCTCGATCGCGACAATGGTCGGCCCGTGGCTGCCCCACACCGCAAGCCCCGCCGAGCGTCCGCTCGCTCGGCAGAGATCTTCCAGCATCGGCATCGCCTGTTTCATCACCGACACGCCGGCGAGACAGGCGGCGGCCATGGCGATGGCTTCAGGCCCCAAGCGATAAGCCGTGTCCGTTTGCACCGCCCAGCCGGCGCGCGTCAGGCTGGCCAGATAGCGATGCGCTTTCGACGCCGACATGCCGGCCCGCGCCGCCACATCCTTGAGCTTGATCGAACCGCCATGCGCCAGAATGCGCATCACGTCGAGCCCTTGATCGAGCGACTGAATGCCGGCGCTGGCACGGCTCTGAAATTGCGCGGAATGCAAAGCGCCGCCACGGCGCGTCGCGGCCGCAGTAGCACTTGTGCCTGTCGCAGAGGGACTTTTGCTGTTTCTCGCCATGGCTATTTATTGCAGGATAAAAAAATTGCTTGCCAAATAGTAAAATCAGACAATCGGCAGTGCAAGAGCCTGGCGAAGACGTTGAAGAGGCCAAGGCTCAAACGACAGTCCGTGAGAGGAGGGCTCTGTCATGAACGCACCCGAACGCATCGATCCCAAGACCGCGCAAGCGCAAGCCGATTCAAACGGCGAAAGCAAACTCGCCGAAGCTTTGATGATGACCGACGATGAATATTATCCGCACATCCTGCCGAAAAACATTCGTCCGTCGATCTGGCGTTTCAAAGCGATGCAGCCCAAGATCGACATGCTCATCGCCGATCCGTTGAAGCGGGCCGACCGCCGCTTTCTGTCTCTCGTCAACGGCGATACGCCCAAGGACAATCCTGGCGCTTTGCCCGGCATCTTTCTCGGCATCCAGGCGTTCAAGTCGGGTGAACATATTTTACCGCATCGGCATAATTCCTTCGCCATCTATCACATCATGCAAGGCACCGGTTATTCGATCGTCGAAGGCGAACGCATCACCTGGGAGCGCGGCGACACGTTCGTCTGTCCCGCCTGGGCCATGCATGAGCACTTCAACGACGGCACCGAACTGGCGATCCAATATGTCGTGCAGGACATGGTCGGGCGTGCCTATGAGCGCAATCTGATGTGGGAGGAGCCCGTCGGTCATTTCGGCCATATGGTGAAAGGTGGCTTCCGTCCGCATAATCCTGAATTGGGCGATTGACGACACAGGCGAACGTTGCGGTCCGCGTGGGCATTTCCTATTCAGGATGTCCCGCGGACGGCGAAGGACGAGGCCTGTGATGGAAGACAATCCGAAAGCGGCGGCTTTGCGCGCCAAGTTGAACATCCATCGACCGGCGCTTGCCATGGCCGCGCACAATCCCTTGTCCGCCAAACTGGCCGCCAATGCCGGCTTCGACGCGATCTGGGGCAGCGGCTTCGAACTGTCGGCTTCCTACGCCGTGCCCGATGCCAACATCCTGTCGATGGACATCCATCTCGACATGATGCGGGCGATGGGCGAGGTGCAGGACGCGCCGGTGATCGCCGATCTCGACACCGGCTTCGGCAATGCGGTCAACGTCTCTTACGTCGTGCCGCGTTATGCGGCGGCCGGTGTGGCCGCCGTCGTCATGGAAGACAAGACGTTTCCCAAGGACAGCAGTTTGCGTCCCGGCGGCCGCCAAGAGCTGGTGCCGATGGAAGAGTTTCAAGGCAAGATCGCGGCCGCCAGAGCGGTCGCGGGGCCGTTGGTGGTGGCACGCACCGAGGCGCTGATTGCCGGCCTTGGCGAGGCGGAAGCGCTGCGCCGGGGCACCGCCTATGTCGAGGCTGGCGCCGATGCCATTCTCATCCACAGCAAGCAGAAAACGCCTGACGAAATCGTCGCCTTCTGTCGCGCCTGGCCCGGGCACGCCCCCTTGGTCCTCGTGCCGACGAGCTATCCGCAACTCTCCTTCGCCGATGTCGCGGCCCTGGGCAAAGTCGGCCTGATCATCTGCGGCAATCATGCCATCCGCGCCGCCGTCGCCGCGATGCAGGACACTTTCCGGCGCATTCTCGCCGACGGCGGCATCGCCGGCGTCGAGGCGGACATCGCTTCCGTCGCCGATGTTTTCGCTTTGCAGGGCGATGTGCATATGCGCGCGCTGGAGAAGGCCTATCTGCGCTGATAGGATGCTGGAGCTTTTTGAATCGGTAGCGGGGCGAGGAAGACGATGTCCACATCCGCGCGCATTGCGGCGATTGTCGTCGCTCTGGTCACCTGGATCGGATTGGCCGTCCAGCTTCAGGCCTCGCCGGAGCTGGCCGGCACGGTGCCTTCCGCTATCTGGGCGGTGCTGCGCTTCTTCACCGTCATTGCCAATCTGCTCGTGGCGATCGTCTTCACCATCCTGGCCCTCAGTGGCCGCGTGGCGCCCAGCCTGCTCGGCTGCATCACCTTGGCGATACTGTTCGTCGGCGTCATCTACACGCTCTTGTTGCGTGGTCTCATCGAATTAAGCGGCGGCGCCAGATGGGCCGATCTGCTACTGCATCACGTCACGCCGGTTCTGGTGCCATTGTTCTGGCTGGTCTTCGCGCGCAAGGGCGGTCTGCGGTCCGTCGATCCCTGGCTTTGGGCTCTGCTACCGCTCGTCTATTTCATCTATGCCATCGCCCGCGCCGCGCTCGATGGCCGCTATCCTTATCCGTTCATGGATGTGGCGACGATCGGCTGGGCACAAACCGCCATCAACGCCGCTGTTATGGCGTTGGGCTTTGTGGTCGGCGGCTATGTGTTCTACGGCCTCGATCGTTGGATGAGCCGCAGGACAGTCGCGGCTACGCCCTGAAATGTTTCGACAGTTTGAGGCCCTGCGCTTGATAGTTTGATTTCAGGTCGGCGCCATAAAGCGTGCGCGGTGTCTCGGCCATTTTCTCATAGACCAAGCGTCCAACAATCTGCCCGTCTTCCAGAATAAACGGCACGTCATGGGAGCGCACTTCGAGCACGGCGCGCGCGCCTGCGCCACCCGCTTCCGCCGCGCCGAAGCCCGGGTCGAAGAAGCCGGCGTAATGGACGCGGAACTCGCCGACCAAGGGATCGAAAGGCGTCATCTCGGCCGCATGGTCCGGCGGCACGCGCACGGCTTCCTTGGAGGCCAGGATGTAGAATTCGCCGGGATCGAGCACCAGATCGGCGCGGCCATGCCGGTGAATGGGTTCCCAGAAATCGAGCATCGCATGGGCGGCGGGCTTGTCGACATCGATCAGGCCGGTGTGCCGCTTGGCGCGATAGCCGATCAAGGTCGAGCCATCGAACCCCGCCAGATCGACCGAGACCGCCACGCCGCCTGAAATCGACGGTTCGGCCGAGGTCACCAGTTTCTCGCGCTTGTGCAGGTCGAGATGGCCTTGATCGTCGAGCCGCGCCTGGCCGCGCCGGAAGCGCACCTGCGACAGGCGCGAGCCGCTGCGCACCAGCACCGGAAAGGTGCGCGGTGAAATTTCCGCATAGAGCTTGCCGTCGTAGCCGGCTTCGATCTGGTCGAATTCATGGGCCCGGTCGGCAATGACGCGGGTGAACACATCGATACGGCCGGTGGAGCTTTTCGGATTGGCCGAGGCGGCGATTTCGGCCGGCAGAGCCAGGCTTTCCATCAATTCGGCGATATAGACGCAGCCCGTTTCCAGCACGGCGCCCTGGGTCAGGTCGATTTCATGCAGGGCCAGGGCCTCGATGCGCGCGCTGACGGGCCGCTCAGGCCCCGGCAGGAAGCTGGCCCGCATGCGCCACGCCCGGCCGCCCAGGCGCAAATCCAGGCTCGCCGGCTGGATCTGGCCGGTCGCGAAGGGGGCAGCGATGCGGATCGCGCCCGCGCCATGCAGGGCCTCGATCTCGTGGGCAGGCAAAATGCCGCGGTTCTGGCTCATAGGACTGGCGTAACTGATGGCTTGGTTGACGCCAAGTCGGCGCCTGGGCTAGACCACAATTATCGTGGTCATTTGGGCCGACCGGCTTGCCGCCACGTAAAACAAGGGGCTAAGGGGTCGTGTCCGCACTCGATAATTCCCGTGCGCCCGGCTCGAAGGAGCCGGGTTTTCTTTTGGGCGGCGGTCCGCCCCGGGTGGAGAAAAAGCATGAGTCAGAACAAGTCGCCGCGCAATCTGCGTCCCGCCACCCGCCTGGTCCATGGCGGAACCCTGCGCTCCCAGTTCGGCGAAATGTCCGAGGCCATGTATCTGACCCAGGGCTATGCCTATGAGAGCATGGAAAGCGCCGAGCGGCGCTTCAAGGGCGACGAGCCCGGCTTCATGTATTCGCGCTTTTCCAATCCGACCGTGGCCATGTTCGAGCAGCGGATGGCCTTGCTGGAGGGTGCTGAATCGGCTCGCGCCACCGCCACCGACCTGGAACAATGGCGTGCCGCCGTCCGCCCCAACACAAAGACCTTCTTCCTCGAAAGCCCAACCAATCCGCAGCTCGAGATCATCGATATCGCGGCCGTGGCGAAGATCGCCCATGATGCCGGCGCGACCTTGGTGGTCGACAATGTCTTCGCCACGCCCATTCTGCAGAGCCCGCTGCAGCTCGGCGCCGACTGCGTCGTCTATTCGGCCACCAAACATGTCGATGGTCAGGGCCGCGTGCTCGGCGGTTGCATTCTGGCATCGGAAGCCTTCATCCAGGCGCACATCCACAATTTCCTGCGCCAGACCGGCCCGGCCATCTCCCCCTTCAATGCCTGGGTGATGCTGAAGTCGCTCGAAACCCTGCCGCTGCGCGTCACCCAGCAGATGCGCAATGCCGAGCGGGTGGCGGATTTCCTGGCCGAGCAGAGCGCTATCAATTACGTGCTCTATCCTTCGCGCAAGGATCATCCGCAGCACGAACTGGCCATGCGCCAGATGTCGGGTGGCGGCACCGTGGTGGTGATCGACGTGAAGGGCGGCAAGCAGGCGGCCTTCCGCATGGCCAACGCCTTCTCCATCATCAAGATTTCCAACAATCTTGGCGACGCCAAGAGCATCGTCACCCATCCGGCGACGACCACCCATCAGCGTCTGCCACAGGCGGATCGTGAAGCGATGGGAATTGGCGAGGGCATGCTGCGTCTGTCCATCGGTCTCGAAGACATCGAGGACATCCTGGAGGATTTCCAGGCCGGCATTGACGCGATTTAGCGCGGAATTTCTGATCGTAAAGCCGCTGGCTTGGCACTTGATGAGCCCATCAAAGGCAAGCCAGCGGGCAATAAGGCGCTACAAAAACCCGCCACACTTGCCGTTTACGGTTCCTTCGGCGTGAAGGCAGTGGATAAGTAGAGGCTTGTTTGCTCGCCTCAACGCTCTGCATCCCAGCGTCGGCAAACTCAATGTTTGCATGGAGTTGATACCGCCACAGCCGGCGCCGGGATCGTCGAAAAGCAGCGAAGGGCTTGGGGAAAACGGATTTCACCCACATGAACATTGATCTGAGACTCTTGCGCGTGATTCTACGGCTAGTGTAGATTCAACGCTGTCTACTACGACATTTCGTGCGGCGGACCTTTCAGCAAGCGTGACATGCGTCAAACGCTCACCGGCACATCCGGGGAGCGGGCCAGACGGATTCACGGCAAAACGGACTTAGGAGAACAGCATGTCCTGGACCGATGAGCGCGTTGAGACGCTCCGTAAGCTCTGGTCAGAGGGTCACAGCGCCAGCCAGATCGCAGCCGAGATCGGCAACGGCATCACGCGCAACGCGGTGATCGGCAAGGTGCACCGGCTCGGTCTGTCGGGCCGCGTCAAGGCGCCGTCGACGGCAGCGCCGCGTCCGCGCGTGTCGCAACCCCGGGCCCACCGACCAGCCGCGGTTCAGCGATCGAGCGCCATGGGCGGTGGCATGGTGCGCGGCAATACCGCGCTCGCCTTCGCACCGCGTGCCTATGAAGCGCCGGTGCTCAAGCCGATCGAGGAAGTCCTGCTGCCGATGTCGGAGCGGGTGACGATCATGGAGCTCAAGGAATCCATGTGCCGCTGGCCGCTCGGCGATCCCGCGACCTCCGAGTTCCGCTACTGCGGCGGCAAGTCCGATGCCGGCGCCACCTACTGCCCCTATCACTCGCGCATGGCCTATCAGCCGGCGCAGGACCGCCGCAACCGCTCGAAGATGCAGGTTCCGCGGCTGACCTGAACGAACGACTATCCTCAAAGAAAAGGGCGTGTGATCCGATCACACGCCCTTTTCTTTTGATCTTCGTAGTTGCGCGCAGACTAATCCCGCTCGAAAGTCTCGTCGAAGGAATAGCCGGCGCCGCGCACCGTGCGCAGCGGATCGCGTTCGCGGCCACGGCTGATCGCCTTGCGCAGGCGGCCGATGTGCACGGCGACCGTGCGCTCGTCGATGTCGATCGACAGGCCCCACACCGCGTCGAGCAGTTGTGCGCGCGAGAAGACGCGGCCGGGCTTTTCCATCAGATGTTCGAGCAACCGGAATTCGGTCGGACCCAGATGCAGTTCGCGGCCGTTGCGATGGACGCGGCGCGTTTCGCGATCGAGTTCGATCGGTCCACGCTGCAGTTTGGTGGCGATGCGCTCCGGCCGCGAGCGGCGCAGCAGCGCATGCACCCGGGCCATCAGTTCCGGCACCGAGAACGGTTTCACCACATAGTCGTCGGCGCCGACCGAAAGGCCACGCACCCGTTCCTGTTCTTCGCCGCGCGCGGTGAGCATGATCACCGGCAGGCCTTTGGTCGCTTCCCGCGCCCGCAGCTGGCGGCAGATTTCCAGGCCCGAGACACCCGGCAGCATCCAGTCGAGGATCAGGAGATCGGGCACCTCCTCGGCGAGGCGGATTTCCGCCTCGTCGCCCCGTTCGATCCTTTCCACGGTGAATCCAGCCGCTTCCAGATTGTAGGCAAGCAGCAGCGCGATGGCCGGCTCATCCTCGACGATGAGGATGCGCGGTGCGGTCGCCTCGTTGCGGGGCCGCCTGTCGTTCACAGACACGGGTTTCGATTCATTCGTGAAAGTCTGCATGGATCAGCCTCTATTTTGCCGCCGCTGCTTGAGACTCAAGACCCGATGATCCACCCTTGGGTCGTTCCACCGGCAGCGGTTCGCCGGTGACGAGATAATGTACGGTTTCCGCGATGTTGGTCGCGTGATCGCCGATCCGTTCGATGTTCTTCGAGCAGAACAGCAGATGGGTGCAGAACGAAATGTTGCGCGGATCTTCCATCATGAAGGTGAGGAGATCGCGGAAGACCGAGTCTTCCAGCGCGTCCACGTCAGCGTCGCGCCGCCACACTTCGTCGGCCGCCGCCACGTTCTTCTGAGCGTAGGCGTCGAGCACGTTCTTGAGCTGAATGGCCGCGATATCGGCCATGTGCTTGAGGCCGACGAGCGTACGCGGCACGCGCATATCGCCGGAAATCTTCGTCGTCCGCTTGGCGATGTTCTTGCAGAGATCGCCGACGCGTTCCAGATCGCTGGCGATATGGATGGCGGCGACCAGTTCTCTGAGATCGACGGCCATGGGCTGGCGCCGGGCGATGGTCAGCACGGCCTTTTCCTCGATCTCGCGCTGCAAAGCGTCGAGCTTGGGGTCACGTTCGATGGTGCGGCGAGCCAGGTCCGCATCGAGGCGCGACAGCGCGTCGATAGCGTCATAAAGCATCTTCTCCGCGATCCCGCCCATCTCGGCGAGGCGGCTGCCGATGAAGTGCAGCTCCTCGTCGTAGGCTTTCACGGTATGTTGGTCGGTGGTCATGGTCATCTCCGGAATCCTACTCAGCCGAACCGGCCGGTGATGTAATCCTGCGTCTGCTTCTGTTCCGGCGACATGAAGATTTTCGAGGTCTGGTCGAATTCGATCAGATCGCCGAGATACATGAATGCCGTTTTGTCGGAGCAGCGCGCTGCCTGCTGCATGTTGTGCGTGACGATCGCGATCGTGTAGCGCGTCTTCAGTTCGTCGATCAGCTCTTCGATCTTGGCGGTCGAGATCGGATCGAGCGCCGAACAGGGCTCGTCGAACAGGATCACTTCCGGGCGGATGGCCACGGTGCGGGCGATGCACAAGCGCTGCTGCTGGCCGCCCGAAAGGCTGAGGCCGCTGGCATTGAGCTTGTTCTTTACTTCTTCCCACAACGCCGCGCCACGCAACGCCGCTTCGACACGGCCGTCCATCTCGCTCTTCGGCAGCTTTTCGTAGAGGCGGATGCCGAAGGCGATGTTGTCATAGATCGTCATCGGGAACGGCGTCGGCTTCTGGAATACCATGCCGACGCGGGCGCGCAGCAGGTTGATGTCGAGCTTCGGGTCGAGAACGTTCTGCCCGTCGAGCAGAACCTCGCCTTCGGCGCGCTGGTTCGGATAAAGGTCGTACATCCGGTTGAGGATGCGCAGCAGCGTGGACTTGCCGCAGCCCGACGGTCCGATGAAGGCGGTGACCTTGTTGGTCTCCAGCTCGAGGTTGATGTTCTTCAGCGCTTTCGTCGTGCCGTAATAGAAGTTGAGGTTACGGATCGACAATTTGATGTCCGAAGGCGAAGGCCGATTGGCCGGCTGCGACTCGACGGGCTTGAGAACGGTGGCACTCTCACTCATTTCGGCTTCCTTTCGGCGCCCAGGGTGCGGGCAATAATATTGAGGCTCAGAACCGTCACGGTGATCAGCAGGGCGCCGGTCCAGGCGAGCTGCTTCCAGTTCGGGTCGGGGTTGTTGACGAAATTGTTGATAGTGACCGGCAGGTTGGCCATGGTCGACGTCAGGTTCACGCTCCAGAACTGGTTGCTCAGGGCGGTGAACAAGAGCGGCGCCGTTTCGCCGGCCACGCGGGCGGTAGCGAGCAGGACGCCGGTGATGAGACCGGCACGCGCTGCCGAATAGGACACCTTGGTGATGACATAGGCGCGCGGCATGCCGAGCGCCGAGGCTGCTTCACGCAGGTGGTTGGGCACCAGGTTCAGCATGTCCTCGGTGGTGCGCACCACCACGGGGATGACGATCACCGCCAGGGCGATGGAGCCGGCGATCCCCGAGAAGCCACCCATAGGCACGACGATCGCGCCGTAGACGAACAGGCCGATGATGATCGACGGCGCGCTCAGCAGGATGTCGTTGACGAAGCGGATCACGCCGGTAAGCTTCGAATAGCGGCCATATTCGGCGAGCCAGGTGCCGGCGAACAGGCCGAGCGGCGTGCCGATGGCGACACCGATCGAGGTCATGATCAATGAGCCGACGATGGCGTTGAGCAGACCACCGTCCTGGACACCGGGCGGCGGGGTCATCTGCGTGAAGATGCGCGGATGCAGGCCGACCAGACCGTTGACCAGCAGCGTGTAGAGGATCAGGCACAGCCAGCCGACACCGAAGATGGCGGCGGCATAGCACAGAACCTTGATGATCTTGTCGGAGCGGCGACGGGAAGCATAGATGGAGTTCATCGATCACGCTCCCGCTTTGCGTTCGAGACGGCGCAGCATCAGGCGGGCCGCCGTCAGCACGCAGAAGGTCAGGACGAAGAGCAACAGGCCGAGCAGGATCAGCGCGGACTGATGCAGGCCGTCACTTTCGGCGAATTCGCTGGCGATGGCGGCCGAGATCGTCGTGCCGGGCGCAAACAGCGAGCCGGAGATCTTGAAGGAATTGCCGATGATGAAGGTGACCGCCATGGTCTCGCCGAGCGCGCGACCGAGCGCCAGCATGACGCCGCCGATGACGCCGACCCGCGTATAGGGCAGCACCACGTTGCGCACCACTTCCCAGGTCGTGCAGCCGACACCATAAGCCGCTTCCTTCAACACTGGCGGCACCGTCGCGAACACGTCGCGCGAGATCGCCGTGATGAACGGCAGGATCATGATCGACAGCACCAGCGAGGCGTTGAACAGGCTGAGGTTGGAGGCCGGTCCCTGGAAGATCGTATTGAGGATCGGCACGTTCTCGAAGGCCGAGACGATGGCCGGCTCGAAATGATCGGCCAGGAAGGGGCCGAGCACGAAGAAGCCCCACATGCCGTAGATGATCGAAGGAATGCCGGCGAGCAGCTCGATCGCGACGGCGATCGGCTGGCGCAGCGGCATCGGGCAAAGTTCGGTGAGGAAGATGGCGATGCCGAGGCCCACCGGAATGGCGATGGCCATGGCGATCAGAGAGGGGACGATGGTGCCGTAGATCGGGCCCAGTGCGCCGAGGATCGGCGTCGGCTGCAGCGACGGCGCCCAGCGTTGCGTGAAGAGAAAGTCGAAACCATAGGTCCGGATCGCCGGCCAGGCCCCGATGATGAGCGACAGGATGATGCCGCCGAGAATGATGAGGACGAACAGCGCGGAAACGCGCGTCACCCAGTAGAAAGTCCTATCGCCCAACTTGAAGGCACTGAGCGCGCGGGCGCGATCGAATGCGGGTTCGGCCGCTGCTCGTGCTGGTTCTAACGCCATGTCGGTCATGTACGCCCCTTGTTACATTTGCCGCACCGCCAATGCGGGCCCTCCATGAGGAACGAGGCGGGTGTGAACCCGCCTCGCCAGCGTCAAATTACTTGGACTTGATCTCGTCCGCCCAGGTCTTCTTGACCAGACCGACGACCGAAGTCGGCATCGGAATGTAGTCGAGTTCCTCGGCCATCTTGCCGCCCTTGTCATAGGACCAGCCGAAGAACTTCAGCGCTTCGGTGGCAGCCGCTTTGTCGGCCGGTTCCTTGTACATCAGGATGAAGGTGGCGGCGGTGATCGGCCAGGACTTGTCGCCCGGCTGGTCGGTCAGGATCTGGTAGTAGCCCGGCGAATGCGCCCAATCGGCGTTCGCAGCGGCGGCCTGGAAGGCTTCGATCGTCGGCTGCACGTGCTTGCCAGCTTTGTTGACCATGCCGGTGTAGGTCAGCTTGTTCTGCTTGGCATAAGCGTATTCGACATAGCCGATCGAGTTCTTCGTCTGCGCGACATTGCCGGCGACGCCGTCATTGCCACGGGCGCCGACGCCCACCGGCCATTCGACCGCCTGGCCGGAACCGATCTTCGACTGCCAATCCGAGCTCGCCTTGGCGAGATAGTCGGTGAAGTTGAAGGTCGTGCCCGAACCGTCCGAACGACGGACCACGGTGATCGCGGTGCCCGGCAGGGTCACCTTCGGGTTGAGCCTCTTGACCGCGTCGCCGTCGCACTTCTTGACGTTGCCGAGATAGGTGGCGGCCAGCGTCTTGCCGACGAGAACGAGTTCGCCCGGCGTGATGCCGTCGATGTTCACGACCGGCACGATCGCGCCCATCACCATCGGCCATTGCGCGAGGCCGGACTTGTCGAGGTCTTCCTTCTTCAGCGGCGCGTCGGTGGCGCCGAAGGTCACAGTCTTCGCCTGGATCTGCTTGATGCCGGCGCCCGAGCCGATCGACTGGTAGTTCAGGCCATTGCCGGTTTCTTTTTTATAAGCGTCCGCCCACTTCGAATAGATCGGGAAGGGGAAAGTGGCGCCGGCGCCGGTGATGTCGGCGGCCGTAGCGACGGAAGCCGCTCCGGTCAGACCAGCCACCAGGGCAAGGCCGAGGAACTTGTTGAGGTACATGCAACGCCTCTTGGGTTTGGTTTTGGATTTCGCGGGCCGAGATGGCGTTTCCGTCACCGGCCTGAATGTTCCTTAACGCGCCCGCATAGGCTTTTTGCGACAAACAGAAGACACTATTATGACATAGTATGTCTTTGATCAAAATGACTATTTTTTGAGGGTCACGCGGAACGTGCTGCCCGAACCGAGGGTGCTCTCAACCGACAACCGGCCGCGATGTCGTGAGACGATATGCTTCACAATAGCCAAGCCAAGGCCTGTGCCACCTTTAGCTCGACTGGTCGGCGCGTCGACCCGATAAAACCGTTCCGTCAGCCGCGGCAGATGCTCCGGCGGGATGCCGGGGCCGTTGTCGCGCACTTCCAAAGTCGTTAGGCCGCCGCTCTCGGTCACCGAGACGGTGACCCGTTGCGGTGAGCCGCCACCGGCGCCGTATTTGATCGCATTCTCGACCAGGTTCTCGGCGACGCGAATCAGCTCGTCGCGATCGCCGGCGATCATCGCCGCCTTCGGCGTCGAGACCATCAATTCGACGCCGCCTTCATTGGCCACCGGCGCCAGCGTGTCGACCACATGGCGCACGATGGCCACCAGATCGACCGGCGTCTGCGGTCGCACATGCTCGTTCTGTTCGATGCGCGACAGCGACAACAGGTCGTCGACCAAGCGCGTCATACGCCGGGCCTGATCGCGCATGATGCCGAGAAACTGTTCGCGCGCCGCGGTATCGTCCTTGGCCGGTCCCTGCAGGGTTTCGATGAAGCCGAGCAGGGAGGCGAGCGGCGTGCGCAATTCGTGGCTGGCATTGGCGATGAAGTCGACGCGCATGCGCTCAACCCGCCGTGCCTCGGTCAGATCGCGAAATTCAATGACGGCAGCGCGATAACCTTCATAGGTGAAGGCCGACACATAAACCTCGAACAGGCGCTCCACCGGCACCGGCTCGCTCCACAGCACGCATTCGCGTTCGCCGCCATCGAGGATACGCAGCACCGCGTCGAGAATGTCGGGCGCGCGCACGCTCAAGGTCAGTGCGCCGCCGACGGTCGCATTGGTGAACAGGATCCGCGCGCCGCTGTTGGTGGCGATGATGCGGCGGTTGCTATCCACCACGAGCACCGGATCAGGCAGGGCTCCGATCAAAGCGGAGACGATCTGGCTGTGGTCGGCTTCGGCGGAAGTTTGCAGTTTGGCGTCGTTCATGCCTGTCCTGTCGCTGCGTGCCGCTGCGTGAGGGGTAGAGCCAAGCGCCCTGCTTCGCAAGACCCTGGCGCCGTTTCGCGGCCGTTGCGGGTGTATGTCAGCGACGTGACGGGTTTGCGTCAGTGCGGGGAGCTGTCGGCGCGGCTCAGGCGGACCCGCAATTCGTGGCCGAGGAAGACCAAGAGGCCAATGACGAAGGGGCCAAGATAGTAAACGAGCCGGAACAGCAGCAGGCCGGCCAAAAGGGCTTCCGCCGAAACGCCCGGCAGCGCCTTCAGGAACGTCGCTTCGAACGGCCCGATACCGCCGGGCACGTTGCTGGCGGCGCCGGCCGTCACGGCGAAGACGTAGACGGCGATATAGGTGAGGAAATCCAGGCCATGGCCCTGCGGCAGCAGCACGTAGAGGGCCGAGCCGGCGCACAAGAGATCGCAGCAGCTCACCAGGATCTGCGCCAGCGTCAACTTCAGTCCCGGCAGCTCCAGGGCGACCTTCTTGATGCGCAGCTTGCGCGGGCGGCTGCCGACATAGAGGCACCACAGCACGACGGCCGCGAGCACGGCGATGCCGAGCGCCAGATTGACCGAGACGGCGAGCTTGTCGAACGTCGCCAATTGCGGCGCGCGCAGAATGAGGCTCACGCCAACCAGGACATTCATGCCAAGCCAGAATTGCAGGCTGCACAGCATGACGAGGCGCGCGATATTGCCGGCCGAGACCCCGGCACGCGAATAGATCGCGTAACGCGCGGCGCTGCCGGTCAACAGCGGGAAGCCGAGGGTAAACGACATCGAATAGGCGCTGAAGGATGCGACTGCGGCGGTGCGATAGGGCACGGGCTCGCGCAATTGCTTCAGCGCGATGAAGTCATAGAAGGTCAGCGCGAAATAGGAGCCGCAGCCGAAGGCGATGGCCCAGGCGATATGGTTCAGCGGCGTGGCGGCGACGGCGGCGGCAACCTGGCCGAAATCGAGATGGGCTACGACCTGCGCCACCACATAGACCGAGAAAGCCAGAATCGCCAGGCTGACCGCCATGCCGGCAATGCCGAGCCAGCGATTGCCGTTGCCGCCCTTGTCCGCTTCCGCGTCGGTCGTGTTCGTGTCTTTGGCCATCGATACGCTGAATGCTTTCGAGGGACGTGGTCTGAGGGTGAGACGCGGCGGGCGCAGCGTTAGCTGGCGCGGACCAGCGGTTCATCCGGCGGGGCACCGACGAGCTTGCGGGCATCGAGCGCGCTGATCGGCTGGCCGAAGGCATAGCCCTGCGCATATTCGCAGCCGAGCTGGTAGAGTTCGATCGTATCGCCTTCGGTCTCGGCGCCTTCGGCGACGACTTCCATGCCCAGATCATGCGCCATGGCGATCACCGAGCGCAGCAGCACCGGGCGGGCGCCACGCATGTCGGGTCGCACGAAGCTCTTGTCGATCTTGATCGTGTCGAAGGGGAAGCGCTGCAGATAAGCGAGCGACGAATGGCCGGTGCCGAAATCGTCAAGCGCCAGGCCGGCGCCGAGTTCGCGAATCCGCTGCAGCATTTGCGCCGCGTATTCGGGATTTTCCATCACGAGGCTTTCGGTCAGTTCGAGCTTCAAGGTGCCGCGATGCACGCCCGAACGGGTCAGCACGGCTTTCACATCGTTGAGAAGGTCGTGTCTGAGCAATTGTCGTGACGATACGTTGACACTGGCGAAAATCGGCGGCGTCACGTCGAGCGCGCGTTGCCAGGCGGCAAGCTCCCGCGCCGTCCGGTCGAGCACGAAGATGCCGAGGTCGATGATCAGCCCGGTTTCTTCGGCGATCGGGATGAAATCGGCCGGGTTGAGGCGGCCGAAGCGCGGATGGTCCCAGCGCAGCAGCGCTTCGAAACCGGCGATGGTGCGGTCTTCCAGGCGTACGATCGGTTGGAAGACGATCTTGATTTCGCTGCGTTCCAGGGCGCGTCGCAGGTCGGTTTCGAGCGCCAGCCGGTCGGTCTGTTGCGAGCGCATGCCGGGGCGGAAGAATTCGACCCGGTTGCCGCCGAACTTCTTGGCATGGGCGGCGGCCAGCATCGCATCCTTCAGCATGTCCTCATGGCGGCGATGCAGTTGCGGATCGAACAGCGCGATGCCGATCGAGCCGGTGAGGGCGAATTCGCGGTCGCTGATGGTCACCGGCGTCAACAGATTGCGCCGCAGGTTGTCGGCGATCTGGATGATGGCGTTGCTGTCCTTTTCGGACGTCAGGATGATGCCGAACTCATCGCTCGACAGGCGTGCCAGCGTGTCCTGCGGTTTGACGAGGCGGGTCAGGCGGCGGGCGATGGTGTGCAGAACCGAGTCGCCGCCCGGAACGCCGAAGGCCTCGTTGGCCTGGCGGAAACGGTCGATGTCGATGGCGATCACCGTCGGGCGCATTTCGCGATCGACATGCGCCTGGGTCAAAGCGGTGTCGAGACGGTCGAAGAAGATTTCGCGATTGGGCAGGCCGGTCAGATTGTCGTGGACGGCATCGTGCAGCAGCCGTTCCTCGGCGGTCTTGGGCTCGGTGATATCGCTCAACGTGCCGATGACACGGATGACCTCGCCGTCGGCGCCGACCACCGGCCGGGCTTTCAGATGATACCAGGAATAATGGCCGTCGACGGCGCGCAGGCGGAAGTCGAGGCTGATGCGGCCGCGCCGCTGTTCGAGCACCGCGTCGAGGCAGGCGGTGTATTTGTCGCGGTCGAAGGGATGCAGCACGTCGAACCAGCCGGTGGCCGGCCCTTCGAGGGCGCCGCGTTTCAGGCCGAGCAGCACTTCCAGTTCCGGGCTGGCGTAAATGCGATCCGACACCACGTCCCAGTCGAAGACGATGTCGCCCGAGCCGGTCAGGGCCAGAGCGCGGCGCTCGCTGTCGGAGACGCTGCCATGGCCGATGCCGCCACCGGCGAACGCGATCTGCATGACGGTGAAGCCGATCAGCATGACGATCAGCACCAGGCCGCCGATCAAAGCCGGCGACACGAGATCGCCGACGAGCGAGCCCGTCACCGTATAGCCGGCGGCGACCATCCACACGAGCAGCAGGAACCACGTCGGGATCAGCATGATGGCGCGGTCGGAACCGAGCGTCGACAGATAGATCACCAGGATGAAGCCGGCGACGGCGATGGCGGCGAGCGAGATGCGCGCCACGCCGGCGGCGACCGGCGCGTCATAGACGGCAAGGCCGACGAGCGCTGCCAGGAACAACAGCCAGACGGCCGTCACATGCGAGGCGCGCACATGCCAGCGGCTCAGATTGAGATAGGCGAAGAGGAAGACCAGCAGGGTTGCGGCCAAAACCGTTTCGGCGCCGGCGCGCCAGACGCGATCCGAATCGCCGACGATGCCGACAAGCTTGGTCCAGAAGCCGAAGTCGATGCACACATAGGCGAGCACGGCCCAGGCCAGCGCGGCGGCGGCGGGGAAGATCACCGCGCCCTTGACGACGAAGACGATGGTCAGGAACAGCGCCAGGAGGCCGGCAATGCCGATGACGATGCCTTTGGAGAGCGTCAGGCTCGTCACCTTGTCTTTGTAGGCATCCGGGTCCCACAGAGAGATCTGCGGCAGGTTCGGCGGGCGCAGCGCGGCGACGTAAGGGCCGGTGCTGCCGGGATCGGGGGTGAGACGGAACCCGTCGGCGTCGGCGCTGTCCTCGCGCTCGGGCGGAAAGCCCTGGCTGGCGGTGATGGCGGCAATGCGCGATGCGCCGAGATCAGGCCAGATGACGCCCGAGCCGGCAAGCCGGAAATGCGGCGCCACGATCAAGCGTTCGATCTGCTCGGTCGTGTCGTTGGTGAGCGCGAAGACGATCCAGGCCGGTTGCGTGCCTTGTTGCGCGGCGCTCACTTCGATGCGCCGCACGATGCCATCGGCACCGGGCGCGGTCGACACCTGCAGACGGTCGCCTTCGCCCGAATAGTGCTCGACCTGCTGGGTAAGGTCGATGGCCTTCGAGTCGAGCGGTACGCGAATGGGTTCAACCGCTCCCGCGCCGGAAACGGCGACGAAGCTTGAAATCGCAAATAGCAAAAAGACGAGAAACCGGCGCAAGTGAGCCCGTCGTGGTTAACGCGGCCGCAGCCGAGGGGTCCGAAATTCGCCCTAGCCAGGGCTGAATGGCCTTGGCGCAGAACGGTGTCTTTAATGTGATTGGTAGCCTTTGGCGAATAGCTGAGCAAGCTTTCCCGTCCGGCCTGTGGAATTTGTCTCGATCGTGGTTTCAGGCCCTTCGGGCAGGGGGTCGCTGTCGAGAATGGCGAACAGCACATGGTCCTGCCAGGCGCCGTTGATTCGCAGATACGCCCGGGCATAACCCTCCCGTTTGAAGCCGCAGCGCTCCAGCAGTCGAATCGAGCGGTCGTTGTGCGGCAGGCAGGCGGCCTCGATGCGGTGCAGCCGCAAGGTGGCGAAGGCCCAGACCAGGGTGGCGCGCACGGCGCGCGACATATAGCCCTGGCCGGCATAGGCCTCGCCCATCCAATAGCCCAATGTGCCGGTTTGCGACACGCCGCGACGAATCTGGCCAAGCGTCAGCCCACCGAGCAGCGTGTGGTCGCTTGAGCGGAACACGAAAAACGGGAATGCCTCGTCGCGCTCCATTTCCTCCGCCTGGCGGCGCAGCCGGCGGCGATAGACGCGGCCGGAGTGGCCGTGGCGCTGCTGGGCGCCGGGCCGGCCATGCGGGAGCGGCCGCCGACGGGCGGCGACGCCACCGAGAGGCGCACGCGCGGGGTGCCTGCGAGGACCGTCCTCGCCGGGCCGTGCTACACGAGGGGCCCCGGCGCTCACAGCCGGCGCGTCAAAACCCTGCGGCGGGGGCGGTCGCAGATAGCCCCCCTCGCCACGGATGAAATTGGCCGGCTCGTTCGCCGGCCCAAGCCGAAACAGCGCCATCCTTATCCCCTGCGCGCTTCGGCCGGTTTAGCGGGCGGCGCGGGCTCGCTCGCGGACAAACCGTTCGATGGCGCCCTGGTCATTGGGCAGAACGGTGAAATGTTCGCGCGCTTCGGTGAGTTTCGCAAGATGTGGCGGCAAAGGTGCTGTCAGGCCGGTCGCCTTCTTCACTGCATCGCCGAATTTGGCCGGATGGGCGGTGCCGAGCACCACCATCGGCACGGACGGATTTTTCTCCAGGGCCTTGCGGGCGGCATGGACACCGACCGCGGTGTGCGGATCGATCAAAAGGCCACATTCGGCGTGGACGCGGCTCATTTCCTTGGCGGTCCCGGTTTCGCCGGTGCGCAAGGCATCGAATTCGGCCTGGATCTTTGCGAGCGTGTCCGACGGCAGGGTGAAGGCGCCCGCTTGCTGCAGCGAGGCCATCAGGCGGCGCACGGTCGCCGCCTCGCGCGCGCTGCCGTAGCCGCGCCAGCGGGGAAAGCCCCAGTCGTTCGATCTGCGCGCGCGGCTCATAGGCGCGTGAGATAGGCGCGCCGGCCGCCGGGGTGCAAGGTCATGCGGTGCGGTCAGCGAAAATTAAGGCGGGCGGGGCTAATCGCCGCGTTGCGGAAAGCCATAGCAACAGCTATAGTAAACCGGGTTAGCATTTTACGGATATGCCTTATGAGCCGTCAGCTCGCCTTTTCCTCGACGATCTCGGTCATGGTCATGGCCGCCTTCGCGCTGTCGACGGCGGCCGCGGTGAACGCCCGCGACGGCGCGCCGCGCCAGCCCGCCACGGTGCAGGCCGCGGCGGCGAACGGTCGCTGACCGCCCGCCGCGCACCCGCCTGTCAGTCGATCGTGACCGTCACCGCGCGGCGGTTCTTGGCCCAGGCCTCCTCGTTGGAGCCGAGCGCGACCGGGCGCTCCTTGCCGTAGCTCACCGTGTTCAGGCGGCTCGGGTCGATGCCCTGGCTGACCAGGTAGTTCTTGGCCGCATTGGCCCGGCGCTCGCCGAGCGCGAGGTTGTAGTCGCGGGTGCCGCGCTCGTCGCAATGGCCCTCGATCGTCGCCCGCTTGTTCGGATAGCGCGAGAGCCACTGGGCCTGCTGGGCAAGCGCGGCGGCGTCCTGGCTGTCGATGTTGTAGCGGTCGAGGTCGAAGTAGATCGTGTCGGCGCCCATCATCTGGGCGACGAAATCGGCCTGGCTGCCGGGGATCGGGCGGCCGAGGCTGCCGTTGCCGCCATCGTCGGTGGCGACCGCCGGGCCCGGCTCGGGCGGCAGGTCGGCGGGCGGCTTCTTGGTGCAGCCGGCGAGCGCGGCGCTGGTCAGCAGGATCAGCGCGGCGGTCTTGAAGCTGGCGCGGGTCGTCATGAGCGGTTCCTTTCGATCGAGGCCAGTGAAGAAGATGCGACCCGGGCCTTTATTGGTTCCCGAACCTATCCCTTAGATGAACGAAGCTAGGGACGAACGGGTCCCCAGGCGGGATCGGAGCCGTCGACCGGGGTCGGCAGGCGGCGCTCGTTGCGCCCGGTGAGGTCGACCTGCCAGATCGCGGTCTTGCCCGAGCCGCGCTCGGTGCGGAAGAACTGGATGATCCGGCCGTTGGGGGACCAGGTCGGCGCCTCGTCCTGCCAGCTGTTGGTCAGGGTCCGCATGTTGCCGCCGTTGGGGTCCATCACCGCGATGCGGAAGTTGCCGCCGATGTGGGTGAAGGCGATCTGGTCGCCGCGCGGGCTCCATTCGGGCGTCGCCGCGCGGCCGCCGAAGAAGCTGATCCGGCGCTGGTCGCTGCCGTCGGCGTTCATCACGTAGACCTGCTGGCTGCCCGAGCGGTCGCTCTCGAAGACGATCCGCCGCCCGTCGGGCGAATAGGACCCGCCGATCGAGATGCCCGGCGTGTTGGTGAGCTGGGTGCTCGGCCCGCCCTGGGCGGAGACGCGGTAGATGTTGGTGTTGCCGCCGATCGCCATCGAATAGAGGATCCACTTGCCGTCCGGCGACCAGCGCGGGGCGAAGGTGGGATTGGTGCTCTGCGTCACCAGGTGCTGCGAGTTGCGGTCGAGGTCGTAGATGTAGATCCGCGGATTGCCGTTGAGGTAGCTCAGGTAGACGATCGACTTGTAGTCGGGCGAATAGCGCGGGGTCAGCGCCGTCGCCTGCCCGGTGGTGACGAAGCGGTGGTTGGCCCCGTCCGAATCCATGATCGCCAGGCGCTTCATCCGGCGGTTCTTGGGGCCGGTCTCGGCGATATAGGCGATGCGGCTGTCGAAGAACGGGCTCTCGCCCGAGAGGCGCGAATAGACCGCGTCGGCGCACTTGTGCGCGGCGCGGCGCCAGTCGGCCGGGGTCACGGTCCATTCGGCGCGGCGCAGGAGCTGCTTGAGCGCGACGTCGTAGAGATAGCAGCCGACCGCGAGGTTGCCGCCGTCGACCGCGCGGACCGAGCCCTGGACCAGCATCTCGGCCCCGCGGCCCGACCAGATGCCGAATTCTGGCGCGGGCACCTGCGGATAGGCGGGGCGCGGCAGGGCGTCGGGGCCGACCGGCTTGAACAGGCCGTTGTTCTTGAGGTCCGAGGTGATCACCTGGGCCAGCGCCCGGCCGAGCGCGTCGGTCGAGCCCGCGCTGGCCGAGGTCGGCACGTCGCGGTCGGTGGCGAAGGCGGGGATCGCGATGCCGAGGTCCTGCCAGGCGTTGTCGTCGGAGACCGAGCCCGACAGGCCGCCGTCGTCGCCGGCCACGACGGGCGGCGCGGGGCGGATGACCGGCGGCGCGGATTGCGCCAGGGCCGGCGCGGCGACGAAGGCGAGCAGGACGAGCAGTCGGCGGTTCTTCATTGCGATAGTTTCCTGTCGAAGCGGAAGGAGGCGACGCGCTTCCATGCGTCGTAGTACTCTTCGGGCAAGTCGAACGGCGCGGCAAGCTGGACCGCGCGGATCGCCTGCTCGGCGTGGCGGCCGGCCTGGGCGCGGTTGGCGTCGTTGATCCCTTCCTGGCGGACCACGGTGGGCCGCCCGGCGAGGGTGCCGTCGCGGTTGAGGTTCCACGAGAGGATCGTCACCAGCAGCTCGGCGTCGGCGCCCTGGGGCGCGGCCCACTTCGGCTTGAGCTGGCGCGAGATCGCGCCCGACAGCGAGGCGCGGACCGCCGGGCCGATCGCCTGGGCCGGCGGATTGCGCGAGGGGCCGTCGTTCTGGGCGGCTGGCGTGCCCTTGAGGAAATCGGCGCCGATCCGGCTGGCGCCCCCCCGGCGCGGGGGCCGGCGGGCGGGGGGGGGCTCCGGGCGCCCGGGGGGGGGGCGCCCCCCCCGGGGGGGGGTTGGCCCGCGCGGCCGGGGGGGGCGCCGCGGGGCGGGGGGGCCGCGGGCGCGCCCGCGGGGGGGCGGCCGGGCGCCGCCCCGGGGGCGGGCGCGGCGCCGGCCGCCCGCCGGGGCGCAGCC
>Ga0066256_1001845_pt1 | contig 26229 bp, 17 predicted proteins | sample ThiBio_1000_biof_FD_87107 | JGI IMG/M metagenome (GOLD analysis project Ga0066256, IMG submission 87107) | Wastewater bioreactor microbial communities from Cape Town, South Africa - Thiocy_expt_1000_biof (version 2) | ecosystem: Engineered > Bioreactor > Thiocyanate-remediating >... | reverse complement strand
TGTGCGAAAAAAGCCACATGGTATCCCGCGGATCAAAATTGTAGCCTTTCATGATTTCCCTGCCGTAGCCTTCCACCCTTTCAAGGAAAACAAACTGATGTACGCCCATTTCCCCGGTGATACGTGTAAAAAATGTAAGGGGCAATTCACACATGGGATGAAAACCCACGAAGCCGCCAATGCGCGGGTACATCTCTTCGATAGGCAGCGTGGCATGGCCGCAGCCAAAGGTATGTACCCAGCGCCCCGCTTCAATTGAATCAGCCATTAAAACAGCCGCCTTTTGAATGTTTTCCATTTGTGTTTCTTCGATCGTTGACATAATGCCTCTTGCATTATCAAGCCATTGCTTTGCTAATAACATTGTTTAATTTTTTTATAATGATGAATCAGATTTTGATTTTTTAAAAATATACCCATATAAAATTGCCATCGCCGCTACTTCAGCAATTATAAGTGTTGTTACGTTTTCTATACCGTAATTTTTGGCAATAATGCCCATCAGGTAATTAATAAGCATATTGCCGATGAGTGCAATGCTTAATATAAAGCTGAACGCTGTGGCAGAAATGGCGGCGTGGCGCCTGCCTGCAATGGCATACATCATGGGAAAGCCTGCGGCCATGCCGGCGCCGAGCACCACAAGGGCGATCGTGGCTCCTGTAAACCCGCTTGCGCCATACAGCATCACGCTGCTGGCCAGCATCATCACAACAGAAACCCACAGCAGGGTTTGGCCTGAAGCATTTCGGAACACAGTTCCCATCAACAAACGCATTACCGCCATGCCCACCACATTCAGCGTGAGGGCATACAGGGCTTTGTCTTTGGCAATGCCGAGGCTTTCGTTTAAATAGGTCGTGATCCAGTTATGTACCACGGCTTCAAGGCTGCTTTGAAAGAAAAGAAAAAAAGCAATGAGCAGTAAAACGCGGTCGCCCATCAACCGGAACATCTGGCCCGAATGCATGCCGCCGGTATTTTTTGCGGGCGGGAATCTTACAAAAAGAATGATTGCAAAAATAAGTGCAGCAATGGCCGCCACCATAAAAAGTATCTTTTCAAACCCCAGGCCTTCTCTTAAAATACCAAGGATGAGTGGCATACCCAAAGCGCCTATGGCAAAAAAAACGCCCAGCAGGCTCAGGTTGGCTCCTTTGTTTTTATCACTGATGTCGGATACCAGCGCATTGGTGGCGCCGTTAATGCAACCGCCGCCAAATCCAAAAATAAAAATGCAAATCTTAAGCAATAACAGTGAACCGGGCAAAGCCATGCCCACAAGCCCGGCGGCCACCATCAGGGAGGAAATTGAGAGCAGGCCTTTATACCCATAACGATCACAAAAATACCCGAAAACGAGCGAGCCGGATAAAATACCAAATGGCAAAATGGCGAACAATGCCCCTGCCGTGATTTCATCCAGAGAAAATTTAATTTTCAGGTCAGGCAGCACCGCGCCTAATGTAATGAGCGTGACGCCAAACAGCAACATGCCCGCACAGGCAACAAAAAAATTAATGGTTTTATGATACACGTTCTTCGTTTATCCGGGCGTTTAAAAATTGCAATGCTGCGTAAGCCGCGCCATACAGCCCCGCGTCTTTTCCCAGTTGGCTGGCTTCAAGCGCGTATAATTTTTCACTCACGGGCTGAGCCCATTTTTTTGCTTCCTGCCTGATTTCGGGAATAAAGCGCACCGCAGGGCCGAAAACGCCGCCGCCGAGCACCAGCTTTTCAGGATTAAAAATACTCACCAGGTTGGCTACCGCCATGCCCCACTGTTTGATGCAATGCTGTACCACTTCCCGGGCTATCTCGTCGGTATCATAAGCCGTAAAAATATGCTGCGCTTTTAACGAGTCACTTATTAGAGTACTGTTATTCCCGGGGGTGCCGTTCATCATCCCCTGCGCTAATTTTACCATGCCGTTGCCTGATGCACAGGATTCAAAAGCACAGCCGCTACTGTCAGCCTTTCCGCGCTGTGGGGCGCTGTGCACCATCCAGCCTACGGCGCCGCCTATATCGTTAGCGCCTTTTACCAAAGACCCGTTTGCTATAATGCCTGCCCCTATTCCTGTTCCGATTGCTAAAAAGATGACATTATCACAACCCTTTGCGCACCCCATCCATTTTTCACCTAACACATAGCAGGTTCTGTCGCTTTCTAGTATGATGGGAATACCGGATGAGGCCCGCTGAATGTTTTCTTTCAAAGGATAATCTTCCCATCCCTTAATATTCGGCACCCATACCCTGCCGGTTTGATGCCGTACAATACCCGGTACCGAAACGCCAATGGCATTGATTTGTAACCGGCCTTTATCAAATTGCTTTATGATTTGCGAAATCTTATGAGTGATCAATGTACCAACAGCATCGCCATGCAGGTTATTGATTAAAACGCGCTCATTAAAATGCATGGCGCCATGTTCATCAATCGCCCCAAATGCTACCTTGGTTCCGCCAAGGTCAATCGTTAAGATCATTGTAGAAGGCATGTAAAACCATTTTTTACAGTTGTTTTAATGCTGCCGCCTTTTACCCGCGCCAATTCACTTTTTTGCTCCTCCGCCGCTTTCCAGCGCTGCCATCAGGTACACCAGCGAGGCCGTTCCATCCATGGTGGGTTCATTGGTGCTGTAATCGCCATAATCATCGTGGTACACAACCAGGTCGCTTTGAAAAGGCGCATACTCATCGGCATCGACAAGTTTGATGCCGATAAGGTTTTTAAAAATAGCCGCGTAAACGGGGCCATCCACCAAACCTCCGTTCACTGGGATATGGCCTATTTTGGAAAATGCAGCATGAGGATCCACTGGTGTATCGCCCCAGGCAGGAAGCCCAAACACCATGCTGGTTCCCCAGGGATTGCAGCCAAACAGCCAGTCAATATTTGATTGCATCAGCTCGTCATAGCGGTTATCTTTTGACAGGTTTTTGTACCACAGGCATTGTATGGCAAATGATGTGGTTAAATTATTACTGCACCAGATGAAGGGGACCCCACGGTAAAAGCCGTTTTGCTTTGCTTTGTTCCAAACTTTTTCAATTCCCTGTTTATAATATTGAACCAGCTCCTTTTTGTGAGCAGCCGAATAGGTAGCCAGGCTATAATGCCCTACGTTGATAAACGGGTACCACTGGTAATGATGTGCCGTATCTTTTCCCAGCCACGGTGTAATTTTTTCCTGCCTTGCAAAATCAATGGCCTGTTGCTCATATTTTTTTTCTTTGGTTAGACGAAACAGTTCGGAGGCAGCCAGTTCCATATCGTCCACATAATTATCTTCAGCATAAATATAGGGCGAAACCACTGAAGCTGTCTGGCTCACGCCGGGTTGTTTTAAACCCATTTGATACGCCGTAAACGCTTTGTTGTACAATACCTGCGCGTAATCCTTCTGGGTGTTTGAAAAAATAGAATAGCCCAGTGCAAAAGCGCTTGTGAATTTTCCGGCAGTAGAAGCCACGCCGGTGGTTTTATTCATAAACTTTCCTCTTTGCTGCGGCTGGCCTGAACAGAAATAGACCGGGCGTTCAAAACCTCTGCCGTAAAAGGAATCCATTTTAGGCATCCGCATACCCCTGTGATCCCTGTCGTCGGCCACCTGGTTGAACATCCAGCCGGCCTTAGGATGCAGTTTCACTAAGAAATCCATTCCCCATTTTGCAGCATCAAGAATGTCCGGAACCCGGTTGCTTCCTTCTAACCCGTTAGCGGCATAATGATCCCTGAAAACTGAAGGAAAATGTTTGTATGCCGATAGCAAATGGTACACTGAATTTGCGGTAGTGGTTGAGTATTGTAAATAATCAGAGGCATCATGCCAGCCACCTACCACGTCAATGCGCGTACTGTCTTTCATAGGGCCGTACAGCGTGTATCCATCCTGCGTATGGCAGGAATCTTTTGTGTGAGGATTAAAACCGCACTGTTGCTGGCGCATGTAGTTGAGTACAAAATCAGCCGTGCCGTCATAAACGTTTGAAGCGATTTTAAAATAAGGCGACCGGGCTTCCCCGGCTTTTACATAGTAAGTTCCTGCTTTGGTAAACTTTGTAAAATTCAGCCGCAGCGTGTTGGCAAAAGGGCCATAGCTACCAAAGCTTTTACCTGAAGATGCTTTGAACGCGGTTTTACCGGTGGCCGAATCGATCAATTGAAAATCGCCGGGAACGGCTGCTTCTTTTCCACCCCATACCGCTACTTTAGTGCCTTTGGGCAAATAGCCTAATTGATTGATGCGTATCCAGCTTTGTTGCGAATAGCTTATTGCAGGTAATATGGCTAATAAAAGAATACCAAAAAGTTTCATTGGCAAATATTTATGTTGAATATACAAATCAACGATTGACGTTATAAAATAAAACCGCTAATGGTTTAACGGCGGTTTCACTAATATTGGAACTGTTTACACTTTTATTTTTTTACCACAAGGATACATTGGGAAAAACCACAACGAACACCACGGGGTACGTAAATTTATAAAATTCTGTGATCTCAGTATATTCTTTGTGTTCTCCTTGGTTATTGTTCGGTTCATCTGGCGACCGCTACCTGATACAGGAAAGCCGAAACAACTTCAACAATTAAAATATATGCTATTTTGTTACAGCTTTTGAGGGCGCACTTTCCATGTTATCTGCATTAAGCGTGGTAACCACGTAATGCCCTGCGCTTGTGGCTGCCCATTCTGAGTTATTAGTAACCGCGAGGACTTTTCCTTCCTGCGCCGGATCTGCAAAATAATATACCACGGATCTTACATCACCGGCTTTAGACCACTTTAACATACTGCCTTCAATCCGCACATTGGATGGCTCCGCTGGTGCCGGCGCGGTGGCACGGCCAAGGAAGGGAATCACTGCCGGAGTATTGTATATCTCTGCCATTTTAGTCGCAAGTTCGGGCTTTGTATTTAAGTATTTGGCACTGTAAAAAAGACTGCCCACAGCGGCTTTTTTATTTTTAACAAGGTTGAGTTCAAGCGATAACTGGTTAGGCGTTGACTCAGAAAAATAAATAGCATGGCCAATCATCAAATGGGGCTTATTATTGAACCGATCCCAATCGCTCAGTCGTGTTTGAAATGATGCATGCTGGTAAATTTGCGGGATCACCACATCCATCCAACCCTGGTTGGCCCATTTTACAATATCCGCATACAGCGTATTTTTGTTATAATCAAAATTTGAGGTTGGAGAAATAGAAAACACCACACCGGGCTTTGTTGCCACGATCATATCATGAACACCCTGAATGGCTTTATCCACGTTAGCCAGCCGAAATTCCTGAATGGTATTGTAGCCAGCTCCATATTTTACATAATCGGGTTGGTCAGATACCATGACCCCTGCAGGAGACGGGTCAGGATAAAAATAATCATCCATGTGAATACCATCTACATTGTACTTGGTAATGATATCTTTTACAATATCTACCAGCCTTTGGCGTGCTTCGGGTACTGCTGGGTTATACAATTGCCATTTTTCGTGGCTTATCACCCATGTTGGATCTACTGAGGCGTGTAAGTTGGGATAAGGCGTGCTGCTGTTGGCTCTTGTTGCTATGCGGAAAGGATTGACCCAGGCATGAAACTCAATACCTCTGGCATGGGCTTCATCTATCATATACTTCATCACATCATAACCGGGGTTTTGGCCCCTTGTACCTGTGATGCTGCCACTCCAGGGTTCGTAAGGAGAGTTGTAAAAAGCATCGCCCATGCCTTTTACCTGTACGAAAACAGCATTCAGGTTAAGCTGTTTAAACTTATCGAGATAGGCTGTATATTTTTGTTTTTGTGCTGCTTCGCTATAGGAAGTTTCGGGCCAGTCTAACCCCCACACCGTTGCAACCCATGCTGCGCGCATTTCTTTTTTAGGCAATTTCAGGCCTGTGGGCGGCGGTGTGGGCGGATCGGGAGTATCGGTACCGGGCTTGTCTTTGGTACAGGCGTTTACCAGTATTATTAAAGCCAGAGCAATTAAAAAACTATACTTCATTTGCTTCATTTTCGATAAGTTTAAGATGTTTCAATGTACGGTATTAAAAAAAAGTTCCCCCGCTCATTTACGGGGGAACCTAATTAAAAAAGCCACTAATCTGTTTGTACTTTTTTGCCAAACTCGACTAATACAAAACCAGCATCGGTATGTGCCGCATATATCATGAGTTTATCATCTTTACCCTGCGCATCTTTTTTTACATGCCATTGTACCTGTGTAAAACAGTTGGGAGTAGCGGTGCCATTTAACGAGTATTGATACACCGGCGACTTATCTGAACGTGCATCAAATAACTCCAATGCCTCCTTGGTTGTACTTCCACGCGTAATATCGTACACATATAAAACCACCGGCTCTGAACCTGTTCTTGCAGCGGTTATCATAATCAGATAACGTTCTCCATTAAAAGTAATAATATGTGCATCAGACCCTCTTACCGGTACTGCCGTGTTAGTTAACGAGTAGGTTATTGAACCGGCATCTGTAGATAATCTTAACGGCCCTTCGTAGCCGGTATATACATAATCAGAAGTGCTTCCCACACGGTTTACTGACGTGTTGTATCCCAAAGGCATTGACGCTGCAAACCCAAGTGGGTCTGAAACAGTGGTATAATTTGTTACCTTAAGCCTGCCCATGAAACCTGACGGGTTGCTTCCGAAATAAAAATACCCATTCCCATTTGCATCAAGGTTGGCTGACATGTTATCACCCAGGCGTCCTCCACCACCAGGTATCATATCGGCCCAGATCAGTTGCGGCTCAGCGTTGGGATTTGTCCAATGGTATATTTTTAATGGCGACGCTGCCGAGTTGCCTGAAAGGTTGGTTACATAAGTATGGCCGTTTACCTGAGCACCTGCACAAACTGGGAATGTACCTCCGGCAACCCCTGTTAAATTTAAAGGAATTGCTGTTGTATTATCTTGTTCCAGATCGCTGACTTTTAATAAATGCGACCCCATGGCATGACGGGTAACAATTAATACATGTTCTCCATCAAACCCTGACCCCCTGGTTAATGCGCTCGTGAACGTTGGATAAATGGGGTTACCAATACTATTGATTGAATTATCATGAATTTCCGGCTTGCCAAAATCTGCGCCGAACACGGGTATATTCAAACGCAGGGTTACCAGATACTCCCTAAAACGATCATTGTTTACCACTTTCACCACATTTGTTTTAGCGGCGTCTCCTTCGCCAAAAACAAACTGGTAGTTTTCTTTGTCTAATACGGCGCCATCCGACATTTCTGCCTGAAACCTGATGGCGTCAAAATTCGTTGCTAAATCAATACGCGGGAAAGAAACTGTCTTTCTATTTTCATCTATCACGCCTTCTATAACGGTATTCCCATTAGCCCCGGCATTAAGGATTTTTATTGATTTTAAAACGGTTTCATAAGGAGAATCCACATTTTTAGGATATTCCTTTGCACAGGAAACAAATACCATTAAACCTGAAAGGATAAGTATTGTCCGGTACTTTAAATAATAGTATATCTTATTCATATCTGTATTATTTATTTTTTGTTATGGGTTTGAATTAATTTTGCGGCCAACCTTCGGTTTGTGTTAGCACATAGCCTTTACTGGCATAATCATCCATTTGTACTCTGCCCACCGGTGACAAATAAGGGTTCACGCCGGCCAGATTCAAGAATGGCAATCTTCCCACTGTATTTGTTCCTCTATAAAATCCTTTCAGACTCGTGCCATTACTACCGTTATATACTGTAATCGTTCCGTTTTGTGCAACGGTTGATATCTGGTTCACTTTTGACGCGATTAATTCTCCGGGCAATTCGGTGGAGAAGTTTACCCAACCACCGGATAGAAGATCACGATTGTTTTCAGAATTCATGTAACCCAGTTTTGACCATCGTTTTAGATCTTCAAACCTCGAATACTCAAAAGCAAATTCCATACGGCGCTCTCTGCGTATTTCCCATAACAGGGCTGGAACTCCGGGGTCTCTGGTTGGGTCAGTTGGTAAACCGTTGATATCCATGGGTGCAGTTTTTTTCACGCCTTTGGCGGCTGCTTCAGGGGCTAAGGGCCTGTTCCTGATTTTATTAATAGATGCATCTATATCGCTTTGGCTAACAGCGGCACCACCAATGGTTGACAGCTCTGCCTTTGCTTCAACCCAGTTCAATAACGCTTCTGCATAACGAAAAACCGGATAGTTGGTCTGGTTTTTACTACTTGTGTATTCCACCGGAGGTGGATTGCCTGCCTCAACTGTAGCAACAGCGCTTCTCGGGAAAAATTTAATAATGTACCAATAAGAAGCTCTGTTTTTATTGATTGGCTTGTCATAAAACGTTGCTTCAAACCTCGAATCCCTTGTTTTTACTACGTTAGAAAGGGTAAAGTCAGTAGCATTAGGCTCTGTTGAGTTTTGCCATGCGTTTCCATCCGCACAAATAAATGACTTGATCAAATCTGTAGTGGGCCCAAAAGCGACTGATTCGGAAAGGTTGTTGTTCGAGGCAATAGCATGAAGGATGTTTACAGCCGGGTCATAGTGCCTGTAAAACACTACGTCCTTATTACCGGCAAGGTTATTTGAAACAAACAGATTCCTGAAATCGGTAACTATATCGTACTTGCCACTGTTTATTACCATATTTGCTGCTTCAACTGCCAGATCAAAGAATTTTCGCGCTCTTTCGTTGTTTTGATAGTAATACTTTTGCCAGCTTCCTTCAAAAAGAGCAACTCGGGATGCAAAGCCCGCCACTACGTATTTATTCACGTACTGATCTCCATCAGACGTTCTTACGTTAGCCAATGCAAATGTCAAATCTTCATAAACGGCATCCATTACTTCGTTTCGTGGAGTACGGGGTTTGTACAGATCTGCTTCCTCTATATCACTCGGCACATAATCGTAAAATGGTACATCTCCAAATCTCGTCACCAATTCAGAATATTCCAATGCCCTGAAAAAGCGTCCGATTCCCGTCCAGTGATTAAAGGCTTCATCAGTTAAGGTACCTTTCATTTTTTTGTCAATTCGGTCCAACATTATATTTATGGACCTAAGTGTACCCATACCCCAGATGCTGCTATTTGGAACTGCACGGGTGAAATTCCCCTGTGTACCCATTAAAAATACATCGTCATTAAATTGATAGTCCATTAACGGAGCGCCGGCATAATCAAAGCCTAAACCGTAGCCAACAAAAAATGAGGGGTAATACTTATTGGCATAAAGGCGCAGGTTATCTTCTGTAGTCCACGCTGTTTCGTCGTTCATCGTAGTGAGCGGCGGCCTTTCTAAAAATTTTTTACATCCCACCAGGGTTGCTGCAAAAAATATAATAAGGGTAATTTTTATATATTTCATAATACTGTTTCTTTAGGGTTTACAATGATATATTTACTCCAACTGATGCAATTTTAAACACCGGGTTATCAGTACCCGTACGGCCCAAATTGTAATTGGAATTAAGCATAGAAACACCAGATATAGCTTCCGGATCAATTGGAAGGCCACGCAGTTTGTCAAATGTGATATAGTTTTCCAAAGACACATATACACGGGCTTTTTTCAGGTGCACATTATTTAGTATGTTTTGAGGGAGGTTGTAACCCAGCATGATATTTTTAATTCTAAAATAAGCCATGTTTAACACGTATCGTGTTTGCGGTACCATTACAAAACCCGAGTTGCCTCCGTTAAGGTTCCATGCCCTGGGGTAGAAGGCATCCGTGCGATCTTCTTTCCAGAAATCACCTGCAAAAGTTTGTGGCATACCGCCATCTTTGGCATGGAAGCCCGGAATGGCTAAGGATCCTGCACCCCAGATGGCTCTTTTTCCGATTCCCTGGCCCATTACTGCAAAATCGAAGTTTTTGTAGTCCAAACCTATTCGGAAGCCGTATTCATAACGCGGTAAAACGTTGCCTATCACTACTCTGTCACCGGGATCTCCGTAAGTGCCTTTGCCTGCTGTAATATAGCCATCACCGTTTACATCTACAAACTTCACATCACCCGGACTGATTAACAGTACCTGATTACCGTCTTCAAAATTCGTTTGATAAACAGGGTTGTTACCGGCAAGTTTATTGGTACGTTTGGCGGTACCCTGCCAAACAATAGTTTCCTGAACAAAATTGCCGTTGTCGTCATACACGAAATCGTTTTTTTGGAACAGGCGGTCAGTTACATAACCATATATATCTCCGTATCGTTTTCCGGTTACGAACGTATTATCGATGATGCGATTTTCGTAGGGGATATTCCAGTCGGCGGCCTTGGTAATATCAGTAATCGCATCGGATAAGTTTGCAGTTAAATTAAGTCCCAATCCACTTTGGAAGCGATGGTTAAAATCTAAAGCTATCTCCCAGCCTCTTGTTCTCAGGTTTCCAAAATTACCCTGAGGCGCCCCGGCTCCAAAAGTAGCAGGAAGCGCATTACCCGCAATAATCATATTAAGGGTTTGTCTTTCAAACCAGTCAAACACTAAACCAAACGTGTTTTTAAAAAATCTGAGATCCATTCCCAGGTCGAGAGTAACTATATCCTGCCAGGTGATTCCTGCCGAAATAGGATTGGGAGTTCCTAACTGAAAAAATTGATTTCCGGCGCTGTTTAGCCATGAATTCTTAGCTATACCCATTGTAGACAGGTATAATGAATTTGATACTGACTGGTCTCCGATAGAACCCCAGGAACCCCTTAGTTTCGCAAAACTTAAAACCGGTTTCAGGTTAGTCATAAAGTTTTCATTACTTAATACCCATCCTGCCGAGAACGATGGATACCACCTCCAGCGCATAGCAGCCGGGAATTTTGAGGTAGCATCATATCTGAGGTTTCCTTCTAATAAATATTTATCTGCGAAAGAATAGTTGATCCTGCCAAAATATCCTAACTGAGATTCCCAATAAGCATCACCACCAACTGTTTCCGTTCCTGTGGCAAAGTTAAATTGTGGATTTTCTTCATTAATTAATTCAGTTTTTCTGGACCAATGGCTTTTTGTTTTATATGCTACTACGTTAGTGCCAAGTGTAAACTTAAAGTTATTATTTTCGTTCAGATTCCAATTGTAAGTACTATAAGCATTTACCGTGTGCCTTTGTCCGTTCCAGGTAGATTGATAAATATTGCTTTGCGCCTTTGTAATATAATTTACCAAGGGGAATCTGTAGGCCGGTTTTCCTCCTGATTCTGTAGGATTGCCATCCTCATCCACATAAATGCGATTACCGCTTTCGTCCTTCAGCGCCACAGGTGTGTACCAGGGTTCCCGGCTGGTAACGCTGGGGAGGGAAGTATTACTGGTTTCCCAACGAATATCATAGGTATAGTCGGCAAGTATCTGCCAGTTTTTTAAAACATCAATAGTAGTTCCAAAATTAAGATTGGTGTATTTACTACCCAGATAAGCAGTATGAGCTTTCTTGGTATCCCAATAAGGATCTCGCATTTCCTCACCCAGTTCTTTAACTCCGGTAGGGAAAAGACGGCTCCAGCGGTACACGTACAGCCAGGGGTCAGCACCAAAACCTGTAATCGAATTAGCATAACGTTTCATCCTGTCAGAATACATTGCTCCGCCACGTAAAGTAAGATAATCAGTAACTTTTGTGGAGAGACTCAGGCTTCCGGTATACCGGGTGAAATCATCATGGTTTGCAGGGCGCATCATTCCATTCTGGCCTAAATAACCAAAGCTGGCGTTGTACTGCGTTCTTCCTGATTTTCCGTTTAATGAAAGGTTATGGTTTTGAGTGAAAGCATTTTTATTTACCATTGCCGCTATTGGGTCAAAAATTCTATACCCGTATTTATCCGTGCCATCAAAATACCAGTCTCTACCATAAACTACCGGATCAAACGGGCCTATTTTATCGCCGTATTTTGCCTGCCATTCTCTCATTTTAACGAGGCTTGTACTATCTACCCGCCAAAAACCTCCGCCGGGTCCACTGCCTTTCATGTTTTTGTGGGATTCCCAGGCGTAATCCAGTCCGTCAATTCCAGCCACGTTCAGGTCTTTTGCAAGATTCTGCCAGGACAAATTGTTGGAGTAGGTAAGTGTGGCACCGTCAGTTTTAGCACCCTTTTTTGTAGTAATTAATATTACACCAAACGCAGCTTTTGCTCCGTAACTAGAACTGGATGCCGCGTCTTTTAATACGGTTATCGATTCAATATCGTTAGGATTCACTAATTGAATGCTTGGAATTTCCACGTTATCTACCAATATTAATGGTTCGCTGGATCCCTGAATGGATCCGATAAATCCACGGATTCTCATAAGAGGATCCGAGCCAACTTCACCGCTTGGTATTCTTACCGAAAGACCTGGTACCGCACCCTGCAGGCCCCGGCCGGCATCGGCAATTGGGCGGTTGCCTAATGTTTTTTCAACATTTACATTGGTTACAGCGCCGGTTAAATTCCCCCTGCGTTGCGTACCATAACCAACAACAACTACTTCGTCCAGGTTGGTACCCTCCGATGCAAGCGTTACAGAAAGTTGGTTCGACGTTCTAACAACTGCCGATTGAGTGATAAACCCAACATGCGTAAATTGAAGGGTTTCGCCTGCTATAGCCTGAATTGAATACGCTCCGGCCTCGTCAGTGACCGTTGCCCTGCTTGTGTTTACCACAGCAACTGTTACCCCCGATAACGGAGTTCCATCGCTGGCTAAAACGTGACCGGTGATTGTTCTTGTTTGTGCCTTCGCCGTTGAAGTCCACATCAACAATACCAGCAGAGACATACTTAAACAAATAACTTTTCTCATACTTTTTCCTTTTTCGTTAAAAAATAAAAAATTTATATAACAGTTATGCCAGCATCAATAAATGGCCTTAAAATTCTATCATTCGGGTCAAGCTCTGTTACCAGGTAATTAATTTTTTTTAATCCGCAAACCTGCATCGGCTGGTAGGTTTGCAATTTTTCAGCAATCGTCATACAAACCACTTTTGCAGAGGCATTCACCATGGCTTTTTTAACCTGCACCACTTCACGGTCGTTATCCGTGAGGCCATGTTCCATATCCAAAGCGTTAGTACCCAAAAAACATAAACCCGCATTTACCCGGCTAATCTGCTCTACAGCATCTACTCCCACTGTTAGCTTCGAATCTTTTGACAACTTATCGCCTACCACCACTACATCAATTTTGGGATAGGCAATGCAGGCATTTATTACCGGTACACTCCCCGTCATAATTGTTGCCCGCAGGTTCATGGGCAGGTTGCGCACCAGTTCTAAAATAGTCGTTCCGCCGCTAGTTAACACAAACATCCCGTCTTCAATCAGTCGCAACGCTTTCTTTGCAATAATGGCTTTATGTGCCCGGGAGTACACATTTAATGGTGCAAACTTTACTTCGCTAAAGGCCATTGATAACGCGCCGCCATGTACTTTTATCAGCCTTCCTGCGTCAGAAAGTTCCTGCAGGTCGCGACGGATGGTATCTTCCGATACTCCAATTTCCTTACATAAGTCCACAGATAATACTTTATTGTGAAGATTAAGCCTGTGTAAAATAAATGCCTGACGTTCTCGTTTTAGCAAGCTGCAATTTTTTTTAGATTTACTTCGTTATGTTAAAGGTATGATAATTCCCGCAAAAAAACGCAAGAACCTGAAAAAAGAATAAAAAAAATAAAGAAGAGACGGTATTAGATATGTAGTTGGGCGTCATGGGCATGACAACTTTAAACCTTTAAAGAATTTTGTATGCGGACCATCAACATTGACATATCTGATTTGGAGTTTCAAAAGTTTGGACTTAAAACGGACAGACTTTCTTTTTCAGACCTCGTTGACATCACCGGCCGTGAACTTAGTCGCCAGAATTTAGCAAAGATGGTTGAGCTTGCCGAACGCTATGGACTCTCCAACATGACCATGGACCAAATTACCAATGAAGTAAAAGCCGTAAGAAATAGCAATGCGGCTCATCCCTGACACTTGTTTCAGCAAAGTTTAAACAACTTCATTCTAAATTATTACTCTATGCCTTATTTCAGCTAACCGGGGCAATTACCATCGGGTCAGGGCGTGCCTGCAAGCGCAAATCATAACTGACAAAATCGGTATAAAATTCTTAAAGCAAATCGTATTTGGATTTGGGCCGCTCGGCCTCACGCCAGTGAAATCCCTGCAATTGCATTTCGCCGGGGCTTTTTTGTTGGATGGGGAAAATGGTACCGCTTGGCTGGCCGCGTAAAACCACTCTTCGCAGTTGCCTGTTCATCAGGTAAGCATCAATAATGTCGCTTTTAGATTGGTTGACGCCGGTATAGGCGCTATCATCGTCCTGCATATAATAGATGGCCTCCGCGGAGCCTTTTGCTTTTACCGAATCCAGAACGCCGCTGGTAAAAAACCCGTCTATCCTGCTCGATTTGATCTGGTTGAACGCTTCCTTCTCCAGGTGGCTTAGCATGAACGCATTTGAAATAGCTTCAAAGCGGTTTGGTTGTTTATTTCTGGTGTGAAGCAACAAAGTGTCGCCGGTTATCTGGTTGTTGTCCTGCCCCCAAACAACAGGATTTTGATAGAGCCTGAAAGTGGAATCGCGGAAGGAATAAAACAAACTATCAGAAACAGCCTGCATAGAATCGGTAAATATCTTCACATTATGAAAGGCTTCAAAATAGCGGTTAGTACTGTCGTCACGGGCAATACTGTCCTTAACCATCTTTTGTGTTTGACGGTTTGATGCAGCAAAAACCGGCGGGACTGCGGCAGGCGGAAGAGGCGGTTTGTCTGAAGTTTTTGCGGCCTGATTCTCTATTGCTTTTTTTGCTTCCGCAGCAACATCTTTGACTGCTTCAACAGGTTCAATTTTAGAAAGCCGGGTACTATCGTTTGAAAATAAAGCCATAGAATCAATATTCGCAACCTGAGTACTGTCTGCTGAAAGAACCGGCACCTCGGGCAAATTTGCGGTCGAATCCGCTGAAGGGTTCATTTCATCGTGCTGAACGGAATCCTGAGCGGTATTGTTGGGCGCCGGCCTGCTTACGTAAAGATCGGTGAGTTTGGCGCTGAACAAAGTATCGGCCGTTACATAAATAGAGTCATTATCCTGCTTAATGATCATCAGCGCATTTCGGGTGGCGAGTACCGCTTCTGAAATGCGGTTCTGGTAAATGAGATCGGCAATAATAATGGTTCCCCGAACAGAATCAACTACCACAGCATTCCCTTTGGCCTGGGCAAATTCTTCGGTTAATGTGAGAGAATCGGCAATAACCGTAGATTTATTGTTATCATTCACCATCGACCGCTGGCCAAATTCGGCATCACCCGTTTTCAGGTTATAAAAACCTTCTTTAGTAGTTATCTTCCGATTAGCGCTATCGCGAATGGTAGTATAGGTAATAAACCGCGCCACCTGGTTGCCGGTGTTATACAAAAGAGAGTCTGTGGTAATATTATAAGCGGGATCATTCACTTTAACATCCTTCATAAAAATCACGTCCTTAATATCCGTGTGATAGTTAGCCGCCCGGCTGGTGATTACAGTTTTTCTGTTGACCACTTTACCACCGTTTTTATAGGTTGCCAGGTTGGTGTTCATGTTATATTCCGCACTTGGCGCGGTGAGTACTGTATGGCCGTCTGTGAGCCTCACGTCCCCATCGAGGTAAGCTATTTGCCTGTCAGTGAGATAGCGAAGGTGATTGGAATAAATATTTGTGGTATCAGAATCATTGATGTGAACATTACCCCAGGCTTCAAAAGTATTGGCACGGTCATTTTTCACACAACGGTTACATTTAAAAATCGTGTTACCCTGTTTCATCACCACATTGCCTTCCAAAATGGTGAGGTTAGTGCTGTCACCAACTTTCTGCAGGCTCATGGTGTTGGCGCTGATGATTTCAACCGGCACACCTGAGGTTTGCGCATTGGAACACAGCCATCCTGAAACAGCAGAAAATATCAAAGCTACAACCCGAAGCTTTGCCCAAAGAAATTGATTAAACTTATAAATTTTTATCACCTGGGAACAGAATCTTTTATCGCAGGCGCCGTTAATTCACCCGCGGTATTTTTTCTGCCGAAGACGGAGATGTTTACATAACGTTTGGGGTGTACCCGTATATCGTCCATTAAAATTTCCGCGCTTAGCATCACATCTTTCAATTTGTTGTAGAGCTGCTTATCATTCATGATAGCTCCTAACGTCCCTTCAGGGTTTGATATCTGGTTGATGGTATGCCTCAAATCTGAAACCGCTAAATTTAAGCTATCCATGGTAGTTTGAAGTTTGAGCTGCGAAAGGTCGTTTGAAAAAACATTTGCATTGCCCAAAATTTCTTCCACGGTCCGGTTCTGATTTTTCAGGTTTCCGGTGATGGCGCTCATATTTTGCAAAGATGCATTAAGTGCGGGAGTTGCTGCCGATAAAAGACTGTTAAGATTTGCAGTAGCATAATTGAGGTTTGCAATAGTTGTTTGCAGGTTGCGTTGGGTATTCGCATCCAGGGTATTATTAAAGCCAGAAAGCAACATTGTTAAAGAATCCGCTACATTCCTCACTTTTCCCATCAGGGGTTTTGCTTCAGAAGTAAGGTCACCTAATAACCCGTCTTCCTCGCGGGTTGATATCCTGTCCCCGTCCTTTAAATAAGTTTTTGCATCGCCTTTGTCAATAATCAGATTTGAAGAACCCAGCAAACTTCCCGAAATATATGCCACCGAGTTTGAAGGGATATTCACGTCTTCAGTAATACTGATGGTAACTTTTATTGAGTTCACATTTTCATCAGCCGGTTCCATTTTGTAAACCGCACCCACATTAAGCCCGTTGATTTTTACAAAATTGGATTTGTCAAGCCCCCCCACGGTTTTGAAGATTGCATAGATTTTGGGGGTACGGTTAAACACATCTTTTCCTTTTAAAAATCTGAAGCCAAGTATTAAAACCACAATTGCGGCCAAAGCCATCAATCCCACTTTTAATTCGTTCGATATTTTCATTTTAGTATTTTATAGATTGACTTTCCTCCTTGTGAATTATGACGGCAAAGTAAACGATTTTTTTCAGGTAACGACACGATAAGCCGGTTTTTGCCCCTCTCAATTTTCAAAGAATTATTACCTGTTCAAAAACAAATACTTAGCCAAAAGTTTGACTACCCCAATCTTTCAACGTATATTTTTACAGCATTTACAATGCCCTGCACAATTTCTGCCTGGCCGGGCTCGCTCAACATATAAGCTTCCTCATCCCGATTACTAATGAAGCCCATTTCTACCAGTATACTCGGCATACCCGTGGCTTGCAGCACCCAAATGCCTTTGTGGTTTCTTTGCTGAACGCCGCGGCTTGTTCTACCCGAAGCAATGAATTCTTTTTCAACCAAGGTGGCCAGAGAATAGCTTTTTCTGAAATAATGCTGGGCGTAAATCAACATCCTTGCCTTTTCGGCGGGATCATTAGGATCTGGCATTTTCAACTCCTCATTGGAGTCTTCTTCTTCATTGTAATAGTCGTCATTATTTTTTACAGCCGAAACCTTTTGTTCGTTTTTGCCAACGGCCCAAATATAGGTTTCAGTTCCCCTGGTATTGTTTTCAACCCACACATTCTCATAGTTGTTGACGTAATAAGTCTGTTTCACTCTCTTTTTACCCTTTTTTACATATCTCGTTCTGGCAACCTGACCAACCACTCTTTGGGTGTACCAGCCACCCGGCTTTCTGCCCGCCGCATTACAATGAAGTGCAATAAAAAGATCGCCGCCCATTTTGTTGGCCCATTCGGCTCTGTACCGGTTTGCGGCTACAGCATTGCTCAAATATCCGGGCAATGCCGAAGTGGTACGTGTTTCGAGGATTTTTCTGTCAGGAAAGGCTTCCCTGAGTGCTTTGGCAAGTTTCAGGCTCACCTGTAAATTAATGGCGGCCTCGGTAGATTCTAATCCTTTAGCCCCGGAGTCGGGGCCTCCATGGCCGGCATCCACAATAATCGTTCGCACACCACCCGGATTTGTTTGCGCATCCACCTAAAAAAACGTTTCATCAAATCAAAGTCAATTTTATTTTTAGCTACTGGCGAATATTGTTAATTGTTTCAAACTTCACAAAATCTTTACCATGTTATTTATACATTTGCGGTTCTTTGAGCAAAGTTGATGCGCAAATTTAGAAGAAATTATATTGTTGTACCCTTATTAACTGTTATAATTATTATAACGGCCATGCGAGGGGTTTTTGCTTTACCTGCTGATGTAGATAAGGAGGGTACCAACCTTCTATTTTTTGCCCGTCAGGATACGGTTGAATTGCCGGGGCGCGATACAATCCCTGTTAACGATTCCCTGAACCGAACTGACACCACCCAAAAACCTGTTATTGACTCTTTTTCCTTAAAACTTTCAAAAGATACCCTGAGTGCACCGATTGAGTATTCAGCGTCAGACTCGGTTGTGGGGCTTGTGGAGGAAAAGACCATTATTTTACATGGAAAAGCAAAAACCAGTTATGAGGATATGGAGCTCACGGCTCCCATCATAGAATTAGACCAAACGAAAAACCTGGTGAGGGCAAAAACCACGCGCGACAGTACAGGGGAGCTAACGGATTATGCCGAAATGAAGCAGGGCGATAACCAGTTTAAGTCTGAGAATATGGAGTACAACTTCAAAACCATGCGCGGGCTTACCAAGGGCACTATTACACAGCAGGGTGAGATGTTTGTTCATTCCGATATTGTAAAAAAAGTGGATGAGAATACCATGTACGGCCTCGGCACTTTCTTCACAACCTGTAACCTTGACCATCCGCACTTTGGCTTTAGGGCAAAACGGGCGAAGATTATTAATAAAAAACTTGCGGTTACAGGCGCCGTAAGGCCCGAGTTTGACTCTGTGCCTGTTCCCATTTATTTACCTTTTGGGTTTTACCCGCTTTACCAGGGGAGGCACGCTGGCGTATTAGCACCGTCTGTTGAAACCAACGACCAGATGGGGCTGGGCCTTTCGGGATTGGGGTACTATTTTGTGCTGAATGATTACTGGGACGTTCAAATGCAGGGAAATATATACTCTTACGGTAGCTGGTCGGTAGATGTGCGGCCAACTTACCGAAAAATTTACCGTTACCAGGGAAGCGCCAGTTTTGGCCTGCAGCATACACGGCGCAATTTCAGGGGCGATCCCGACTTTTATAAAGTTAATACTTACCAATTGAACTGGAGCCACTCCTCTGACCAGAGGTCGCGGCCGGGCACATCTTTCAACGCCAGCGTGAACGCCAGTTCCACCAAATACAATGAGAACGTACCGAACAGCAATCTCGTTAATTTCCAGAATGCCCTCGGGTCTTCCATCACTTATACAAAAAACTGGCAGGACAAACCTTACAATCTTTCCATTAGCGCCAACCATAACCAGGTAAACGTTTCGAGGATCACAACCATCAGTTTCCCTAACGTGGCATTTAACGTAAATACGCTTTACCCCTTTGAAAGAAAAGAAGCAGTGGGAAGTAAAAAATGGTATGAGCAGTTAGGTGTCGGTTACCAGTTCAACCTGCGCAACAACCTTTCGTTTTACGACACGCTGAAGGTGCGCGAGAACAGGGGTGTATCCTGGGGAAAATATTTATTAGATACAACTCGTTGGGGAGCCACCAACAGTATTCCCATCACATTGTCATTACCTCCTATACTGGGAGGAGCCGTAAATGTTTCTCCTTCGGTTAGTTATTCATTTGATGTTATTGACAGAAGAACCAATTTTACTTACGAAAAAACACAATCGGGAAAAGATACGAACATTGCACACAGCCCCGCATGGAACCCCGGTATTCGGCAAAGAGCATCTTTTGGCTTAGGTTTTAATACAGCGCTTTTTGGTAAATTCAGATTGAACAACGGCTCGCAACTGCGGCATGTGGCGCGGCCTAATATTGGGTTGAGCTATACCCCTGACCTAAGCCGGAAGGAATGGAAAACCGTTCAGGTAAATGAACGGGGGGACCGTGTGGGATATAACCAGCTTGATCCGAACCCATACCTGAACCCGTACACCAACCAATTTGTTTCCAAAAGGTTTGCGGGGATGAATTTTAGTTTTGATAACAACCTGGAACTAAAAAAACGGGTTAAGAAGAAAAAACCTGCCACAGACGATAACGAGTCCGCTGACTTGTCGAGCCTGCATTCTCCCGCAGATTCATTAGGTGGTAAAGATTCGGCAAATTTAGCAGGATATGTGCCCCTGGATTCTTTGAGCCGCATCGACTCCATTGAACTGGCGAGGAAAAGCGATGAAACAGAATTTAAAAAAATCAGGTTGATTGAAGGTTTTGGGTTCAATACGGCCTACAATTTTTATGCTGATTCGCTAAAGCTTTCTCCGCTGAATGTTTACTTCAGGACAAATCTTTTTGACAAAATAAATATCAACGCGGGCGCCACTTTTGTTCCCTACAAATTGAACCAATTTGGCATGGCTATAAAACAATATGCGTGGGAGGGCGGAAAATTTGGCCTGGGTAGTTTTACCAATGCAAACGTATCACTTAGCACCAGTTTTCAAAGCAAGCCTAAAGACCCTGAAAAAGAGAAAAAACGGCAGGAGGCCATCAATAATACCCTGAACGACCCGATGCTGCAGGCCGACCAGCAAAGGCTTTTAGAATACATGAGAACAAATCCAGCAGAGTTTGTTGATTTTAATACGCCCTGGAGTTTTAATATTTCTTTTCAGCTAAGTTATTACAGGGGCGCATACGATCTTTTAAAAAGCAAATGGGCTAACACGATCACCTCAAGTACTATGTTTGGCGGCAGCTTTAACCTCACTGAAAAATGGAATTTCAGCGTGAACGGCGGCTATGATTTTTCCACAATGAAATTACAAACAGTTTCTACATCTATTTCGAGAGACCTTCACTGCTGGCAAATGTCAATTAACGTGTCTCCTGTTGGTATGTATCGCTATTTCAGTTTTACCATCAGCCCCAAAGCCGGCGTATTGCAGGATCTTAAGATCAATCGTAACCGGTCATTCTACAATGGTCGTGGTTATTGATGGGTGATGATATAACGCTCCATGACCCCGTAAACTTCTTCTTTTAATTCGCTGGCCGATTTGCCGGCAACGGATACCGGTTGCAGAAAATGGATTTCAAGTTTTTTGGGTAGCAAATAAAATGGCTTGCCAAAGGGTAGCGCTTTTTTTGTGTTGAACAAAATTGCCGGAATAATCTCATGCTGGCTTTGCTCCGCTAAATGAAAGGCTCCGCTATAAAACTTTTTTAGCGGCGCTGAGGTGCGGTTTCGGGTTCCTTCGGGGTAGATGCTCATGTGCATACCCTTCTTAAGCACCTCCTGCATTTTATCGTAACTTTCTTTCCTGCTTTCTTCGCTTTTGCGGTTGATGAGTACCGAGCCGCGCGCATAATACCAGCCAAAAAGCGGAATTTTTGCGTAAGAATCCTTCGCGATGGTTTTGTTGGGGCCGGGTATAAACGGGCAGGAAAGCGGCGGGTCAAGAATTGAATTATGGTTGCAGGTAACAATATAAGTTTTACCTTTTTGAAAATTTTCGGTACCCTTTACCTTCAGCGGGCAGCCTACTAAAAATAGCCAGACACGCATCCACAACCTTGCCAGCTTTATAAAGTAATCCGTTCCTTTGGGATCAGGAATTATATACGCCAGCATAGATGGCAGAAAAACAATTGCAAACGTAATGATGAACGTTATCAATCCCCATAATGCCCATAAGCGGCCACCATTTTCTTTTAAGATTTTCATAATGAAATTGCCCCGACTAACCGGTTTATAATCATCAATAAATTGCTCAGGTTGCTGTTACTTTTAAACCCGGCACATCAACGTACATCAACCGGACATTCGTGGCTTTATTAGTTTCGCAAAAATAAATGTTTTCAGTTTCGGCCATTCATCTTTTAGTACGCTGTAAAAAACAAAGACACACACCTCGCAACCCGCAACCCCGCACCCCCTCGCTCACAACTTCCAATCCACCGGGTCAATGCCCTGTTTTACAAGATACTCATTGGCTTTGCTGAAATGCCTGCAACCAAAAAAACCGGTGTTTGCAGACAACGGCGACGGATGCGCTGATTTCAACGCGAGGTGTTTGGAGGTATCGATCAATCTTTCCTTTTCCTGTGCAAATCTTCCCCAAAGCATAAACACAATATGCTCTCTTTCATCAGAAATTTTTTTGATAACCGCATCTGTAAATTCTGCCCAGCCAATTTTCGCGTGGCTCATCGGTTCGCCCGCGCGCACGGTGAGTGAGGCGTTCAGTAAAAAAACGCCGTGTTCTGCCCAATGCATTAGATCGCCGGTTGCAGGAGTATCAATGCCAATATCAGTCTTCAACTCTTTAAAAATATTTACCAGCGATGGTGGTGCAGCAACTCCTTTTTGTACGGAAAAGCAAAGCCCGTGTGCCTGCCCAACACCGTGGTAAGGATCCTGGCCGAGGATTAACACTTTTACTTTATCAAGTGGTGTTGTGTTAAAAGCATTGAAAATATTTTTTCCTGCAGGGTAGATTGTTCTCCTGAGTTCTTTCTCAGCCTTTAAATATTTGACGATATTTTCAAAATAGGGTTTATAAAACTCGTCCTTAAGCGCCTGTTTCCACGAGGGTTCAATTTGTACATCCATAATAGCTTTTTGTAAAAATAGTGAGGATCGCTTTACAGATAAAAGGGCGCTGTTTATTTTTTAGGTATGTATTTTAAAACATCATAACATTCACGTTGCAACAGGAGCGTATTGCGGTTTACTTCAAAGGATTGCTTTTTGCTATGCCCAATAATCCGTTGTACGAAATGATGAGCGCAACATCTTTGGTGTAGATCGAGTTGCTTTTAGCAAAACTATTGTGTTTATTATGGAATAAACCACGAAGGGCACAAAGTTCTGCACGGAGGGCACCGATTAAATTTGTGCTTTTTTGTGGTGCCTTAGTGCACTTTGTGGTAAAATAAAATGTTGTTTAATTCCTCACCGGCTTACCCAAGCGGATCTTTCATTAAGCGATCTTAATAAGGTTCTTTTGTATATAAGGGTCAATATATTTATTTACCGACGATTTTGTAACAAGATCAACTTTGCAGCCCAAGCGCTCGGTGAGTTCCTGTTCCATTCCAATAATATCCAGAAGTGTTATTCCAGGTACGAAATCAACCATAATGTCAATATCGCTTTCGCCGGTTTGTTCATTTGTAGCATAAGAACCAAAAATGCCGATAAACTTTGGATTGTAAGGCTCCAAAACATTTTTGATGATACTTTTCTGGTGAACATTTATCATAATGCAAAGGTATTGTTTCTTAAATTTTAATTCCTAACCGGCTTACCCGTCTTAATTACGGCTTGTAATCTTTCCAAAGTTTTTCTTTCGCCGCAAAGAGAAAGAAAGGCCTGTCTTTCCAAATCGAGCAGATATTGTTCTGAAACTAATGCAGGCTCGCTCAAATCGCCGCCACACATTACGTAAGCGAGTTTGGTTGCCACTTTTGCATCGTGCTCTGTTGCATAGTTCGCTTTCTTCATACTGTTGATGCCCGCCAGCAAAGAGCCTAAGGCGCTGCGTCCCAAAACCTTTATATCGTTGCGTGGCAGGGGTTGCACATAACCGGCAGACTGCATGTCAAGCACACTGCGTTTGGCTTCGGCCACGCGTCGGTCGAGGTTCATCACCACTTCATCTAATCCTTTGCGGTAATAGCCCATTTCAAAAGCTTCGTGTGCAGAAGTAGCCACCTTTGCTGTGGCGATCGTCATAAAACGATTTTGCAGTGGTAAGTTTTCCGGTTCGCCGGTTTGAATTTCGTCAGACGCCCGCAGCACAAACTCCTTGGTGCCACCGCCACCGGGGATCACGCCCACGCCAAGTTCTACAAGGCCGGTGTAAGTTTCAGCCGCCGCGCAAACCTTATCGCTGTGCAGGCTCAGCTCACAACCTCCGCCCAGCGCCAAACCATGCGGCGCCACTACAACCGGAACGGCGGAATATCTTACCCGCATCATGGTATTCTGAAACATGCGGATGGCCATATCCAGTTCTTCATATTCCTGCTCCACAGACAGCATGAAGATCATGCCGATGTTAGCGCCCGCGCTAAAGTTGGCGCCGTCATTGGCGATCACCAATCCTTTAAAATCCTTCTCGGCCTTTTCAATAGAAGTATGAATGCCGCTTAATACATCACCGCCAATGGTACCCATTTTTGTGTTCCATTGCAATGCCAGCACATCATCGCCGGTATCATATAATTTGCAACTACTGTTTTTCCAAACGGTTTTATCGGCATAATTATTTAGGATGATAAACGAATCGCTGCCCGGAATGATCTTATAGGTTTTGCTTGCCGGATCGTAAGAAAGTTTTCTGCCATTTTCAACTTTGTAAAAAGTTTTGTTTCCTGCGGCAATCATTTCATCCACCCAGCTTGCAACAGTATAACCCGCAGCCTTCATGGCTTCCACGGTTTTGGCAACACCCAGCAGGTCCCAGGTTTCAAAAGCGCCGATCTCCCAACCGAAGCCGGCTTTCATCGCGTCATCCACACGGTACACTTCATCGCTGATTTCGGGGATGCGGTGGCTGATATAGGAAAATAAAGTGTAATGGAATTGCCTGTAATACTCACCGGCCTTGTCGGGCGAGCCGGTTAGCATTTTTATTTTCGTGTTAAGGTCTTCGATGGGTTTGGCCGCATCCAGTGATGCAAACTTTGGTTTCACACGTGGTTGATGCTCCTGTGTTTTCAGGTTGAGCGTTAATATTTGCGACGCTCCCTTGTCATCTTTAATTTTTTTGAAAAAGCCCTGCCCGGTTTTATCGCCCAGCCATTTGTTTTCCACCATCGTGTTCAGCCAGGAAGGTATTTTAAATATATCACGCGCTTCATCATCGGGACGGGTTTCATACACACCTGCCGCTACTTTCACCAAGGTATCAATGCCCACTACATCTGCCGTTCTGAATGTTGCAGATTTCGGCCTCCCTATCATGGGGCCTGTCAATGCATCCACTTCATCAATCGTGAGGCCCAGTTTGTCCATGATTGAAAAAATGGACATGATACTATACACACCAACCCTGTTGGCAATGAAAGCCGGTGTGTCTTTCGCCAGCACCGTTGTTTTACCAAGAATTAAATCTCCGTAGTGCATCAAAAAATTCACAACTTCCACATCGGTATCCGGTGTAGGGATGATCTCGAGCAAACGCAGGTAGCGTGGCGGATTAAAAAAGTGTGTGCCGCAAAAATGTTTTTTAAAATCTTCGCTGCGGCCTTCCGCCATCATGTGAATAGGAATGCCCGAAGTGTTGGATGTGACCAGGGTTCCCGGTTTACGGGACTGTTCCACCTGATCAAAAATTTGTTTCTTAATATCAAGCCTTTCCACTACCACTTCAATGATCCAGTCGCAGCCCGCAATATCTTTCATATTATCACTAAAATTGCCGGTGGTAATACGCTTCACCACATCCTTTGTGTACACGGGCGAAGGGTTGCTTTTAACCGCAGCGGTTAATGCATCGTTCACTATTTTATTTTTGTTGGCACCCTCGGCAGCAATATCCAGCAACAATACCGGAATGCCGACGCCTGCGAAATGACATGCAATCCGGCTACCCATCACACCACTACCCAATACCGCTACTTTTTTGATGATTCGTTTGCTCATACTACAAGTTTTTAAAATCAATCTGTTAAAACTAATGGTTGTGAAGTTAAGTATTTGCAGCTTTTCATAATCGTAATTTTTATTGATTCAACTCAAGAATATAGCTCCTCTAAATTGCGTTGCCTGCCTGAACTATTTGGGCCGGCTCCGTTGATTGGTGCTGCATTTGGCATCTTTCCCGGGCATTGATTTTTTTTAGTACTCTTTGAGCCTGCACGTTTTCTCGGTTTATCAATTATCTTTTAATATTGCAGTATGGCCAACAGTTTCAACCCGAAAGGTATCAATATTCAAAGTACGCTTTTTGTTTTCGCACTTGCATCCGAAGCGGCAGGCGAATTTGACCATTGCAAAAAATTAATCTGTGGCATTGGAAAAGTGAATGCCGCTTATGAACTTACAAAAGCATTGCAGCAGTCGAGGCCGGAAATCATCATAAATGTAGGCTCTGCGGGTAGTAATTTTTTTGAAAGAGGTACTGTGGTGTGTTGCCCAAAATTTATTCAGCG